>ERZ1685331.93-NODE-93-length-26637-cov-20.233918_pt1 | contig 26637 bp, 23 predicted proteins | sample MGYA00580194_ERZ1685331 | MGnify/ENA primary metagenome ERZ1685331 (study PRJEB41501, sample SAMN08275520) | hot springs metagenome | biome: alkaline hot spring; material: microbial mat | place: Russia: Ush-Beldyr | collected 2015-07 | depth 0.5 m m ...
AGAACTGAGAACTGAGAACCGAGAACCGAGAACTGAGAACTGAGAACTGAGAACCAGGAACCGGCATGCCCATGTTCGCAGGCGTCTCGCTCGTATGCGACATGCTATGCATTTACCCACAACGCTGATGCGGGCTTCCTGGTGCGAAGAGCGTCCTTGCCGCCTCGCCCACGTCCGACGGTCAATCGCCGGGCTGATCTGCCAGATGCCGGGTGCGTTGATGCGCCTGCACCACGTGGTGTGCGCATGACCCCAGGCAGCCCCGCGCCAGCCGGGCTTCGTTCGTACAGCACGGGCTTTCATGTCCGCGCGTGCGCAGCCGGTTGGGGAAGACGGGCGGAACAGCGCTGGCGAGATATGCACGGAGGTCAAACTGCCGGGTTCATCTACACACAGATCCTGGCAGAGGCACACCTGCCCATGGTCGGGTGATGAAGCAAGGGGTTGACAGGCGCTGCGTGGCATGATAATATGAGACCGTTCGGTCTCTAAATTGGGAGAGGTCATGCGAAAAGGCGAGGAAACCCGTCAGCGGATCGCAGCGCAGGCGGCGGCGATCTTCAATGTCGCGGGATACGGCGGCGCTTCCATCAGCGACATTATGCAGGCGACGGGGCTGGAGAAGGGTGGGATCTATCGCCACTTCGACAGCAAGGAACAGCTGGCGCTGGCCGCCTTCGACTACGCTGTCAGCCAGGTGCGGCGGCGCTTTGCCGAAGGTCTCATGGGGCATACGCACGCCGCCGATGTGTTGATTGCGTTTCTGGCGGTCTTTCGCAGTTATGCCTGGCAGCCGCCAATGGTCGGAGGATGTCCGGTATTGAACACGGCTGTTGAGAGCGACGATACCAACCCGGTGCTGCGGGATCGGGTGCGCGCCGTGGTCGAAGAATGGCGCAGTATGATTCGGAACACGGTGCATACCGGTATCGATCGCGGTGAGATTCGTCCCGAAACAGATGCAGATCAACTGGCGCTGGTGATGATTGCGACGATGGAAGGCGCCGTGATGCTGGCGAAGCTTCTCGGCAGTGCCGCGCCGCTGGAACAGGCATATCAGTATCTGCGCACCTGCATCGAGCGTGATGTGCGGCTGGCGTAGGCGCTTTTTTTTTTACCTGATTTTGAGACCGATCGGTCGCTTTTGTTCGGTGTGACTGAGAAAGGCATGCTCATGAGTTCCTTCACTCCTCGTCGCGTGTCGCCCTGGCTGGTCTTCGCCATCACGAGCCTGTCGATTTTTGCCGTGATGCTCGACAGCCTCGCACTGCTGACGGCGTTTCCCGCCATTCAGCGCAGTTTCGCTGCTGTGTCCGACGCCGAACTTTCGTGGGTGCTCAATGCGTACACTATCGTCTACGGCGCGCTGCTGGCGCCATCCGGCGCGCTGGCGGATCGGTTTGGACGGAAGCGAATGTTTCTCCTCGGCGCCGGGTTGTTTGCGCTTGCATCGCTGCTGTGCGGTCTGGCGCCTGATGTTGGCTGGTTGATCGGGCTGCGTGCGATGCAGGCGGTCGGAGGCGCGTTGCTATCTCCGGCGGCTCTGGCGCTGGTGCTGGCGGCGTTCCCCAAAACACGCCAGAGCGCAGCAGTTGGATTGTGGGGCGCAATTGGCGCGCTGGCGGTAGTGACGGGTCCGCCGCTGGGCGCGTGGGTAGCGCAGATGTTTGGCTGGCGTGGGATCTTCTTCCTCAACCTGCCGGTTGGATTGCTGGCAGTCGTGTTGGGACGCCGAATCCTCGGCGAGTCGCGCGATCACACCCGAACCGTCCTGCCCGATCTTGCCGGTGTCGCCCTGCTGTGCGCCGGGGTTGGCGCGCTGACGTTCGGACTGGTGCAGAGCGATGTATGGGGCTGGCGCGCGCCCGGAACGATCGGCGCCCTGCTGGGGGGAGTGATCGCGCTCGGCGTCTTTCTGGCGCGTTCACGAACGGCGACTGTGCCGGCGCTCGATGTCAGTCTGTTTCACGATCCGTCATTTCGGCTGGCAAATCTGGCAAACGTCCTCTTCGGCGTTGCGTTTACCGCATTCTTTGCGATGGCTCCGGCGAATCACGATCGCGTCCTGGCGCGGCTGGACGTCCGGTATTCCACATATCTGGAGTCGACCGATGGGTTTCTGCTACGTTTTGCCGTCTGGTCAGAGCGGGTGGCGAGTGTCACAGACGCAGGCGCACTGAATTGGGCTACCAGATGCGTCCCCTGCGCTTTTTGGCGAGCGACGCGGCAATCAGCGCGATGATCAGCAGCGCCCAGAACAGTCGGTGCCTGAAGAAGAACCCAACGGCAACCGCCAGGGCTGCCGCAGCTACCACTCTGCGTGCCGCAATGCTGCGCAGGACGGTGAGCAATAGTCCAACTACCCCGATAGCAATCATAATGAATACCATGAACCGTGGCAGCGTGACCATCGCCACTGCGCCGGTGATCAGTAGCAGCGGAGTCATAAGATCGTCGTACCATTCCGTCTGCGGCGGCGCTTGCGGCTGTGGCGCAGGAACAGGCGCTGGCGCCGGAGCGGAAGGACGCGCCGGCAGTTGAACGGTCGGTCCGATGGCGGGCGCCTGCTCGATGACCAGATTGTTCATTGGCGCGCCGCAGTCGATGCAGTACTGCGCATCAGCCGGAACGCTGGCGTTGCAGCGTGGGCAGACAACGGTGGTGTCAGTCATCGAAGAATCCCTTCCAGACGCGCGACGCGCGAACGTGTGCTGAGCCTCGTCTCTTGCTATAATACGCACCCAGGTCGGGGAAGGTTGCAGGGGAGCTCGTTTGTGGAGTTCTGATGGTTGTCTCGAATAAACGCTTTCGCCAGCAGATTATTGAGGTAGCGCGCGCAGGCGAGACGACAACGCCGCGTTGTCTGCATGCGCCACCGCTGGGGCAGTGTGGCGGGTGTGTCTTTCAGGATCGCGCCTACCCGGCTCAGGTGGCGGCGAAACGTGCAGCGCTCCGCAACCTCTGGAGCGATGATCTTCCGGACGATCTCAGCGATGGGCTCGACGTTATCGCTTCGCCCAATCCGTTTGCTTACCGCACGCGCATGGATTTTGTGGCGAGCAAGGGACGGTTTGGTCTGCGGCGCGGCGGCAGGTTCAACTACATCATTGACCTTCAGGAGTGCCATCTCGTCCCGATGCATGCCTTCGCTGCCGCGCGCGCCGTGTACGAGCATGCCATGGCATTGGGGTTGCCCGACTACAATCTGAAGACCCATGCCGGGTTCCTGCGGTATGTGGTTGTGCGGCGCAATCCCGACGATGAACTGCTGCTGGGGCTGGTTACCGCCGTTCCTGAAGAGGAAGAGGTCTCTGCCGACAAGGTGGAGCGCATAGCGCTGGCGGCGCTCGAACATCCGGGTGTGCTCGGCATCCACTGGCTGATTAACGCTACCCGTGCCGACGTATCGTTTGGCGAGCCGGTGCGCCACTGGGGGCGCGCGACGTTGCCAATGCGCGTTGGTGCACACACGCTCGACATCGGTCCCAATACCTTCTTCCAGAACAATGTCTGGTTGCTGATGCCGCTGCTCGATGCGGTGCGCGACGCAGTTGCCGCAGATGGGCGCGCAGGCGCGGTTGCTGATCTGTACGGTGGAGTCGGTACAATTGCGCTGCACATCGCTGATCTGGCAGAGCGGATCGTCTGTATCGAGTCGGTTGGCGAGAGTGTGCGTCTGGCGCGTGAAAACAGTGCGCGCGCCGGGTACGATCATATCATTGTGGTCGAAGCCGATGTCGCTCATGCGCTTCGTGCGCAGACGTCCGGCGCGTTCGATGTGGTCGTCGCCGATCCGCCGCGCACCGGTCTGGGTCCTGATGTTTGCCGCGAGTTGCTGCGATTGCGCCCGCAGCGAATTGTGTATGTTTCGTGCAACCCGCTGACGCAGCGTGACGATATCCATGCGCTGCAATCCGGGTATCGCCTGGTGTTGCTCCAGGGTTACGACATGTTTCCGCACACGCCGCACCTGGAGTCGCTGGCGGTGCTTGATCGTAGGGGTTAGGGGGTACGAGAACCGAAAAGTGAGAACCATCAGCGCGTTACTGGCAACGTCTTTCCTGGTGACGTTCAACGTGCAACATGCAATGCTCACCGGCAACCTTCGTGTTAGCCGCGGCACTGCAACGGCTCTCCCTGTACCCTCCCACCTTCGTGTTAGCCGTGGCACTGCAACGACTCTCCCTGTCACCTTCCACCGGCAATGTTCAACATTCAACGTGCAACACGGAACACCTCCTGCCTCGACCGCAACTCCAGGGGGTTCTGGCACGTAGTACGTGGTAGGACCATCAGTTGCCGTTTCCGCGCAGGTGTGCTACCCTACCAGAGAGGCGCTCGTGATGTCTGGCGCGCATGTCGCAGGTCCGCATATGACCGATGTCCAGCAGATCCTCTGCCCCAAATGCCACAAGCCGAATCTCCGGCGTGCCCGCTTCTGCCAGCATTGCGGGCACGACGTTATCCTGAACAACGCTGGTCCGCACTACTACATTACGCGCGTCATCAAAGAAGGCGGGCAGGGGGCGGTCTTTGAGGCGATCGGCCATGATGGTCGCATCTATGCGGTCAAACAGATGCTGGATCGCTTCACCGATCCGCGTGAACGCGACGAAGCAATCGCTCGCTTCGAGGCGGAGGCGAAAATCCTGGAACGCCTGCGGCATCCGCGTATTCCCCGCGTCTATGCCGACTTCAAGGATGAAGGGTATCACTATTTGGCGATGGACTTCGTGCGCGGGTCCGACCTGGAAGACATCATCCGGCGCGAACGGTTCATTCCCGAAGAGCGCGCGCTGCGTTGGGCGGATCAGATCTGCGATGTGCTGGAGTATCTCCATCAGCAGAAACCGCCAATTATCTTTCGCGACATCAAGCCGTCGAATATCATGATCGAGCCGGACGGCAATGTCAAACTGATCGATTTTGGCATTGCGAAAGCGCTGCAACCATCGCAACGCGGTACGCAGATCGGTACTCCCGGCTATGCGCCGCCAGAGCAGTATCAGGGCATCGCCACGCCTGAGTCGGATGTCTTTTCGCTTGGGGCGACCCTGCACCACATGCTCACCGGGCGTGACCCGCGCGATGAGCCGCCCTTTTCGTTCCCGCCGGTCTACGCGCTGCGCCCGAATATCTCCAAGCGCACGTCTGACGCTATTATGAAGGCGTTGAAGATGAAACCGGAGGAGCGGTACCGAAGCGTAGCAGAGTTTCGCCACGCGCTGCTGCCAGAACGCGCGCCTGCGCAGGTGCGCGTCGTCCCGGCAACACAGGCGCTTCCGATGCCAGCGCAGGTCGCTGCGCCAGCGGCGCCGCAGCCCGTTGCGGCATCCGCAGCGCCGTCGGCGCCCCAATCCGCAGCGCCGCCGACCAGCCGGGTAACGCCGGTGACGCCGCCATCCGCTCCGCCAGCGCAGAAACCGGCAGCGCCTCAGAAGACGCGCCGATCGGCGAGGTGGGGCGGTGTGCTCTTCGTCCTTGTGGTCATCGCGCTGCTGGCAGCAACCGTTGCACTGGCATTTCCCGATCTCGCTGCGCGCACTATTCGGTCGATTCCGGCGCTGGCGACGCCGACGCCGCAACGCTTGATTCAGCAACCGTTCACGGTCGAAAATATCGAGGTTGTCGTGCCGCCGGGAAGCGATGTCCGGCAGGCGTTTGTCGCAGCGTATGCGCGCGTTGTGCAGGAACAGTTTGGGCCGCAGGCGCGGATCAATACCAGCGTGCCGCTATCGTATGTCGGCGGCGAACCGCAGAAGATTGCCGAAGATGCGAATGGGGTCAAATATCGCGCTTCGATCAGCGGATTTATTCTTGTGCCAGCCACGCCGTAGACGATGAGTGGGTCGTACAGGTCGCAGTCTATCTCGAAAACGGCGCAGGCGGTGAGCAATAAGGCACACTCACCGCTTGCGTTCGACGACGTTGATAGCGATAGCGGCGACAATCGCCGCTACCAGTACCGCGATCAGTGCAATGGTCACCGTGCTCCAACCGGTCTGCCAGGCGTTGACGAAGAGCGCACTCAGCGCCACAATGACGATGCCGATACATCCGCGCGTTACGCGCCGTTCAGGTCGATCTGACATGGAACCTCTTTTTACACAAAGATGCTCCTGAATAATACAGGAAAAACAGGGGGTGGATGATGGGTTTTCTCGACGAATTGAGCCGGAAGCTCTCCGAAGGGGTTGATCGTGCCCGCTTCGAGGCGGAAAAGTTTCAACGAGTGACTGCTATTCAGGGTGAAATCAGCAATCTTCGCCGCCAGGTCGACGCCAAGCGGTTGGAGTTTGGCGATCGGGCGATCGAACTGCTCAAAGCCGGCGCTATTCAATCACCGACACTGGCGGCGCTTTTGCGCGAGATCGAAGCGTTGCAGGCGAGTCTGACGTTGAAAGAAGAAGAGTTACGCCATGCTCAGGGGCAGGTATTCATCGAACCAGTCCCTGCACCCCGGGCGCAGAATGTTCCCGTGAGCATCGAGCCGCCGCGCCCGCTGGCGCCGGAACCGCCGCCGCTGCAACCGGTCGCCGGAGGCAAGGTCTGCCCTTCGTGCGGTTTTCAGATGCCGCAGACCGCTGTCTTCTGCCCGAACTGCGGTCTGCGGGTAGGATGAGCGTGTTCGGTATCAGCGTGACATCGTGTGTGTTTCGCTGTCGGGCAGCCAGCGAATCACCACATTGTCGCGCGCGTGCCATTGCTCGTCGAGATCGTCGTCTTCGTCCACCTCGGGGTGAATGACGATCGGTCCCTCGTTGTGTACCCACGCAATCAGATCGTCGATCGAATACCACCCTGCGCGATAGGACTCCTGGTCGACCGGGTTGAGCCAGAATTTGATCTCGCCATCCATCCACTGCCAGCGTTCGAGAGAGCGCCATTCCAGGTGATGCTCAGCGAGCACCGCTTTCGTTTCCTCGAAGAGACGCAGCAATTCTGGCAGTGTCAGACCCCTGGTGCGTCGCTTCTGCAGAATGCGACGGTTAATGGCGTCGCGCAGACGTTCGAGTTCCGGAACATCCAGCGCGTCCAGGTCAATATCGATGGGCATTCCCATAGCCGATGTGTCCTTTCCAGGAGCGGTCGCGCCCGTGCGCGATTGTCAGTGTACGCACCGTTGCGAGACGACATCCGCCCTTATAGGTCGTGGTAGAACCGGCGCCACGACAGGTGATATGCCACTGACACGGGTCGCTTCCCGGCGAACCCGCTTCCATGATAGCAGGGATTATGGTTGTTGACATGAACGATTGTGTGACAGTCTATTCACAATTCGATGATTTTTTGTAGGTTACCCTATGCTACGTTGCGCCCGAGGAGATTGGATGGCAATCGCCAGCGCACCCTCGAATAAGCGCAGCAATCACACCGATAGACAGGCGCAAACCTGCGTGCCGTTGGCGTCCAAGCCTCGTAGCTTTCTGCTGTTTTTGTGTCTGGTAAGGGGCGACAAGGCTAACGCAGACAAACACCGTGCGCCTGCCGCTGCAACGCCGCCGCCTTCGCGCGCTTTCGGTGGCTGAACAGCGCGCGCCTGTGAATGAGAGTGGTCGTATCTGCGCTGACTGAAGCCAGCTCAGAGCAATTATGGAGGCGACGACCGGATTCGAACCGGTGAATGGGGGTTTTGCAGACCCCTGCCTTACCACTTGGCTACGTCGCCCTGTGATCTGATTCTAGCATAGCTGGCGGTCACTGTCAAAGGGGCAGCGACATCACGCATTATCGGTCTCATCGCTCATTCCCGCCAGAAGCGCGCGTTCAACCGGCGGCAGAGCGCGCCATGTGCGCGCCATCCAGGTCACTGCATCGAGAAATATCTGCGCCCGGTCGGTATCGGGGCAGACGCTCCGCAGCAAGCGCCAGAATGCGGGCGAATGGTCGGGATGGATGGCGTGTGCAATCTCGTGGGCGACGACCGCTTCGAGCACCCAGCGCGGCATGCGCAGCAGAACGGCATTCAGGCGCACCGTACACGTCGCAGCGCTGTAACTGCCCCAGCGCGCTTCGGTCAGCGTGAATTCGGCGCGGTCAATCGCCGGCGGGTTGGGGAAGCGGGCGCTAACCTGGCGCACCAGCGCCAGTGCGTCTTCCTCGTGGTTGACCCGTCGTTTGTGGATGCGCTGGGTCAGGCGGCGTGCCAGCGTGGTAATCGCCTCATCGAGGGCAGCGGCATCAACCCCGTAGGGTGCGCTGATAGAAAGCGTTGTGTCGCGCAGACGGGCATTGATGTTTTTGACCGCCTTGCGTTCGATGACAACCGTAAGGGTTACGCCGTTAATGGTGAGAGCACGCTGCTCGCCCATGGCTACGTCACCTGCACGGCGCGTGGGCGTTCCATCGTGACGCCGACCCCTAACCAGACAAAAAGAACAGCGCCGGCAAAACGGAGCGCCGCGCCGGTCAGCAGCGCCGGCGTGTAGCCGAAGAGATCTGCCAGCAGCGTGCCGACCAGCGGCGCGATCAGCGTTGCGATGTAGGTGGTCAGTTGATAGAGCGCGATGTACGATGCGGTTCGTTCAGGCGGCGCCGTAGCAAGCGAAATATCGAACAGCACCAGGTTCAACCCTGCGCCGAAGATGCCGGCCAGCGCGGCGTAGAAGACCAGCGGCTCGACCCGCGGCGTCAGCGCCGTCAGCAGCGGATAGAGCACCAGCCCGAACACGCAGAGGCGCAGTACCAGCACATTCCCCTTGCGCCGGGTGAGCGCCGTCCAGATAAAGTAAGCGACCAGCAGAACGCCATTGTTGGTGGTGTTGATCAATCCGATCCAGAAATCCGAAGCGTTGAGCTGGCGCACCCAGTAGAGCGGGAAGAGCGGCAGCGCCATCATCATGCCCAGGTTGAATACGAATGCACTGATAACAAACCGGCTGAACGGCGTCGGTTCGCGCAGAACCGCCAGCATATCGGTGAGGTATGCACCCAACGATTGCCCGGCGATCTCCTCCTTTGGCGGAGGATTGTCAGGGATGGTCAGGCGGCGCGAAAAGAGGAAACTCAGTGCTCCACCCACAAATGAGGCAATAAAGACGATCTGGTAATTCAGTGGAAACGCGACGTTGTCGAGAAATGCGCCGATTGCTGCCACGGTGATCGCCGTCGTGGCGCCGAGGATCGACCAGCGCCGGCTCATCAAGTACTGGCGCTGGCGTGGTCCTGCCACGGCGCCCATAACCACCGTGAAGGTGATGTTGACGATCGCCTGTGGAATCGTGACCAGCGCCCAGATAACGACAATCGCATAGGCGGTTATCTCCTGGCTCAGGAAGAAGGGTGTCAACCCCATCAGGACGAACGACCCCTGTACCATTGCGCGGGGCCAGGAATACCAGGGCGCTATGTTACGCTGTCGTTCGAGGAATCGTCCAAGCGGGATCGCCAGGATCATGCCGGTGAGCGCAGGGAACGATGTCAGCAGACCCACGAGGAACGGAGAAGCGCCAAGGCGGGTCAGGAAGACGCCGAGAAAGGTTGAGACGCCGGTGACAATGCCAACGCCAATGCCGTCGATCAGGACGCTGCGTACATTTTGTTTGTGGATGTCGGCTGGCTGATCACGCCGGACGCGCCAGCGGGACAGAATGGGCATGATGTCCGCGACTCCAGATCAGAGAGCGGTCTGAGAGTGGTATTATATCATCATTGCGACGAGAAGCGAGAGGTGCGAGGGTTGCGCGTGCGAAGGGTGCGGGTAGGGGCGCGCTGCAGCGCGCCCGCGCGGGGCAAGCGGAAGACGTATTCAATCCATCAGCCCTCGGTGGTCGGATAGAAAGGGTGAAGAGGTATGTTCATGCATCGTGTGACGCGCGGGTATCTGATGTTGATTGCCGGTCTGATCGCCTTCTTTGGTCGCCGGTTGCTGGCAGGTGATGCGCTCTGGCCCCCGGGGCTGATGGACGCCGAGATTCTGAGCGACACCGAAATGTGGATCGTCATTTCGACCGCGCTGCTCATCGGTCCGGCAGTGGCGCTTGGGCGTTTGCGCGCGATCCTGATCGCGCTCCCCTTTTCGCTGCCGCCGGTAATGCTCTATCTGACGTTCTATCCGCTGTTGATCGTCTTTCTGCTGCTGGCAATGGTTCCCTGGCTGGTGCATGCCGCATTGAGTTCGTGGTTGCCCGAGCGCCAGCAGGGAACATGAATGTGGGCAGTGATGTGGCGAGATGACCTGTCAGCCGACCATCCCGTCATCTCGCCGTTCCGTACCATTGCGTGCCACCAGCGCCGCCATTGCGCAGGCTGCCAGGACGCTCTGCGGATTTCCGCTCGGCTCGGGGAGCGCCACCGGCACGCGCCCGCCAACAATGATGCCGGCGGATTGCGCGTGCGCCAGGCGATCCAGTTGTTGTACCAGCATCGTGCCAGCTTCCAGATCTGGCGCGACGAGAATATCCGCCTGACCGGCGACCGGCGAGGTCAGTTTCGCCCGCCGCGCCGCTTCTGGTGAAACGGCGTTCTCGAAGGCGAGCGGTCCATCCACAATGCCGCCAACGATCTGTCCGCGGTCGACCATCTTACACAGCGCAGCCGCATCGAGCGTCGAGCGCAGTTTCGGGCTGATCGTCTCAACAGCGGCGAGAACGGCGACCTTCGGCTGTTCGACGCCGAGCGCCAGCGCCAGATCGATGGCGTTCTGCACGATTGCCCGTTTTTCTTCCAGGGTCGGGTCTGTATTCATGCCGGCATCGGTAATGAAGAGCAGCCGGGGGTAGTTGGGCACATCCATCGCATACACATGGCTCATGCGCCGGTGGTCGGTAATGCCGGTGTCGTGCGCGACCAGTTCATGCAAAAGTCCATAGTAACGCACGCCGGGATCAACAATCGCCTCGACTTCTCCGGCGCGCGCCAGCGCGACGGCGCGCGCTGCTGCGGCGCGACCATCGGTTGTTGGTTCGAGGCGGAAAGCGTTGAGGTTGATGTCCAGCGTTTCCGCCACGCGCCGCAGCGGTGCGTCGGGTCCGACGATAATCGGGTCGATCAGGTTCGCGTGCACCGCTTCGACAATGCCGTGGAGCGCTATCGGCTCGGAGGGGAACACCACTGCCGCCTGCACCGGTCCCAGTGTCGATGCGCGCCGGATGATCGCCTCGTAGTTGGCGCCGGGTTTGTGCAGCAGCACTTCTGGCAGGCTGACCCGCTGGCGTTTGACCTTTTCGGCTGGCGCGAGCACCTCGGCGCTGCCGCTGATAACGACCTCGCCATGCTGATTGGTGCACTGGCAGTCGAGCGTGACCCGGCGCTTCTCCGCGTCTTTGGCGGTCACCGTGACAGCCACGGTGATTGTATCGCCAATGGCGACCGGACGGCGGAAGCGCAGCGTCTGGCTCAGGTAGATGGTGCCGGGACCGGGAAGCATCGTGCCGAGCACGGTCGAGATCAGCGCGCCGCCCCACATGCCGTGAGCGATGATCTTGTGGAAGATGTCGCTGCGGGCATACTCCTCATCGAGGTGCGCAGGATTGACATCGCCGGACATGACCGCAAACAACTCGATGTCGGATTTGGTCAACGTGCGCGCCAGCGATGCCCGGTCGCCGATCTTGATTTCGTCGAAGGTGCGATTTTCGATGTATTCCGTCATTGGAATCCTCCCTTTACCTTAATTCTCAGCATACGAATGGGAGTTACAACGCGCTGCGTTAGAAATGCGACGCCGGTGCGAATCGTAGACGCTACAAAATTGTTATCAAATCGTATGGATATTGCGCCTGTTTTTTGAGGAAGGTGGCGTATAATGGGTCTGGAAACCGGTGACATTATGCAGTGCATTCATGGCTGGTATTTACCGCTTCCTCATTGCGATTGTGCTGTTGTATGCGCTGGCAACGGCTCTGCCAGCAACCGCGCAGCAGGAACCGCTGCCTGATCTCCCGGACGACGTCGCAGCCGGTACCATGCTTCCAACCGCGTCTCCAGCCGATGACTCCGATCCAGAGACGCTCACCAGCATCCAGGCAACGCACCAGGTGTATCTGCCGCTCATCGGCAAGCCAGCTCCTCCCAATCCGTTTGGTTTTGATGTGCGCACCTATGCGCCGGACGCAGTGATGCCGCTGGTGGTGGAGGCAAATCCACGCTGGTCGCGCGCTGGTGATGTCCTGTGGGCGCTGGTTGAGCCGGTGCGCGGCGGCGGGTACCGCTGGGAGGCGATCGCCGATGTTGAGCGCAATGTGCGCCGCCTGCGCGCCACGGGTATCGAGCCAACCTTGATTGTGCAGTGGTCCCCCTCGTGGGCGCAGAGTATCCCGGAGAAGTTATGCAGCCCGCCGCGTCCGGATACGATCGCCGATTTTGCAGCGTTTGTGCGCGCAGCGGCGCAGCGCTTTTCCAGCGGCGATCTGCGGGTCGATTACTGGGAGATCTGGAATGAACCCGATTTTCGACCCGACGAAGTGCAGGGCAATGAGGGATTTGGATGCTGGGCGACGTATGAAGCGCCATACTACGGCGGCGACTACTATGGCCAGGTGTTGCGCGCGGTGTATCCGGCAATCAAGGCGGGCAATCCGAATGCCCAGGTATGGGGTGGCGCCTTGATGCATCGCTGGCCCGACGACACGCACACGCTGGGGTTCGTGCGCGGCATGCTGGCAGCCGGCGCGGCAAACTCGTTCGATGCGCTCAGCTTCCATGCCTACGGTGAATGGGGGGCTGGCGATCGGCTGTTGTTCAAGTATTGGCGACTGCGCCGCCTCCTCGATGATCACGGGCTGCGCACGAAGCCAATGGTGGCAACCGAAATTGCAGCGACATGCACCGCGCCTTCGAACTGCCCGCCCGACTTCCGGCGCCGCCAGGCGAACTATGCCGCCCGCATCTATGCGCAGGCGATTGCGCTCAACCTGCTCGGCGCCTTCTGGTATCCCATATCGTTCCGTGGCGAGGGATTCCTGCACAGCCACCTGGTCGATGAAACCGATGACGGACCGGTGCCGCGCCCGTCGTTCTTCGCTTTTCGCAACTCGGCGCGCCTGCTCACGGGTGCGCGCTACACCGGTTCGCCGCCGGTCGAACCGGCGCCTCATCAGGCGGGTGATGTGCAGGTGCTGGTATTCGAGAAGGGTCGCAGCCGCTTGTACGTGCTCTGGGTGCCACGCACAGACTTTCCGGTGCTGCACAATCTTTCGGTTCCACCCGGTGTCACTGCCATCTGCACCGATCAGTTGAACCTTTCGACCCCGGCAACGTACTATTGTTCCGATGAGAATCGCGATGGCTTCATTCCGCGTGCGGTGAACGAATTGCCGCAGTATGTGGAAGTCATCATGCCGTAGGCGTGTCGCATAACCTGACGACGTGCGTTTTGGGCGGCTGCGCCGGGCGTTCCGCAATAGACAGCCTTCGCAAACAGGCGCGTGGTGTGCAACCTGCGACGTTCAACCCGCCATTGCCGATGGCGGCGACGTTCTGGCGCTCTGCGCTGTGGCTGCTACCCTCGCGCCTTTCGGCGGCAACCCCCGGACGTTGCGCCGCAACACCCCTGCCGGCAACCACCTTTACCTTTCCCACGTGCAGTGTTCGACGCGCCTCTGCCACTCCTGCTGCGCCTGCGCATACGCCGCCGGGGTTCCGATGTCGAGCAGGTACCCCCGCAACGGGCGCCCGTACACTGCTGCGCCAGCCTGCAACAGCGCCGGAATGATGTCGTGACCGAAATCACTGAAGCCAGGCGGCGTCCAGGAGACCACCTCCGGTTCACAGACGTAGACGCCTGCGTTGGCTGTGTCACTGCCGTCCCATACGGCGGGTTTTTCGATAAAGCGCACCACCCGACCGGTTGCATCGATGTCGACCATGCCCTGGGAGTGTGGCGTGTCGGTCCGTTTGAGCGCCAGGGTCATGATTGCGCTCTGCTGGCGATGAAACCGTATCAGGTCATCGAGGTCGATGTCGAGGAGCAGGTCGCCATAGATCACGAGAAACGTCTGATCGAAAAAGCCAGGGAAATTGTGGAGCGCGCCCGCCGTGCCGCGCAGTTCTTCCTCTACCGCATAGTGCAGCCGCATTCCAAAATGGGAACCATCCCCTAGCCCGGCACGCGCCACGTCTGGCAGATGATAGAGGTTCAGCGCCGCCTCGGTGATGCCATAGCGCCGCAACCACTCCAGCGTCCACGCCAGAAGCGGCCTTCCGGCCACTGGCAGCATCGGTTTGGGGCAGGTATCAGTGAGCGGACGAAGGCGCGTCCCCGCGCCAGCCGCGAGAATGAGAGCTTTCATAGCGGTTCGGGGTTAGGGATAAGGGATCAGGACGCGCACCTTCCACCTTCGCGCCTTCCACCTTTCACGCCTTGCATGCCGATTCCGCTTTCTATTGTCCTTTGTTCTTATGAACATTCGATGAATCAGGTGCGCCAGGTTTTTCGCAAGACGCGCAGCCAGTTTTCGTGCGCCAGTTTGCGCAACGCGGGTTCATCGAACCCGCGGCGGCGCAATGTTTCCAACAGGCGCGGCAATCCAGCGGCATCCCTGAGGTCGTGCGGCATCAGCGCGCCGTCGAAGTCCGAACCAAAGCCGACGCGATCAATTCCCAGGCGCTCGACCAGATACACCACATGATCCGCCACCACATCCAGTGGTGTGTTCGCGTCGGGCTGGCCGTCCGGGCGAAGGAAGCCGACGTGGAAATTGACGCCGACCATCCCGTCCGACTCGCGGATCGCGTCAAGCTGGCGATCGGTCAGGTTGCGTGGTGAGGGGCAGATCGCGTGCGCATTCGAGTGTGTGGCAACCAGCGGAGCGTCGCTCAACCGCGCCACATCCCAGAAACCAGCCTCATTCATGTGGGAAAGGTCGATCAGGATGCCAAGACGATTGCACGCTTCGACCAGGGCGCGCCCGGCGCCGGTTAGACCGGGACCGATATCGGGGGTGTGGGGAAAACGAAACGGCACGCCGCATCCGAAAGCGTTCGGCCGGCTCCAGACAATGCCTAGCGAGCGGAGGCCCGCCTGATACAACACCTCGAGCGTGTGAAACTCGGTATCGATGGGATCGGCGCCTTCAAGGTGCAGGATTGCGCTCAGGGTAGCGCTCTGAAGGCCATACTCGATTTCGCCGATGGTGCGTGCAACGCATACCTGCCCGGCGGATTGGGCTTCGATGCGAAAGAGGAGCGCCGTCATTCCCAGCGCGGTTTGCAGGGCATATGGGTATGGCAGCGGATCGGGCAGGGCGCCATCATCGGGTGATGGTGCATTGGGCGGCGCCGGGACGAAGACTGCGAAGAAGCCGCCAGCCAAACCGCCCTGGCGGGCGCGTGACAGATCGAGGTGTCCGTGCGTTGAGGTAAAGAACGAATCGTCGTGTTCTGCGGTGTAGAGACGCAGCAAGGTGTCGTTATGACCGTCGAAGACGGGCGGTGCTGATGTCACGCAATCTCACTTTCTTGTCCCGCGTTGTTCGGAGCGGGTGCAATCCATGGCTCACCTATTGTACAATACTGTTCATGAGAGATTATGCACTGCGCTGGTTGCTGGCAGCACAGCAGGATATGGCCGGAGATCGCACCGGCGGCGATGGCGATGGCGTCGGTCCGGTATGCGTTGCCGAAGTCGAGGGGGTCATTCGCGCACAAATCATCCGTTCGTACCTGGAGGATGCGGGGATACCGGCGCATCTGGCGGGTGAAGCGGTTGCCGGGGTCTACGGTTTGCTTCAAGGTCCCCTCAGCATCGTGAAGGTGTATGTGCCGGCAGCGCTTGCCGACGATGCGCGCGAGTTGCTGGCAGACCTCGATTTCGGCAATGAGGATCTATGACTGGCGCAGGAGAGCCAGCCCCTGCATAAAGAGCGCGATCTGCGCCAGGGCAAACCAGACCGACAGGAGCGCCAGCAGCGCCCGCGCCGCGCCGAACCAGACGGGCAATGCCGCACGGAGCGCTGTAAGATCGGCGTGCAGATCGGCCACCAGTGTTTGATAGCGAGTGATCACCTGGCGTGCGTCGCGGAAACTGTCGTTGATCGCTGCAATATTTTCGGCGACTGCGTCGGTATTCGTGCCAAGCCGACGCAGGTTGGCGCTGGTGACCGTCAATCGATCACGCATGGTGTTCAGCGATGCAGGCAATGGATCGAGACTGTCGGAAACCTGCTGGATCGCCTGGTTGAGCGGCACGTCGGGATTGTAGGTATTGGCGCCGAGCAACCCGATCCGGCTGATCGCCCCGAGCACGGCATCGGCGACACGCGCCGTTTCACGCGCCGACTCCAGCGTCTGCTGCGTCGAGCGAATCGCGCGCGGGATCTCGACGCCGACCAGCGTCCCGATGCGGTCAATGGTCGGCAATGTATCGCTGATCACCTGTCCGGAACTACGGACGGTCGTTTCGATGGCGAGGATCGTTTCCGAGGCGCTGGTGAGCGATGTATCGGCGACGGTCAGCCCATCGGCAGCGGCGATCAGCGCCTGGTCGAGATCTGCGATACGGCCGTTCACGGTCTCTTCTGCGGCGCTGAGCGCTGGCAGCCCGATGAATAACCCTGCCAGGCTGATGACCAGCCCCACAATTCCGGCGCCGATGAGCACTACCCCGATGGTTTGCTGTAAAAACCGTTTCATCGAACCCCTAACCCCTATCACCCGGCATCAAGCAGCGCAGTGGCTGCCGCCGGTTCGAGCGCGTGTGCGAAGAGCCAGCCCTGCCCATACGGGCATGACATCGAACGAAGGTGCGTCAGTTGTTCCTCGGTTTCGGCGCCTTCAGCGATGACGGTCATTCCCAGGGAATGCGCCAGCGCGATGATCGTGCGAACGATCTCGGCGTTTTCGTGGCTGTGGTGAATCTGGCTGATAAACGAGCGATCGATCTTGATCGTCCCGATAGGAAAGCGATGCAGATAGCTGAGCGATGAGTAGCCGGTGCCAAAATCATCGATGCAGATCTGCGCGCCGAGAGTGCGCAGGTGCATCAGCGCCCGGCTCGCACCGTCGCCGTGTTCGATGATCGCCGTCTCGGTGATTTCAAGGTGCAGGGAGTCTCTATCGAGGTTGTATGTATCGAGCAGTGCTGCAGTATAATCAACCAGATGAGGATCGGCGATCTGGCGGGGTGAAAGATTGATATGCATGGTTAGCTTTCGTGCTGGATGCCGTTGGCGCCACTCGCTCAATTGGCGACATGCTTCGTGCAGCACCACCTGACCAATCGCAACGATCAACCCGGTCTCTTCAGCCACGTTGATGAACTCCGTCGGACCAATGATCCCGCGGTGCGGATGCCGCCAGCGGAGCAGCGCTTCGAATCCGACGGTCTGCTGTGTGCTGAGTTCGACGATCGGTTGATAGACGACGAAAAACTCGTTGCGTTCGATGCCGCGGCGCAGATCAGTTTCGATCTGCAGACGACGACGCGCACGGTCGTGCATCGACGGATGAAAGACGGCGTAGCGCGATCGTCCCTCGACTTTGGCGTGATACATCGCCGTGTCGGCATCACGGAGCACATCGGCTGGTGAATGATAACGCGCACTCGTGCTAAGCGCAATGCCAATACTGGCGCCGCTGAACACATCGTGGCCGCCAAGATGGAACGGTTCTTCGAGCAGGCGCAAGATCCGTTCCGCCACCGTCAGCGCCGCCTGTGGTTCGCTCACATCTTCGAGGAGCACGGCGAACTCGTCGCCGCCGAGACGCGCCAGGGTATCGCCGGGTCGCAGGCAGCGTTCGAGGCGCCGTGCGATAGCGATGAGCAATTGATCGCCAACCAGGTGTCCGAGACTGTCGTTGATCAATTTGAAACGATCGAGATCGAGAAATAGCACCGCGAACGATGGTGAAGCGCCGCGCTGTGTGCGCGCAATTACATGCCCCAGACGATCCATAAAACGTGAACGATTGGCAAGCCCGGTTAGGCTATCGTGCAGTGCATCGAACAGCAGGCGTTGCTCCGCCAGTTTACGCTCGTTGATGTCGGTTTGCGATCCAACGATCCGCACCGCCTGTCCGCTCGCGTTCCGGACCGCAATGCCGCGGCAACTCATCCAGCGGTAGGTGGTATCGCGGTGCAGTATGCGATATTCATGCTCAAACCCGGAGATCAGCCGGCGAAGGTGGGCGGTCAGGCGCACCTCCAATCCCTCACGGTCGTCCGGGTGGACGCGGCCGAACCATTCAGACGGATCATTGCCGATCTCGTGGTCCTGGAAGCCAATCGTCGCTTTCCAGCGTTGCGAGAAGTAGATTTCGCCGGTGCGCAGGTTCCAGTCCCACAGGCCATCATTGGCCGCCTGAGCCGCCAGCGCATAGCGTTCTTCGCTGGCGCGCAGCGCTTCAGCCGCCTGGCGCGCTGTCGTGATATCGCGGAAAACCGCTACCGCTCCGCCGATGTCGCCGCCTGCGTCGCGCAGCGGACGGGCAGTGACGCTCAACCAGCGTTCAGCAGCAGGGTCTGATGAAGCGAGCAGGAACTCAGCGCCATCGAGCGCCTCGCCACGAAGCGCAACCGCGAGCGGCAGATCGTCAGGCGGGCACAAGGCGCTATCCACACCCAACAGCATGGGTGCGGCCGCTGGCGCGTTTGGCGTCAGATCGGCGACACGGTCGCCAAAAAGGGCATTCGCTGCTGGATTGATCTGCAGCAACCGTCCCTGGTTGTCGATGACAACGATCGCATCACCGATGCTATCAAGGATCGATTGGAGCGCCAGCGTCTGCTGGCGCAATGCCGTAGCGCTTTGTTCAGCAGCGGCGCTGCGTTCAGCCACTCGCTCCTCGAGTGTGGCATTGAGCGCACGGAGTTGGGCTTCAATGCGGCGGCGCTCGCGTTGTGATCGTTCCAGCGCATCGAGCGCTGTCAGCAACGCGATGTCAACCGTTGCTGGCGCTGTGGTTGCGGTTGATTCGTCCGGGATATCGCTGCCAAGCGCCCGTAGACGCTGCTCCAGGTAGGTGTGCTCACGATCGCGGAGCATCTTGCGCTCGAGCGAGGCATTCACCCGCGCGCGCAAGAGCACATCGTTGAATGGTTTGAACAGATAATCATCGGCGCCAAGTTCGATACACTGCGCAACCATATCGAGGTCGTACACCCCGGAAACGACAACGACCGGCGTGTGATAGATGAGGTTCTGCTGGCGCAACTGCCGCAAAACCTCGATGCCGTTCATGTCGGGCATCATCAGATCGAGCAACACCAGATCGAATGACTGATGCAACAGGAGGTCCAATGCCTCTCGCCCGCTAGCGGCAACGCGCGTCTGATACCCCTGACCGTTGAGCAGGCGCACAAGCAGATTACGAATGTAGTTGTGGTCGTCGACAACCAGAATGTGTGGCGGCATGAACGTTGTGTTACGGCTAACGCCGCCTGGCGCAACGGCTGCGCCAGGTCGAGTTTGTAATGTGTGGCGGCGTGAACGTTGTGTTACGGCTAACGCGCCGGATTGTCAACCTATGTCGTGGATGACAGCGCAGTCAGGCGGCGGTTTCTCGCTGTCTGGACGATTCTGCCAGGAGCGTCTCGATTTTGTGGATCAGGCGATCGAAGTCGATCGGTTTGGCTTCGAAGTCGTTGCAGCCGATGTTCAGAGCACGATACCGGTCTTCACTGAGCGCGTAGGCGGTCAGCGCAATGATTGGGATCATGCTCGTTTCGGGGCGCTTTCTGATCCGCTCGGTCGCCTGCCAGCCATTCAGGATCGGCAGCCCCATATCCATGAGGATCAGGTCTGGCGCTGCATTGACCGATGCCAGAATAGCGCGGACGCCATCTTCAGCGTAGATCGTGTTGTATCCTGCCATGTTCAACCGGCGCACCAGCAAGTCGCGGATGGCGGCGTCGTCTTCAACAATCAGAATGCGAGTCATGTTCGTCAGGCCTCCATGGGTTGCAGTTGTGCATACGTGGCAATGGTGGTGCGCACTTCGTGGACGAATTCGTTGTAGTGGAACGTTCCTTTGTGCAGGATACGTGCGACCGACAGGTTGAGACTCTCGTGTTCAGCAGGCGTCAATTCTTTTGCAGTGACGACGATAATCGGGACGGAACATCCGTTGGGAAGCAGACGCAGCGCCTCGATAAACTGCATACCATCCATGTCGGGGAGCATAAGATCGAGCACAATGCCATCTGGCAGGCTGGCCTGGCATTGCTCCAGCGCAGTCTGTCCATCCGATGCTTCGACAATCGTCCAGTCCGGACACTCACGAGCCAGCGCGCGGTGCAGGTAGTCGCGCACGGCATCGTCATCTTCGACGATCAACACCTGTGTGCCGCCTGTTTCTCCGAGCGTTGCTCGTTTGGTGAGCAACAGACGTATCTGTCGCTCCAGGCGATCGAGATCGGCGGGCTTGTTCAGCGTTTCAGCCGCGCCGAGCACCACCCCGCGCTTTGCGTCGTCCGCTATCGTGAGTAGTATAACAGGTATTGCGGCGGTTTCGCTCGATGCTTTCAGTTCATTCAGCACAGTCCAGCCATCGACCTCGGGCATCAGGATATCCAGGATAATCAGATCGGGCATAAGCAGACGCGCCAGTTCCAGCCCGCTCGCCCCATCGGCAGCGGTTTCGATATGGAGATCGTGGCGCTCCAGCGCGCGCGGCAGCAGATCGCGGACGGCTGGATCGTCATCGATCAGCAGGATCAGGCGCTTGCGTTCCTGCTGGTCTTCAGAGTGCGTTGACGTTGTCGGCGGCGCTTCACCTTCGGCTGGTACAGGCGCAGGTTCAGCAGCCGGCGCCAGGTGTTCGGGGAGTGTGACAACAAAGGCGCTTCCAACGCCAGGTGTGCTCGTCACGGTAATGTCGCCGCCAAGCAAGTGGGCCAGGCGGCGGCTCAGCGCAAGCCCCAAGCCGGTGCCGCCGTATTTGCGCGTCGTGGTCGGGTCCGCCTGGGTGAACTCTGTGAACAGACGAGCCATCTGTTCGTCGGTCATGCCGATGCCGGTATCGCTGACGGTAAAGGTGATATGGACGGCGTGGCTATTGGCGGCGGTTGTGGAAGCCGGAATGGTACGTGCGATGGTCACAGCAATGCTGCCATGTTCAGTGAACTTACAGGCATTGTGCACCAGGTTGTACAGCACCTGTCGCACGCGCACGTCGTCGGAGTGCATTAAGCCGACAGCCGGATCGATCTCCAGGTGCAGGGTATTGTTACGATTGTGCGCAAACGCCTGCATGCTCGTCACAACGTCTTCAGCAAGCGCCCGCACCGAAAAGGGCATGACGTTGATTTGCATGCGTCCCGCTTCAATCTTCGAGAGATCGAGCAGGTCGTTGATGATCGCCAGCAAGTGTTTGCCAGCATTGCGCACGCGCACAATATCGTCCCTGATACGATCAAACTCGCCATGTTGCGCCGCTATCGCAATCAGGTCGGCATAGCCGATGATGGTCGTCAGCGGTGTGCGGAGTTCGTGGCTCATGTTGGCAAGGAAGCGACTCTTGGCGCGATTCGCCTCTTCCGCCCAATCTCTGGCGTTGCGCAGGGTCTCCTCGGTCTGTTTCCGTTCGGTGATGTTGCGCGCCACGACCTGCCACATCGGTTTGCCTTCGGCAACAAATGGCGCGGCGACGAGTTCGAGCGTCACTTCGCTGCCATCGGGCAGGGTGAGGTCGCGTTCGTAGCGGATGGCGCCATTGTCGGTTTCGTGGCAAAGCGCCGTGGGGAGGAAAAGCGCTGCGGACGAACCAACCAGGCAGGATGCGTCGGTATGACCGAGCAGGTGCGCGCCGGACGGATTGATGTAGATGATTCGCTCGCCGTCATGCACAATAATGGCTTCGGGGGAGATTTCGACCAGTTGCCGATAGCGAGACTCGCTGTGAGTCAGGCGCTGGGAAGCCTGGACCAGATCGTCGAGCATGCCATTGATGGCGCGACCCAGCCGGGCAACCTCGTCGTCGCCGGCTGTTGCAATGCGTGCCTGCCCATCGCCGCTGCGCCCGATCTGCCCGACCTGTGTGCTGAGCGAAATGATGCGTGACAGGACGCGGCGCTCGAGCAGCGTCAGGATCGTGGCGGCAAACGCACCGGTGACCAGCAGAAGAATCAGGAGGTTGTGGCGCGAGGCGGCCAGCCCATACTGGAGAATATCGCGCGGCACATCGATGCGCAGGAGAATACCCTCACCACCGCGCAGGTCGTCGATCTGCGCATACCCGGCAATGCGGTCGTCGGTAAATGAGAGTGGACGAACCACAATCGGCGTATCGTCGTTTATCAACTGGCGCGCAAGCGCAAAGTCGGGAGCGGAGGATGCATTGTTCGTTGGGACCAGTGAGAGACTGTAACCGGTAATATCGCTGAGGCGCGCCAGTTCGGCGGCATCGAGGTCGCGCCCCATGATCAGAACGCCGCGCGGCGGTCCTTCGCCGGCGCTCGTGAGAACCGGATGCGCGGCGATCAGCATTGGTTGACCATCGACGACGATGACGCCGCTGATACCTTTGTTCTCTGCCGCAACCTGAAGGAATAGGGCGTTTGCGCCATCGAACGATGCCAGATCGGCAGGAGTCGGCACTTCCTGCCCGTCGATGATATTCTGCCGGCGGGTATAGACAATGTCGCCAGAGAGGTTGATGAAGGCAACCAATGATACACGTATGTTGAGCATTGCATCGGTGGTGACGTTTGTGTCGATGTACTCGAGATTGCGTTGCTCGATGAACGCATACGTCGGATCCCAGACCGCATAGTCTCTGGCGTTGCCATACAGGGCATCGATATCATTCTGGAGCGTCTTGAGCGTCTGCTGCATGTTGCTCCGAACGCTCCGCTCTTCGAGGTCGCGGAAACTCCGCCCGATGATGAACTCAGATGTGAGAACCTGCAATGCCAGCAGCGCTGTCAGAGCAGCAGCGATTGACTTGAGCGTCGTTGTGCGCAGCGATGTTGTTGGGGCGGAAAACACTCGCAATTTCCTCTACGAAAAGGCGCCACCATTCACGCCGTGTAGTGTACAATACGATCATTACCAATGTGAGTCGAATTCTTCCGATTACGGATCGTAGATTCGTTGAATGTTGAATGTCGTGTGCTGTGCGAATCATGGTTACCTGCTGGTGGACCGTAGAATCACAACTGTCGATTCACGCTTGACAGGTCGGGGATCAGGCGAAAAAGCGCTTTCTGGCAGGAATTGTCTATATTCGGCTAATAATTTTCGATAAGTAAAGATTTTCTTTGCCTTTGAAAGTTGAACTGGTATACCCGTAGTGACTCATCACGCGATATTCTATGTCACAATCGATCAGCATCAGTCTATCACACGAACGACCTGGCGCCTTGTTGGCGAATGAATGGCGTCGAAGACCAGACGTGCGCCATCTCTACATCCATATTCCCTTTTGCCATCGCCGTTGTGCATACTGCGACTTCAACACCTACGCCAACATGGAGGATCGCATGGAGGCGTATGTTGCGGCGCTCTGCACCGAGGTGCGTTCACTGGCGCATCCGGATCGCGCCGTCCCTGCGGCGCTCCCGATGACTGCCGATCTGACGCGCGCGATGGTGCGCCCGACGATCTTTCTCGGCGGCGGCACGCCCAGCATGCTGCCGGAGGGGTTGATGGAACAAACGCTTGCCGCGGCTGATGCGGTTGTGCCGTTGTGCGATGCTGAGGTGACAGTCGAGTGCAATCCGGGGACGGTGCTGGGGCGCGATTACCTGCGCGCCCTGCGCGCGATGGGGGTCAACCGGGTGAGCCTGGGGGTGCAAAGCCTGCACGATCCGACGCTGCGGGTGCTGGGGCGCATTCATACGGCGGCGGAAGCCTATGCGTCATTCAACGACGCGCGTGCTGCGGGGTTCGAGCGCATCAACCTGGATTTCATCTTTGGGCTGCCGAGACAGACGGTTGCGCAGTGGGAGGAGACGCTGCGCGAGATTGTGACCTGGGGCGCGGATCATTTTGCGCTCTACGCGCTGATCCTGGAGGAGCGCACGCCGCTGTATGCGCAGGTGACCAGCGGGCGGATCAGCGTTCCCGACGACGACGCCGCTGGTGCGATGTATGAACTGGCGATCGAGCGCTTCGCCGCCGCCGGATACGTGCAGTATGAGATCAGCAACTGGGCGCGCGCCGATGCTGCCGCTGCGCCTGTGCCCTCCTACGCCTGCCATCACAACCTGGCATACTGGCTAAATGCCGATTATCTTGCTGCCGGCGCGGGCGCGCATGGCCATCTCTTCCCGCGCCGATATGTCGATGTTGCAGGCATTGACGACTATATCGCCCGTGTGCGCGCTGGCAATCTGCCAGTTGCCGAGGTAATCGACCTGACTCCGCGTGATCTGGCGGCAGAAACCATCTTTATGGGGCTGCGCCTGAATACTGGCGTCAGTTTCGCGCACTTCCGCGATCGTTGCGACGCGGAGATGGACGCAATCTTTGGCGCAGAACTGGCAGAGCTGGCAGAGCAGGAACTGATCGAACGCGATGAGCGCGGTGTGCGGTTGACCCATCGCGGGAGAATGTTTGGAAATCGGGTGTTCGAGCGGTTTGTGTGAGATCTATGTCCGATACGGGTAGTACACCGACGTGTTCGCCACATTAATCGCACCGCGAACCCCGGCAACACGCCGAGCGCGCAACGTAACATCCATCGGGCGCACGTTCGCAACTGCCAGCGATTGCCGGAGTTTGAATATATATTCCGCTCTGCGCCTACCTGCCTGGCGGCTGAAACCACAGGCTACTGGTACGCAGCCTGCTGTGCGGGCTGGACCGCGCGATGACGAAGCAATCGCTCAAAAACCATAAATCACCCCTGATGGGTCCACATTTGACCGTCCGTCTGTGGGAGGGGCATTCGTGAGGGTGGATGCCCGACGGAACGACCAACCGGCGTGACATTTGTCGCCGGTCCACGCGTCGTGCTGCGAGCGGCCCCAACCCGCTACGCCACCGATCCGCCGGTTCGAGCGAAACCCGACATCGGATTGCAGTGCGCACGTGGTGTTTCAGTGCTCTTCTGCGCGCCGACCCCCTGAACCCCCCCCCCGCAGGGGGGCAGTGCTCTTCTGCGCGCCGACCCCCTGAACCCCCCCGCAGGGGGGGCAGTGCGGGGGCACGCCATCGGCATGCCCCTACCGGTACCCGCGACCTTGACCCCCCCGCCAGTTGCGAAATCGTACCTGGGCACGCCATCGGCGTGCTCCTACCGGTACCCGCGACCCTCCCGCAGGGGGGGCAGTGCGGGGGCACGCCATCGGCGTGCTCCGACCGGTACCCGCGACCCTCCCGCAGGGGGGCAGTGCGGGGGCACGCCATCGGCGTGCCCCTACCGGTATCCGCGACCCCTCCGCAGGGGGGGCAGGGGGGGCAGTGCTCTTCTGCGAGCCGAAAATTCAGAAACTTACGCAGACGTTGCCTGGAAACGCTTTAGGGAAGGATTTCAGTGCTCTTCTGCGAGCCGAAAATTCAGAAACAGAAGACGCCGCCGTCCACCCGCCAGTCCCGTTTCATTTCAGTGCTCTTCTGCGAGCCGAAAATTCAGAAACCTGCAAGAAATCGAGAAGCGCGACGCGCGTCTGGATTTCAGTGCTCTTCTGCGAGCCGAAAATTCAGAAACGGATGCTGACAGCGCATGATCTTGTGGAACGTACCGATTTCAGTGCTCTTCTGCGAGCCGAAAATTCAGAAACACAATGGCGGATCGGTCGAAACATCCTGACGTGATATTTCAGTGCTCTTCTGCGAGCCGAAAATTCAGAAACGGACGCGCCGGCGAAGCAGGAACTGACCGGCAACGAATTTCAGTGCTCTTCTGCGAGCCGAAAATTCAGAAACCTATGAGGTGAATGAAACCGGCACGCTGATTGAAGATTTCAGTGCTCTTCTGCGAGCCGAAAATTCAGAAACGCAGCCGTAACCCGTATTAAAGCCCGTCCAGTGACCCATTTCAGTGCTCTTCTGCGAGCCGAAAATTCAGAAACCGTCGAGTGCGGCTGGAATTTTGTGCGCGCATTCGTATTTCAGTGCTCTTCTGCGAGCCGAAAATTCAGAAACACACGGGGATGCGCAAAAGCGGGATTCCAGCACGCTATTTCAGTGCTCTTCTGCGAGCCGAAAATTCAGAAACTTGTTCGTAAGCGCGCCGCCAGGCGCGCAACAGCAAAATTTCAGTGCTCTTCTGCGAGCCGAAAATTCAGAAACTGAAGACTCGAATACTGAAAACCTCTCCCTGCTGAATTTCAGTGCTCTTCTGCGAGCCGAAAATTCAGAAACTCGACGAGTTGATTGTGCTGCGGGCCGACTCGGATCATTTCAGTGCTCTTCTGCGAGCCGAAAATTCAGAAACCAGGTTTGAAATTTCGCAGGCGCGCCAAACGCAAATATTTCAGTGCTCTTCTGCGAGCCGAAAATTCAGAAACATAACAAGACAGCTGAATCGTCTTTGAATTCAGCTGAATTTCAGTGCTCTTCTGCGAGCCGAAAATTCAGAAACCTCCGTTACGACCATGTCAACCACGTCCCGAACGTTCTCCATTTCAGTGCTCTTCTGCGAGCCGAAAATTCAGAAACACATGCGCTTTTCATATCCGCTCATCGACCTTAACAATTTCAGTGCTCTTCTGCGAGCCGAAAATTCAGAAACTCAGAACTGGCTCATGCGCAGAAACAGTGTTGACGTATTTCAGTGCTCTTCTGCGAGCCGAAAATTCACAAACTCGTTACT
>ERZ1685331.94-NODE-94-length-26528-cov-20.836928_pt1 | contig 26528 bp, 21 predicted proteins | sample MGYA00580194_ERZ1685331 | MGnify/ENA primary metagenome ERZ1685331 (study PRJEB41501, sample SAMN08275520) | hot springs metagenome | biome: alkaline hot spring; material: microbial mat | place: Russia: Ush-Beldyr | collected 2015-07 | depth 0.5 m m ...
GAAGGGGCGAAGGGCGAGGGCGGACGTTGCGCGTTGCACGGTGCACGTCGGCAGGCGGGCAGGTAGGGGCGCGGCGGCGCCGCGCCCGGCGGTTCAGGTGGCAAAGTTACAGGGGCGAAGGGGCGAAGGGGCGAAGGGGGAGTGGGAGATCGAGGTTGGGGGATAAGTGTTAAGGGTTAGAATCAATGGATTCTTTTCTCAGTTCTCAGTTCTCACAAAGCATATGAGCAAACCCTTAAACATCGTCGCCATCGTTGGCGCCCGACCGCAGTTCATCAAGGCAGCCGCCGTCAGCCGCGTGTTGCGAGCGCGGCACCGCGAGGTGCTGGTGCATACCGGGCAGCACTACGACGCCAATATGTCGGCGGTGTTCTTCGATGAACTGGGAATCCCGCCGCCTGACGTCAACCTGGCGGTCGGCTCCGCCAACCACGGCGCGCAGACCGGCGCAATGCTGGCGAAGATTGAAGCCGTCTTGCTGGCAGAGCGTCCAGATTGGGTGCTGGTCTATGGCGACACCAACTCCACGCTGGCGGGCGCACTGGCGGCGGCGAAACTGCGCATTCCTGTCGCCCATGTCGAAGCCGGTCTGCGCAGTTTCAATCGCGCCATGCCGGAAGAGATCAACCGCGTGGTGACCGACCACATTTCCGATCTGCTGCTCTGTCCGAGTGAAACCGCAGTCAACAATCTGGCGCGCGAAGGAATCACCCGCGGCGTCGTGCTCATCGGCGACGTCATGGCGGATGCCCTGCGCCTCGCTGTCGAACGCGCCGACGTCGCGGCGCCGGAGGCGTCAGGCATTCAATCGGGCGGCTACGCGCTTGTGACCGTCCATCGCGCCGAGAACACTGATGACCCGCTGCGGTTGCGAGGTATTCTGACCGGCCTTACGATGCTGGACATGCCGGTCATCTTTCCGGCGCATCCGCGCGCGCGCCGCGCGATTGCCGCGCTCGGATGGACTCCGCCCGCGCACGTGCGCCTGATCGAGCCGGTCGGGTATCCGGGCATGGTCGCTCTTATGCGCGGCGCGCGCACCATCCTGACCGACTCAGGCGGAGTGCAGAAGGAAGCGTACTGGCTTGGTGTCCCCTGCGTTACGCTGCGCGACGAGACCGAATGGGTCGAGACCGTGACGCACGGATGGAACATCCTGGTCGGCGCCAATCCCGAACGCATCGTTGCCGCTGCACGCCAACCGTATCCGGCGACATCGCGTCCGCCACTCTACGGCGATGGCTACGCCGCCGAACGATGTGTGGCGGCGCTCGAAAGGGCGGCAGGTTGAAGGTGCGAAGGTTGCAGGTGGTGGCGCGTAGGGGGCGTTAGGGTTGAAGGTTGAAGGCGCGAAAGTTGCAGATGGTGGCGTGGAGGGGCGTTGCGCTGCAACGCCCGCAGGTGCACGGCACATTGCAGAGGCAGGGGCGCAGCACCCGTGGGTGTGTGGCATATCGAACGTGAAGTGCAGAGGTTGAAGGGTGCGTTGCCAGTGGAGACTTTGCCGATGTGATGTCTATGTCGGCGCTCTCTGCGCCCTCTGTGCCTCTGTGGTTCAAGAACAGGCGCAAACGTTCCAATTGAACGCGATGCGAAGATCAATCTTGTTGAGAGGAATGCATGAACGCTGATCGTCCGTACTACGTTCACCCAACCGCCATCATCGACGAACCGTGCGAGATTGGCGCCGGCACAAAAATCTGGCATTTCTGCCATGTGATGGCGGGCGCGCGGATCGGCGCGAACTGCGTGTTGGGGCAGAATGTGCTCGTCGCCAGCAACGTCATCGTTGGCAACGGCTGCAAGATTCAGAACAACGTCTCGCTCTACACTGGCGTTGAACTTGAGGACTTCGTCTTCTGCGGTCCCTCGTGCGTCTTCACGAATGTGATCAACCCACGCGCCGAGATCAACCGCCGCGCCGAGTTCATGCCCACCCTGGTGCGGCGCGGCGCGACTATTGGCGCAAACGCGACTATTATCTGCGGCGCAACGATTGGGCGCTACGCCTTTATCGGCGCCGGCGCCGTCGTGCATGGCGACGTGCCGGACTACGCGCTCATGCTGGGGGTTCCTGCGCGCCGCTGCGGCTGGATGAGCCGCCACGGCTACCGGCTGCCGGAACCAGACGCGGATGGGGTCGTGGTATGCCCTGGGAGCGGCTGGCGGTACCGTCTGGTAGCGCCGGAGGTGGTGCGATGCGAGGATGTGGGGGAGGAAGAGGCGTTGAAGGTTGAAGGTTAGGCGCGCCCACCGTGTACGCAGTGCGTCCATACACCGGTGCAGAAGGAAGGCAGGGGCGCGCCGGTAATCTTACCACTGTCTCCTGAACAATTAGAAGCAGGAAGAGAAATACCCGGAATTGAGCGTTTTGAAGATCTCGAGACTTGGCAGCAAGCACGAAAACTTGCGAATACGGTGTATGATCTTTCCAATGTCGGGGCGTTTGCGCGTGACTTCGCATTGCGTGACCAGATACGACGCGCAGCGGTATCAATCATGTCGAACATCGCCGAGGGCTTCGAGAGTCGAACTCAGAGCCTCTACATTGAGCACCTGGGAAGAGCCAAAGCTTCGTGCGGCGAAGTCCGTTCACAGCTGTATCTGGCATACGATCGCCAGTACATGTCAGGTCAAGTCTTTGAACAGACTCTTGCCCAGGCAGAAAGCGCCAGCCGGTTGATCCTATTGTTTGATCCGTTATCGGTCAAACAACAGGATCAACGAAATGCGAGAAGATGCAACTGGCTACTATATCACCGGATGCCTCGTCCCGCATACTTCATATGTCACATCTGCCTACCATGACCAACAGGAGGTTACAGTGATAACCAACGAACCCCAAACGCCGCCGGCATCGAAACCATCACCCTCCAACCTTCAACCTTCAACCTTCCCACCTTCCCACCCTCGTCCCCCCGTGCCGTTGCTGGACCTGAAAGCCCAATACGCCGCCATCCGCGACGAAATTCGCGCTGCTATCGATCGCGTTGCCGATGCACAAATGTTTATTCTCGGTCCCGAAGTCGAAGCGCTGGAACGCGAAGTCGCGGCGTACTCCGGCTGCGCCTACGGCATCGGCGTCTCTTCCGGCACCGACGCATTGCTGGTCGCGCTCATGGCCATCGACATTCACCCCGGCGATGAGGTCATTACCACGCCTTACACCTTCTTCGCCACCGCCGGTTCGATTGCCCGGCTCGGCGCTGTTCCCGTTTTTGTGGACATCGATCCGCTGACATTCAATATCGATCCATCGGCCATCGAAGCACGGATCACGCCGCGCACGCGGGTGATTATGCCGGTGCACCTCTATGGGCAGATGGCGGATATGGACCCGATCATGGAGCTTGCACAGCGCCACAACCTGGTCGTGATCGAGGACGCGGCGCAGGCGATCGGATCGGAGTACAAAGGCCAGCGCGCTGGCTCTATCGGGCACATGGGGTGTTTCAGTTTCTTCCCGTCGAAGAATCTGGGCGGCTTCGGCGACGGCGGCATGGTCACGACGAACGACGCCGCGCTGGCGGAGCGGGTCCGGTTGCTGCGCGGTCACGGCGCCCACCCGAAGTATTACCACAAACTGATCGGCGGCAACTTCCGCCTCGACGCCTTGCAGGCCGCCGTGTTGCGGGTGAAGCTGAAGCACCTGGATGAGTGGACAACCGGACGGCAGCGGAACGCAGCGACCTATCGCCGCCTGTTCAGCGAGGCGGGGCTGGTCATTGATCCGCCAGCTTGTCTGATCGCCGGATGTCGCGCGCACACCGAGGGCGACTGCGACCTGCCGCCGGGCAAAGTGGTGCTGCCGGTCGAAGCGCCGGAGCGACGGCACATCTACAATCAGTTCGTCATCCGCGTCACACAGCGGGAAAACGTTATGGCGACGCTCAAAGAGCGCAAGATCGGTCACGAAATCTACTACCCCGTGCCGCTGCACCTGCAGGAATGCTTCGCCTATCTGGGGCATCGCCCTGGCGACCTGCCGGTGAGCGAATGCGCCGCTGCCGAAACCCTGGCGCTGCCAATCTACCCGGAATTGACCGATGAAATGCTGGCGGCAGTGGTTGCAGCCGTGGCGGAGGGATGTATGTAGAGACGGTGCACCGCACCGTCTCCTGCGCACCGCACCGTTTCCTGCGCACTGCACCGTCTCCACAGGTTGCAGGTGGGAGGGTTGAACGTTGAACGTTACACGTTGAACGTGGGGGGTGGAAGGCGGGAAGGTGTTGAACGTTACACATTGAACATTGCACTTTTCACCTTCAACTTTTTACCCTCGCTTCTCACCTCGCACACGCGTGCGGGCATGGTACAATAGCAACGTGCAGGGACGCCCGATGGGCGCCCCCTGCCTGGTCAACCGGTCACGAGGAAGGAACCGCTGTGACGCAGACCACTATCACCCCGCCTACGACGGTCACGCCCGCCGAGGACCCGTTCCGCTACGGCTGGCGCTACGTGCTGCGCCCGACCCCTGACGACCCGCATCACTTCGAGCAGGTCCCGCTCACGCTGGAAGATGTGCTGCATCCCGAGGAGGGCGACCAGGTGTTGTGCAACTACGACCATCAGCGCCGCGTGCGCTACCTGGCGGACGTCTTCCTCGCCCGCGTCGCCGACCGTTCCGACGCCGTCGTGCTCAACGACGTGCGCATCGCCTGGGACGCCCCCGGCTTGAAGGCGCACGGACCGGACATTATGGTCATCTTCGGCGTGCGGCGCATCCGCAACTGGAGCACGTTCGACGTGGCGCAGGAAGGGGCGCGCCCGACGCTGATCGTCGAAGTGACCTCGCCGGAGACGCGCGCGCTCGACCTGGAGATCAAGGTGACGCACTACGCCCGGGCGGGCGGGCCGCTGTACGTGATTGTAGACGCCTATGAGCAGCGCGGAGAGGCGCGGCTGCGCGTGCTGGGGTATGAACTGGCGGATGGCGAATATCGTCCGCTGGTTCCGAACGCCGAGGGATGGCTGTGGCTGGCGCCGCTGAAGGTCTGGATCGGCGTGCAGGAGAACGAGGTGTACTGCTTCGACGCGCAGGGCTGGCGGATCGGCGACTACGCTGAATTGATGACGGTCGTAATCGAGGCGGAGGAGCGAGCGGCGGAGGCATGGGCGGCGGCGAAAGCCGAGGCGCGCGCGCGCCTGGAAGCCGAGGCGCAGGCGCGCCGTGAAGCCGAACGCGCGCAGCGCGAAGCCACAGCCCGTGCCGCCGAAGCCGCAGCCCGCGCCGAAGCCGAAGCACAAGCGCAGCGCGAAGCCACAGCCCGCGCCGAAGCCGAAGCACAGGCGCGCCGTGAAGCCGCAGCCCGCGAAGCCGCCGAAGCGCGCCTGCGCGAACTCGAAGAGGAACTGCGCCGGTTGCGCGGTGAGGGGTAGCGGCGCCCTGGCGGGTGTGCGGCGCAGGTGAGGGGCTCGCGGGAAACTCGGGATCGCAGCGCAGCGCTACCCTCCCCTGACGCCGTCAGCGACGCTGGCGGACCTTACCGTTGCTGATGAGAAATTCCGCCTGGTTGCGCGATGAGGAGTAGCGGCTCCCTCCCGTTCAGATGGCGCCTGCATGCAGGGCGGTGCTAAACCGGACAACCGAACAGCAACGAAACGCAGCGACCTGCCGCTGCCTGTTCAGCGCGGCAGGAGATTGCGGTGCTGCTGGTCGAAGCGCCAGAACAGCCGAACATCAACAACCGGTTCGTCATCCGCGTCGCAAAGCGGGAGAAGGTGCTGGCTACGCTCAAAGAGCGTAAGATTCGGACATGAAATCTACTATTCCACGCTGCTATGCTTCACAGCCTGCCTCAACCTTCCACCTCCAACCTTCCCGACTCGCCAGCTTCATAGCGGCTTTGTATGCGAATTGATGCGATTTTGTGACACACTTCCTGACGCACGAAGGCTATACTGATAGCGTGGACCGTGACACACACCCTGAATTGCGAGGCAGCGTATGAGCCATAAGCGCCCGTTACGCTCTACAGACGTGCGAGATGTCTACCATCAAGAGTATTTCCTTCAGCGCGTCGATGGGTATGACCAGTTTGCTCACTTCGATGGAACGCCGCAGACATTGTTCGATCGTGCGCGCCGCAATCTTGAACTCCTCGAGGTTCATCCGGGAGAATACTTTCTGGATCTAGGGTGTGGCCGCGGTGAAGTGGCAATTGCTGCCGGCTTCCTCGGGGCGATTGCGGTTGGATGTGATTTTTCCCAAGATGCTATTGTGCTGGCACGGCAAAAGTTACGGACCATCATACAAAACAGTGGCAGAGAAATCCGGACATCTTTTCTATGTGCAGTCGCTACAGATGATGTTTTTCGTCCCAATATATTCGACAAGGTTCTGATGTCTGAGTTTATCGAACATATATCGCCTCATGAAAGAGAAATCATTCTCAAGAACGTCAGAAAATGGTTGAAACCTGGTGGAAAGTTGCTTGTTTACACTTTTCCTAATCGTTGGTCACGACATACACACCCCCTGATGCGATGGTATGTGCGCTGGAGAACAGGAAACGACATTGGCGAGCGTCCTGATGACACGCTCCATCCCGATTACACTAAACTCCATCTCAATGAACAGAGTTACGTGTCACTCTATATTGCGCTCTGGCGCGCAGGGTTCCGCCGCGTCCGCGTCTGGTTCGATAGTCCTGCTCCTACCGGGCGACTGAGCATTGTTAAGCGCTCGCTCTTGTACAACGCGCTGTTCGGCGGAAACCTGACAGCTATGGGAATAAAGTGAAGCATATTCCAGGTTTCGCGCGTATCATAGCTGTGCGCGAAACGTCGCACAAGCCATCATCACTGCTGTACAGCAGCATACATTCATTCGCCACCAGTCTCCTTTCGGTTGTAATCGGTCTGGTGAGCAGTATTGTGATTGCACGATGGTTCGGTCCAGCGGCGAAAGGGAGCGCTGACCTGATCGTAGCGACCGGCACGTTACTGGCGATGTGCTTTGGATTGTCGCTTCCGTCCGGGATTGTGTATGTCGTGGCACGCGGACGCGCGGTCATTAACGGGTTACTGACGCGTCTGGCGCTGATCGCATTGTTTCAGACATTGCTGGCAACGGTGGCGCTTGTTGGATTGGTGCAAACAACGCTGGCGCCAGCCCTCGTGCCACCTGGAAGTGAGCGCTGGGGAGTAATTGCCGTTGCGATCCTTGTGCTTGGAACCCTGCTGTCGGGACATTACCGGAATGTCCTGATCGGTTTGCAGGAAATCCCGCGCGTTAATCTCATCAATCTGTATGGTCAGATCGTGACGTTGAGCGCGATTCTAATCTTCATATGCGCTGCATGGGTCCAGGGGCAACAACTCACGGCAGAAGCGCTGGTGTGGGTCCAGGTCGGCGGCGCCATAGGGATTGTGTTCCTTTTCCTGTGGACGCTCCGACCGTTTCTGACCGGTTCGATCTGGCAGGAAAGCGGTTTAGCCGAAGTCATACGATACTCGCTCCCCTCGTATCTGGCGAATATGGCGCAGTTTCTAAACTATCGCCTCGATATCTTCTTTGTCGGTTACTTTGTGGGAGTCAAAGGCGTGGGTCTGTATTCGCTGGCAGTGGGCATTGCACAGTTGTTATGGCTGGTTTCTGGCGCTACATCACAGGTATTGCTGCCCGATGTCGCATCTTCTGGAGATCGCGCAAGCGCTCAACAGCGAACAGCGCGTGTATCACGCCTCTCATTGTGGTTGAGCATCGTCCTGGCAGGAGGATTAGTGCTGGGGGGCGAAATGCTGCTGCCGCTGGTGTTTGGTGCTGCATTTCGAGAGAGCGTCCCGGCGCTGATGTGGTTGTTGCCGGGTGTTACGATCTTTAGCGTCGCCAATGTCATTGGCTCGTACCTGGCTGGTGTTGGCAAGCCACATCTGAACCTCGTCGTCGCCCTGGTCGGTCTGGTTGTCACTGTAGCGCTGGATTTCGTGCTCATTCCATGGCTGGGAATCATCGGAGCAGCGATTGCCAGCAGCATGTCGTATCTGGCGACAACTCTGGCGATCGTTGCCATATTCGCGCACGAAACCAGAATACCCACAGTGCATGTGCTGCTGATAACTGGAGATGACTTAAGTCTGATCACTACAATGATACGACGAAAACTGGGAGAGCGGAGTGCGACGTAGGATCCTCATTCTGTCCAACTGGTATCCGAGTGCGACATCGCCAATAAGCGGCGCATTTATTAGAGATCAGGCGCAGTTGCTGGCAGAGCGCTTTGAGGTGGCCGTTTTGGCAGTGCATTCCATAGGATTGCGCGCTGCGTTTGGCAATCGTCCTCCCAATGGTATCGAGCGCAACGGAAATCTTGCGATTTATCGTGCATATGCGCCGACGCCGCCGTATGTTCCGCATCTCCACATTCTGAGCAGCGCCTATTCTGCACGGCAGATGCTACAACAATACATTCGCTACCATGGCCTTCCCGACCTCATTCACGCACACGTTGTTCTGCCGTGTGGTTGGGTAGCGGCGCGGGCAGCGCGAGCATGGAGCATTCCGGCAGTACTGACTGAACACACCAGTCCTTTTACCGCACACCTCTACACGTTCTTCCAGCGACGATTGGTGCGCGAAACGATGAGGAGCATCCCTGTGCTGGCAGTAAGCCCGGCGCTCCGGCAGCGCATCCTTGAATTTGCGCCAGCTACTAATGTGCAGACGCTGGGCAATGTCATCAGAACACACTTCTTCACACCTGAAGAGGTTATCCCCGATAGATCAAGAATAAGAAAAAGGTTTCTGACCATTGCTCTTTTGAGCGATCAGAAGGGTGTCAACTACCTCCTGCAAGCTGCTACGCTGGTGCGCTCAAGGGTTGATTGCCCCTTCGAACTGGTGATCGGCGGCGATGGACCGGAGCGCCAGCGATTGGAACAGTTGGCGCGACAGTTGGGGTTGACGGACATCTGTCGCTTTGTCGGTCTGCTGGACCGGACACAGGTGCGCGATTGGATGCGCTGGTGCGATGTGTTTGTTTTGCCGAGCATTCACGAAACGTTCGGTGTGGTATTGGGCGAGGCGATGGCGTGCGGGAAACCGGTGATCGCCACGCGCTGCGGCGGACCGGAGTTCGTCGTCGAGGAAGGATGCGGTCTGCTCGTTCCCATTGCTGATGCCCACGCGCTTGCTGACGCTATGGAGCAGTTTTTGTTGGATCGGGTTCAGTACGATCCGGTTCTTATTCGCGAGAGCGTTTGTCGGCGTTTTGGCGAAGAAGCATTTTTACGGAACATTGAGACGATCTATAACGATATCTGGGCAGTCCTTGAGTAGAATGCCAGATCCACGCCCAACCATCAGCATCATCTCCTTCTCCCCAATCGCCCGCGATGCGCGTGTGTTGCGGCAGATAGACTATCTGGCGCCACACTACGACCTGGTCGTGCTGGGGTATGGCGCGCCGCCGCCGCGCTGGCAGAACGTAGAAAGTGTGCGCTGGGTCTCTGCCGATCCGCTGCGATGGTATGAGATGCAACATCTCAGGGCGCTGCTGGTGGCAGGAAGGGTGTGGCAACCTTCCACATGCTACGAACTCTGGTACTGGCTGCAACGTCCCTATCGCCAGGCATTCGAGCGGCTTCGTCATGCTCACGCCAATCTGGTTTTTGCCAACGATTGGTCGGCGCTGCCGCTGGGATGGCGGCTGGCAGCGCGCTGGAATGCGCCGCTGATCCTCGACCTGCACGAGTATGCTCCGCTCGAATGGGAAGAACAGTGGAATTGGCGGTTGTTCGCCGCGCCGATGACCGTCTACTTTTTGCGTCAATACGCTGTTCACGCCGATGCAACGCTGACCGTCGCGCCGGAGATTGCACAACGGTATAGCGAGGAGTTTGGGTTCTTGCCCACGGTCGTGCTGAATGCACCAAAATATGTCAACGTTGAGGATCACGCAGTCGATCAGCAAACGGTGCGCCTGATCCACCACGGCGGCGCTCTGCGCGCGCGCGCGCTGGAGTCGATGATCGACACGCTCCGCCTCTGCGATCAGCGCTACCACCTCTCATTCATGCTCGTCGGCGATGAGGAATACATCCGGTATTTGCGCGCCTATGCCGACCGCGTCGCGCCAGGGCGGGTCGAGTTCCTCGACCCGGTCGCACCCGATCAGGTCGTGTCACGGATTGCATCGTTCGATCTGGGGATCCATTTGCTCCAACCGACGAACTATAACAACAGCATCGCTCTGCCCAACAAACTGTTCGATTTCATCCATGCCGGTCTGGCGATCTGTGTGGGTCCGTCCCCCGGTATGTCAGCGTTTGTCCGTGAGTGGCAGTGCGGCGTCGTGGCGCCGTCGTTTGATCCGGCGGAGGTCGCAGCAACCCTCAATCGGCTCAGCGCGGAAGAGATTCAGATCATGCGCCGCGCATCACGCGCCGCCGCCGCTAGAGTCAACGCCGACACCGAGATGTCAAAGGTTGTCGAACTGTGCAGCCGATTACTCCGGCGCGCGCAGGCGGCGGGTTGAAGTGTAGGGGCGCGCCCGCAGGCAGGGGTGCGCGGGAAAACGTGCCCGACCTTCGAGGTCTTTGCCGTGCACCCGAATGCGCCAGTGATCGTCGCTGGCAGGAAGGGTCGCCGCCCCTGAAGGCGCTTCGCCTGACCTCAAAGGTCTTCGCTGTGGAACGTTGGAAGGTAACGGGTGAGAAGGTTGCAGGTGGGAAAGTGGAAGGCAGAAGGTGGCACGTGGAATTGCCCCTTGGTGCATCTTCGTGTCCTTCGTGGATACCAGGGGCAGGCAAAGGAAGCAGGCAGGCGGAAGGCGGCGCGTTGAAGGTTGAACGTTGAATATGGGAGGGGTGAAGGTTGAAGGTTAGATGGTTCTCTAACCCCTGACTTCCGCTATCCGGTTCTCAGTTCCTGGTTCTCGGTTCTCAGTTCTCAGTTCTCGGTTCTCACAGGAACAGACATGTGCGGCATCTACGGCATCTGGCATCGTGACGGGCGACCGGTCGATCTGACGGCGCTGCAAACGGCGACGAGCCGCCTGCGCCATCGCGGACCGGACGATGAGGGGTATCTGCTGGCAAATCCCGTGCAGGGAACGTGTGCCTCCTACGCTGGCGCCGAGACCGACCTGCGGTTGGCGCTGCCGTTGCTCGATCAGGCGCGCGGCGAAGGGTGTAGCCTGGCGTTCGGGTTTCGTCGCCTGGCGATCCTCGATCTGTCGCCCGCCGGGCATCAGCCGATGGCGAGCGCCGATGGGCGCTTCTGGATTGTGTTCAACGGCGAGATCTACAACTACATCGAACTGCGCGAGGAATTGCAGCGCTTCGGGCATCGCTTCCGCAGCGGCGGCGATACGGAGGTCATTCTGGCGGCATATGCGCAGTGGGGCGAGGCGTGCCTGGAGCGACTGAATGGCATGTGGGCGTTTGCGATCTGGGACTGTGAGCAGCGTACGCTGTTCCTGGCGCGCGACCGCTTCGGCGTCAAGCCGCTCTACTACGCCGTAACCGGGCAGATCTTCGCCTTCGCTTCGGAAATCAAGGCGCTGGTTGGTCCCCATGCGTTGCCGTTCGAGCCAGAACCGCTTGCGGTCTATCAATTTCTCACGGATGGGCGATTGCCGAGTCCGCAGCATGGCGCGACCTTCTTCGTCGGCGTGCGCGCGCTGCCGCCAGGACATTGCCTGCGCATCGACACGGCTGCACCTGTAGCGCCACGACGCTACTATGATGTCACACTGCCGGACAATCACCGCCACGCGCGTTCGACCGACGATGTTCTCGCCGCGTACCGTGACCTGTTCATCGACGCGGTACGGCTCGAACTACGCTCAGATGTGGCAGTCGGCACCTGTCTGAGCGGCGGCATCGACTCGTCGTCGATTGTGTGCGCAGTGAACCATCTTATGCGGCAGGACGGTCTCTCGGCAGCGCAGATCGGCGAGCGCCAGAAGACGTTTAGCGCAGTGTACAACAGCGACGGGCGCTACAATGAACGGCGGCACATCGAACGGGTGCTGCGCGCCACCGCCGCCGACGGTCACTTTGTGATCCCAACGGTCGAGCGCCTGAATGCCGACCTCGAACGACTGGCGTGGCACCAGGATGAACCCTTCCAGTCGACTAGCATTTTTGCGCAATGGTGCGTGATGGGGCTGGCGCGCGAACGTGGTGTGACGGTGCTGCTCGACGGGCAGGGCGCCGATGAGTTGCTGGCAGGCTACCGGCCATATGCCCGCTATCTGGGCGATCTGTTGCGCCAGGCGCGCGGGGCGACATTTGCCAGAGAAGCGTTGCTGATCAGCGCGCGCAGTAGTCAGCCCGCGCTTTCATTGCTGCGCAATGCGCTGATCTTCACCCTGCCCGCGCCTGCCATCGAACTAGCGTATGCCGGACGGCAGATGCTGCATCTGCCGTCTCCGGTGTTGCGCTCCGACTTTGCGGCTGAATACCGTCGCGCTGCGCTGGCGGATATTCCATCGTGGTGCGAACAGACATCGCTCGACCGCCACCTGCGCGATGCTGTTATCGAGAGTAGCCTGCCACATCTGCTGCGCTACGAAGACCGCAATTCGATGGCGTTCAGTATCGAGTCGCGCGTCCCCTTTCTCGATCACCGGCTGGTTGAATTCGTCTTCCAGCAGACGCCACATCTGCGCATCCGCGATGGGTGGACGAAATGGGTTCACCGGCAGGCCATGGAAAGATTGCTGCCCGATGCCATCGCCTGGCGGAGCGACAAGGTCGGCTTCGAGACGCCGGAAGTCGCCTGGCAGCGCGACCTGCTGGCAGCCCGCCCCGATCTGTTCGCCGACGGCGCCGCCTGCGGCCAGTATCTCGATCTGCCCACCGTGCGTCACGCTGTGGAGGAGTGGTGCGCCCACGGCGGCGACACGCGCCAGATGTGGCGCTGGATCAGCCTGGAGATGTGGTTGCGGGTGTGGGGACGTTAAGGGTTGCAGGTGAAAGGTGCGACGGTGGCAGGTATGGGACGGTGGTAGGCGCGCCCCCCGCTGGGCGCCCAACGACGAATGCCCACGTCGGCGCCCCCCTGGGCGCCCCATCACCCCCCCTCTGGGCGCCCCATCGCCCCCCTCTGGGCGCCCGACGACGAATGCCCACGTCGGCGCGCCCCATCGCCCCCCGACAGCGCACCGACGTGAAAACGTTCCGTGTGAGACAGCAGGTAGGGGCGCCCGTCAGGAATTGCGTGTTACAGGTTGAACGCGGGAGGGTTGAAAACCCACCCGACTCTTGAGGTCTGTACCAGCGACACTGTTCCATCGTTGTCCATCGCTGGCGGTGTAGCGCCTGCCAGTCGCAAGGACTCAACCCGATCTCAGGGGTCTTGAGAGCAGGGAAACGGGAACTCGGCAGACCTGTGTCGCCAGGTCACGCACCCTCTGATCTGCGGGCTAAAGCCCTTGCTCAGGTCAGTCAAGCCCCTGCAAGACTGCCATGCGCTCAGAGTCGATCGGCTGCACGAGGAGATGGCGCAATTTCGCCTGCCATTGCGCTTTTCTCCCCAGCATCTGGGGTCACACCCGGCGCGCGAGCCAGCCCCGCAGGGGCTTTCGTGCTTTCAGCGAGAGCTTCAGCCCGTAGCGATACGGCAGTTCCTGACCCATCACGCCTGCACCCGCGCTCCAAGGACGCTGCCCACCCTCAACGGTTCTGGCGTATAATCAAAGACGCACGAACCATCCATAACATCCGAGGTCGCCAATGTTCCCAGACCTGGGACGGTTGCCTTACATCTTCAAGCAATACCCGGACATCCAGGCAGTCTACCTGTTCGGTTCGACAGTCACCGGCAGGCTGCACGCCGAGAGTGACCTCGATCTGGCAATTGTTCCGCGACGGGGCGCCGGTGAACTGCCCCGGCTCGACATCCTGACCGATCTGGCTCGCGCCGGGTTCTGCCGGGTCGATCTGGTCATCCTCGACACGAACGATATCGTGTTGAAACACGAGGTTGTGCGTCACAACCGGGTTATCTATCAAACCGAAGACTTCGACCGGGGAGCGTATTTTTCCAGGGTCGTGCGCCAGTTCCTGGATTTCCGACCATACCTGGATGTCCAGCGCCGGGCGTATAAACAGAGGATGCTGCATGGTCAGACCCGACGTGATCCGCAAGAGGCTGGAGAAGCTGGATGAGTATCTGGCTATTCTCCGCCAATTACAGCGATATTCATATGACGAATTCATTGACAATCCCGAACGATATGGGAGTGCGGAGCGTTTTCTTCAACTGGCGATCGAGTCGCTTAATGACCTTGGGAGTCATGTCGTTGCAGAGTCGGGTTTAGGAGTTGTCGATTGGTATAGCGACATTCCTCACCGGTTGCGCGAAGCGGGCTTAATCGACGCATCCCAGGAGGAGACCTGGATCAGGATGATTGGTTTTCGCAATATCCTCGTGCATGATTACCTGACGATCGACCGAAAAATAGTCTTTCGTGTGTTGCAGGAAAATCTCGGCGATCTGGAAGCGTTCAAACAGGTCTTTGCGCCATTCCTGTGATTGACTCGCTTGTGATCTCCTCACAGCCGCCTCGTCGATCACTGTCACCACTGCCGGGCGCTGCGCTGACGGACGCGCCCCGCAGATACCCGGTCGGCGCCTCCCGCCACCCTCAGGCGACGGTCATCCGCGCCCGATCAGTTTTGTACGCAGATTGATGCAATTCTGCGATTCTCACGGACGTGCAGAGAGGTTATACTGAACAGGGACTGAAGTGCATCCCAACATAGGTTCAACACGTAAGCAGCGCTTACAATCACGTCTCTGCGCCTCCACGTGATGTTCTCAACCGCAATAGCGGAGCCGGCTTCGATGGAGATCACGACCGACGTCAGCATTGATCGATCCACTTCTCGAACATCCACAACAGCGTGGCGTTGGGCGCTGCGACTGTACGCCGGTTACAGCGCGCTTTTCATCTTCTGGAATGCCTGGGTCTCGTCGGTCTATCCGAAGTGGGTTGAAGAGGCGTCGGTTGCGGTCTGGTCTCCATCGGCGCCACTGGGGATATGGCTGGAGCGGGTTGTGTTCCTTCCGCTTTTGCGCTATGATGTTATCTGGTACATCGGCATCGCGCAGCATGGCTATGGTCATCGCCCTGGCGACACAGCGTTTCATCCGCTCTATCCGTTGCTTACAGGCGTGCTGGGGCGGTTCCTGGGTGGAGAGTATCTGCTGGCGGCGTGGTTGATTGCGCAGGTCTGTTGTATTGCAATGCTGGCGCTGCTCTATCGTCTGGCGGCGCTCGATGACGACGATGCCACGGCACAGCGCGCCACCCTGTTCCTGATTGGCAGCCCGCTTGGTTTTTCGTTTCTGCTGCCTTACACCGAGTCGCTGCTGCTGTTGAGCATCGTTGCCGCACTGTACGCCGGACGGCAGGGGCGCTGGTGGCTCGCGGGAGCGGCTGGCGGCGCAGCAGCGCTCACCAAGCAACCGGGAGTGGTCGTGCTGTTGCCGTTGCTCTGGGAACTGTGGCAGCAGCATCGTGCAACGGTGCGTACCGCAGGCATCCGCACCTTACTCGGACCGCTGGCAGGTCTGTCACTCACGCCGCTGGCGCTGCTGGGATGGATCGTGTACCGCGCGACGCTCGGCGATGTCGCGTTTTCCTGGCGCGACCCCGGCACGCTCGTCAGCGCGCTGCTGGTAACGCCATCGTACGCCGATGTGTGGGGCGAAACCTTCAGCTGGCCCTGGGTTAACTTCGGCTATGCGTTCGATCAGTTGCGCGAGCGACCGTATTTCTATCTGATCCTCAATATGATGGTCATGCTGATCATGCTGGCGCTGACGCTGGCTGCCGCCATGCGCACACGGCGCGGGTATGCCATCTACAGCCTGACGCTGGCGGTCATGAACCTGTCGATCGTTTATCCGCTCTGGCCCTATATGGGGATCATTCGGCGGTTTACCATCATCTTCCCGATGTTCATTCAACTGGCGCGCTGGGGAAAATCGCGGGTTGTGCTATGGCTGACGCTGACGTGCAATGCGATCCTGTGGGCGCTGATTGCGTCGATGTATGTGCGGAATGCGTTTGTGCCGTGAATGTTGAATATCCCGGACTCAGGAGGTCTTCGCCAGGAATTCGTCCTCACTGTCGCACGTGGCTGGCGGAATGATTCCTGAGCGTGAAGCACGCAGATTGACCTCAAGGGTCGTAGGGGCAGGAACGCGGGAACGTGCGAAGGTTGAACGTGGGAAGAAGGTGACACGATGGGCATAACCACAACCCACAAACCATACCCGGAAGTAGCGCAGCAATGGGATGACGCATCCGTACCCTGCCTTTCGGTCATCGTGCCGGTCTACAACGAAGAGGAAAACATTCCGCACCTCTACCAGCGGTTGACGAGCGAGCTGGAATATCTCGGTCTGCCGTATGAAATCATCGCCGTCGATGATGGCAGCCGCGACCGGAGTTTCGCGCTGTTGCGCGACCTGGCGCGCGCTGACCGGCGGCTGCGGGTGGTGCGCTTTCGCCGCAACTTCGGGCAGACGGCGGCATTCTCTGCCGGGTTCGACCGGGCGCGCGGCGAGGTGGTGGTGACCATCGACGCCGACCTGCAGAATGACCCGGCGGATATTGGCGCGCTGCTGGCGAAGATCGAGGAAGGGTACGATGTGGTCAGCGGCTGGCGCGCGCATCGCCAGGACCCATTCCTCAACCGGCGATTGCCATCGATCATCGCCAATCGCCTGATTTCGTGGGCGACCGGCGTTCATCTGCACGACTACGGTTGCTCACTGAAAGCCTATCGCCTGGAAGTGGTGCGTGGCATTCGTCTGTATGGCGAACTGCACCGCTTCATTCCCGCCATCGCCAGCTGGCAGGGCGTGACGGTGACGGAGCTGCCGGTGCGTCACGCGCCGCGTCGGTTCGGTACATCGAAGTATGGCATCAGCCGCACCCTGCGCGTGCTGCTCGATCTGGTGACCGTCCGGTTTTTACTCAGTTACGGCACTCGACCGATGCAGATCTTCGGCTTGCTCGGCCTGCTGGCAGGGGGGTTGGGCATACTGATCGGCGCACATCTGATCTGGATCAAACTGGCGTATGGCGCTGCCATTGCCGATCGACCACTCCTGCTGCTCGCCGTCCTGCTGATCGTGCTGGGGGTGCAGTTCATCAGCCTTGGGCTGATCGGTGAACTGGTGGTGCGCACCTACTACGAAGCGCAGGCCAAACCGATCTACGCCGTGCGCGAGGAAGTCAACGGCGATGCGTAGCGTCCTGCCGACCCGCCCCATGCTGGCGCGCTGGCAACCGTGGGCGCTGATCGCTGCTGGCGTCAGTCTCATTGCCATGCTCCACCATGCGTATGCCACGGTGTACACCGAACCCGACCTCCAGGTCTGGCGGATGGCGGCGCGTTTGTGGCTGGAAGGCATCGACCCTTACGGACCTATCGGCGATCAACGGTTGGGAACCGGATCAGGCTTTGCGTACCCCTTCCCGGCAGTGCTGATCTGCCTGCCGCTTGCACCGCTGTCGCTGGCGTGGGCATCGACCATATGGGCGCTGATGAGCCTGGCGGTTGCAGGCGTGCTGCCAGGTGCACTGCAAGACCGTCTTGATCCCTGGATCGTCGTCTCGATGCTGGCATACCTTCCGCTCTGGGCATCGCTGGCGGAGGGGCAATGGGGACCGATGCTGCTCCTGTGGACCCTGCTTAGCCTCTACTGGTTGCGCAGGGAGCGCTGGCGGCTTTCGGGCGCAGTTGCCGCCCTGACGCTCCTCAAGCCGAATGTGGGTATTGCGCTTCTGGCGGGCATTGCGGCATATGCGCTGTGTGTCCGCGTTCCGCGTCGCTGGTGGACGGGGCTGGCGCTTGGACTGCTGATCTTCTGGGTGGGAACGCAGGCGCTGGCGCCAGGCTGGACCCTGGCATGGTTGGAGCAACTGCGCGCCTATGATGCGGAAGATCAGAACAGGATCGATGCAATGTCGATCACAGGGGCGTTTGCTGGCGTTATGGCGATGATCTGCACGCTCGTTGCGTGGCGTCGGCGCAATGCACGACTCCTTCTTGCCGGGTTGGTCACTGTGGTGATGCTGATTCTGCCAACGCGCAGTTTTTATAATCACGTTGTGCTATCGCTGCCGATTGCGCTGCTGCCGCTGCGCATTGCGGCGCCGGTTGCGCTGCTGAGTTGGGGTGTTCTGGCATTACCGGCTATCACGACAGACATCGGGTTTGCTCGCTCGCTCGCTTTCTACCTGCCGCTGTCGATTGGGCTGGCAGCGGCGGCATGGCAGGCAAAAGAGCAGGAGACTGGCACATCGTGCGCATCCTGACGCTCAACTACGAATACCCTCCGCTCGGCGGCGGCGCAAGCCCGGTCACGCGCGCGTTGTGCGAGCATCTTGCCGCAGCCGGGCACGCGGTTGATGTCGTTACGATGGGATACCGGCGCCTGCCGCGGGTCGAAATGTCCGGCGGGGTGCGGGTTATCCGCGTACCGGCGCTGCGACGCTCGCCGGTGCGCGCCGAAACCCCCGAGTTGCTGAGTTATGTGCTCGCGGCGCTGCCGCCGGCGCTGGCGCTCGTCCGGCGCTGGCGCTACGATGTCGTGCATGCGCATTTCATTGTGCCGACCGGCATTCTCGCAACTGCGGTTCGCCGCATCAGCGGGTTGCCCCTGGTGATCACGGCGCACGGGTCGGATATTCCGGGATACAACCCGGATCGCTTCACGCGCGGGCACCGATGGATCGCCCCCGCCTGGCGCGTCGTTGCACGCAGCGCTGATGCGCTTGTTTCGCCTTCCCACTATCTCCGCACCCTTATGCAGCGCGTTTGCAGTCTACCGGTCGAAGTGATCCCCTACGGCTTCGATCCGCCTCCACTGCGCCACAGTGAGCGGAAACGGCGCATCCTGTTCGTCAGCCGGTTGTTCCCCCGCAAAGGCGCGCAGTATCTGCTCGAAGCGCTGGCGGGATTGCCGCTCGATGAATGGGAGATCACGATTGCAGGCGACGGACCGATGCTGGAAGCATTGCGGGCGCAGGCGCAGCGTCTGGGTGTGCAGGTTGACTGGCGCGGCTTCATCAAGGGCAAACCGCTTGAGGAATTGTACGCCAGCAGCGCCATCTTCGTCTTTCCCTCGACAAACGATAACTTCCCGGTTGTGCTGCTCGAAGCGCTGGCTGGTGGGTGCGCCGTCGTCACGACGAATGTCAGCGGCATGCCGGAAGTGGTGGGGAATGCGGGCATCCTGGTTCCGCCGCAGGACGTGCCTGCGTTACGCGCGGCAATCCGGCGACTGATGAACGATGACGACCTGCGCGCCGACCTGAGTGCGCGGGCGCGGGCGCGGATCGCCCACTTTGCCTGGGACGATGTGATACGGCGGTATCTGGAGGTTTACCGACGGGCGGGAAGCCATGGAAGCGTTTGATCCTGGCGTCACGATCGCGCTGATCACCTACAATTCGGCAGCATACATTCAGGAGTGTTTGCGCTCCGTTCGTGTCGCCGCGCCTGGCGTTCGCGCTCTGATCGTGGACAATGCTTCGACGGATGGCACAGTCGAGATTGTGCAGCGCAATTTTTCAGAGTATACGCTGCTGGCGCTTCCCCAGAACATCGGGCACAGCGCCGCATGTAATCTGGCGCTTCAGCGCGCCGAAACCGCATGGGTGCTGTTTCTCGATCACGACACGACCGTGCCTGACGACTGGCTGCCGCCGCTTCTTGCGACCGCAGCAGCGATGTGGCCCTCGGTTGGTATGGTCGGCTCACGCGCCGTGCTGGTCGATCAGGGACGTATCCACCACGATGGTGGATATGCGCATTACGTCGGGCATATGACCCTGCGGAACGGCTTTGCGGCTCTGGCGGATATTCCCTGTGATACAACCCCTGTCGAGGTGGGAGCGCAAGCAAGCACGTCGCTGCTGGTGCATCGAGAACGCGCGCTCGCAGTGGGTGGCTTCGATCCGCGCTTCTTTATCTACCTAAATGACTTTGATCTTTCGCTGCGCATGCGGTTGCGCGGCTGGCGATGCTATGTCGCACCGCAGTCTGTGGTCTATCACCGGCAGGGCAACCCCGAAACAAGCTGGCGTGGCAGCGGCGGTTACCCGGAACGCCGCGCGTATCTGATCTATCGCAACCGCTGGATGCTGATTGCCAGGATCTACGCGCTCCGAACGCTCATTGTGTGTATGCCTGCGCTGGCAGTGTATGAAATGGCAATTGCAGCAGCGGCGCTGCGCAAAGGATGGATGCGCGCCTACTGGCGCGCGCTCCGCGATCTGGTGCGTCTCTGGCCTGCGATCCGCTTCCATCGCAGTCGCATCCAGTCATCCCGGCGGATTTCTGATCGCGAATTGCTCTCTGCGTATGGTTTTTCGTATGTTCCCGGATTGCTCCAACATCCGGCGGAACGTCTGATGCAACAGGTGATGGAGCGGACTTTCGCCGCATACTGGCGTCTCGTTCGCCTATTTCTGGAGTGAGTATGCCATTCTACGACTATTATAGCGACCGGTCGGCGACATCGGTGGGCATGGGGTGGGTGCGTGCACAGACGCGCTTCGTGCTTGGGCGTTTGATGCACGCATCTCCCTCTGCCTCGTCTCTTCTGGAGATTGGACCGGGAAGAGGCATATTTGCCGATGCATGTCGCCAGAAACATTTGCACTATTGCGCCCTCGACATCAATGCCCGTCTGCTAAGGAACCTGTCGGGGCGCGGTCACAGCAGCATACAGGCCCGGGCAACGCATATTCCGTGCGCCAGCGCGACGTTTGACATCATCTTTGCATCGCACGTGATCGAACATAGCCCCGGGTATAGCGAGGCGCTCGCGTTTCTGGAAGAGATGCGCCGGGTGGCGAAATGCGGCGGTCTGGTCGCACTTGTCGCGCCAGATTATCTCGCGTTGCGCGAGGATTTCTGGAATTGCGACTACAGCCATAGTTTCGTGACAACCCGTCGCCGGTTACGTCAGATGTATCACGATGTGGGGCTGACCGTGACCGAAGAGCGCAGCCTCTATGGGCCGCTCACCGGTGCAGCAGGATGGTTTGCCGGTCAAACAGCGGGTGGGCGCATGATGGGAAACATTGCCCGGGCAATACCAGGAGCGTTTGGCGAGAAACTTTACAAACTACGGCTTACCTTTGCACATGCCATCCTCATCATTGGTCGAACACCGCGATGAAACGCTGGTTCCACTGGGTTCGTCTGGGTCTGGGCATCATACTGGTTGCGCTCCTCGTGTTTCACTTTGCCGGGGTGCGTGCAACCTGGAGCGTTGTTCTGAATGCGCATCCGCTTCCGCTGGCAGGCTGCGTGGCGATCTATTTTGTCGGCGTGGTGTTGAGTTGTGTGAAGTGGCAGTGGTTGCTGCGCGCTCAGGGCATCGCTGCGCCGCTGGCGCAACTGGTGCAGTGGTACTTGATGGGTTCACTGGCTGGCACGCTGCTGCCGTCCGATGTCGGCGGCGACCTGGGACGTGGATACGCAGCCGCGCGTAACATTGGCAATAGCGCGAGCGTCTGGTCGAGCATTTTCATGGAACGACTCACCGGGTTAATCGCATTAATGGCACTGGCATCGCTGGCGCTTGCGCTTATGCCTGAAATGCTGGACGCGCCAGCCTGGCTGCCGTTGGGGGCGGGTATTGGAATCATGCTCGCTGTCGTCGGGCTTGCCGCCATACTCGGCTTCTCGCCTGTTCACCTGGAGCATCTGCCGCATCGGCTCTCCCATATCATCCGTCAATTCCAGGAAGTTGCCGCTCGCTATCGCAACAGTGCCAGAACGATCCTGGCGTGTCTGGGACTGTCGGTGGTGTTTCACCTGGGGAATGCGCTGAGTTTCTGGTGGCTGGCGCTGGCGGTTAACTCAGACGCGCCGGCGGCGACGATGACTCTCTGGCCACTCGCAGGATTGTTCGGATTGCTCCCGCTCACCCCCGGCGGTCTGGGGGTGCGTGAGGGGGTTGTGGCAGCACTGTTGATGCATGCGCGTCTTTCATCCGATCAGGCAGTCGCGGCAGCGATGATCGGACGGATTGTACTCTTGCTCTGCAATCTTGCAGGGTTGCCTGCCCTGATTGCGACTATCTCTTCCGCTCATGCACGAACGCCGGGTACGGACGAAACGGAAATTCCCAACGATGTTCGCGCCTAAACGTCTCAACCCTGAACCGCGTCTGAAGGAGGGTGTATTGGGAGTCCTGGCGGCAACTGGAGCAACACTGGTCGCTGACAGAATTGCTGGAGGAGCGGCGCTTGCTCACTGGATCACGTATATTCCCATGAATACCGAAGCGCTGATTGTCGCACCACTGTTGACCAGACTCTTCATCCTCCGGCTGGATTCTGTTCGCCGTCCGATAGTCCATCACCATTCAACCACTCCAGAGAGAAGAACCGGTGGCATGACTACTGAACTTCGCCTATCTCTCCGCGATCCCTTCCTCTGGATCGCCATCCTGCTGATCGGCGGCATGCTCGGCTGGTTGAGCGTTGCGCGCTACAACGGCTTCAACGCCGGCATGTACGACCTTGGCAATATGGCGCAGGCGATCTGGAGCGGGGCGCGCGGTGAGCCGCTGCTCTACTCCCGTCCTGAGGGCTTGCGCGCGTCGCGCCTGGCCGGGCATATCGAGATCGGGTATTTTCTGTTTGCGTCACTCTATGCGCTCTGGTCCGATCCGCGCACGCTGCTGATCGCTCAGGCAGCGCTCTTTGCCCTCGGCGCTATCCCGGTGTACCGCATTGCCTGGCGACGCATCGACGCGCTGCACGGCGGGGAACGCTATGCGGCGCGCTGCCTGACGCTGATCTACCTGCTCTATCCAACGGCGCAGACCAGTGTGCTCTTCGATTTTCACGCCGATACGGTCGCGGCGCCGCTGATCCTGTTTGCGCTCGATGCGCTCGATGGGCGCTCCTGGCGATGGTTTGCGCTCTGGACAGCACTGGCGCTCAGTATGAAGTTCTATGTCGCGGCGCTGGTTGTGGGTATTGGGGTGGTTACGTTTGTGTGGGAAGGGCAGCGCCGCACCGGGATGCTGACCGCACTCGCAGGCGGCGTCTACGGCGCACTGGCGTTCTTCGTCGTCCGGTCGCTGTTTGCGGCGCCGTCGGCCGGCGGCGCCGCCGAGATCACCGGCAACTATCTGGCATACTATTTCGGCGCGCTCCACGAAACTGCAGCGACCCTGCCCGACCGCCTGCTCAACGCTGTGGTCGTCTTCGGTCCGGCGCTGCTCGTTGCGTGGCGCGGCTGGCGCTGGTTGCTGCCGGGGTTGCCGCTGGCGGGCGCGATGCTCATCTCAACCGGTCCCGGCGGCTCCTTTGATTACCGCTACCACCACTATGCGCTGGTCGTGCCATTCATTGTGATGGCGACGATCGATGGCGCAGCGCGTATGCGGCACTCCGCACCGGCGCTGTCCGGCGCTCCGCGACGCCGAGGGCGATCCTGGCGCGGCGATCTCGGCTTTACTGTGGTAGTGACCGCAATCTTCAGCGCGCTGCTGGTCAACACTCCCCTCAATCCGTTGTTCTGGGCTGGCGTGCCCGGCTATGGCTTTGACCGGTCGATCTACGGCGTCACGCTGCGCGATGCGCGCCTGGCGGCGTTCCTGGCGACGCGCACGCCTTCCGATGCGCCCCTGGCAGCATCGACCTTCGTCGCTACGCACCTGGTGAACCGCGAGACGGTCTATCTGGTGCGCTATCCGTTTGAGGCGCGCCCTGAACGCCTGCCCAATCTGCTGCCGCAGGTGCAGTATGCCCTGCCCGATGCCCTGTTCGACTGGTATCTGCAACTCGGCGACGGGTATGGCGGCGGTCTCGACTACGACCGCGAGGCGATTGCGCTCCTGCTGCGTGACCCATCGTTCGCGCTGGTGGATATGGAGGATGGACTGCTTCTCTTTGAACGTGATGCTGATCCCGCTCGCGCACTGGATAACCGTTTGTCGGTTGTGCCCGATGATGGCGCAGCCGCGCTGCAATCGTTCGGACCATTCGATCTGGTGCGCGCGAATGTTGAGGTGATCGGTGAGCGGCGATTGCGCGCCTCGTTCGTGTGGCGAGTGCGTGAAGCGTTGCCGCAAGGAATGCAGTACATCGCGGTGAGCCGGCTGGAAGGCGCGCCAGGAGCGCGGTTCGCTCATCTGCCCGGCTACGCGCTGTATCCGGCGTGGGAGTGGCAGGCAGGCGATGTGGTTGAAGAGACCTTCGATGTGCTCGTGCCGCCTGATACACCGCCGGGAGATTACGCCTGGCGCGTCGGATGGTACGACGTTCGTCACCCCGATGCTGCGCTGACCAATGAACGCAGCCGGATGGCAGGAACCGCTGAATACGTCGTGACGATAATAGATACTCTGCTATCCGCCGACCTGCCCGGCGACCGAAGTCGCGGGGGCAGCGAAGCCCGCCTGCGCAGGCGAGACCGGGCGATAGCGAAGATCGCCGCGTGGGGTGACAACGTTCTGATGCAGTGCATGCCCGCCAGGCGTGCGATCGAGAACGCGATGCGCCATGTGGGTCATGCACGATAGCGTAAGGGGGGCGGGTCCGAGACCCGCCCCCGCGCCGCCATCCGCCGCATTTATTTCCCCAGGCAACGCTGCCTTCACTCACCGCGTTGCGCTCATCCGCTCGATCCGCTCCTGCACCTGTTTCAGCGCCTGATTGTCCGGCGCCACGTTGATTGCTCTGGCAATCGTTGCGCGCGCCTGATCCCACCAGCCGAGTTTCGCGTATGCAATCGTCAGTGCGTGGAGGTAATCGACATCGCGCGGCGAGTTGGCGACTGCCGCTTCCCACTGTTTCATCGCCATCCACCACATGCCTTTGCGCTGCAACGCCAGACCGGCGTTGAACAGTTCGTAGTCGGTGTTGCCGCGCACCTCGGAGACGAAGCGCTCTTTAGGTCCGTAGAAATCGCGCCAGCTCAACCCGACCAGGAGCATGAAGAAGGCTTTGATACCGACATCGACCAGGATAATCGTTCCGAAGAGACCGGTGATCGCAGCGGCTGCGGCTGCGGCTTCTTGCGATGGAAGGAACGCCTGCGCCTGAGCGATGGCATCGCGGAGCGTCGCGGCGGCGCCGAACGCGCCGAGCAGCGAGCCGCCGAGCTGGAGCGTCGTCAGAACAGCGATGATCCAGTACGCCCAGCGCGCGCGGTTCATCATCGCGCGGGCAATCGCGATTTGCCCGCCGTAGATCAGAGCAATGACGACGAAAATGACGACAATAATGAGCGGAAAATTGGAAAGACTGCCCATCGTTGAGTTGTACAGCACCAGCGCGCCGATCAATCCCAGGATGGCGCCCAGAATGCCCAGCACGCCGCCGAGAATCCAGAAGATGCCGAGGATCGAGAGCCAGGGAGAGCGCTTCTCGCGCGCCGGACCACGGATCATCAGCCCGCGGTCGCAACGGCGGCACCACCTGCGATCCGGTTTGTTCAACTCACCGCAGTACGGGCAACAATCGCGCGCCGGATCGCCTTCTTCCGGCGGCAGGACTTTTTCTTTACGGCGCGGTTGTGCAGCAGGAGCAGCGGTGGGCGCCGCAGATGCAGGCATCGTTGCGCCTGCCGCTCCGGCTACCGCAGCAGTTGCGGCTGCGACGGCCATCGGCGCTGCTGCGGGGTTGGGTTTGCCGAACAACGCGAAACGGCGAGCAGGTTGGGGAGCGGCGGTGGGTGTCTCGCCAGGCGCTGTGGCATTATCAGCCGGTTTCGGTTTGCCGAACAACGCGAAACGGCGAGCGGGTTTTGGCGCAGCCTCGGCAGCGACAGCGTCGCCAGCAACCGTGCTGTCAGCCGGTTTCGGTTTGCCGAACAACGCGAAACGGCGAGCGGGTTTTGGCGCAGCCTCGGCAGCGACAGCGTCGCCAGCAACCGTGCTGTCAGCCGGTTTCGGTTTGCCGAACAGCGCGAAACGGCGGGCAGGCTTCTTGGCGGATGTTTTGCCGCTGGCAGATCCAGCAGCGCCGGACGAACGGGTGTTGTGGACGGATGCCGGTTCTGCCGCTGTATCTGGTTGAGATACTGGCGGAGAACTGTTCATCGCGGGGGGAAGCCGGAAGAGACCTTGATCTGCCTCGGACGACGCCTGTTGCGGCTGAGGCGTTGCCTGGACCGGCGTCGTATGCGCTTTATCGGATGATGTCTGACTTCCAGCCGGTGCAACTGCGGGTGATGCCTTATTCGCCGACTGTTTGGCTTGCTGGTCGAGCCAGGCGATCCCCTGGCGCGCCTGCGGATGGAGCGGGTTGATCCGCAGCGCCTGTTGCAAACATCGGCGTACATCTGCCGGATCATCCACAACCCCGGCGAGCCACACCCAGGCATCCTCGTTATACTGATCGGACTGAATGGCGCGCACCAGCAGTTGACGCGCCTGCGCACGCTGCCCGGCGCGTGCTGCTGCAATACCCTGTTGGAGCCAGTCGTTCGTCGTTGTCATAGGATGTTTGCTCCGGCTGGAAGAACCGAGAACTGAGAACTGAGAACTGAGAACTGAGAACTGAGAACTGAGAACTGAGAAC
>ERZ1685331.98-NODE-98-length-26197-cov-19.294163_pt1 | contig 26197 bp, 29 predicted proteins | sample MGYA00580194_ERZ1685331 | MGnify/ENA primary metagenome ERZ1685331 (study PRJEB41501, sample SAMN08275520) | hot springs metagenome | biome: alkaline hot spring; material: microbial mat | place: Russia: Ush-Beldyr | collected 2015-07 | depth 0.5 m m ...
CGCCCACGCCCCCATCCCCCGTTGCCGCGCCCGCGCCCCCTTCCCCCGTTGCCGCGCCCACGCCCCCTTCCCCCGTCGCCGCGCCCGTACCACCCGTCACGCACCATACGAACACGAATGGCACAAAGAACAGCGCGCTCTGTTTGGTGATCAGCGCCAGTCCCAGCACGACACCGATCAGCGCGGCGCGCCGCAGCGACCGTGGACTGCTGACGACCAGCCAGAGCAACGCAGCGCCGAGCGCCGCCAGCAGCGCATCGTTGCTGACCAGCGACGAGATGAAAATGAACTGCGGGTTGAGCGCGACCAGCGCCGCTGCCAGCAGCGCCGTCGAATCGCTGTTCGTCACGCTATCTGTGTGACGGCGCAACGCGCCCACCGTCAGAAACGTAAACATCACCGTCGCTGCACCCGCCAGGCTCGACACCCCGCGCGCCAGACGCCATGCCCACACCTGTGCGTCCCAGGGCCACTGCTCACGGCTCCCGTGCGCAGCAGCATTCACCTGATCGCCGCCTGCCCAGGTGAAGCGCGGATTGCCAGGCAGATCGAAGGTGCGCAACGGCTGCGGCAACCAGAGTGTCGCCGGTGTCGCCAGCAGATAGGCGAGCGGCGGATGATGCCCCGACCCCGGCACATCACTGACGCACGGCGGCGAGCACTGCACCGGCAATCGCCCTTCGCGCGCCAGGAAGAACACATACGCCGCATGCCCCGGTTCGTCCGGTCCCTCGCCAGGCGGCGTCGCCAAATTGTATAGAACGCAGAGCGTCAGAAAGAGCGCAACCAGCGCAATGAGCGGCAATCGGGCTTTCATCAGAACTGTTGCAGGAAGCGCTCATCGCCACTGAAGAACCAGCGAATATCGTCGATCCCGTAGCGCAACATTGCCATCCGCTCCGGACCCATGCCGAACGCAAATCCGCTGACCTGCTCCGGATCGTACCCGCCATTGCGCAGCACAGTGGGATGAATCATGCCCGCACCAAGAATTTCGAGCCATCCCGAATGCTTGCAGACGCGACACCCCGCGCCGCCGCAGAGGAAACATTCGATATCGAACTCGACGCTCGGCTCGGTGAAGGGGAAATAACTGGGACGGAAGCGGGTCTTCACCCCTTTGCCGTACAACCGTTCGGCGAACGCCACCAGCGTTCCCTTCAGGTCAGCAAACGAAATCTGCTCCCCGATTGCAATACCCTCGACCTGATAGAACTGCATCTCATGGCGCGCAGTCACCTGTTCGTAGCGGTAGCACTTGCCGGGCAGGATGGCGCGCACCGGGTTTGGCGCATTGGCGCGCATAGCGTAGATCTGGCCAGGCGACGTATGGGTGCGCAACAGCAGTGTTGCGTCGCCCGGCGTCGTTTCGACGTAGAATGTATCCCACATATCGCGCGCCGGATGGTCAGGCGGCATGTTGAGCAACTGGAAGTTGAACTCATCGGTTTCGACTTCCGGGCTTTCCCAGACCTGGAATCCCATTTCTCCCAGGATGGCATAAATCTGGCGCAGCATGTGCGTCGTGGGATGCAACCGTCCGACAGCCGGGGCGCGTCCGGGAAGGGTGACATCGACCTGGTCGGCTTCGAAGGCGTGCTGGCGCGCCGCGCGTTTCAACTGCGCTTCAGCGCGTTCGAGCGCCTGTTCAAGCGCGGCGCGCGCGGCATTGAAGCGTGCGCCGGCAGCCGGTCGTTCCTCGGCTGGCAGAGCGCCGAGTCCGCGGCTCAGGCGCGAAAGCGACCCTTGCTTGCCCAGGTAGGCGCTCTTCCACTCGGTAAGCGCCGTCAGATCGGCGGCCTGTTCGAGCGCTGCCAGCGCCTCCTGCTCGAGTCGGTTCAACTGATCGATCAAAGACATGCGCTTCCACCTCCATTCAACAACAAAGCCACGCACTCGCCAGGGACGAGGCGTGGCCCGTGGTACCACCCTGTTTCGGCGGAAATCGCTCGTGGCGACTCCACCCTCATCGCCCCGATAGCGGAGGGCGACCGGCGACGACTACTCAGCGCCTGCGCAGACGGTGATATGCGGTCTGCGCTTCCTTTCCCCGTCGCGGCTCAGAAGGGAACTTCAGCGGGGCATCACGGCGACGGCTCACACCCTTCGACCATCGCTCTCTGTCCGTTATCTCCCGCCTACTCGCTTCGTCACAGCCTACGTGTATGATGACTTAACTACGTCCCAGCGTGCGCTGCCGCAGCGCCTCGAACAGGATCACGCTCGCCGCCACCGCGACATTGAGCGACTCGGTTCTGCCGCGCATAGGGATGGTGATCTTCCTGGTGGCGAGCCGGCGTGCAGCATCGCTCAATCCGTGCGCTTCATTCCCAACCAGCAGCGCCGACGGTTGACGCCAGTCGGCGGCGTAGTACGGCATGCGCGCGTCCGGATCGGCGGCATAGACATGATCGACCTGCGCCAGGCGCTCGCCAATCTCGTCCCAGCGCACATCCTGCTCGATCGACAGGCGAAAGTGCGCCCCCATTGCGCCGCGCACCACTTTGGGCGCATACACATCGACCGTACCGGCGCTACAGAGCGTCTGCGCCACTCCCACCGCCTCGGCGCTGCGCAGGATCGTCCCCAGGTTACCCGGGTCTTGCACGGCATCGATCACCAGGATAAGCCCGGTTTTTCCTGGGGGAATATGGGGCCAGCGAGCGAGCGCCACGACCCCTTGCGGATGGACGGTATCGGCGGCGGCGGCGATCACCTGTGGCGTCGCCGCATAACTGACAGGCAGGTGTTGGAGCCGTTGCAGCAGATCCGACCCGGCAGGCGTCTGTCGCAACTGTTCCGGCGCATACAGCACAAGCGTCAGCGTCGCGCCGCTCTCCAGCGCGTCAGCGATCAGGCGAACCCCCTCGAGCACGAACATCCGCTCGCGGCGACGTTCCTGACGGTCGGCGGCCAGCGAGCGGATCCGTTTGACGTGCTGATTCGCCGGACTGGTAATCACGCCGCCTGCTGCGCCTGTTCGACGACACGTCTGAAGGCTGCCGGATCGCGCACTGCCATATCGGCAAGCACCTTGCGATCCAGTTCGATGCCGGCGCGCTTGAGGCCATTCATCAGGCGGCTGTACGACATGCCGTGCATGCGCGCAGCAGCATTAATACGGATAATCCAGAGGCGGCGAAAATCTCGTTTGCGGTTGCGCCGGTCGCGATAGGCGTACCAGAGCGCTTTCATCACCGTCTCGCGCGCCACTTTGATGCGGCGGCTGCGGCTGCCGCGGTACCCTTTCGCCTGCTCAAGCAATTTTTTATGGCGCTTACGCACCATCACGCCACGTTTAACGCGGGCCATACTGAACACCTGATCCTTATACTACAAACGCGCCGCTAGCGGCTATGCTTCGCAATATACGGCAATGCGCGGCGCAGGCGACGCTGAACCGTCTTATGCACTTCAAACGTTCGATCAAGATGCTGCAAAATGCGCAGCGCCATCCGGCGGCGGAAGTGACCGCGACGACCGGCGGAGCGGACCATCTTCCCGGTTCCCGTGAGCGTGAAGCGTTTTGCCGCTCCTTTATGCGTCTTCATCTTAGGCATGCGTTTATTCCTCTTCGTCTGCCTGATCGTCGGGCGCTGCGTCGGACGCGGGCACACTGACCTTTGGCGCCGGTTGGGTCGAAACGCGGGAAGCCTGCTGCTGCCGTTCGCGCTGCGCCTGCGCTCTGGCTTTCTGGTTGGGCGCAAGCAACAACGTCAAAACCCGCCCTTCCATCGTCGGTCGCTGCTCGACAACCGATACGTCGCGCAGTTCCTCCGCCATGCGTTCCAGCATTTCCAGCCCGATTTCCTGATGGAAGATCTCACGACCGCGGAACCGCAGATTGAACTTGACCTTATCGCCATCCAGCAAAAAGCGTCGCGCCTGTTTGGCTTTGACATCGAGATCGTGTTCATCGGTTTTCGGTTCCAGCCGGATCTGCTTGACATCCACCTGCTTCTGGTTCTTCCGCGCCTCGCGTTCTTTTTTCGACTGCTCGTAGCGGAACTTGCCGTAATCCAGAATACGACAGACGGGCGGGACGGCGTTCGGCGCGACTTCGACCAGATCAAGCCCACGCTCTTCCGCCATCAGCAGGGCATCGCGAATCGGGACAATGCCGACCTGTGCGCCATTCTCGTCAATCAAGCGCACTTCGCGGGCGCGAATGCGATTGTTGATACGAAGCCGGTCTCTAATTGCAGCGCTCCTTTCGATGTACGACGGTACAGAACAACAAACCGCGCCGGAATGACGCGATGTGAAGGTAAGTATAGCATCGCTGCGCGATTTCGTCAATGAAGTTAACGAAGTTAACGTCGTGAAACTGTGAACAGGTGCATGCTATGCTATCATGCCCGTGCAACATCAGGAGGCGCACATGGAACCGCCATTTCCGGGGATGGACCCCTATCTGGAGCATTCGAGCCTGTGGCCCGATGTCCATCATCGTATCATCAGCGCTGCCTGCGACTATCTGCAGGCGCGAATTGCGCCGGGGTACATCGCGCAGATTGCACCCTACGTCGCGCTTGAGCAGATCGAGATCGCCGCGCCGCGCCGCGCCCTCGTCCCCGACATCGGCGTGTATGAGCGCGAACCCGCCGCCACTGCCGCCGCCGCCGTGGACGCCCCTTCGCTCACCGGCGTCGCGCTGGCGGAAATCCCCACCCGCTACGCGCGCATCGAGATCCGTTCCGTCGTCGATGAGACGCTGATCACCGCCATCGAACTCCTCTCGCCGGTCAACAAGCGCCCCGCTCCTGATGGCGCCGACGCCTACGAGAAGAAGCGCCAGGAACTCTTTATGAGCGGCGTCCACCTGCTCGAAATCGACCTGCTGCGCGGCGGGAGGCGTCCGCATCTGGCGCGCCCCGACCCGCTGCCATCTGCGCCCTACTTCGTTTTCCTCAGCCGCGCCGAACACTGGCCCGCCATCGACATCTGGACGTGCGCATTGCAGCAGCCGCTCCCGACCGTGCCCGTGCCATTGCGCCGACCCGACCCGGACGCGCCGCTGCCGCTGACGCTGATTGTGCATCAGGTGTACCGCAACGCGCGCTACGATTTGCGCATCGATTACCGCCAACCGCCGCCCCCGCCCGACCTTGCGCCAGACGATGCAGCCTGGCTCGACGCTCATCTGCGCGCCAAAGGGCTGCGGTCGTAGGCGCGATGCGGACGCAGACGCACACGAGTCTGAGTTTGATGGAAAGCGATCAATCCGCGCGCTCCCGCGCACGACAGGTCCGGGCATGAATGGTCAGGCGACAGCCTGCCGCTCTGTTCAACGGGTCAGCGTGGGCGGGTGGCGCAAACGGCGCTGCGTTGCCCGACACCGTCTGACCGCACCTGCGCACTACCGCCTTGACAGACGTCATCGGACAATGTATACTACCTATCGTTCCGTAGGGGCGCTTCGCAAACGTGGCGAGGCTGAGAAGATACCCTTAGCACCTGATCCGGGTAATGCCGGCGTAGGAAATCGGAACGGGCGTTGACTACCGCCGCCGCCCCTTTTCCTCCTCGTGGTGCGACACCTCTCTGTGATTGCGGTTGCGTTCCCTGACGGAAGCGGCTCAATATGCTCTGTGCGCAGAATCCATGCAAGCGCACACAATCGTGCATTGTCAAGGAGGGATCGCTATGCGCTTCACCGCAACACTCTGGTCGTCGATCACCGACATCTACCAGGCTATCATTCAGCATCCATTCAACGAGGAACTGGCGCAGGGAACGCTGCCGCGCGAGAAATTCGCCTTCTACATGCAGCAGGACGCCCTGTACCTCGCGGATTTTGCGCGCGCGCTGGCAACAATGGCAGGGCGCGCACCGGACGAGGAAGCGATCATCCAGTTTGTGCGCTTCGCCGAGGGAGTGGCAGTGGTCGAGCGCGCGCTGCACTACACCTACTTTCGTGAGTTTGGCATCGACGTGCCGACACGCCAGCAATCGCCTTCCTGCTTCGCCTACACCAACTTTCTACTGGCAACCGCCGCTGGTCGCAGTTACGAAGAGGGCATGGCCGCTCTGCTCCCCTGTTTCTGGATCTACCGCGAGGTGGGGAACAACATCTACCGCCGCGCAGCGCCGAATAATCCGTACCAGAAGTGGATCGACACCTACGCCGGGCAGGAGTTCGCCGAATGGGTCAATCGGGCGATTGCCCTGACCGACGCAATCGCCGACCACGCCTCTGAGTCGCAGAAAGCCCGCATGCGCGACGCCTTTATCCTCTCTTCCCGGCTGGAGTGGATGTTCTGGGATAGCGCCTACCGTCTCGAACAGTGGATGCCGTGATGACGCAACGACTGCTGGTGCTGGACTTTTCGGGAATGTTGAGCCTGGAGGCGGTATGCTTCGGCATGCCGGATCGCCTGGAGCAGGCGCTGCGGCAGAGCGGTCTGTGGGGCGCGGGAGTGGATGTCGAACGCTACTGGAACGACATCGTGAAGCCGACATGGGAAACCGGCAGCACAACGCATACCCCATATGCGCACCTGATCGCACAATGCATACCGGCGTCGCGGCTGCCTGCCGATGATGTGCGCCGGTGCGCCGAAAGGTTCGTGCAGACATACCTCCGGGCGTCGGTCATCGACCCGGCATGGCGCCCGCTCTTCGACATGCTGCGATCCAGGGAACAGGTGACGCCCCTCGTGGCTACCGACCACTACGCCGAAGCCACCGACCATATTGCACAACAGATCGCAACGATGGGATGGCGCGCGGCGGCGTTGCGCACCGATGACGCCGGCAAAACGTCAGCGCAGACCATTTCGACGCCGAATGGCGACCTTCTGCCGTCACGCGCCGTCCTGATCGCCAATTCAGCCGACATCGGCGCGCGCAAAGACAGCGTGCTCTTCTGGCGTCGCGTGCAGGAAGGACTCGCCGACACGCCGCAGGAGGTGCTGGTCGTCGATGACTTTGGCGCCAATGAGAATCTGCTTGACTTCTACGCCGATCCGGGCAAGGTCAATCGCCGGCAGGCGCAGACCATCGACGCTATCCGCAGCGTCTTCGGCGCACCGGTGCAGGCGTTCCCGTTCATTCTCGACCGGCCGCTCCCCGCTGAGAATGCGCTGCGCGCCGCGTATCGCGCGAAGGTGGAGGCGATGGTTGGGAAGGTGATCGTCACGGAGCAAAGGTGACAATTACCCGACTGCACCGCGATTGCAGCGAGTCTCTTGACAAAAACAACCAAACAGCGTATATTTACACCATAAATATACGCTGTTTATTTCTACCGGAACATCCCGGCAAACGTCAGGAGATCCGAATGAACATCACTCATCTCAGGCTCAGTTTCTCCAATGCCTATCTGGTGACGGGGCGCAAGACTATTCTCGTAGATACGGGCATGCCCGGCGAGGAGCACGCCATTCTGCGGGCTGCCGTGAAGGCGGGCATTCATCCTTCCAACATCACGTTGATTGTGCACACTCACGCGCACGTTGATCATGCCGGGAGCAGCGCTGCACTGGCAGGGACGCACGGCATCCCGACCGCAGTGCATCGCGCCGATGAGTCGATGCTCCGCGCCGGACGCATGAATCCGCTCGTGGCGCTACGGCTGGAAGCGCGGCTGATCAAGCCGCTGGTGGAAAAGCCATTCCCGGCAGTGACCCCTGATCTGTTTCTGGATGAGGCGTTCAATCTGACGGACTTCGGCGTCGAAGGGACCATTCTGCACACACCCGGTCATACGGCTGGCTCGATTTCCGTGCTGCTTCCGCGCGGCGCGGCAATTGTCGGCGATGTCATGATGGGGGGATATATCGGCGGCAACCTGTCTGGTGCGCGCCCCAACTATCACTACTTCGCCGATAACCTGCCTGCTGTCGATCGGAGCATTCGCGCCCTGCTCGATGCTGGCGTGCAGACGTTTTACGTGGGCCATGGGGGACCGCTGCGGCGCGACGATGTGCAGCGGCGGTTCAGGCAGGCGGTGTGACGCTGGACCGCCGCCTATTCGAGGATTGTCACGTCTCGAAGATTGCGCAGAACGTACCGCTCCCCTTCGCGCGTCAGGTCGCCGATGCACTGGATCGTCTGGCGTCGCTCGTAGGCTGCGAGCGCGCGCCGGTAGTTCTCTCCTGCGAGATCGCACACCACAGAACGGAGCGCACCGTCGATCAGCCCGCTGATCGTTGCCTCTCCGCTCGTAGGAGCGGTGCGCTCCAGGCGAGTGATGAACCCCTGCACTGCGACCCCTTCCCGCAGCGCAGCGTCACGGAGCGTGCTGCTCGTGGCTTGCAGCAACGGAACCACACCGGCGGGAAGATCGACCGCCGACACTGCATCGGCGGGCGCCGGGCGCAGCGGCGACCAGGCGACGTTGAAGCGGATCTGATCCGCATGGCTCCCTTCGTATAACCCGACCAGCGCATCGCACAGATCGGCGCTGACACCGCCAGGCGCCACTTCGAGCAACGGCTCGATTGTTCCGCTACGTGCAGCGCGGTCGGCTGCATCGCGCAGGGTGTGCAGCGCCTGGATGAGCAGGAGCGTCACACGGCGGGCGAATGGCGTCTTCCGCGACCCTGGACGCACCTGCGGCTGCACGTCTGATGCAACCGGCGTGTACACCGCGACGGCAAAACTCCCGTGACCAATACCGATGCGCGCCTGCTGGACATACGCCGCCGCCGCCGCCGGCACATGATTGCCGTACACCGGGCGCGGCTGCACAGCGCTGCACGCCGCCGCAAGCATAAGGCGCTGCACGCTTGCGACAAACTGCGCCCCGCCGTGTAACGAAATCGTCCCGCCGGAGAGCGCCTCGCTCTCGGCGGAAATGTGGGTCACATCACAGGCGACGTTCTGAATATCAGCCAGAATGTCGCGCTGCGACCGCTGCTCGACCGCTTCGAGCGTTTGCAGCGCCTCGGCGATGCGTGTGGCATAATCACGATACGCCTTGTTCAGCGGCAGAAGGATCTCGACCGGCTCATTGTCACTCTTGCGCTGCCAGATCGCGTACTGACCCTCATGATGCTCACGCTCGCGCCAGTGCTGGGCGCGCAGATAGGCAACCACATCGTGTGGACGAACAGCGCGAAGTATCGTGCTGTCGCGAATGGTTGCTTTCATGGTCGCTGACCTTTCCCAATCATCTCCATGATACGCCTGAGTTCTTCAACGGTAAACTGTTGCCGCCGGGGAATGTGGACCGTCACCGACGCCTGCGATGCCGGTCGCGCCGGGAAATGACGCAGCGACAGGAAGTATCCGCAGCGCTGCAACACCATCCGCTCTTCGGTCTGATCCAGCCACTGGTTCACCGTATCGGGCACGCAGACGACGATGAGCATTCGTGGCACCAGTACATCATCGCCGCACAGGTCGTCATAGTTCTTCTTTTTGAGCGTAAAACGCATCGGATCGGATTGCCAGATCGGCTCAGCGGTGCACTTGAGTTGCACCTCCAGGCGCGGCGAACGGATGGTGCCCCTGCCGCCGCGCATCGCAATCCCCAGATCGACGCTGTCGTCATCGACTTCGGGCTGGTAGACAGCATACCCGGCGACGCTTACAACGGCGCGCACCCAGGCGATGCTGAACTGTTCTTTCTGTCGTGACAGGTCCATTATAATCATTCGACAGGCGTCTGTCATTAGAACACATGTTTGTATTATAGCGCTTCTCGCACATTTTTCCAGACACATTGTATAATGAGCGCCTGAATACGGCGCATTCTCTCTGAAACCGTCACCCGGGCAGTCTACGACTCTTCCCCGTGCATCCTGCGCACATTGATATGACCAGGCTATCTTGCGCTGCCCTGGCAGGTATATGCGTGTCGAATTGACATCACAGAAGGGCTTTCCTTCGAGCCGACGATCGCCACACCGGACCCAGACGATCCAGCCGCCGTCATCCTGGATATGCCGGTTCATCTCTTCCTGGTCGCTGCACTCATCGGACCTGTCGCGGCGGTTGTCCTGACGCTGCGATTGTGCAATCGTCCACTGCACGCTCACCGGCAACTATGGAACGATTACTCCCCTGTTCTCCGGGGCTGGTTGCATGATTACCGGCGGGGGGCGGAGATTGCGTCCAGCGGGCTGCCGTTCATACTCTTTCCAGGCGGCAGTTTCAGGACCATACTGGTGATGTTGGCGCTGCTGCTGTCGGGCGTGGCTGCACCGAATGTTCCGCCTGATGGATTGTTTCTCGGACTGCTGTTGCTTATGATGCTAAGCACGGTCGTCGAAGCAGTGGCTCTTCGTCATTCTGGCGATTCGCGGGGATGGACGTTCGTGCCTTCGATCACCGCGCCTTCGCCTCTTGCGCCCCTGCGCTGAACGTTCAACACGCCACCTTCGCACGGGTGCGCGCCGCGCGCAGGAACGCGCCAGCCGCGCGCCCCTACGAGCGTTCCACGTCCGCCCGATACGGAATCGCCCCTGGTCCAACGCCTTCGACGCTGCGCGCCGCAACACAGGCGGCAAAACGCGCCGCTTCGAGCGGGTCGCCGGTTTCGTCCAGACGCACGAGGAGCGCAGCGGCAAACACATCGCCGGCGCCGGTCGGGTCGCGTTCGATAGCCGGGCAGGCGTCGATATGGTGCGGGTGACCGTGGATGAAGAGCGTTGCCCCCGCTGCGCCACGGGTCAGCGCCACGAGCGGGCAGTAGTGCGCATAGGCGCGAGCGCGCGCTTCGTCGAAGCGCACATCTTCGATACTCATCACCAGCGCATCGATCCGCCCCAGCACACGCGGCGGCGGATCCCAGGTCTGGTAGGCAATCTGCGCAGGAAGCGGTGCATCCCAGGAACGCATCATGCCCTGCGGTGTCATGCCGAGGAGCGTGTTGGGAAAGGCGTCTACCAGGTATTCGGGCGTTTCCGCCAGAACTGGCGCAAGATGCACAATACGCGCCGACCGCCATGCCAATGGCACGTCATTGAGCGTCAGCACCCCAGAGTCAGCGTGGAGAATCTGCACCCGTCCCTGTGGCGTGTAGCGATTCTCGAAGATCGGCGCTTTCATCGTCGGCGCCAATGCCACCGCAATCTCGGCGGACCAGTCGGGCGGGATGGCGGCGCGCGCCGACACCACCCCCACGCGGCGCCCCAGCCGGTGAGCCGTCAGCGCCGCGTAGAGCGCCGTCCCTCCCGGCGCATACGAGCCATCGGGCAACAAATCGCGAGTCATATGACCAATCAGGAGATAATCGGGCGTCGTCATGGGTTAAAAAGAAGGCGGAGCGATCTGACCGGTGCATTACCGGTCGTCGCTCCCCCTGGTTAGCGGCGTACCGACGTCATGATCGTTTTGCCGGATAGATCACAACTTTGCGGTTCTCACCCTCGCCGCTGCTCTCGGTATACACCGTCGGGTCGGAACGCAGCGCCAGATGCACAATACGTCGTTCATAGGCGCCCATCGGTTCGAGCATCAACGGGCGCCCGCTCTGGCGCACCCGTTCCGCCATGCGGCGCGCCAGCCCTTCGAGCGACTCCTGGCGGCGTTGGCGATAATTCCCGACATCGACGACAATCTGCGGCCATTTTTGCACCCGGCGACTGACCAGGAGATTGACCATGAACTGAAGCGAGCGCAGTGTTTCACCGCGCCGTCCGATGAGCAGGCTCATTGCCTCTTCATCGGCGCCCTCGATGTGCAGGGTGATGGTTTCCTCCGGTTCACCGCGCTGATCAGGGACGGAGCTGACCACGGCGGTAACGAAGGCGTGGATATCCATGCGTTCGAGGATATCCTCCAGAATCTGGCGCGCAATCTGTTCAACAGGACCGGTTGCCGCCGCACGCGACGGCGCTGGCGTCTCATCCGCCTCATCATCCACGGCGGTAACGCGCACGAGCGCCTCATCGCCATTACTGCCCGGTTCGAGCACCTCGATCGCCACTTCATCGCGATCTTTGCCAAGTTGTGCAAGGGCGAGACGAATTGCTTCCGCTACGGTGCGTGCACTGATCTCAATACTTTTCATGAAGCCCCCGGTTGGAGTATGCTATCCGCGCGACGATGCGCCCTGGCAGAGGTTGAGAGGCGGCGCCTGCGATGTCTTTCCCTACCTGCGCGCCCTCCTGCGCCGCGGATTCATATGTGACGCCACTCGCCGCGCTTCAGCCGGCGTGGCGCTTTCAGCCGATTGCGACGGCGACTCAGCCGGCTCGCTGCGCGACTCGGTCAGCGGCCGAAGCACGTCCCAGAAATCAACCTTGCGCGACGGTTCCTCAGCAGCAGCGGCGCTTCCGCCGCTGACAGCCGATGCCGCCGATTGCACCGGCGGCGGCGTGATCGGTGGCAGGAGACCGCCATCGGTTGGCAAAAACTTGAGATAATTCGCCAGCGACCCCCATCCAGAGATAACGTACTGCTGAATGATCGACAGAATGCTGCCGACCACCCAGTAGAGCACCGCGCCGCTCGGGAAGATAAACCCGATGTAGCCGAACACGATCGGCAGGATCAGCATCGACTGCATCATCGCCTTCTGCTGCGGGTCCTGTATGCGCGGCGTCGCCATCAGTTGCACGATCAACTGAAAGATCACCGACAGGATGGGCAGAATGTAGTACGGGTCGGTCTTCCCCAGGTCCGGCAACCAGAGGAAGCTGCCAGCCAGTTGTGGCTGACCGAGTGTTGCTGTCGCAGCAGTGAAAGGAACACCCTGCTCATTGAGCACGCGCAGCATCGCGCTGCCGGCGTGTTCGGCGGGCGATACGCGCGTCAGATTGATCACCGCCTGATAAACGCCAAGGAAGATCGGGAGTTGCAGGAGCATCGGCAGACATCCGCCGACCGGGTTGACCTTATACTCGCGGTAGAGACGCATCGTCTCTTCCTGGAGTTTCTGCGGATCCTTGCCGTACTTGCGCTGCAGTTCCTTCATGTGCGGCTGAAGCTCCTGCATCTTGCGCGATGACTGAAGGGATTTGATCGTCAGCGGCAGAATGAACAGGCGCGCAACAACCGTGAAGAGAATAATCGCAAGACCGGCGCTGCCCGTCCAGGCATAGAAGGTCAGCAGCACCTGCTGGAGGAACTCTACGAAAGCGAGCCAGACTGGCATAACGGCATGTCCTTGTTACGCACGACACACTGCGTGTGTATTCTAGCGCATTTTTGGTTGTCTGTCAGATCGACCGTACAGGGATGCGCACTATCACCCATTGTCAGACGATCCGCTCACCGTCCCCTGCGCCACACCCGCGTGCTGAAGCAGTTGCCACACCAGCGCCTGGAGTTGCGCGAATGCAATCTCTGCCAGGGCTGGCGAGCGAGCAACGAAGACCATATCCCACCCTGGTGCGATCTGCGGGTACAGGAGGCGCACCGCTTCGCGCACCCGGCGCCGGATGCGATTACGGACAACGGCGCTACCCAATCGTTTGGCGACAATAAAGCCACACCGTGAAACCCGGCGTCGGTTGGGGGCGGCGTTGAGCATCAGCATCCCTGCATCCCAGGTTCGGCCATCGCGGCGTACCCGCTGATACTGTTCAGGTGTGCGAAGGCGGTAGGCGCGTTTCATCGCAGGCTGTGGGCGAAGTATTCGGAGAGTCGGGTTCATGCCCGGCGCCCACAGATCGGCAGGACTACCGATGCCCGCGACGGATCTGACGCCGCTCATCACTGACAGTCAGGCGGTAGCGCCCCTGCAGCCGCCGGCGGCGCAACACTGCGCGACCATCTTTGGTTTCCATACGCGCCAGAAATCCGTGCTTACGGCGGCGCGGAATACGTTTGGGTTGCCATGTTCGCTTGGGCATTGGCGCCAACCTCACAACATCCACATGCTGGACTCTCGTGGCCGTCGCATACACGTCCCGCTGCTGGCATTCCGTCTGGCGACTGAAGCCGCAGCCACGGGATGCGCAGCCCGCCTGCGCGGACGAAAGCGGATCCGTTGCTCAACTGCCACACGAGCAGCCAGCGTTTCGATCTTCTTTATTGATGAGACCTATCACCGCACACGTTGGAATGCGGCGCAACACTCGACCGGCGCGGCAATGCCGCGCCGGTTCCGGCAATTATACTCGTTCTGAACGCGATATGTCAAGAATCTTAATCGTCGTCCATTTGCTGAAGGGTGCGACGGATGGCGTCGCGCTGACGGCGGAGGCCCCGATCTTCCGCATCGTCGTCGTCGTCCTGGCGGCGGCGGCGCTCATTGCGGCGCGGTCCGCCAAACTTCGACATCAGATCCTCGATAGTGGCATTCCCGCTGAAATCATCGTCCGCCGGGGCATAGGCGTCGCTCACCCGCTCACGCCGTGGCGGACGTTCCTCGCGCGGCGGGCGCCCTTCGCTCCGCGCCGCCCGTTCACCGCGCGGTCGTTCGTCCCGCACCCGCTCTTCGCGCGGTCGCTCCTCGCGCGGCGGCGGCTCGCGCGGCGTATCCTCCAACCGCAGGCTCAGGCTGATCCGTTTGCTCTGCGGATCGACGTCGAGCACCCGCACCTGCACCTTATCGCCGACCTTGACCGCATCTTCGACCCGCGCCACGCGCGTATTCGACAGTTCAGAAATATGCACCAGACCATCACGCCCGACGCCGATATCGACGAACGCGCCAAACGGCGCCAGACCGCTGATCGTGCCTTCGAGGATCTGCCCCTTCTCCAGTTGCTGCAATTTCTGGCCGCGCTGCGCCCGGCGCAGGCTCAGGCTGATACGCGCGCCCTCGGCATCGACTTCCAGCACTTTGAAGGTGTAGGTCTGGCCAATCTGCACAACATCCTCAGCCTTTTCGACGCGCCCTTCCGCCAGTTCCGACACATGCACCAGGCCATCTTTGCCGACGCCGATATCGACGAACACGCCAAAGGGCGCCAGACCGGTCACCGTCCCCTCGACATTATCGCCAACGCGCAGCGCGGCAAGTTTGTCGTAATCCACATCGGGCTTCTTCTTGCCGCGACCGCCGCGCGGCTCAGCGCTGCGCTCCCTGGTGCGCATCGTCAGGCTGATCCGCCGACCATCGGGTTCGACGCTCTTCACCCGCACTTTCACCGTATCGCCAATCTTGACCAGATCGCTTGGCGATTCGATCCGGGTATCGCTCATCTCCGAAATGTGCACCAGACCGTCGCGCCCAACCCCGATATCGACGAAGATGCCGTAGAGCGCAATCGAGGTAACCCGTCCTTCCAGTTCCATACCGGGCGCCAGGTCTTTCACCCGTCGCGGGCGGCCGGTTGGCTCCTCGGCGGGCGCCTGATAACTTGCGGCCTCGGCGGTGCTGGCAGGCGCCGGCGCTTCCGGCGCGCTTGCGGCGCTTTCGGTCGGCGACGTTTCAGCAGAGGGCGTGTGCGCTTCCGTTGCGCTTTCCGTCGCCGGCGCCGCAACCGGCGCAGAAGCATCTGCCGGAGCGGCAACCGCCACGACTGCCGCATCATCTTCGGTACGAGCAGGTTCAACATGCTCGTCGCCATCAGACGACACCGCCGCACTGCTCATTTCCGCCTCAGCGCCATCCGGCGCTTTCGCCGCCGGGAGAGATTCTATCGACTGCTGCTGAGTTTCCGCGTCTGCCACTGCCACACTTTCTGCAGCCGGCGCCAGGTTGCCCAGCAGTTCATTCCGCTCCTCGACGGGACGCTCCTGATCGGTCATGACCAACCGTCCTCCTGGTTTAGTTGCCTGTACTCTGTCTATCCCAACCACACACTAGCGTATGCGGTCACGTAACTCTGCGCGCACCAGATCGGCCAGCCCGCGCTCCTGGACATCTTCGAGCCGATAGTAGCTCCCCTTCAGGTGATGCGCCAGTTGTCGCGCCAGCCCGCGCTCGAAGATCGGATGCTCAGTGTCGATCACCACCGCCGGTATCGCTTGCGCCGCGATAAAATCGGCCAGGGCATAACTTTCAGCCTGCGGCGGCAGATCGCTCATCGATACATTCGCCTGCCCATCGGTCAGCAACACCAGTAACGGCATCACCTCCGGGTCCTGGCGGCGCGCGCGTTCCAGCACTTCATACCCCAGCAACAGGCCGCGCGAGAGCGGCGTTTTGCCGCCGGTCGGCATCTGCTGCAACTGACGCTGCGCCAGTTCGACGCTATTGGTCAACGGCAGCAGCAGCGTCGCATAATCGCGCTGGAACGACACCAGCCCCACCCGGTCGCGGCGCTGATACGCATCGCGCAAGAGCGAGAGCACCGCCGCTTTGGTGGCGCGCATCCGCTCTTCGGCAGCCATGCTCCAACTCGCATCGACCACGAAGCAGACCGCATTGCGCGTTTTACGCACCCGCACCTTCTGGCGCAGATCACTCCGGTGCACAATGACCCGCCGCCGGAACTCACCATCGCCGCGCTCCGCGCGCCGCCGACGCTGCTGCGGCGCCGCCTGGCGCAGGGTCGCATCCAGCGCCAGGTCAGTGATCCGCTCCGCCAGACGGCTGGTGATATAACGCCCTTGTTTGCGCGTTGTACGGGTGCGACTACGTCTGCCCGGCGACCGGCGCTGCAACCGATCACGCGCGCCTTCGATCTTCTGTGGGCGGAAGGTCGGGTCGCTCATGAACGTTTTGCCGCCCTGCGTTTTATCGCCGCCGCCCAATGACGCATCAGCCTCGGTTGCGGCGCGCGCTGGCGGCGACGGCGCATCGCCTTCGTCACTGCTCCGTTGTTCACCGTCCGGCTGCCCGGCGGTCACGCCGTCAACTTTTTTTTTACGTGCCCGGCGGAGGGCGGCGCCTCATCGCCGATCTCGCCCTTCACGCGCTCCAGAATCTGCCCGACGCGCGCTTCGTCGAGTTTGACCTCAGTGAACGGCTGGCGCCGCATCCGGTGAGGCAGCGCCAGTTCCGCCGCCAGGCGAATATCTTCCACTGTCAGGCGCGCATGCCCTGCCCAGGCCGCGTGGGTGCGCGCCGTTTCGAGAATGGCGAGGTCGGCGCGATGCCCATCGACGCCCAATTCGAGCGCCAGCCCTGCCACCGCCGCCATATCGCCGCGCGAAATCGTCACTGCCGGCAGCAGCGCGCGCGCCGCGATAATGCGGTGCGCCAGCGCCTCTTCTTCCTCTTGCCACTGCGCAACGAAGGCATCCGGGTCGCTCTCGTATGCCAGGCGCCGCTCGATGACCTCCACCCGTCCGGCGATATCGGTCAACCCGCTGATCTCGACCACCAGCCCGAAGCGATCCAGCAGTTGCGGGCGCAATTCACCCTCTTCCGGGTTCATGGTGCCGACCAGAATGAACCGCGCCGGATGCGAAACGCTGATCCCCTCGCGCTCGACCGTATTGACCCCCATTGCCGCCGCATCGAGCAGCACATCCACCAGATGATCGTCGAGCAGATTGACCTCATCCACATACAGCAACCCACGGTTCGCCTGCGCCAGCAATCCCGGCTCGAAGCGACGCTGCCCCTCCGTCAGCGCGTGTTCGAGGTCGAGCGACCCAACGACCCGGTCTTCCGATGCCGCGACCGGCAGTTCAACCAGGCGAGTTGGTCGTTCTTCGACCGGCAACTCATCACCGCGCCGCAGCCGCGCCGCACACGTCTCGCACATCATGGCCGGACGGTCAGGCGGGCAACTGTAGGGGCAATCGGCGACGACTGTGATATGCGGCAGGAGGCGGGCAAGCCCGCGCACTGCGGTTGACTTTGCGGTGCCCTTCTCGCCACGGATCAACACGCCGCCGATGCGTGGATTGATCGCATTCAGGATCAAGGCGCGCTTGAGGCGTTCTTGCCCGACCAGCGCGCTGAATGGGTAGATTGGCCGTTCTGATGGCATTCGCTCTCTAATGTTCGCGCAACACAATGCGCTTCCGGTCGTCAACGGACCGAAGCGCTGCGGTTGGCTCTTGTCTTGACAGACTATCGCACGACCAGCGGTAACACTGAACTGTTCGCGTACCGGACGCGGTCATTGTCGCACAAAGGACGGCAAAAGTCAAACGCTGCAAACCTTTCGCGGCATCGCTCGTGATTGTGGTATAATGTATGTCTAGCGCAGCATCGGCGCAGAAGTCGGGCTGCGCATTGTCTGTTTCAATTTCAGTGAAGTCAGGGTGGCGGCATGATGGATGGAAAGAACATCATCTACGGGGAAACGGCGCTGGACAAACTGGCGCAGCAGGTGCGCGCCACAGGCCAACCGCAAGACATCCAGAGCCTGACGGAGCGTTATCTGGAAATTCTGCGCGAGCTGGTGCTCGCAGGAGAACAGCAGGCATGACAGCAGGCACAATCGAGCGTCCAACGTTTACCGGCAATGAAGCGCAACAGGCGCTGGCGCAAGAAATCTACCAATTGATGGCGGCGCAGGGACGCCTCTTCGCCTTTGATGCGCCTATCCGTCAGACGCTGCAGAACCTGGCAGACTTTTACGCCCGGCAGCGTCAGATGGATCCGGCTGAGGCGGCGCGATTGATCGACGAAGCGCTGCGCGTCAATGATCAGGTTTTCATGCGGCAGGAAATCAATGGCGACGTTGTGTTCATCACGTCGCGGCGGGGCCGGTACGTTCCCCCACAGGTCGACACCCTTCACACCTTCAAGCAACGGCTGTACGAACCGGAAAATCCGCTTCCCGTCGATGACATCAGCGTGGTGGTGACAACAACCCGCCCGGCGTTGACAACCGTCGAACCGGTGTTTATTTCTGAATACTGGCAGCAGCAGGCCGGGCTGACGCCGGTTGTCGTCGAACGAACGGTCGAAACGCCGGTTGAACCGGTGGTTGCAGCGCCGGTAGTGGCGGAACCGGTCGGCGTGAGCGCACCGGTCGAAGAAGAGGAACGCAGGGTCGCTCCGCCTGCCGAACCGCCACAGGTGAACACCGTGATTGTGCTGCCCAATGGGCTGCAGATCGACCTGCGCCGTCCGGTCGCGGAGTTGATGGCGCAGCACGGCAATACGCTCATGTCGCAGTTGCGCGCGGCAATCGAAAACGACCCGCTCCGCCGCTTGGTCATGTTCGGCAATCAGGCGTTCCCCGAAGCGGCGCTCGTAAGTTTTGGCAAGAACGATCTGCGCCGTATCAGCGATTACATCAAGGAGGTCGGCGAGCCATTGCTCGATACGCAGATCATTGCCGACATCTTCTACCACAATCCGCGCCAGAGCGATTATGAGATCTTCCGCTTCGCGCTCAACTACCGCCTGAGCCGCGAAAAAGACTTCGAGTTCGTCGGCATCGAGGGGGCGCGCCTCTGGTCAGTGCGCAACCTGCCTGCGATCGGCACCAAGCGGGTCAAGGCGAGCGAAATGGGGCAACTTGCCGGCTACATCGAAGAAGGATTCGACGATAGCCTGGCGGAGCAGAGCGTTGAGTCCATCCGCAAGAGCGGGCAGGTCAGCCACATACTGACGTTCTTCGAGTGGGAATACGGCATCCTGCCGCTGACGCGCGCGCTGGCGGCGCTGCTGCCGCAGCCGCTGCTCGCCGATCAGCGCAGCGCAGTGTTGCGCTTCGATCTGCCGCAGCACTATCTGAGCACGCTCGTTGAACTGCGCTACCCGACCGGCAATCGCGGCGGGTGGTTGCAGGGCCTCGAGGCGTTGTTCCACGATTACCTGGTTCCTGGCGCCCTGATCACGCTCATGCGCACCGATGATCCGCGCACCTTCGCCATTACCTACGAGGAACAGGAGGAGACGCAGGATCGCCTGCTGGTGCTCGACGAAACCAAGAAAACGCCGAAATTCACCTTTGCCAACATCTCCTATGCCTGCGTCGTCGATACCGATATGCTGGTGAGTCAGCAGCAGTATGGGCGATTGCGCAACCTCAAGGCGTTCCCGATGAACGAGCGGCGGAAAGCCGATCTGATGCTCGAGCATGTCTTCGAGATTGTCGGCGCGCCGGTCGGGACGCGCATGAAACCGAAGTATGCCGCTTCGTTCGAGACGCTGTTCGTCGCCCTGAATGTGTTGCGTCCGGCATCGCACGAATACCTGACCCATCTGCTCACCGAAGGCGACCATTTCGCACCCGATGAAAGCCGGCCGGGATGGTGGTTCTATACGCCGCCGCCGTCGCTGGAGGAGGAAGAAGACGAGGATCAGGACGAAGAGCATTTCGACGACGAGGAATGACGGACGACGACGATGGATCTTGCGGCTCATCTGCGCACCCTTGCAGCGCGCGCACATCTCTCGATGCGTGAACTGCGCTCCCTCTCCGGGCTCGACCCGCGCGATCGCGCTGCGGTGTGGCCGGAGTGGCAGCGTATTCCCAGCGGGCGACGCATCGAAATAGCCCACGCGATGGTTGAACTCGCCGAAGACAATATCGACCTCGATTTTACGGTGATGTTCCAGTGGTTGCTCGATGATGCCGATGCAACGGTTCGCGCCAGCGCGATCGAAGGGTTGTGGGAGTGCGACGCTTTGCCGATCCTGCGGCGGATGTTGATGCTGCTCTCCGATCCTGCCGCAGAGGTGCGCGCCGCAGCAGCGATGGCGCTCGGGCGCTTCGCCTACATGGCGGAAATCGAAGCGATCGACGCAACATACGGGCAGCAGGTGCACGATGCGTTGCTGACGCTTATTCGTGATCCGTCGCAACCGACCGACGTGCGCCGCCGCGCTATCGAGAGCGCAGGGTATTTCGCCGAGAGCGATGAGGTGCAACAGCAGATCGAACTGGCGTATGCCAGTCCTGATCAGATGATGCGCGAGAGCGCTCTTACGGCGATGGGGCGTTCGATGCTGCCACGCTGGCTCCCGATTGTCAGCCGCGAACTCGAGAGCCCTTCCCCGGCGCTTCGCTACGAAGCCGCGCGCGCTGCCGGCGAAATGGCGGACCTGGCGCGATCGCTGGTATTGCGCGTCGTTCGCCTGTGCAGCGACGCCGATACCGAGGTGGCGCTGGCGGCGATCTGGGCGCTTGGCCAGATCGGCGGCGAAACGGCGCGCCGCACGCTGCAACGCATCAGCGGCAGCGATGATGAAGCGCGCAGTCAGGCAGCCGCCGAAGCGCTCGACGAACTGACCCTCGAAGAAGGGTTCTCTAGCGGCGACTGGCACAATAACTAGAGGGTTTCTCAAAACGGCGGACGCAACGGCGCGAAGACGCAAAGGTGGATGTACGCTGGTGAGATGTTGCGCCCCTGCGTCTTCGCGTCGATCTTTTCGAGATACGCTGTCGATGAGCGATCACCTGGTCGATCTCAACCTCGATCTGGCGCACTATGCTCACGTGTACCTCTCACCGCACCTCGACGATGCCGCGTTGTCGTGTGGCGGCGCCATTGCCGCGTCCCCGGCGCAGAGGCTGGTGATCACCCTCTGCACCGCGCCTCCGCTGCCTGGAACGGTCTTCAATGCAGTGGCGGTCGAGTTTCACGCCGAATGGGGCCTCGCGCCGGACGAGGTGCTGCGGGTGCGGCTGGCTGAAGACGCTGCTGCAATGAACCTTCTCGGCGTCGATTATGTCTATGCTGGCTGGCTCGACGCCATCTATCGCATGCCAGAGGCGTACTGTAGTCGCGCCACACTCTATCGCCCGCCAATTCCCGCTGACCCATTACTGCCACAGATGCGCGATCTGCTGACCATGCTGATCGAACGCGCGCCGCACGCGATGATCTACGCGCCGCTCGGCGTCGGCGATCATGTCGATCACCTGGCAGCGTTTGAAGCGGCGCTCGCCTGCCCGCCCGATCGCCTTGCGTTCTACGACGACATCAACTATGCCCTGACCCCCGGCGCTGTCGAGCAACGCCTGGCAGCGATCGGGAAGCCGCTGGCGGCTGATCTCGTGCTGTTCGATTCCTCGGCGTTGCAGACGAAAATCGCAGCAATCGCCGCCTATCGCAGCCAGATGGCGGCGCTGTTCGGCGGAACAACAGCAATGGAAGCGGCGATCACTACATACCACGCGGCGCTGGCGCAGAGTCGCGGCGGGTATGCCGAGCGCATATGGCGGATCGTGTGATTGAGCAGCATCCAGCACGTATAGCATCTGCCGCTGCACCGACGGTTATCACACCTGATCGGGAATTGTGGGATGCGTTCGTTCTGGCGCACCCCGATGGTCATCTGCTGCAATCGTCAGGATGGGGGGCGCTGAAAGCGCGCTTCGGCTGGAAGCCGCACATGCGTGCCATCGTCGTTGGAGGCGTTATGCGCGCAGGGGCACTGACGCTGGAAAAACAACGGTTTGGACTGAGCGCCCTATACGTTCCACGCGGTCCACTCTTCAGCGGCGACACGCACATTGATGCGGTGTTGCTCGATGATCTGACGCGCCTGGGACGCCGCCGCCGCGCCGTGTTCGTGCGTATCGAGCCCAACCTGGCTGAGGACGATCCGCGCACCGCCGCGCTCCACGCCATGCTGATCGACCGCGCCATGCAGCCGATGGCGCCCATTCAGCCGCGCAGCACCATCCATCTCGATCTGACGCCAGCGCCCGAACGTCTGCTGGCGGGTATGAGCAAAGGGCATCGCGCCGACATCAAACGCGCTACGCGGGAAGGAGTGACAGTGCGGGAAGGGGGATCATTCGTCGATCTCGACGCCTTCTACGCCATCCTGCAGGAAACCGGCGCACGCGCCAGGTTCGCCATTCACGCGCGCGCGTACTACGCGAGCGTCCTGGACCTTTTTGGCGATGCTGTGCGCCTGTGGCTGGCGGAACACAACGGTGCGCCCATTGCAACCGCAATGACGGCAGCGTGGGGGGCAACGGCAATCTACCTGTACAGCGGCTCGACCACCGCAGGGTTGCAGTGCGGAGCGCAGCATGCCATTCAGTGGCGCGCGATCCAGTGGGCGCGCGCGCGCGGCGCTACCCGGTACGATTTCTGGGGCATCCCCGATGCGCTTGGACGGGCCGCCACAGTCGCCGATCCCGCCGCGCGCGCGCGCCTCGAAGCAGAGGCGGAACATGATCCACTCTACGGCGTCTATCGGTTCAAAAAAGGCTTTGGCGGCGTTGCGCGACGCTACCTTCCGGCATATGATTGCGTGCGTATTCCGTTTCTATATGCGCTCTGGCAGCGACGCATCGGAGCATAGAGGAACAGATGATGGAGTCAGAAGATACCATGACGCTCGATGAAGCGCGGCGCCTGATCGCCTATCTCCAATCCGAACTCGAACGCCAGCGCGCGCTGAATGCTGAAATGCGCCGCGCTGTCGCCGATATGGCGCGCGCGTTCCAGGAGTCGCTGGCGCTCTCGCACCAGGCGGCGCAGGATGGCGACCTGGAGCGCGTGCGGCAGATTGTGATCGAAAATCGGCGCGTCTGGCAGGACTGGTTGCGCCAGATCGTCGAGGCTGCAGGGAGGAAGCCATGATCCGCGCCGTTGTGTTCGACATGGGCGGAACGCTGCTCAGATATCCGCGCCCCGGCAACGGAACCTGGCGCGAGTTCGAGGAACGTGGCATCCGCGGACTGTATCGCTATCTGGTGGCGCAGGGGCATCCAATTGCCGCCGAGGAAGAAGCGTTCGTCGCGCGCATGTTCGAGCGTCTGGCGCAGGGATGGGAACAGGCGACCGGCGGGCGCATCAACCTGCGCGCGGTTGACTGGATCGCCGCAGGCGCCGCCGACCACGATCTGACGCTCCCCGATGACGCGCTGATTGAGGCCGTCCACCACTATGCCCGCCCGCTGCGCGATGGCGTCGCCGCCATGCCAGGCGCTGCGGCAGCGCTGGCAGAACTGCGCGCTCGCGGCGTCCATGTTGGTCTAATCTCCAACACCATCTGGCCCGGCGACCTGCATCGCGAAGACCTGACGGCGCTGGGATTGTGGCAGTGTATCGAGTATGCCGTTTTTTCAGGCGATTTCGGCATCTGGAAGCCCCGTCCCCAGGTCTTTCTGCACGTGCTCGAGCATCTCGGCGTAAGCCCGGCAGATGCCGTCTTCGTCGGCGACAGTCCAAAGGAAGACATTCGCGGCGCACAACAGATCGGCATGCGCGCCATCTGGGTGCGCAGCCCGGAGTTCCCCCTGCCGCCCGACATCCATCCCGACGCAATCGTCGAGAACCCCGGCGAGGTCGTGCCGCTCCTGGAGGCGGCAGGGGAACTGCCGCGTCGGTAGAAGGCGAGAGGGCGAGAGGCATAGAGAGCGGAACGTCGAACATGGGAAGGCAAGGAAGTTGCAGAGCGCTGGCGGGAACACACCGGACCGTCTTTGACCCTCATTTATGGACTTGACAGACGGCGGGGGCGCAGCTTCCTATGTTCCATGGTGTGCTAGTCCGAATGTGCACATGACCGGTCACGCGCATCTTCCTGGAGATTTCATGCGTCTCGACCACATCTCATCGCCGATCCTCGTTCGTGCCGCCGTGAGTCCAGGCATAAATTATCGGACGACATCCTGACGCTGCGGACTGATACCCGTGCTCGGGATCTGGCAAGCCTTGTTGGGGCTTGCGTACCCGCAGCAGTGGTCGGTTGCGCGGGGAGATCGCGTTGTCTTGTCCGCAATCGCACCTTTCTCTGAATGTCTGGAGCAACGCCTGACGTCCAGGCAAGCCGCAGGGGCTTTCACGTGCTCAGCGAGGGCTTGAGTCCGCAGCAGTCGGTTGCAGGGGAAGATCGGCTTCGTGGAGCCTGCCGCGAGCGCAGCGTGGCGGCTCGCAATGACGCCTGGCGCGCCAGTATCTGGAGCAGCGACACTATTTCATGTGTTCGATGTCTGGTTGATCTTCCTATGAGATCCGCTCCCATTCGCGCAGACCGATCCCGTCGCCCATCCCCGCACAGAATCGCCTTGCACCCCGCCTCCTGGCGCTACCCATTCCCCGTACTATTGCCCATCTCGCCCCGGAACCATCGTGGGGCATGGTTGGTCTTCACAGCCGCGTCGCAACGCAGTATACTGCGGCGCAGAACAGCACGCACTGCGGTGAAGGATCGAAGCCGCGATGAGCAGACAGCGTTCGGGCGCGGAGCTGCGGTTCCACGCCCGAACGCTGTTGCGTTGGCGCGCCAGACGCGCCAACGCCTGGTTGCAGAGTCGAAACGGCGATGCACTATGATCCAGGAGGACAAGGTATCACGAGTCATCGCCGGAGGTCTGTTATGACACATGGACGCCATCTCATCCCTACCCTGCCGCTTCTGGTACGCCTGTCGCCTGGTTCGCCGACATCGCCCGCATGGACGCAGGGAAGAATCGGCGCGGCGCAACGCGCTTCCGCTGACCCTGACCGTGCCGCTGCATCCACATCCATCGCCGTCCATCCGCCACTCCTGCTGTGCTCGAAACGCAGGACATCCATGAACCGCGCCTTTGAACTGCGCGTCATCGACCTGCTCAACGCCGAGCGCGCCCGCCACGGACTTGGACCGCTCGCCGAAGAGCCATGCCCCGCCCTCGATAGAGGACGCACCTCGTTCCGCGCGCATACCGGCGACGATAGCGCCCTTCCGCTCGATCACATCGCTCAGAAAAGGGGCGAACAATGCCAATTTGGGAGCGGGACGGAATATCCAACGCCGGACGATGCAATCATCGGATGGATGGGCATCCCGCCGCATCGCGCCATCCTGCTCCAACCAGAAGTGACACGCATTGGATTTGGCGTCCATCCTGTCGCCGGGGACCCTCATGCGTATGCCATTGTCAGGGTGCCAGGGCATCCGCCGCGGGCGGCGACGCCGCCCGCGGCGATCGAGCGCGTGCTCATGGAACGCATCGCGGCGCGCCGCCGCTCACGCGCAACAGCGCCCTTGACCGCGTTGCGCAGCGCGCATGGGATCGCCTTGACCTTGTCAATCGCACCGACGGCGCACCCTCCAGCCACTTCTGCAGCTCTCCCTACTTTATCAAGAGCCAGGCAACCTCCTGGGCGACGCAGGAAGGGTATGCCGGAACGCTCTATCAGAACGGCTATCTGGCTACCCAGGTCGCCTGCGTCTTCGACGACCTCAACGGCAGGACGGCGCAGACGACCGTTGAGCGCATCCGGGCGCTCGCTGTCCAAAACCCGGACGCTTTGCGGAGCGCCGCCACGCCGCTGCCGCGATTGGACGGATCGGCGCGGCGGCGCTCCGTCGTTTCGCTCGTTTATGGTCCTGGTCGTTCTCGATGACACGCCGTAAGAGTTGAAGGAGAAACAGGTATGTTCAAGCTTCTGTTGCGACGTCAGCTGCCGCTCATTCTTGGCTTCGCCGCTGCTGCGCTCTTCATTGCGATCGGCATCGGCGCGCTTCTGGATGGCGCGCGCGACTCCGCTACCCGCCCCCTCGGCGACCCGAATGCGCCCCGTCCAACGACGGACGCGCCAACGC
>ERZ1685331.99-NODE-99-length-25984-cov-18.355856_pt1 | contig 25984 bp, 22 predicted proteins | sample MGYA00580194_ERZ1685331 | MGnify/ENA primary metagenome ERZ1685331 (study PRJEB41501, sample SAMN08275520) | hot springs metagenome | biome: alkaline hot spring; material: microbial mat | place: Russia: Ush-Beldyr | collected 2015-07 | depth 0.5 m m ...
GGCAGGGACAGGCAGTAGGGGCGCGGCGGCGGCGGCGGCGCGCCCGGCAGCGGCGAGGGGCAGGCGAGGGGCAGATGGGGAGTGGGAGATTGAGGTTGTGGAATAAGGGTTAAGGGTTAGATTCATGGATTCTTTGCTCGCGTTATTCCTACCCCCTACCCCTTGGCTCTCAGTTCTCAGTTCTCAGTTTTCGGTTCTCAGTTCTCAGTTCTCAGTTCTCAGTTCTTGGACTACCATCACACGCCAGTACTGCTCAGAGAGGTCATCACCGGGCTGCAACCGCGCCCTGGTGGCCGGTATATCGACGGAACGGTCGGCGGAGGAGGGCATGCAGCGGCAATCCTCGCGGCATCGGCGCCGGACGGTCGCCTTCTGGGAATTGATTGCGACCCGGCAGCGTTGACCGCAGCGGCGACGCGGCTGGCGCTGTATGGCGAACGGGTGACGCTGGTGCGCGGCAGTTTTCGGGAGGTTGGGCGGCTGGCAAACGAAGCAGGGTTCGTTCAGGTTCAAGGGATGCTGCTCGATCTGGGAGTGTCATCGTACCAGCTCGACATGCCGGAGCGTGGTTTCTCGTTCCAGGCAAGCGCGCCGCTCGATATGCGGCTCGACCCGGATGCGCCGGTGACGGCTGCGCATCTGGTGAATGACCTGCCGGAACAAGACCTTGCCGATCTGATCTTTCGCTACGGCGAAGAACGCGGTTCACGCCGCATCGCGCGCGCGATCGTCGAAGCCCGGCAGCGCGAACCAGTGACAACCACCGGCAAACTGGCACTGATCGTCAGTCGGGCGCTTGGGGGGCAACGCGGCAGGATCCATCCTGCAACCCGCACATTTCAGGCGCTGCGGATTGCGGTCAATGACGAATTGGCAAGCCTGGAAGCGGCGCTGCCGCAGATCGTCGAATTGCTGGCAACGGGTGGACGGATGGCAATCATCTCGTTTCACTCGCTGGAGGATCGGATCGTCAAACAGTTCATGCGCGCGGAAGCGCAGGCTGGACGTTTGCGGATTATCACGCGCAAGCCGGTTGAGGCGAGCAACGAGGAACAACACACCAATCCGCGCAGTCGGAGCGCAAAACTGCGTGTGGCGGAACGAACGCAGGCATAATGAGGGGGAAACAGATGGCTGTCACACTCAAACCGCTCTACCCAACCATCCGCCAGGCGAAGGAGCGTCGCATCGAATTGCTCCGTTACCTGCGGCTCGAAGGCGGGCGACGTCTGATCGCCGCCGCACTGCTGCTGACGCTTATGAGCGGCTTGAATCTCGCTCAGACCGGGCGCCTGGCGACTCAGGGGCACGCTGTGGCTCAGTTGCAACGGCAACAAACTGCACTCCTGCGCGAGCGCAGCAACCTGCAGTTGCGTCTGGCGCGTGCACAGTCGCTTACCGACATCGAGCGCCGCGCCGCCCGGCTCAATCTGCGGCCGATGAAACCGGAACAGGCGCGCTACATCACGATCGGCGCGGGCGCTGACCGTGAACCATCAACGCAGGATGAGTTGGTTCTGAATCCGTAGAGGAACGCTGCATGGCTGCACGCACAACGCGCAGTACTGTTGTCAGTCGTGCTCCGGTGCGGCGTAGCGCCTCCAATATGCGCCCGGTCACGATCAGCCGCTGGCGACTGAACCTGTTATTGCTGCTCGCCGTGGTGATCATTGCCCGGATTGCCGTGCATCTTGGCAGTATTCAGACGGGGCAGGTACGTGTCGGTGCGCGTACGCTGGCGGAGATGGCGCGCGCCGAGGTGCGTCAGAGTCTGCCCATCCCCGCGCCGCGCGGCGTTATCCGCGACAGCAAAGGCAACGTCCTGGCGCTCGACGTCGATCTGCAAAGTCTATACGTCGTACCGTCGCAGATCGATCAGAAGAATGCGCCGCGGCTGGCGCTCACCCTTTCCGGTCTGCTTGGCGTTCCATCCCCCGATATTCTGGCGGCAATGCAGAATACGTCGCTCTACCAGGTGCGCATCAAGCGCTGGCTCGAACCGGAGATCGCCGAACGAGTCCTGGCGCTCGATGAGCCAGGACTGGTGTTGCAGTACGAACCGCGGCGCGTCTATCCGCAGGGCGCCTTCGCCGCCCACGTGATCGGCGCAGTCAACTTCGAGCATACCGGCATCAGCGGCGTCGAGGGATATTACGATACCCTGCTGCGCGGCAGCACCGGCGTCATCACCGCAGAGGTCGATTCGCAGCGCAACCCGATCTGGATCGCGCCTCAGGAGGTGAAACCCGCCAGCCCTGGCGTCGATCTTCAGTTGACGATTGATCCGACCGTGCAGCATATCATCGAGACTGAACTCAAGAAGGCAGTCGATGAACACAACGCCGACGGCGGCGTGGTGATCGTCATGGATCCGCGCACCGGGGCGATTCTCGGCATGGCCAGCTATCCGACGTTCGATCCGAACCGCTACTTTGAGTACACGCCCGAAACCTACAACCTGAACCCGGCGGTCGGGACGCAGTATGAGCCGGGATCGACGTTCAAAATCTTCACCGTCGCTGCCGGGTTGCAGGCGCGCGCCTTCACTGCCGATACGGTTGTGGATGATCCGGGTAGCGTCTACCGCTACGGCTGGCGCCTGTCGAACTGGAACGGCGTCGGCAACGGACCCGTCAACCCGGAACAGGTGCTCTACTATTCGAGCAATGTCGGCGCGCTGCAACTGGCGGAACTGATCGGCGCCGACCGCTTCTACGCCATGTTGGATGAGTTTGGGTTCGGTCGTCCTACCGGCATCGATCTGGCGGGCGAAGCAGCGGGGATGGTGCAGACGCCGGCGCGTCCGGGGTGGAGTCCGCTGGTGCTCGACACGAACGGGTATGGTCAGGGCATTGCGGTGACGCCGTTGCAACTGGTGCGCATGGTTGCCGCCATTGGCAACGATGGCAAATTGATGCGTCCTTACATCGTTGAGCGGCGTTGTCGCGGCGATGATTGCGTCATCACCCAGCCCAAACAGATCGGGCAACCCATTGAACCCGGTGTTGCCTGGACCGTGCGCCGCATGCTGGTGAAATCCGCCAACCATTATGCGCCGGTCGTCTGGGCGGGAATGACGGGTAATTACGGCGATACCTGGCTGGTTCCAGGGTACGAAGTATGCGCCAAAACCGGCACGTCATCAATTCCCGACGGGCGCGGGGGATATGTCTCGGACGCCACCATTGGTTCGGTGGCCGGTCTGGCGCCAGCCGAGAACGCGCGCTTCGCCATTCTGGTGAAGGTTGATCGTCCGCGCGATGACTACTGGGCGGTGCGCACCGCTATTCCGCTGTTTCAGTCGATTGCGACGCAACTGGTGCAGTATGCGCGCATCGCTCCCGATATGGGGCTGGTCGATCCAGGACAGACCGTGGGCGGGCGCCTCAACCGGTAGGCGCGGCGTGGCTGTGCTGCTCTTGAACAGATTATGTTACAATGCCGCCGGATTTTGTGGACCGTAAGGCTCAAGGGGAAACGGCGGTGTTGCGACTGGACGAAGTGCTGCCCGGTGTACAGGCGGAAGCGAATCGGCGCATCCATGCGCTGCCTCCTGTGCTCATGCAGGTCGCCTTTAGCGAAGCGGTGATCGATTCGCGCCAGGCGACGTCGGAGTGCCTGTTCGTCGCGTTGCGCGGCGAGCGGGTCGATGGTCACGAATTTCTGGCGGACGCGGCAGCGCGCGGCGCGCGTGGCGCTCTGGTGCGCCGCGATAAAGTGTCGGACCTTTCGCTCGAACGGACCTTTACGGTGATCGACCCGGTGACCGGCGAGGGCCTCGAACGGGCGACGCCCGACACGATGCTGTTGATCGCTGTCGATGATCCGCAGGCGGCGCTGAACCGGCTGGCAGCCTATCACCGGGGGATGTACAATCCTGTGGTGGTCGGCATCACCGGGAGCGTGGGCAAGACCTCGACTAAAGAGGTGACTGCCAGCGTGCTGCAGCGCAGCTTTCGCACCTTAAAAAGCCCAAGAAGCTACAACAGCGAGGCGACATTGCCCATCGTGCTGCTCAAGCTTACTGCCGATCATCAGGTGGCGGTGCTTGAGATGGGCATGTACGGTCCGGGCGAGATCGCGCACCTTGCGGCTCTTGCCCGGCCACGCCTCGGTATCGTCACGAATGTGGGACCTTCGCACCTCGAGCGGATGGGGAGCATTGAAGCCATTCAGCGCGCCAAAAGCGAACTGCCGCAGGCATTGCCGGAGGATGGGTTCGCCATTCTCAACATCGATGACCCACGGGTGCGCGCCATGGCGGAGGTGACGCGCGCCAGACCATTTTTCTATGGTCTCGACCCGGCAGCCGATCTGTGGGCGGACGCGATCGAGAGCCGTGGGTTGCAGGGTGTCAGTTTCCGGGTGCATTATCAGGGGGACAGTTTGTATCTGACGCTGCCGTTGTTAGGGCGGCATAGTGTGCATACGGCGCTCGCAGCGGCGTCCGCCGGGTTGCTGCTCGGCATGGAATGGGAAGCGATCATCGCCGGGTTGCGCAGCGAAGGCGCACAACTCAGGCTGCTGGCAGTTCCCGGGATCAACCAGACGACCCTGATCGATGATACGTATAATGCATCGCCCGCCTCGATGCTGGCGGCGCTCAACCTGCTGGCGGAACTCGATGGTCGTCGGATTGCCATCCTGGGTGACATGCTGGAATTGGGGAACATCGAAGAAGAGGCGCACCGCATGGTCGGGGCGCGTGTGGCGGAAGTGGCGCAGATAGTGATTACGGTTGGTTGGCGAGCGCAATGGATCGCCGATGAGGCGCTTCACGCAGGAATGCCTCCCGACCGGGTGCATAGCTTTGGCGACAACGACGCAGCAGCGCGACAGGCGCTCAACCTGCTGTCGCCTGGAGACTTTGTGTTGATCAAAGGGTCGCGCGGCATGTTCATGGAAACCATCGTGGCTCAGTTGCAGCAACACGGTCCCTGACGCTTCCATTTGCAGCCAATCCATCATTCCAGAAAGCAACGACGTAGAGGAGTAAACACGTGCGTGAAACCCTCCAGGCGCTACTGGTGCAGGATATGGCAAGAGCGCTGCTGCTGGCGGCAGCCGCCTTCATCCTGACCCTCGCAACGGGTGGATACTGGATTCGGTTCCTGCGACATCATCGGATCGGTAAGCAGATCCGTCTCGAAGGACCACAGAGCCATCTGGTCAAGACCGGTACGCCAACCATGGGCGGGATTATTATCCTGCTGCCGGTGATCGTTCTGACAGTGGCGTTCAATCTGGTGGATCGCTGGTCGATCCTGTTGCCGCTTGCCGTCCTGATCGCGTTTGCCATCCTTGGCGCCATCGACGATTACATGTCGTTGATCGGCAGCCGGTCGAAGTCTTATGGCTTCACGCCGCGCACCAAAATGGCGCTCATGCTGCTGATCGCATGTGGCGCTGCGCTGGCGCTCTACCTGCCGCCGCCGTTCGGTCTGGCAAACTACGGTCAGGTGCGCGTCCCGTTTGTGGGGCAGTTCGACATTGGTCTGTGGTTTATTCCGTTTGCGATGCTGATTATCGTCGGCACGAGCAACGCCGTGAATCTCACCGATGGGCTGGACAGTCTGGCAGGCTGGAATCTGACGCTGGCGTTCGCCGCCTATGGGGTGATTACGTTCCTGAATGGCGAGTTCATCAACTTGATGGCGTTCTGCTTCACGCTGGTTGGGGCGTGTGCGGCGTTTCTCTGGTACAACGCGCATCCGGCGCAGGTGTTCATGGGCGATCTCGGTTCGCTTTCACTCGGCGCCGTGCTGGGGGTGATTGCCCTGCAATCGCAGCAGTGGCTGCTGTTGCCGGTCGTCGGTCTGGTCTTCGTCGCGGAAGCGCTCTCGGTCATCATTCAGGTTGGCTATTTCAAATGGACCAAACGGCGCACCGGCGTCGGGCGGCGGGTCTTCAAAATGTCGCCGCTGCACAACCACTTCGAGTTGTTGGGCTGGAGCGAAACACAGGTGATGCAGCGCTTTGTGCTGGTGGGCATGGTGGCGGCGCTGGTCGGCATCTCGCTGGCATTGACGATCAATGACGCGCAACGGGCGCGGATGGCGGTCGAACGCCCGGCAATCACGGTAGAACGATAGATCCTATGCACCTGAAAGGGAAGCGCGCACTTGTCATGGGGCTTGGCGTTCACGGCGGCGGGGTCGGTGTTGCGCGCTTTCTTGCCCTTCAGGGCGCGGAGGTGACGGTCACCGACCTTCGCACATCTGATGACCTGCGCGCATCGCTCGACGCCCTCGCCGGTCTGCCGATCCGCTTCGTGCTCGGCGAACATCGTGAAGCCGATTTTCGTCAGGCTGAGATTGTGGTGCGCAACCCGGCAGCGCCGCCAACCTCACGGTACCTGCAGATTGCCCGCGAGGCGGGCGCAATCGTCGAAATGGAAATGACCCTCTTCTTCCGACTCTGCCCCGGACCGATCCTCGGCGTCACCGGAACGAAAGGCAAAACGACGACGACGCTGCTCCTGGGGTCTATGCTGCGTGAACGGTTCCCTGATACGGTCGTCGCCGGTAATCTGCGCATTTCCGCACTCGATCAACTGCCGTTGATTGGCGCAGCCACCCCGGTGGTGCTGGAACTCTCGTCGTTCGTGCTTGAGGGATTGGGCGAAGCCGGATTAAGCCCGAAGATCGCATGCATTACCACACTTGCGCCAGATCATCTCGACCGGCATGGCACGATGGAAGCGTACATTCGGGCAAAAGAGGAAATATGGCGCCATCAGCGCCCTGGCGAGGTGGTCGTCCTGAATGCCGGCTCGCCGATAATGCGTAAGATGGCGGTTGTTGAACAGCGGCCAGGCGACGTGGTCTGGTTCGCTGGCGCCGAGGGAACCGTCGCTCACGATCTGGAAGGGACGCGAGCGGTGTTCTGGCATGGCGACGATCTGATCTGGCAGGATCGCGCCAACAACGGGTCTGTCACGCACACGGCCATCTGCACCCGCGACGATGTGCGGCTGCCCGGCGCACACAATCTGGCGAATGTCGCCGCCGCAACTGCCGCTGCCCGCGCTTTCGGCGTCGCGCCGGAACATATCCGGCGCGCTGTGCAGAGCTTCACCGGCGTCGAGCACCGGCTTGAGTTTGTGCGCGAACTCGATGGTGTGCGCTATATCAACGACACGGCAGCAACGGCGCCCGAAGCGGCTATCGCTGCACTCCGCACGTTCGATGCGCCCATCGTGCTGATCGCTGGCGGCGCCGACAAGAATCTGCCGTTCGACGCTTTTGCGCGTGAGATTGCACGGCGAGCGCGAGCGGTGATCCTGCTCCAGGGAACAGCGACGCCAAAACTGCTGGAGGCGCTGCACAGCGCGGGCGCCGGTGTCGATGTTCTCGGTCCCTGCAATGATTTTGAGCAGGCGCTCGACACCGCCCGTCGTATCGCTGTGCCGGGCGACATTGTGCTGCTTTCGCCGGGATGCGCCAGTTTTGGCTTGTTTCGTAATGAGTTTCATCGCGGCGAAACATTTCGCCGCATCGTTCAGAGTTTTACGTGAGCGATAACAAGAACGACGCTGATTATCAACGCATCCTGCAAAATCTTGAAGCGGCAGGACGCGCACCCGAAGAACCTCCGCCTGCGGAACCGGAACCGCAAATGGCGACGCGGGTGCGACTCCCGCTCTTCGCCCCATGGGTTGCGCGCATTCTGTTGACCATCAATATCGTCGTCTTCGTCGTGCCCTGGCTGCTCGATGTGATCGGCATCCGGATTGTGGGCGCGGTGAGCGTCTACGATTTTCTGCTGATCTGGGGCGCAAAAGACAATGCGGCGATATATGCTGGCGGTCAGTACTATCGCTTTCTCACCGCCATGTTTCTCCACGGCGGGCTGGCGCATCTGTTCTTCAACTCGTTTGCGCTCTACTCGCTGGGGTTCGAGACGGAACGCCTCTTTGGCGCGCAGCGGTTCCTGGCGATCTACATGATCGCCGGTCTGGGGGGAGGCGTGGCGTCGTATGCGCTCAACCCCAATCCTTCTGTTGGCGCATCCGGCGCAATCTTCGGACTGATCGGCGCATTGATCGCGTTCTACGTTGTTGCGCGCCCGGTGTTAGGCGGAATTGCGCGCCAGCAACTTGGGAGCCTGATATTCATTACGCTGATCAACCTGGCGCTGGGATTTACCACGCCATACATCGACAACAACGCACACATCGGTGGTCTGTTGACCGGCGCGTTACTCGGATGGCTGCTGGCGCCCCGGTTCGCACTCGATACGCAGTCCTATCCGCCGACTCTCGTGCGTCTCGGTCTGCGCAGCGGATGGACGCTGGCGCTGGCGGTTCTGGTGGTGGTGTTGGCGCTGATCACGATCATCGTGCCGCCGCTCTAGCGCTGGCTGTCGTTTCATTCGAAGAGAATACGCTATCACGCTGCAGAAAGCGGAAACCTATGGCAGAAACGCTGCAACGTAAACCAGACTATGTCTTGCTCGCCGTTGTCGGAACTCTGGTTCTGCTGGGGCTGGTCATGGTCTACAGCGCGTCGTTTATGCGCGCCTACGCTGGCACTGGCGATCAACTCTACTTTACCTGGCGCCAGATGAATGCTGCGGTGATTGGTGCGGTTGCGCTGCTGGCGGCGCAACGCATCGATTATCGGGTCTGGCGGCGTTTCTCGGTGCATTTGATGGCTGGCGCACTGTTCCTGCTGGTTCTCACGCTGATCCTGCCCGCATCGATGACCGAAGCCAACGGCGCGCGCAGCTGGATCCGCATCGGCTCGTTCAGTATGCAGCCCTCAGAGATCGCCAAACTGACGATGGTGATCTACTTTGCCGACTGGCTCTCGCGGCGCGGCGAGAAACTGACGAACGTCACCTACGGGCTGGCGCCGTTTGCGCTCATGCTCGGCGTGGTGTGCGGGCTGGTTATGCTGGGGCGCGACCTGGGTACAACCATTGTGCTGGTCGTTATTGCAGGCATGGTCTACTTCGCCGCTGGCGCCAATCTGCTGCACATCATTGGCGCGGCGATTGTGGCGGGCAGCGCATTCTGGGGGCTGATCAACATCGCCGCCTACCGCCAGGAGCGCATCGCCGCCTGGATCGACCCGTTCGCGCACTACCAGGGGGCGGGGTATCAGCCGGTTCACGCGCTCTATGCGCTGGGAAGCGGCGGGTTGTTCGGCGTTGGGATCGGGCAGGCGCGCCAGAAGTTCTTCTGGCTGCCCGAAGCGCATACCGATGCCATCTTTGCCATCATCGGCGAAGAGTTCGGTTTGATCGGGACGCTGTTCGTTGTTACCTGTTTTCTGGTGATCGCCTATCGCGGCATGCGCATCGCCGGGCGCTCGTCCGATCCCTTTGCCGCGCTGCTCGCAACCGGGATTACATGCTGGCTGGTGTTCCAGGCGCTGATCAACATTGCGGTGGTCACGACCCTCATTCCGTTTACCGGGTTGACGTTGCCATTCATCAGTTATGGCGGCACATCACTGGCTGTGTGTATGGCAGCGGCTGGGATCCTGTTGAATATTTCGCGCCATACCGGTCACGCATCTCCAGGTGAGTCTTATGAAACGGTCACTCGACCCGGGCGCCCGGAGTCCCTGGCGCGTCTGGCTGGTTGGTGGCGGAACCGGCGGCCACGTCTATCCAGCACTGGCCGTCGCCGCGGCGCTCAACGCGCCTGGGGCGCTATCCGCCGCCGTTGAGTCGCCGACCCGATTGGAGAGCGCCAGACCGTTCGATGCCCGCTGGTCGGCGCTCTATGTGGGAAGTGTTGGCGGTATGGAAGCAGCGCTTGTGGCGCGTGAGAGCGCCCTGCCGTTCCAGGCGATACCAGCAGCGGCGTTGCGTGGGCGAAACCCATTGACGATGATGCGCGGTCTGGCAACGCTGGCGCGTGGAACCATCGCAGCACGCCGGCTCGTCGAACGGGATCGACCGGCTGTGATCCTGGGCACCGGCGGATATGTGTGCGTACCGGTATTTCTGGCAGCGCGCCTGGCAGGAATACCCACGATGATCTACCTGCCGGATGTGGTTCCCGGGCTGGCAGTGCGGTTCTTGGCGCGTCTGTCCACCCTGGTCGCCTGTAGCGTGGCAGACTCTGGTCGCCATCTGGGGCTCGAACCGTTCGCCTATGATGAGGCTGTCGCTCGACTGAATGGGCATCATCGGGCGGTTCGCCTGGTCGTTACAGGCTATCCGGTGCGTCAGGAACTGTTCTCCGTCGACAGGCGGGCATGCCGCGCCGCGTTCGGATTGAGCGATGACCTGCCGACCCTGATCGTCGCTGGCGGCAGCCGCGGTTCGCGCAGCATCAATCGCGCGATTGCCGCGTTGCTGCCGGCATTGCTCCCGTTTATGGAAATCATCCATGTGTGTGGTCGTGAAGGAGATGTCACATTCCTGCGCGCAGCCATGCGGGAGTTGCCAGAGAACCTGCAAAAGCGGTATCATCTGTTCGAGTACCTCCACGGAGCGTCCGAGATGCTCACCAATGGCGCCACGTCTCCAGCGCCAACAATGGTTGCAGCGCTCGTCGCCGCCGATCTGGCAATCTGTCGCAGCGGCGCTTCCACCCTCGGAGAATTGCCGGCGGTTGGATTGCCCGCGGTGCTCGTGCCCTACCCGCATGTGCACCAGGACGAGAATGCCGACTATCTGGCGCAGCGCGGGGCAGCGGTCAAAATCAGCGATGCGGCGCTGGCACGCACAACAGAGGAAGGGTTGCTCTTTCGCGAAATTTACCGGCTTATTCATCATCGGGACGAACGATGCGCCATGGCGGAACGGATGCGGGCGCTGGCGCAACCTGACGCCGCCCGCCGACTCGCGTTCCTGCTCCGGACGCTGGTGATCAGGAGACAGACGGCATGATAACGATCGACCTGAGCGGTCCGTTTGTGACCTATTCGATCCTTGCGGCGCTGGGCATACTCGGTTGGGTCTGGGGATTCCGGTACTTCGTCAGCCTGGGGTTGATGACGACCCTGGCTTACCTGATTGCGGTGCAGGGCGGTAATTTCATTGTCGGGCTGATTAACCGAACGTACAGTAATTTACCACGACTGGCAGCGTTCCTGACCGGCGGCGATACCGCTGGAGCAGCGCCGCTGGGTCCGATTATTCCAGAAAATCTCGAGGCGCCGCTCTTGCTGCGCGTACTGGTCTTTGCGGCACTGGTGGCAGTGGGGATCGGCTATGCGTTTCCCTGGGAAGGGAAGCCGCTCGGCGGATGGGGCGGCAAACGACCGCTGCGTATTCTGGGAGCGCTGACCGGCCTGTACACGGCAGTGTTGTTGACCAGCGCCATAGCGATTTTCTGGCGCGAATTTGCGCCAACCGCCAATGTCCCGGACTTGCTGGCGAGAGCATTGAATAGCCTGCCAACGTGGACCGGCATCATTCCATCGACTGTCACGGCGTTTGTTATTACCCTGGTGATCGTGACGGTTATTCGCTTCAACCGTATCTGGGCGGTTGATGGCGGCGGCGGCGGCGGTGGCGGCGCCCCTAGAAAATAACCGCCAGGGCAGAATGATATGCACTATCACATTGTTGGGATTGCAGGCGCAGGAATGAGCGCTATTGCCCATATCCTGCTGGATCAGGGGCACACGGTGAGCGGTTCGGATCTCCAACAGAACGCGCTTACGGTCGCTCTCGAGCAGCGTGGCGCACTGATCCGGCGCGGGCATGATCCCGCCTTTGTCACAGATGCCGACCGGCTGGCGGCAACATCCGCCGTTCGTGACGATCACATCGAACTGGTTGAAGCGCGCAAACGCGGCATTCCAGTACTCCGGCGCGCCGATCTCTGGCGCGAGTGGTCGTGTGGGCGGAAGGTGGTGGCGGTGGCGGGCGCTCACGGAAAAACGACCACGACGGCGCTGATTACGCTGATGCTGACTCGCGCTGGCGTCAACCCTGGTTTCCTGATCGGCGGAGAAACCCCCGATCTCGGAAGGAATGCGCGCTGGGGCGACTCTGCTGCGCCGCTCGTCGTTGAAGCCGATGAATACGATCGAACGTTTCTGGCGCTCACGCCCGATGTGGCGATCATCACGAACGTTGAGTGGGAGCACGTCGATATCTATCCATCGCCGGAAGCGTATGAAGCGGCGTTTCGCACATTTGCCGGGCAGGTAGCACACCCACAACGCCTGATCGTCTGTGGCGACGATCCTGGTGCGCTGCGCGTCGTCAGTCATCCCGATGTGCAGCAGTACGGTATTGAAGAAGCCATTGCCCGTAACCCGGCCTCATGCCGCCTGGCGCTCATGGACTGGATGGCTGCGAATGTGCGCTACGATGGTGCAATGACCTGGTTCGATCTCTGGCGCTACGATCGACGAACCTGCGGTACACGACTCGAGGGTACGTACACGATGCGGTTGGTTGGCGATCACAATGTGCGGAATGCGCTGGCAGCCATTGCAGCGGCGATGACGTTGGGGATTGATCGAACCGCAATAGCCGCCGCGCTTGCCGAATACGGCGGCGCCCGTCGACGCTTCGATGTCAAAGGTGAAGTGAATGGCATCACGGTGATTGACGATTATGCGCACCACCCGACGGAAGTGCGCGCGACCCTGGCAGCCGCGCGCGCGCGTTTCCCGGGGCGTCGCATCGTGGTTTACCTGCAACCCCATACGTTTTCACGCACGTATGCGATGCTCGACGCCTGGTCAGATGCCTTCGATGCTGCGGATATCGTCCGGATCGGCGATGTCTACCCGGCGCGCGAAACGGGCGATCCGCATGCGGCTGCGCGTGCGCTTGCCGGGCGTATCGTTCACCATGATCTTCAGGTTGCAGGCGATGTGGCGACCGCAACCGCAACGATTGTCGCATTGCTGCAACCTGGCGATGTGTTGTTGACCCTTGGCGCGGGTGATGGATACCGTGTGGGTGAGAGGGCGCTCCTGGCATTAGGTCAGGCGGAGGGACAGGCGGTAGGGGCAAGTCTGAGACCTGCCACCGGAAAACCGGAATTGAGCGAAACGTGACAGACGACAGCACACCTGCATTTCACCGACGCGTCGCCGAAGAATTGGGCGCTCGTTACAACGGCGACGAACGCGCGCCTGAAGGATGGCGCGAAATTCAGACCTGGCACTGGGAACAGGCTGGCGCCTATACGTCTGCCATCGAAACGGCGCTGGCAATCACCGAAATGCGTGTTGCACGCCTCGACTTTGGCAGCGCGCGCCACTGGACGGAACGGGTGTTGACACTGCTCGAACGCATTGCCGTGGCGGATCGACATCCATACGAACTGCGCGCCTGCGCCCTGGCGCTGGCGGTGCTCGAGTTCGGCGGTCAATATCGCGAAGGGCTCGAGTATGCTCGCCGCATGCTGCGGGCGGCGCAGCGCCATAAGAACACCGAGGCAGAGGCGCGCGCCCTGCTTGGGATCGGGCGTATGCAGCGCGAACTCGGACAACTGGTTCAGGCCGAGGCGGCGTTGCAAAACGCGCGCACTCTTGCTTCCCGCGACGACTTGAGCGACCTCGAAGCCGAAGCCCGTCTGCACCTGGCAAAAGTGCATCAGTTGCAGGGGCGGCATCTGGAGGCGCTTCAGGAGTTGCAACTGGCGCGCGAGGAGCACGAAAACGACGATGATAAATTGAAACTGGCGCGCGTGCTCACCGGCATCGGTGATGTCTATCGCGTCCTGGGAGCGCATCAGGAGGCGCTTACCTTTTATACCCGCGCGCTGAGCCTGGAACAGGGACGCGGCAGCCTGATCGGGCAGGCGATTCTGAAAGATAAACTCGCACTGGTGCTGCTCAATCAGAATAAAGCGTCTGATGCACTGGTGTCGGCGGAGGAGAGCCTCCATCTCCGCCAGCGAATCAACGATGTCGTCGGTCAGGCGCGCTCGTACACGGTCATTGGCGCGGTGATGAGCCGGCTTGGGCGTCATGAACAGGCGATGGAGTCATACCGGCGCGCGTATGAATTGCAGGAATTGACGCAAAATCCGCGTGGTCAGTGCATTGCCCTGATCCATCTTGGCGATGCTGCGCGTGCGCTGCGTCAGCCACAGGCGGCTGTGCTGCACTACGAACGAGCGCTTGCGCTTGCGCGTCGCGATCAGGATCAGATCGGCATTGCACGCGCGCTCGAGCGGCTCGGCGACCTGCACTATGCTCAGGAACAGCAGTCACAGGCGCTGGCGCGCTGGAATGAAGCGCTTCAGATCCGCGAGACGCTGCGCCATGTCGATGAAGCGGATGAATTGCGCTATCGCATTCGTGCAATACAGCCAGCGGAATAAGGTATGCATTATCTGGAAAACGAACCACTCGCATCATACACCTCCTGGCGTATTGGCGGTCCGGCGCGCTATTTCGTGCAGGCGACGAGTGTAGCCGAGGTGGTGCAGGCGCTTGCCTGGGCCGATCAGCGCGATCTGCCTGTCTTTGCGCTTGGCGGCGGTTCGAATGTTTTGATACGCGACACCGGTTTCAATGGGCTGGTTGTGCGTATGCGCGGTCACGATGTGCGCCTCGAAACCAGTGGTGATAAAGCGCGCGCGATTGTTGAAGCCGGCGCGCCTATGGCAGGCACGGCGCGCCGGTTGGCGCGCCAGGGTTGGGCGGGTCTGGAATGGGCGGAAGGATTGCCCGGAACGATCGGCGGTGCTCTCTATGGCAACGCTGGATGCTACGGCGGTGACATCGCAACATCACTCGAACGCGCCTGGGTGCTGGTCAACGGCGAGACGCAGGAGTGGTCGGTGGAACGCTTTGCATTCGGTTATCGAACGAGTGTGCTCAAGCAGATGCGCGCCGATGGTTTGTTGTGGCGCGACCAACCGATCATTCTCGCTGCGATGTTTCGTCTGCACCGTGATGATTTGACGGCGCTGGCGCAACGGATGGAACGAACATCGCACGAACGGCGCAGCAAAACGCCATGGGGTGCAAGTTGCGGCAGCGTCTTCAAGAATCCGCCAGGAAATAGCGCCGGGCGCCTGATCGAAGCCGCAGGTTTGAAGGGAACGCGCATTGGCAATGCGGAAATTGCCGGGCGCCATGCGAACTACATTATCAATCTCGGCGGTGCGTCGAGTGATGACGTGCTGCGCCTGATCGATCTGGCGCGCGAACGGGTGCTGGCAATGACGGGGATCGAACTCGAACTCGAAATTCAGATTATTGGGTGAACACGGGAGATAGATGACAATGATGCGCAAAGTGCGAGTGGGAGTTCTGTTCGGCGGGCAGTCGGGCGAACACGAGGTGTCGCTGGTCTCGGCGCGCGCGATTATGGATGGTCTCGACCCTGAACGCTACGATGTGACGCCAATTGGCATCACCAAACAGGGACGCTGGATCATCGCTCCCGATGCGCATGCCCGTCTGCTGGCGCAGGCGGATCCGTCGAAGTTGCCAGGCGGTTCGCCTGCGATGACCCTGCCGGCGCCGGTTGGGGCGTCTGATGAGGAGACAACCGACCCGCTGACACCGATGATCGCTGGCGCGCAATCGCCGCTCAGGGCGCTCGATGTTGTCTTTCCGGTTCTCCATGGTCCGCTGGGAGAAGATGGAACCGTGCAGGGACTGCTGGAATTGATCGGTGTGCCCTATGTCGGGTGTGGCGTCCTGGCGTCGGCGGTTGGCATGGACAAAGCGATGACGAAGGTTGCTTTTTCCGGCGCCGGATTGCCGATACTCCCCTGGCTGCTCCTTCGACGCCGGGAATGGGAACGCGAACCGGCGCGGGTGCTCGACTGGGTTGAACAGCGCCTCACCTATCCGATGTTCGTCAAACCGGCTAACCTGGGATCGAGCGTCGGCGTCAGCAAAGTAACGGATCGCGCGGCGCTCGAACGCGGTATTGCTACTGCCGCCGCCTATGATCGGCGCATCGTCGTCGAACAGGGCATTGCCGCGCGCGAGATTGAAGTCAGCATCCTGGGCAACGACGAACCGGAAGCCAGTGTGCCCGGCGAAGTGGTTCCTTCCGGTGAATGGTACGACTATGAGGCAAAATACTTGAGCGGCGCATCGAAGATTCTCATCCCTGCGCCGATCACCCTCGAACTCGCGGCACGGGTGCGTTCGCTCGCCGTTCAGGCGTTTCGCGCGATCGACGGCGCCGGGCTGGCGCGCGTTGATTTCCTGCTCAACCGTGAGACCGGCGACCTGTATCTGAACGAAGCCAACACCATGCCTGGCTTTACGCCGGTCAGCATGTACGCCATGATGTGGGAAGCCAGCGGCATACCCTACGCACAACTCCTCGATCGCCTGATCGAACTGGCGCTCGAACGGCATGGAAGAGGTCGAAATGCAGAACGACTTGCACTATAACCAGCCAGACACACGCGCTCGCATTGCAGCGCGGCGCAACCGCAAGCGCAGCGCCGCCAGCGCCATGCCGGGTCCGCGCCGCGCCATCGGCGGCTGGCTGGCATCCGGGCGGATCGCCAGCCTGGTGTTGTTCCTGGCATCGCTCGGCGGACTGATCGTCATCGCCGTTTCGCCGCAGTTCATCGTGCGCAATGTCCAGATCAACGGCGCTCAGATACTCGATAAAGCCGACATCGAGGAGATGGCGGGCGTGGTGGGCGCCTCGCTCTGGCTGGTGCAGACCGGCGACGTCGAGGCGCGTGTCGCCCGGAGCGCATATGTCGAACACGTTGAAGCATCCCTGACCCTGCCCGACACCCTGACGATCAATCTAGTGGAGCGCCAGCCCGATGTGCGCTGGCAGGCTGGCGATATGCGCTACCTGGTCGACGCCGAAGGGTGCGTGCTGGGTCTCGACAACGCTGCATTCGTGACTGATACGCTGATCATCGAAGATCGCAGCGGGCGAATGCTTGAACCGAACGACCGGATCGATCCTGATGTGCTCTCACTTGTCCGCGCACTGGCGCTGCGTCTGCCTAACGAGGCAGGCGTGACGCCAGCCGGCATCAGTTGGGATATGGAACACGGCATAACATTGACAACCGCCGATGGACGAACGATCGTCTTTGGACGGAAAGACCGTCTGGAGGAAAAAATCCAGACCCTGCGTTTTCTGACGCTCCAGGAGCCGACGGAGTATACCTGGCTCGATTTGCGACCGGCGACGCCGTACTACCGGAACGATGCGCCGCCACAACCGTAGGAACACAACGAGGCTGAGTATGGCACACCGCACGATTGTTGGCATCGACGTTGGCACGACCAAAGTCTGCACCATTGTGGGACAGGTGTATGACAATGGGCGCGTCAACGTGCTTGGCGTCGGTCTCACGCCATCGAAAGGACTGGATAAGGGGGTTGTCGTCAACATCGACGACGCTGTTAATGCGATTGCAACCAGCATTGAAAAAGCCGAACGACTCTCCGGCTATCGGATCAGCGCGGCATTCGTCGGTATTGCCGGTCGGCATATCCAGTCGCTCAACAGTCGTGGCGTTGTTGCAGTGGCGCGCAGCGATCACGAGATTACCCGCCACGATGTGGCGCGCGCGGTCGAGGCGGCGCAGGCGGTGGCGATTCCTACCCAGCGCGAGGTCATCCATGTCATTCCGCGCGCTTATGTCGTGGATGGCAACGAAGGCATTCGTGACCCGATCGGCATGTCCGGTTTTCGCCTCGAAGTGGAAACCCACATCATCACTGGCGAGATCATGGCGATCCAGAACCTGATCAAGAGCGTGCAAAAAACTGGTGTCGAGATCGACGACCTGGTGCTGCAACCGCTGGCAGCCGGCGAAGCAGTGCTCAGCGCCGACGACAAAGACCGGGGTGTGGTGCTGGTGGACATCGGCGGCGGCACAACCGATATCGCCGTTTTTGCGCAGGGGGGCATCTGGCATACCAGCGTCATTCCCGTCGGCGGCAACCATTTCACCAACGATATCGTGATCGTCCAGCAGACGCCGCACAACACCGCCGAGTATCTGAAACTGAAGTATGGCGCGGCGATCGCCGAAGAAATGGAGGAAGAGCCGGATGTCATCGAAGCCGAAGGGTTTGCACCTGGCGAGCGGCAGCAGATCAGCCGCCACATGCTGAATCAGGTGCTTCAGGCGCGCGCCGAAGAATTGACGGAACTGATCTACAACGAAATCCGGCGCAGCGGCTACGAAGGTCTCCTGCCGGCAGGCATCGTGCTGACCGGCGGCACCGCGCAGTTGCCGCGCCTCGATGAGTTGATGCGCGACATGCTCGGCATTCCGGTGCGCATCGGTATACCCACCGATCTCACCGGGCTGGCGGACACGCTCAACAGCCCCGCGTATGCCACCGCGATCGGGTTGCTGCGCTGGGGAATGCGCCACGGAATGAGCGGTCTTCATTCCGGCGGTGGACCGCCGTCGGATCACGGTGGTTGGATCTCGACCTACGAACGGTTCAAACGATGGCTGAAAGAGTTTCTGCCATAACGCAAGGAGAAGGGTCAATGATTGATTACGCAAGTCTGAGCCAGGCCGCAGAGAACTTCGCGGTCATCAAGGTGGTCGGCGTCGGCGGCGGCGGGTCTAACGCCGTTGATCGCATGGTCGACGAAGGCGTGCATGGTATTGAGTTTATTACGATCAATACCGACGCACAGGCGCTGCTGCATTCGCGCGCGTCGACCCGCATCCGGATCGGTGACAAACTCACCAAAGGGCTTGGTTCGGGCGGCAACCCGGTCATCGGGCAAAAAGCCGCCGAGGAGACGACCGAGGAGATCTACGAGGCGCTCAAGGGCGCCGATATGGTCTTCATCACGGCGGGCATGGGAGGCGGCACCGGCACCGGCGCCTCTCCGGTGATCGCCAGCATCGCGCAGGACCTGGGGATGCTCACGGTTGGCGTCGTCACGAAGCCGTTCAGTTTTGAGGGCAACCATCGCCGCAAGACTGCCGAACAGGGTATCGAGCAACTGCGCCCGATGGTCGATACGTTGATCGTCATCCCCAACGACCGCCTGTTGCAGACGGCGAGTAAGAACACGTCGATGCTCCAGGCGTTTCAGATGGCGGATAACGTGCTGCGCCAGGGCATTCAGGGCATTTCGGACCTGATCACGCAGCGTGGGTTGATCAACGTCGACTTTGCCGACGTGAAGACGATCATGGCGCGCCAGGGATCGGCGCTTATGGCGCTCGGCATTGGCAGTGGCGACAATCGCATGGTCGATGCCGTCAATGAGGCGATCGCTTCACCCCTGCTCGAAGTGTCGATCGACGGAGCAAAGGGTGTTCTGTTCAACGTGACCGGTGGAGAAGATCTCGGCATTCTCGAGGTGTACGAAGCGGCGGACATTGTGGCGAAGGCGGTGGATCCGGAGGCGAACATTATCTTCGGCGCCGTGATTGATCCAACCTTCCCGCCTGGACAGGTGAAGATCACCCTGATCGCCACCGGCTTCGACGCCAGCCGTCCGGCGGAGGCGCGCAAGCGCATCTACATGTCCGGTTCGCAACAGCAGCAGCCTGCACAACCGAAGCGCGACATGGCGTATGCAGAACCACACCCGCCAGCGGCAAACCAGCCAGCCGCACCTCGACCGCAACCGTCGCAACCGGCGCGATCGCAGAGCGCCAGCATCAGCCCCGACGATCTGGACATCCCGCCGTTCCTGCGCAACCGCCGAAAGAACGGATAACCGCCTATGGCACTATGGCAACGTCAATATTTCCGGCTTGCCCTCGGTTATCGCAATCGTATGCTCGAATTGCGCCGAGAGCGAGCCATCGGCGGTGCGCACCGTCCAGCCGTCGCTCTTGTCCAGCACCGCTTCGGGTCTGCCAGCGTTGACCATCGGCTCAATCGTAAAGGTCATCCCAGGACGCAACCGCATTCCTGTGCCGGGCTTGCCATAGTGCAGCACCGTTGGCTCCTCGTGCAACAGTTGCCCGACGCCGTGCCCGGTCCATTCCCGCACGACCGAGAAGCCATTGGCTTCCACATACGTCTGAATTGCTGCACCAACATCACCCAGGTGTGCGCCGCCACGCGCTGCGCGAATGCCGCGCCACATCGCCTCTTCGGTCACCTCCAGCAATCGCTGCGCTTCCGGGGAGATCTTTCCGACCGGCGCCGTAATGCACGCATCGCCATACCAGCCGTTGAGCCGCACTCCAATATCGATGCCGATGATATCCCCTTCCTTCAGGCGTTCATTGCCCGGAATGCCGTGACAGACGACGTTATTGATGGCGACGCAGATCGTGGCTGGAAAACCGCGATACCCTTTGTATGCCGGGATCGCACCGCGTTTCCGCACAAACTGCTCGGCAATCCGATCAAGTTCCCTGGTCGTCACACCGGGGCGCACATGCTCCCGCAGCACCTCGAACGTTTCGGCCACCAGACGGCCAGCAGCGCGCATGAGCGCAATCTGCTGCCGGGTACGCAACACGACGGACATAGACTGGAAGTTCCTGGCGCCTGGGATGGCGCGTGATGGAGGCAAAGAGCGGCGCTCTGCCTGGCGTCGCCAATTGCTATCCGCAATAATGAATCTCCCTGTTATTATAGCACAACGCCTGTACACACTCGTTGACTCTCACACAAAGGCGCGCAGGCGCAAAGGTGGAACAGACCAGGCATGGCTGCGTAGCGTAAGGGCGGGTCTCAGACCCGCCCTTACGGTGTTCAGGACTGGAAGGGCGTGTTGGGCGGCTATACATGTCATAACAGCAGCACACTATCAATGCGAGTGCTCCTGATACTCTTCGAGCGCCTGGATCGCCTCCTCGCGCCGATGTTCAATCAGGTGCTGCAGCGGATGATCGCCGGGCGGCGCGATCAGGGCATCGAGTTGCGCGTAGATGTCCTGCAGCAGCACGTCCGCCGACTCCGGTGAAGGCGCGTCGAACACCTGCCGCATTCCGCCCAAAATCATGCGGTCAGCGGCGGCAGCGAGTTCCTGCGCCAGCTCGAACTTGATCGTGCGCAACCGTCCCAGCGGCGCGTCATCGTGCCCCGGTTGATCCTTCGCCAGCGCCGTGTGCGACCCCGCTTCTTCGTTGGCACGCGTCATGCGTTCGAGCACCTCAGCAACTCGCCGCAGCATCGCCACTCCTTGAGGCGTGGCAATCACATCGCGGAATGTCTCCTTGATGCGTTCGCGCAACCCTTCCATTCCACCGCTGGCAAAGAAGCCAGTAATGCCGCCGATTGCTCCGCCAACGATGCCGCCGAGCAAACCGCCAAGCGCTGCACCGCCGATCACGCCAATCGGACCAAGCAATGCTCCAACGTTCGCCCCGATGACCCCTCCACGTATCGCACCCGCAACTCCTCCCGCAGCCACACCCGCCAGCGTCCCCCCGCCGATGATGCGTCCGACGGCGTGCAGTCCTGTGCCGCCTGCTGCTCTGAGCCAGTCGAAAAATCCCGGTTTTCCCTCGTGTTCGTCTTCGTCGTGACTATGGGGCACAGGCGGCGCCTCGCTGCCGACGTGCACCTGGTCGGGGGTTGGATCGACGCTGGTGCGACCTGCCACGCGGTTGACGAGTGGCAGGTCGCTTTCGATCTCATCAGCGAGCGCGCGTATCTTGTGTGCCAGCGAGTGTGTTTTATCGTTGTCGCCGAAGGACCCCGTTCCCAACTGATCGTCAACCTGCCTGATCCCACCGGTCTCAGGATCGTAGAGCAAGGTTGGCGCGGGTTGTCCAATCGCCAGTTCCACAAAATTTGAATGGGCAAAAAAAATCTTCGAGCGCGTGACCCGCCCGCCCCAGCGCATCAGCCACATCCGAACACCAAGGCGCAGCAGCACGAAAGATCATGTCTTCTATCTCCGCGCCTTTGCGCCTCCGTGTGCGTCTCTTCCATATTCTTATGAGCATCGTGCCTCATACAAAGGCGCTGCATCTGGGAGAATCAGTTTTGTCGCATCAGGACCTCATCCTCAGACTGCACAGAGCACGGCTGGTACGGGCAGGTCTCAGACCTGCCCGTATGATGATGGCAGCTCCTCCTCCCAAATTATGCGATAATGGCGGCTCATGGTACAGAAAGGGCCACGTTGCCATGGTCGAAGAGACGCGCTCCTTCTCACCTGCCCTGCCGTCAGGCATCTGGGGCGCCGGACGGCGCATACTCACTGTCGGGCTGGTGCTGATCATCGTTGCCACTGCTTTCGAGATACTCGCCGTTGCTGCCACGATGCCGGCCACTGCGCGTGACCTTGGCGGGCTGGCGTGGTACGGGTGGGCGTTCAGCGCCTTCATGCTGGCAAATATGGTCGCGGCAACGGTCGCCGGACCAGAAGCGGATCGTCGGGGAGTCGCCATACCATTCATCGCCGGAACACTGCTCTTTGTCGCCGGTTTGCTCATCGCAGGGCTGGCGCCGAGCATGTTGGCGTTTATCGTCGGTCGGGCAGTCCAGGGATTGGGCAGCGGCGTCATCGGCGCAGTGGTCTATATCATCGTCGGGCGCGGTTACGAGGCGGATGCACGTCCGCGCATGCTGGCGATCATTTCGAGCGCGTGGGTCGTGCCGGGCATGGTCGGTCCCGGGCTGGCAGGGATTATCACGGAGCACGTCGGCTGGCGCTGGGTCTTTCTAGGACTGATCCCGCTGCCGATTGTTGCGGCGCTCATGGCGTTGCCGTCGCTGCATCGGCTCGCGCCTGCACCGGGTTCGTTCGGCATCAACGATCATCGGGCACGCAACAATGACGTTCAGATGGCGCTTGTGCTCGCCACCGGCGCAGCGATGATGATCGGCGGGCTGAGCTGGCTTATCACTTTGCCCCTCGCCGGAGTCGCGCTGGCCGTTCCAGGCGCGCTCATCACACCTGGTGCGCTACGAAATATCCTGCCGTCTGGAACACTCCGCGCTGCGCCGGGGCTGCCGGCCGTGATTGCCGCCATGGGGTTGCTCAACATCGCTTTCTTTGGCGTCGATGCCTTTGTGCCGCTGACCCTCACGTCAGTGCGCGGGTTGAGTGTTGTTACTGCCGGACTGGCGCTAACCGCCGCAACTCTGACATGGACGGCGGGCGCGTGGATGCAGGCGCGTCTGGTGCGCTTCCATCCGCCTGGTTCGATTGCCGCTGCCGGTTTGCTTGTTATGCTGATCGGGATTGGCGCAACGACGGCAACGATTGTGCCGGTTGTTCCGCCATTGCTCAGCATTGTCGCGTGGGGAATTGCCGGGTGCGGCATCGGGCTGGCATATTCTGCTCTGTCGCTCGCCATGCTCCAGAACGCCGCACAGGGTTATGAAGGGCGCGCATCATCGGCATTGCAAATTGCCAGCCAGCTCGGAACCGCGCTTGGCGCAGGAATCGGCGGTGTTATCATCGGTTCGGGAGAACAGGGTCAGACCGTCGAAGCTGAACGGATCACACTTCACTTCATCCTGATGAGCGTCATTGCTGGATCGGCTATTCTGACCGCATATCGTATCCACGCCACACACAGGCGCTGGTGAGTCTGTTGCCTGCGTTTCTGGTAATTGTCTGGTGTATGTTATGTTATCATGTTGCATGAACACGAAATCTGAAGGGTGTTCGTCCAGCGGCGAAGCAAAGCGCCAGGATTGCTAGCATCATTGTATACCATGCAAAACAAGAAAGACTACAATGACCACACCGTTCGACATCATCACTGCTCTCCAGGATGAGAACGTTGCGCTGCGTCAGCGTATTGATGATCTGGAGGCGCGACTCGCTGCCACGTCATCCGCAACCGATCACACAACGCGCAAAGAGGCTCACGGTTTCCGCATCCTCGTCGAGGCGGCGCCGCAGGCCATTGGTATTGTTCAACTCGATGGCGTTATGACCTATGCCAACCATGCATTCTCAATATTGACCGGCTATGACATGCTGGCTGGCATGCATATGACTGCGCTCTACTTTGAGCACGATTTGCCCGTGCTGGAAGCCATCATCAGGAACATTCAGAGCGACGGCGTCTGGCGCGGCGCAGCGCGCCTGCGCCACAAGGATGGACGCGCGATCCCGGTGCGCGTCAATGCCTTCGTCATCCGCGACGATGCTGGCACGCCCGTCGCCATGACCGGCATGTTCGAGGACCTGACCGCCGAGTTGCAGCGCGAGGAGCGCCTGACCCTCTTCGAGGCGCTCGTCGAGAACGCCCCCGACGCCATCGGCGTCGCCGATGTCAACGGCAACGTTATCTACGCCAACGCCGCCTACAAGAACCTGACCGGCTACGGCGACGCCTTGATCGGCATGAACAGCTTCGATTACATTCTCGAAGACGACTACCACGCGGCACAGACCGCTATGACGCGCCTGGTGGAGGGCAAGCCCGCGTTTCTCGAAGTGCACATCCGCCGTAAGGATGGCGGTATCATTCCAACCGCTGCAACCCTGTATGCCCAGATGTCGCCGCGCGGCGAGGCGCAGATCATCGGCTTTCTGCGCGACATCAGCGAGCAGAAGCGCGCCGAGGAGGAGCGCCTCGCGCTGAAACTGCAACAGCAAGCGATCGAGGCGCAGCGCGCCGTCATCCGCGAACTCTCGACGCCGCTCATTCCGATCAGCGAGACGGCGGTGATTATGCCGCTGGTCGGTGCGATCGACAGCGCGCGGGCGCAGCAGGTCATCGATGCGCTGCTCGCGGGGGTTGCCGAATATCGCGCCGAAATGGCGATTGTGGACATCACCGGGGTGCAGGTGGTCGATACGCAGGTGGCGAATGCGCTGGTGCGCGCGGCGCAGGCGGTGCGGCTGCTGGGAGCGCAGGTGGTGCTGACCGGCATCAAGCCGCAGGTGGCGCAGACGCTGGTGCAGCTCGGCGTGGGTCTGGACGGCATTCGCACCACCGGCACGTTGCAGGCCGGCGTGCGCCTGGCGCTGATGGCGGAAACGGGTGAACGGAAACCCGGCAAGCCTTTCAGATCGCAATAAAGATTGACGCGAAGACGCGAAGGCACAAGGCTGCGCAATCAACCTGCACCACCTTTGCGGCTTCGCACTTTGCTTCAGCCTTTTTTCTCGCGTTCCCGACCTGCCAGCAGGAGATAGACGTACAGCGCAACGCCGCTGAGGAACGCAACCGCAAATTTGACCACCAGCGGCAGATCCGATGGCGAGATAAACCCCTCGATCACGCCCGCGACGACCAACAGGAGCGCACAACCGAGGAGCAGGCGGACAGCCCGGCGCGCCGCGAGCGCGAGCGCCGCGCGCCGGGTGATCAGCCCTGGACGCGCCACCGCCCACCCGAGTTGCAGCCCCGCTCCTCCGGCGATGATGATAACGCTCAGTTCGATGACGCCATGCGCTGCCACAAAGCCCCACAGATTGCCGCTAAATCCATACGCCTGCGCCGCGCCCGCCACGACGCCGAGCAGCAACCCGTTCTGCGCCAGAACGAACAGTGTCAACGCGCCAAGGAGCACGCCGCCAGCGAATGCCAGAATGGCCACCCGGATGTTGTTTGTGGCAATCAGCGCCGCTGACGCCGACCGTCCCTCGTCGTTGATCGTCTTCCACCACTCACGCCCGGCGCGAATATCACTGATGACGCTGTCGATCCCTGGAACCAGCAGCGAACCGGCAGCCGGATCATTCAGGGTGATGAAAAAGCCGATCAATGCCGGGATCAGGAACATGAGGAGCGCCGCCAGCGTGTAGAGCCACGTCTCGCGGAAGGTGCGCGGCAGATCGGCGGCAAAATAGCGCACCAGACCGCTGCTGCGATCCGCGCGGCGCTGATACACTTCTGCGTGCGCGCGCGCCACCAGACCGTTGAGATAATCCACGACCCGGTGACCGGGAAAATCGCGCCGCGCTACTGCCAGATCCGAAGTTGCGCTGCGGTACAGCCGCCCAAGCTCGGTAATTTCCTCATCTTCCAGCGCCGCCAGCCCGCCTCGCCGTGAACGCTCCACAATCGCGCTCAGGCGTTCCCAGGAGGCTTTCTTTCGGGTGATGAAATCTTCGACTAGCATTGTGAGAACCGGGAACTGAGAACTAAGAACCGCAGGTCAGGGGTCAGGGGTCAGGGGTCAGGGGTTAGGAGCACCTTCCACCTTCGCACCTGGAACTTTCGCACCTGATCCGCAGGGCGCGGCGGCGC
>ERZ1685331.100-NODE-100-length-25466-cov-19.516509_pt1 | contig 25466 bp, 28 predicted proteins | sample MGYA00580194_ERZ1685331 | MGnify/ENA primary metagenome ERZ1685331 (study PRJEB41501, sample SAMN08275520) | hot springs metagenome | biome: alkaline hot spring; material: microbial mat | place: Russia: Ush-Beldyr | collected 2015-07 | depth 0.5 m m ...
GTTGCGCGGAAGTGTTCGAAGCGTCACAGGGACAACAGTCTACAGTCTAGTGTTTCGTCTCTCCAATGCCTGATCTTTGCGATGCCGGGGCGCTGTGCTTGGGGCACGAGCGCGCCTGCCTTTCGGGTGGGTCAAGACCGCCGAGGAGATCCGTGCCAACGCGCGGCCACCCAGGGACAAGGTGCTAACGTACCAGCTTCTTTTCCCCGCGCCCGCAAAAGGAGAGGCTTGGTTGAACCTGCGTCCGCGTTAAGCTTGAGCACGTATGGAGCGATATCGGGCCATCATTCCCGAGTGGGAGAAGTTCTGGGAAACTCTAGTCCAGCCTCTTCCCACGGTGATCCGCACGAACACGCTGCGCATAGATCCGGGGACCCTGCGGCGGCGCCTGGAGGCCAAGGGGTTCGAGCTTCGGCCTTTACCGTGGGACCCCACGTGCTTCGAGGTAACCGGAGAAATCCCGATTGGAAACACGTTGGAGCATTGGCTTGGTTACTACTACGTGCAGGAGGCAACCCAGCTTCTTCCCGTCCGGGCCCTCGCCCCGCAACCGGGAGAACGCATCCTCGATCTTTGCGCCGCACCGGGAGGAAAAACGACCCAAATCGCCCAGCACATCCGCGACGAAGGCCTCCTTGTGGCCAACGACGCCTCGGTCAAACGCATCCAGGCCCTTCTGGCCAATCTTTATCGGCTGGGCGTGCGCTGCGCGGTGGTCACCGAGTGCCCTGGGGAAAATTTCCCAGGCGAGGCGCGGTTCGATCGGGTGCTGGTGGACGCCCCGTGTTCGGCGGAAGGGGTGGCCCGCCGCTTTCCTCATCTGCGGAGGGGCGCACCGTTGGCGACCATCCGGCGCCTGGCCGCGTTGCAGCACAAACTCCTTGGGCGAGCGCTGAAGCTGGTGCGACCCGGCGGAACCGTCGTCTATTCCACGTGCACTTTCGCCCCCGAGGAAAATGAGGGCGTGGTCAAGCACGTGCTCGATGAGGGCCTAGCGGAGCTCGTGCCCTGGGAGCCACCGGTGCCCCACGCCCGCGGCCTTTCCTTCTTTGGGGAAGAGGAATACGGGCCGGAGCTGAGGAAAACCGTGCGCCTCTACCCACACCACTTCAACTCCGAAGGAGGTTTCCTTGCCCTCCTACGAAGACCTGCTTGAGGAGGCGCGAAGACATCTAGAGGAATTCGGAGTCCAAGAACTCCCAGGCAGGCTCGTTCTGCGGGGGGACTCCCTTTGGCTCACCACCGCGCCCGAAGTCCCGGAAGATGTACGGGTCCACTCCGTGGGCGTGCGGCTTTTTCGCATCCAAAACCACGGCTTAAAGCCCACAAGCTTCGGGCTCATGCTTCTTGGAGCGCGGATCAAAAAGCGCCGGGTGGAGCTGACGAGGGCTGAAGTGCAGGAGTTGCTTTCGGGGAGGACCTTAAGAAGGCCTGGCCTTCCCCAGGGGTACGTGGCCCTGTGTCTGGAGGGCGAGGCGTTAGGTTGCGGGGAGGTGCGGGGCGAGTCCCTGCGCGGCCAGATCCCTTTGGGCCGGCGACAGGAACTCCTCATCGCCTTGGCCCAGGAGGGGAAAGTTTTACCCAAGCCGTCCCAGTACAATGACGGGAAAGGAGCGGGTATGAAAACCCAAGAGGATGTGTTGAAGGGGGCGATCCTTTTTGAGGAGCGGGGGCGGATTTTCTACGAACACGCGGCCCAAGAGGCCAAGTCCCCGGGGGTGCGGGAGGTGTTCGCTCTTCTTGCCCAGGAAGAGGGGCGACACAGAGACTACTTGGCGAAGATGCTCGCGGGGCTCCTGCGCACAGGAAAGATGGAGAATTTTTCTCGCCCCGCCTCAGATATGGTTTCTGCCGTGTTGACGGAGGACGTGAAAAAAGGGATCGAAGCCGCGGGGTTTGAGGCCGCGGCCATCTACGCCGGGATGGCCTTGGAGGAGCGGGCGGTCGCCTACTACCGAGAAAACGCGAAAAAAGCGCCGCCGAATTTGGCCGAGCTCTTTGAGTTCCTGGCCCAATGGGAGCAAACCCATTGGGATTTACTTTTCGCGCTGGACGAGGAGCTCCGCCAAAGGATTTGGCACGAACGGGGCTTTTGGCCCCTGGATTAGCCCAGCCAGAGGGGATCCGGCTCGACCCGCACGTTCCCCGGGATCTTCCCCAGGATCTTGGGGATCAGACGGGGGAGGTCCCGCTCCCCCCGCACGAGGACCTGAAACCTCGGCTCCCCGCGCAGGGGGTGGAGTTTCGCCGGGCCCAGGACTTCCAAACCCGCGGCGCGGAGAAGCCCCGCGAGCTTTTCCGCTTGGGCTTCGGCACGCCGACCGCTCGTTAAAACCCGCACGAGCCGAGAAAACGGAGGATAACGCAGAAGCCTCCGGAACTTGATCTCCTCTTGGTAAAACCCGAGGTAATTCCCCTGAAGGGCAAAGCGGATGGCGTAATGATCGGCCATGTTGGTCTGGACGATCACTTCCCCGGGTTTCGGTCCCCGGCCCGCCCGGCCAATGGCGGAAAGAAGGAGCTGAAACGTGCGCTCCGCGGCATAGAAGGTGGGCATGGCCAGAAGCTGGTCGGCATCGATTACTCCCACCAAAGTGATGGCCGGAAAATCCAAGCCCTTCCCGACCATCTGGGCGCCCACGAGGATGTCCAATTCCCCTTGGGCCAAAGCGGAGAGGAGACGGTCCCGCTCCCGCGCGGTCTCCTCGTCCAACCGGGCCACCCGCGCCTCGGGAAAAAGCTTTTTCGCCTCGTGCTCGACCCGTTCCGTCCCGGCCCCAAAAAGACGGAACCGGGTGCCCCCGCATTTTCGACAGGCGGGATCAGCAAAATCCTCCCCGCACGCGGGACAGCGGAAAGTCCTCTCCGCCAGGTGAAAAACCAAGGCCACCTCGCAGCCTGGGCAGCGCAGGATCTCCCCACAGCGCCGACAGGAAGAGCCGGTGAAGTAGCCCAGGCGGTTGAGGAAAAGGAGGACTTGGCCGCCGCGCGCCAGGTGACGGCGCATCGCCTCGCGCAGATCCTCCCCGATGACCTCCTCCGGCCCCTTCCTCGCCGCTTTCACTTCGGGCTCCCGTCCGGCCACCCGGCGGGACAGGACCAGCAGCCGAAGCTCGCCTCTCTCGGCCCGGAAAAACGTCTCCACCGAGGGCGCGGCCGAACCCAAAACTACGGTCGCGCCTTCCTCCGCGCGGGCTTCGGCCACAACCCGGGCGTGGTAGTGGGGAGCCCGTTCCTCCTTGTACCCGGGCTCGCCCTCCTCGTCCAAAACCAAAAGCCCAAGGTTGAGGAAGGGGAGGAACACGGCGGAACGGGTGCCCACCGCGGCCCGGATTTCTCCCCGCCCGGCTTGGGTCCACACCCGAAAGCGCTCACCGGGCGGGAGTTCCCCATGGTATACGGCCGGCGGCGCTCCCAGGGCCCGGCCCGCGCGGGCCCAAAGCTGCGGAAGAAGGGAGATCTCCGGCTCCAAAAGAAGAGCCGTTTGGGAAGCGGCGAGGGCCAGCCGGGCTGCGGCCAAATAGACCTCGGTCTTCCCCGAGGCCGGAGGACCAAACACCAGGAACTTCTCGCCTTTCTCCCAGGAAGAAGCGATGGTCGCCACGGCGATCCGCTGCTCCTCCCCCCATTCCACGCGCTTCTCCTCCTCGGAATAGGTGAAGGGAAGGAAGGACGCGCGGCGCGGCCGCGCCGCGGGCTTGGGCACCACATGGGCCAGGGTCACCCCCAAGGGGGTACAGGCCTCCTCGCCCACTTTGGTGAGGAGCGGGAAGAACTTCGGAGGCAGAGCGGAAGCAAAGACGCGGCGGATGGACTGAAGGGCGCCGGGGTAGCCCGGCCTCTCCCGGATTTCCTGAACGATCCCCAGCAACACGCGCTTTCCAAACGGGACCTCCACCCAATCGCCGGGGTTAACCTCCATCCCCGGCGGAACCTCGTAGTCGAAGCCGCTCGCACCGGGAATGGGAAGGAGCACGAGGGCGATCAACCGCTCGCCTCCTGGCGCCGGAGATAAAGGAGAACGCCGCGGACGGACATGGTCCAGTCCCCGGAAACGCCGGGACCCACAGGCCATCCCTCCTCCCGGAGCTCCCCAAGGATCGCGGCGATCGCGTCCTCTTCGGGCGCGCCCTTGTGGCGGCGGACGCGCTCCACCCAAGCCAAAAGGAGCTTCTTGTACTCCCCGATGAGGTCGGCCTCGCCGGGGCCGAAGTGGGCGAACAGGAGTTTTTGGGGCCGGAGGGCAGAAAGGCGATCCAGGGTGGAAAGCCAAAGTTCAAGATCGAAGTTGGGCGGAACTGTGGTGGGAAGGAGCCTTCCCTTGAGGTAAAGCCCCACCGCGTCTCCTGTGAACAGAAGCCCTGCCCCCGGGAGAAAAAAGCACAGGTGGTGAGGGGCATGACCGGGCGCGTCGATCACCCGCACTTCCTGGGAACCAAGGCGCAAGGTTTCCCCGTCCGAGGCGGGGAGCAAGCGCTCCTCGGGGATGGGCACGGCGGTGCCGTAGAAGCGAAAGCGGGGGCCGGTGGCGCTCTGGGTGGAGAAAAGGAGCCGGGAAGGATCCACAAGGTGCTTGACTCCGCGGGGATGGACCACGACCCGGGCCTTGGGCAATTCTGGCACAAGGACACCTGCTCCCCCCGCGTGATCCAGATGAATGTGGGTGAGGAAAATCCACCGGACCATCGCCCGCGGAATGCCCAAAAACTCCAGGGCCCCAAGGATGCGGTCCCGGGCCAAAGAGGGGCCGGTATCCACGAGGGCGGCCTCCCCCTCCCCAAGGAGGATGTAGGCCCCACCCAAACCCGCTTCCCCAAAGTGCTCCACGTCCACAAGGAAGAGATGAGGCAAAACTTCCTGAACGTAATCCATCTTCTCACCTCACAGAAACCAGCCCGTGCAGATCCCAAGCCAAAGGCAGAAGCTCCCCACAAGCCCGGCCATGAGGAACACCGGGATCCCCAAAGGGCCAAGTTCATGCACGAGGGGCACAAAAGCCACCGCGGGGGGAACGGCGCTCAGGAGAAGGGAGAGAACCCCCGACCCGAGGAGGGCCAAAGCGAAGACGGAGCCCTGGCCCAACGCGCTCCGGCGGTGGACGATGAAGAGCACGATCACGAGCAGGAAAATCCCGAGGAGCTTGGGCATGGCCCGCGGGTCCTCGTGGTCAACATGGAGAGAACGGCGCCGGCCAAGGCCTGGGCCAAAAAGAGGCTGGTCACGTTTCCTCTCGCCACTTGGCCCTCTTAATCGCCGCATATTGAAAAAACCGGTGCCCACAAGGATCATGGCTACCGCGCCGATGAGGGCATAGGTGAAAAAGAAAGACCGCGACGGAGGCGAGCACGGCAAAAACGTTCATTGTGGCTGGAGTTTAACCGGCGCTGAGCCAGGCCTCTGCTTGGCGCAGGGCCTCGCGTTGTTCAGGAAAGGTGAGGCGCTGCAACGCCTCCTGAAAGGGAAGCCACTCCATGGCCTTCACTTCCTCCTTGCAGGGCTCGCCCTCCTCCTCGGTGCTGGCGAGGAAGAGCACGACCTCTTTGCGCACAAGCTCATGGGTGCGGGGGAAGACGTAGCGCACCGTGGTGCGGAAGCCGGGGATCACCTGGAAGTGGCGGATGCGCACCTCCTCCGCGGCCTCGCGCACCGCCGTTTGGAACTCGTCCTCCCCGGGCTCCACATGGCCTTTGGGGAACCCCCAATGTCCGCCTCGCCGGTTCTGAATGAGGAGGTACTTGCGGTGGCCAGAAACCTCCCGGAAGAGAATCAAACCGGCGGCCCGTTCCTCCATGACGGGCTAAATGATATCCAACTCGCGCCCGCTTTTGTCGTAGGCTCGGAGGGAAAGGCCAAGGCAACGCAGCTCCTGCCAGAGCACGCGGAAGGACTCGGGGATCCCCGGCCGAGGGAAATCCTCGTTCCGCAGGATCGCCTTGTACAGGGACACGCGGCCCCGGACGTCATCGCTTTTCAGGGTCAGCATCTCCTGTAGAAGAGAGGCGGCGCCGTAGGCCTCCAGGGCCCAGACCTCCATCTCGCCCAACCGTTGCCCACCAAAATGGGCTCGGCCGCCCAGGGGCTGCTGGGTGATTAGGGCATACGGCCCAATGGAGCGGGCGTGGACTTTGTCCGCCGCGATGTGCTCCAGCTTAAAAAGATACATCACGCCCACGGTCACCGGCGATTCAAAGGGCTCACCCGTCCGGCCGTCGCGCAGGATCACCTTCCCGTCCATTCGGGAACCCTCGGAAAGACCGTGCTTCTTGAGCTCCTCCGTGAGCTCCCTCAGGATCTCTTCCTCCGTCGCTCCGTCGAAGGGCGGGGACGCGACCTTCTCCCCCCTCAGGGAGGCCAGCCATCCCAAGTTCGTCTCGAAGATCTGCCCCAGGTTCATGCGGGATGGGACTCCAAGCGGGTTCAGGACCACATCCACGGGGGTTCCGTCGGGGAGGAAGGGCATGTCCTCCTCGGGAAGGATGGCGGCGATGACCCCTTTGTTTCCGTGGCGGCCCGCGAGCTTGTCGCCCACCGCGATCCTCCGCCGCTGGGCCACGTAGACCTTCACGAGCTCGTTCACCCCGGCCTCCAGCTCGTCGCCTCCGGCCCGGGACAGCCTTTTCACCCGGATCACCGTGGCTGTTCCCGTGATGGGCGGCATGCGCAGCGAGGTGTTCTTGAAGTTGCGCATGCGCTCGCCAAAGATGGAGAGGAAGATGCGTTCCTCCGGAGTTGGTTCGCTCTCGCCTTTCGGGGTGATCTTCCCCACCAAAATGTCGCCCGTGCGGACCTCCGTTCCCACCCGCACAATCCCGTGCTCATCCAGGTTCCGCATGGCCGAGCGGGGGAGGTTGGGGATATCCGCGGTGATCTCCTCCGGGCCGAGTTTCGTGTCTTCCGCCCGCACCTCCAGCTCCTGGACGTGAATGGAGTCCAGGATGTTTTCCCGCACGAGTCTCTCGGAAATGACGATGGCGTCCTCGTAGTTGTGGCCCTCAAAGGGGAGGAAGGCCACGAGGAGGTTGGCACCCAGGGCGAGCTCGCCGCCCTCGGAGAAATGGGAGTCCGCAAGGACATCGCCCCGTCTGACCTTGTCCCCCTTGCGCACGATCGGCCGCTGATGAATGAGGGTGTCCTGGTTGGAGCGCTCGAAGATCCTCAGCCGGTAGGTCCTCGTCCCCTTCTTCCCTTTGACCATGATCTTTTGGGCATCCACGTAGACCACGGTCCCATCCTCTTCGGCGAGGACCACCGCTCCGGAGTCCCGCGCCACTTTGGCCTCAAGACCGGTGCCCACGATGGGGGCCTGCGGCCGCAGAAGGGCCACGGCCTGACGCTGCATGTTCGCGCCCATGAGGGCTCGGTTGGCATCGTCGTGTTCGAGGAAAGGTATGAGGGCCGCGGACCCCCCCAGGGTCATGTTGGGGGCCACTTCCACCAGGTCCACCTCTTTGGGGGAAACGAAGGCGAACTCTTCGCGGCCGGTGCGAACCAGGACTTTTTCCCCAAGGATGCGGCCGTGCTCGTCCATCGGCACCGTGGCCGGAGCGATGCGATACTGCTCCTCCTCGTCGGCCATGAGGTGCTTGATCTCCCCGGTGACGCGGCCGTTCTTCACCACGGCGTAAAGGGCCTCGAGGAAACCGTACTCGTTCACGCGCGTGTAGACGGCCATGGAGGTGATGAGACCCACGTTCTGGCCTTCCGGTGTCTCGATGGGGCAGATGCGGGCGTAGTGAGAGGGGTGGACGTCGCGGATCTCCACCTTGGCCCGCCGCGCGGCGGGAGCCACGTTGCCCAGGGCGGAAAGCCGGCGTTTATGGGTGAGCTCGGCGAGGGGGTTGGTCTGCTCCAAAAACTGGGAGAGCCGGCCGGTGTAAAAGAGGCTGTTGAGGGCGGCCTGGATGGTGCGGGTGGAGATGACGCGGCGGATGAGATCCTTCTCCTCAAGCTCCAAATGGATCAACTTGTCCTCGGCCACCCGGGCCATGCGCACAAGGCCCTCCCGCAGGGCCGCCTGCGCCTGTTCCCCGGCGAGCCGCACGCGCTTGTTCGCCAAATGATCGGGCTCGTCCAAGAGGGCGGGGTTATCCGGGGCCCGAAGGAGAAGATCCAAAGCGGAGAAGATATCCTCCGGGGTGAGGTGGGTCTCCGCTCGCTGCAGGCCGAGCTTGCGGTTGATCTTGAACCGGCCCACCGGAGTGAGGTGATAGGTGTCCGGTCGGAAGTAAAACCGCTGGAGGTACTCCTCCGCCTGCGCCAGGGGCACGCGCTCCCCGGAGCGGAACTTGGAGTAGATGAGGCGGATGGCTTCTTCTCGGGAGGCCACCCTCTCCTCTTGCAGGGAGCGGGCCACCGCCGGATGGGCCACATGCACGTGGGCCCGGCCCAAACGGGTCAGGACCTTGGCCCGTTCCGGCGTGAGCTCCTCGCCCACGCCCCAGACCTCATCGCCGGCCGGGATGTTCTCGGCAAGGAGCACGGCCCGCCAGCGCTCCAACAGCTCCTCCAACCCCTCCACCGGGACCCGCACGGAATACCGGGTGACGATCTCAGGGGTGTCCAGCCCCAAAGCCCGGAGGTAGGTGGTCCCGGGGACGGTGGCCCGCCGGTCCAGCCGGGCCTTGAGCGTCCACTTCCGCACATCGAGTTCCATCTCCAGCCACGCCCCTTGCTCCGGCAGGAAGTGGGCGCGGAAAAGGGACGGCTCGTCCTGGGTGATGTAGAGGCCGGGCGAGCGCACAAGCTCGCTCACGATCACGTTCTCTGTGCCGTTGATGACGAACGTCCCCCGGGCGGTCATGAGGGGGATGTCCGCCAGATAAAGGTCGGCCTCCTGGCGGAGCTTCCCCTCGGCGTAGAGGCGGCCGGTGGCCTTGAGGGGAGCGGCGTAGGTCAGGTCCCGGTCCCGGCACTCCCATTCGTCGTAGCGGGGCTCCCCCAGAGAGGGGGCCCCAAGCTCCAGGTAGAGGTCGTCGCGGCCGGGAGCGCGGATGGGGCTCACCTCCGCGAACACCTGGGGGATCCCCTCCCGCAGGAAGCGCTCGTAGGACTGGAGCAGGTGGGCGACGAAATCGGGGGGGTCCAGGCGCGGCCGGGTTCTGCCGTAGCAGCGTCGCGCGGCCATCACTTGATCTGGACCTCCGCCCCGGCTGCCTCCAGCTTCTTTTTGATGTCCTCGGCCTCCTCTTTGGAGACCCCGCTCTTCACCACCGCCGGGACCTGGTCCACAAGATCCTTGCACTCCTTGAGGCCCTTGCCGGTGATGTCCTTGACGACCTTGATGAGCTGGATCTTCTGCTGGCCGGCGTTGGTGATGACCACGTCGAACGTGGTTTTCTCCGGCGCCTTCGCCTCAACGGCGCTCGGCTGGGGCGCCACGGCCACGGCCACCGGCGCGGCCACCTGAGCCGACACGCCGAACCGCTCCTCCAACGCCTTCACCAGCTCGGCCAGCTCCTTCACCGTCATGCCCTCGATGGCCTGGATGATTTCTTCCTTCCTCATGCTTCACCCCTTGCTTCCTTGCGTTTCTGCACCTCGTTCAGGGTCACCACCAGTTTCCGGAGGATTCCGGAAAGGGAAAGAACAAGCCCGTGCACCACGCTGGCCATGGCCCCAGCCAAGCGGGCCAACAGCTCCTCCCGGGAGGGCAAGGTGGCGTACCACTTCACCTGATCGGCGGGGACCACTTCGCCCCCGAACACCCCACCTCGCATCTGGAACAGGTTCGGGTACTTCTCCACGAACTCCAGGGCCACTTTGAACGGGACAGTGGGGTCATCCCGGCCGAGGATCACCAAATTCGGTCCGCGCAGGAACTCCCCAAGGCCGGAGATCCCCGCCTCCTGGGCGGCCCGCCGGGCCAAGGTGTTCTTGATCACCCGGATCTCCACGCCCCGTTTGCGCAGGTTCCTCCGCAGGGCCGTCATCTCCGGGGATGGCACACCCTGGAAGCCCACCACCGCCACGGCCGGGGAGCGGGCAAACTTCTCGCGCAACTCCTGGACAGCCCAGATCTTCTCGGGCTTAACCATGATCTCCCCCCTCAACGCAGCTGCGACGCGGAAGAGAGAAGCTCGCGCTCGTCCACGCGGATCCCCGGCCCCATGGTGGAGGAGATGGAGACCCGCTGCACAAAACGGCCGCGCACACCCTCGGGTTTGCGCTCCAAAATGGCCTTCGTCAGGGCGAGGATGTTCGCGTAAAGCTGATCCTCGGTGAAGGAGGTCTTGCCGAAGAGGGTGTGGACGATGCCGTGGCGGTCGGCGCGGAACTCGATCATCCCGGCCTTGAGTTCCCGCACCACCTGGGCCACATCTTGGGTCACCGTGCCCGTCTTCGGCGAGGGCATGAGCCCCCGCGGCCCCAGGATCTTCCCGAGCTTCCCCACCAGGGGCATCATGTCCGGGGTGGCCACCACCCGCTCGAACTCCAGCCACCCGTCCTTCTGGATCTTCTCCGCCAGGTCCTCCCCGCCCACGTAGTCCGCGCCCGCCGCCTCGGCTTCCCGGATCTTCTCGCCTTTGGCGAACACCAAAACCCGCACGCTCTTCCCCGTGCCGTGGGGAAGAACGCAGGTCCCGCGGACCTGGTGCTGGCTTGGGTTGATCCCCAGTTTGAACGCGGCCTCCGCCGTCTCCGGGAACTGGGCGGTGGCCGTGCGTTTGAGAAGGGCAATGGCCTCCCGCACGGGGTAGACCCGCGGCCTCTCCACCAAGGCCACCGTCCGCAGATATCGTTTGCTGTGCCTCATAGCACCACCTCGATCCCCATGTTGCGGGCCGTGCCCAAAACCATGCGGATCGCGGCCTCGAGGTCATCGGTGTTCAGGTCCGGCATCTTCTTCTCCGCGATGCGGCGGACCTGGTCCATCGTGACTTTGCCCACCTTGACCCGGTTGGGTTCGGCGGAACCCTTCTCGATCCCCGCGGCGCGCTTGAGGAGCACGGAGACCGGCGGTTGCTTGAGGATGAAATCGAACGAGCGATCCTCGTAGACGTTGATCTCCACGGGGATGATGGTCCCGGACTCCTCGTGCTTGGTGGCCTCGTTGAAACGCTTGCAGAACTCCATGATGTTGACCTTGTGCGCGCCCAGGGCGGGGCCCACGGGCGGGGCCGGGTTGGCCTGCCCGGCCGGGATCTGCAGCTTGATCTTGGCCACCACCTGTTTTGGCATCCTTCCCTCCTTAGATCTTTTCGATCCCGCTGAGACTCAGGCGCACCGGCGTCTCCCGGCCGAAGATCCGCACCATGACCACCGCTTCCTCGGCCTCCTTGTCGATCTCCTTGATCTCCCCGGTGAAGTCGGCGAACGGACCCTCCACGATCTGGACCACCTCGCCCACCTCGAACCCCACCTCCACCTTGGGCCGGCCTTCCGCCGGCGGAGCAGCCACCGCGCCCGTGATGCGCCCGAAGACCGTGGCCTCCGGACCATCCACGGGGATGGGGGTGGAGAGGTTGCCCACAAACCTTGCCGCCCGCTCCAGTCCCCTGACCAGCTCCCGCATCTGCTCCTCGTCTAGCCCCATCTTGGCGAACACGTACCCGGGGATGAGGCGGCGCTTCTCGATGCGCTGGATCGTCACCACCCGCTTGTCCTTGTACTCCCGCACCTTGACTAATCCTGAAGCGCCGGCATAGACCTTGTGTTCCCGCTCGATCTCCGTCCCCGCCGGGAGCTTTTCCCCGACCTTCGCCCGCGGGGAGAGGAGGGCCTCGGGGACGACGATCTCCTCCTCCTTCCCGGAAGCATAGCGGAGCCGCACCTTCTTCACCCGCTCTCGGGTTACGATCTCCCCTTGCTGATCGAAGGTATAGCGCTCGTCCGCATCCACGCTCATGGGAAGGCCCGGGCGAACCCGGCTTCCCCCGCGCACATCCCGCCTGAGGACCTTGGTCTGCGGGACGAGATAGGCCTTCTCCGTGTGGGTGAGGGTTTCCACGGTGATCCGCCAGTACGGCTCCACCGCCACCACCTCGGCCTCCTCGGGGACGTGGCGCGGCGGCTTGCGCGCCAAAAGTTCACCCCGTTGGATGCGGGTGTTGTTGGCAATGAGGAGATCGTATTCGTAGGGGATGCGATAGTCCGTGGTGCGGCCGCGCACGGAGCGGGAGGTCACCACCTCCTCCACGGGCACGAAGAAAAGCTCCTCCCGATCCCCGACCTTTATTGGTTCGAAGTACTTCTCCCAGCCGAGCCGCCGCACCCGCTCCTCCAGCTCCTCTTTGAGGCGCAGTTCGGAGCCCGTATGCGTTTGAATGGCATACCACCGTTTGCGCTGCATGGCCGGATCACTTGGTGAGGAGGAGCCTGAGGAAGTACTGGAGCACCCGGTCCGCGAGGCCCAGGTACAGCCCCAAGGCCAAGGTGAGGAGGATCACGAGGACCGTGAACGTCACCACCTCCCGGCGGGAGGGCCAGCTCACGCGGGTCACCTCGGCCCGCACGGACGCCAAGTACTCGCGCACCTTCATGAGCACCGTCATTCTTCCTCCATGGCAGGCCCGGGAGGACTCGAACCCCCAACCTGCGGATTTGGAGTCCGCCGCTCTGCCACTTGAGCTACGGGCCTGTCCAAAACCCGAGGAGCTAACCTCGGGACTCACACCTCCTTATGCTCCGTGTGCTTCCGGCACCATTTGCAGTGCTTGCGGAACGCCAGCTTCTGCCTGGTCTTCTGGCGGTTCTTAGGGGTGTAGTAATTGTGGTGCCCGCACTGGGAGCAGGCTAAGGCCACGATGAGGACGTTTTCCTTTTTCGCCATGGCTACTTCAGGATCTTCGTGACCACGCCAGCGCCCACGGTCTTGCCGCCTTCACGGATGGCGAAGCGCTGGCCCTCCTCCAGGGCCACATGTTTGATCAGTTTGCACCGGAGTTTGTCCACGTTGTCCCCGGGCATGACCATCTCCACGCCCTCGGGGAGGATGATCTCGCCGGTGACGTCGGTGGTGCGGAAGTAGAACTGGGGCTTGTAACCGGTGAAGAAGGGGGTGTGCCGGCCGCCCTCCTCCTTGGAGAGGACGTACACCTGGGCCAGGAACTCCGTGTGGGGGGTGATCGAGTTGGGAGCACAAAGAACCTGACCCCGCTCCACCTCATCTTTCTCGATGCCGCGGAGGAGGATGCCCACGTTGTCGCCCGCCACGGCCTCGTCCAGGACCTTATTGAACATCTCGACGGAGGTGGCCACGGTGCGCTTGATCTCGTCGGTGAGGCCCACGATTTCCGCCTCGTCGCCGGGCCGCAGCCGCCCCCGCTCCACCCGCCCGGTGACCACCGTGCCCCGTCCCTTGATGGAGAAGATGTCCTCGATGGGCATGAGGAAGGGCTTGTCCTCCTCCCGCTTGGGAAGCGGAATGTAGTTGTCCAAGGCCTGGAGGAGCTCGAAGATCGGGGCCACCGCGGGGTCGTCGAGGGAGTTGGCCTGCAACGCCTTCAGGGCTGAGCCGCGGATCACCGGCACCTCGTCCCCGGGGAACTCGTACTTGGTAAGGAGGTCCCGGATCTCCATCTCCACGAGATCCACAAGCTCCGGATCGTCCACGAGGTCCACCTTGTTCAGGAAGACCACCATGGCCGGGACGTTCACCTGCCGGGCCAGGAGGACGTGCTCGCGGGTCTGGGGCATCGGGCCGTCCACGGCGGAGACCACGAGGATGGCCCCGTCCATCTGGGCCGCGCCGATGATCATGTTCTTGATGTAGTCGTGGTGCCCGGGGCAGTCGATGTGGGCGTAGTGGCGCTTTTCCGTTTGGTACTCCACGTGGGCCACGTTCACGGTGAGGATTTTCGTCTCATCGCGGCGGAACAGCTTGGCGTCAGCCTTGGCCACCTCCTCGTATTTCCGGAAACTCGCCAACCCCTTCCAGGCCAGGGCTTTGGTGATGGCCGAGGTCAGGGTGGTCTTGCCGTGGTCGATGTGACCGATGGTCCCCACGTTGATATGCGGTTTCGTTCGGACAAACTGCTCTTTCGTGGCCATTCCCAACCTCCTTGATCGTCGCCTTGGTAAGCCCGCGGCCGGAATCGAACCGGCGACCTTCCCATTACCAGCGGGACGCTCTTCCGACTGAGCTACACGGGCTCAAGACAAAAGTCTACCCGAACGCATCGGGCGAGCGCAAGTGGTGGAGGGGGAGGGATTCGAACCCCCGAAGGCCGAAGGCCGCCAGGTTTACAGCCTGGTGCGTTTGGCCGCTTCGCTACCCCTCCTTGGGCAAACAAGCCAGTGGCCCGACTCGAACGGGCAACCTTCCGCTTACAAGGCGGATGCTCTACCCCTTGAGCTACACTGGCCGCGGCCATTCTAGCTCTGGGCCTGGCCTCCCTCAACCAGGCCGTAGACCCAAACCCGCCGCCGCCGCGGCCCGTCGAACTCGCAGAAGTACACGCCCTGCCAGGTCCCCAGGGCCAGCCGGCCGCCCTCCACCGGGAGGAGAAGGGACGGACCAAGGAGGGCGGCCCGGATGTGCGCGGGAGAGTTCCCCTCCCCATGCTGGAAGGGGATGCTGGGCACCATCTGGGAAAGGGCTCTCTGAAAATCCCCGCGCACGTCGGGGTCGGCCGCCTCGTTCACGGTGAGGGCAGCCGTGGTGTGGGGGCAGAAAAGAAGGACCATCCCAGCGGTGAAGCCCAGGGCCCGCAGGGCCTCGTTCACCTCCGCGGTGATGTCCTGGACCTCCTCTTTGGCGCGGGTCTGGATGACGATCTCCCGGCGGGGACTCATGGGAGCACGGCCGCGAGTTTCCTCTCCAGCCCCGCGGGATCCGCCACCCCCTGCACGTGGAGGATCATCTCCCCCGCGGGCCCCCGCAGGACGACCACCAGGGTTGCGTTCTCTTCCGCCAAAACGTGCAGGGCCCGGTAGATCTCCCGGGAATCGCGCAGACGCAGGCGGATGCGCAAGCCGCCCTCCCCCAAGGCGGCGAGATGCGAAAGGGCCCGGAGAAGCCCGTCCTTGGAGAAGGTGCCCACAAGGCGGCGTTCCCGATCCACCACGGGGAGGACGAGGTAGTGGGAAAGAAGGGCCGCGGCGCGCTCCAAGGGATCCTCGGGGGTGAGGACGTCCGCAGGTGGGGTGAGGATTTTCTCCACGGGGAGATCGGGGGAGGGCGCGGAGCTCAGGGCCTTGCGGGTGAGAAAACCCCGGAGCCGTTGGCCCTCATCCACCGCGAACAGGACGCTCAGGCCTTTTGCCTCCGCTTCTTTGAGGGCTTCGCCCGCGGTGGCGGAGTGCGCCACCGTGGCGGCCTCCGGGTTCATCCACTCCTTAACCACCATGGGCGGCGGCCCGCAGCTGGGCCAGCACCCGTTCCTGAAGGGGCCCGGGCACGTAGTCGTAGCGGAGGAACTCCATCTGGAAGGTGGCCCGGCCCTGGGTCATGGACTTCAAATCCAAGGCGTAGGAGAGAATCTCCGCCAAGGGCACCTCCGCGCGGATCCGCGTGCGGCCGCCCTCCGCTTCCATGCCGAGGATGCGCCCGCGCCGGCCGTTGAGGTCGGAGATGATGTCCCCGGTGAAGGCCTCGGGGGTGGTCACGACAAGGAGCATGATGGGTTCCAGCAAAACCGGGTCGGCCTTCTCCGCCGCGAGCTTGAACGCCTGCCGCGCGGCGATCCGAAAGGAAAGCTCCGAGGAGTCCACTTCATGGTACATCCCGTAGAACACCGCGGCCTTGATGTCCACCATGGGGAAGCCCGCGAGGAACCCCTCCTCCATGGCGTCCCGCACGCCCTTTTCCACCCCGGGGATGTACTCCTGGGGGATGACCCCGCCCTTCGTCTCGTCGGCAAATTCGAAGCCCGCCCCGCGGGGAAGGGGCTCGATGCGCAGGTGCACCTCGCCGAACTGGCCGCGGCCGCCGGTCTGCTTCTTGTGGCGATAGTTGGCGGTGGACGTCTTCCGGATGGTCTCCCGATACGGCACCTTGGGGAGGCGGTAGGTCACCTCCACCCCGTACCGGTGGCGAAGCCTCTCGGCCAAAACCTCAAGATGGATGTCGCCCATCCCCGAGACCAAACCCTCCTTGGTCACGGGATCCCGGGTGTAAGCGAGGGTGGCCTTGGCGCTCACGAGATCCCGTAACACTGTGCTCATCTTCTCCTCATCCGCCTGAGATTTGGGCGCCACGGCCCGGATGAACACGGGTTTGGGGAAGGGGATGGGCGGAAGGGCCTCAGCCTCGGAATTAACGCTCAACGTGGCCCCAATCCCGATCCCCTCCACCTTCCCGAGGGCCACGATCTCCCCGGCTGCGGCCCGGCCCACCTTCTCCATCCGCGTCCCAAAGAACCCGTAAATATCGCGGAGCTGAACTTTGGTCTTGGTGGAGAGGTCATAGAGGACGTCGCCCTCTTTGATCTCCCCGGAGAGGACGCGCACGTAGGTCAGGCGACCCAGGTACGGATCCAGGGCGAGGTTGAAGCAGCGCACTTTTGTCTCCGGCCCTTCCGGAGGCTCCGGGGCCAGGAGAGCGGTCCAGTCCAGAAGCTCGGGGACGCCGACCCCGGTTGTGGCGGAGCCGAAGAGGATCGGGACGATTTCAAAAGCGGCGAGCCCGGCCTTGATGGCCTTCACCACCTCCTCCCGCCCCGCCTCCTCCTCGGCGAGGAATTTCTCAAGGAGAGCGTCGTCAAAGGCCGCCACCTCCTCAAGAAGCCCAGCCCGCAGTTCCTCCGCCTCCCCGGGCAGCCCTTTCTCCCCGTTCAGAAGATCCGCAAGCCCTTTGAGGGTCCCTCCCTCCCGGAGGGGGAACGACAGGGGCACGAACTTCCCGGCCAGGGAAGCGCGGAGATCGCTCAGGGCCTTGTGGGGATCGGCCAAGGGTTTGTCCATCATGTTCACGAAAACCAGGGCGGGCCGGCGAAAAACGTGGCGCACGATGTCCCAGGCCTGTTCGGTCCCCACCTCCACGGGCTTTTCTGCGTTCACTACAAGAACAGCGAGATCGGCCACATCCAAGCCTTTGTAGATTTCCTCCACAAACTCCCCCAGGCCGGGGGGGATGAGGAGGGCGGCCCGGCGATCCTTCCACGTGCAAAGCCCAAGGGCCAGATCGACGGTGATGCCCCGGTTCTTCTCCTCTGGGCTCCGGTCAAACAAGGCCTCCGGGGCCTTGGCCGCTTTCAACATGGCCTCCGCCAGCGCGGTTTTCCCTACACCGGAGTGGCCCACAAGGCAGACGCTGTAAGGTTTTCTCATCCAGATCACCCCGGAAGTTGCCGGAAACGTTTTGGCCAGTATATCCTAGATGAGAAGGAGGCACAAAGTGGGCATCTTCGGATTGCGCGGCCGAGCCGTCCACAAGATGCGGGATCTTGTGGGCGAGCATCTCCGGTGGGTGGAGGAGACCCTCAACGCCATGGCGGAAGCGGTGGAGGCCTTTTTGGCGGGAACTCCTTGGGAGGCCCTGGAGGAGCGGGCGGTGGAGGTGCACCGTCGGGAGAGCCGGGCCGATGATGCCCGCCGGGATGCCGAGACCGCGCTCGTGCGCGGCGCCCTCCTGGTCGGCACGCGCCGCAACCTCCTCACCGTCCTGGATGTCCTGGACCTTGTGGCCAACCACGCCGAAGGGGCTGTGGATTTCCTCGTGTACCAGCGCGTGGCCGTCCCCGCAGTGCTCCATCCCTTGATTCGCGAATTCCTGAAAGGGCTGAGCGAAGAGTGGGAGGCCCTGCGTGCCGCCGTCGCTGCGTTCCTTTCCGCCAATGCCCCGGAAACCGTGCGCCTGGCCGATGAGGTGGATCAGCGGGAAAGCCGCCTCGACGACGTCCACCGGCGCCTCATCCTCCGTCTTTTCGCGACCGACCTCCCTCTGGCCGAGAAGATCCAGGCCCGGGATTTCGTGAACCACCTTGAGGCCTGCGCCAACGCCATGGAGGATGTGGCGGACCTTCTCACGGTGGCTGTGGCGGCCAGCCTCTCCTTCTGAGGGGGTGAGGGCATTGTTTTGGAAACGGTGGGGGGCCGGAAGAAAACCGCTGCGGTTCAAGGAGCATGCGGAGCGGGTGCGGGAAACCGTGGAGGCGCTTTCCAAAGAGCTCCGGGCCTGGGTGCGGGGGGAGCCGGTGCGGGCGGAGGCGGTAAGCGAGCGCGAGCATGCGGCCGATGTGGTCAAACGGGAAATACGCCTGCAATTGGCCAGGTTCAGGAACCTCCCCCTCCCCAGGGATCGGCTCCTGGAGCTCCTTTGGCATCAGGACGAGATCGCCGATCTTTCCCAGGATGCCGCCCTCCTCATGGCCCTGCGCCGGCCGGACCTCGGGTTGGAGTTGACCGACGCCTTCCGCGCCCTGGGCGAAATCTTGGACAAGGTGGTGCACACCTACACCCTCGCCGTAAGCGCCTTCGAAGAGGCCTATTTGGCCGGGGAGCTGGCGGCCAAGACCCCTGACATTTCCACCCAGATCGATCTTGTGAACCGCCTCGAACACGAATCGGACCTTCTGGAGCGGGAGATCGTGGCCACGGTTTACCGGCGCGCGGAGCTTCCGGCGTTTGATCGGTATCACCTGGTCCAGATGGTCCTGCTTTTGGGGAACACGGTGGACCAGGTGGAGAACGCCGCAAGCGATCTTTCCCTCCTCATGGCGGCGTCACGGTGACCTTGCCCCTCAGGCGCTCCAGGGTCTTCGGGCCGATCCCGGGCACGGCCAGGAGGTCCTCCACGCGCCGAAAGGGGCCATGGGCCTCGCGCCAGGAGACGATGCGCATAGCCAAAACTGGTCCAATTCCCGGAAGCTCCTGAAGCTCTTTTGCTGTGGCCCGGTTCAAATCCAACGGCCCGGCCTCCACGAAGGTCACGGGGATCACCGGCGCCTCGATCTCCAGGGTCATCGGCGCCGGAACCTCCGGGTTCCACGCGGGAATCCACTGGATTCCCAAGTAGACGAGAAGGGCGAAAAGCAGGAGGGAAGCCGCCCAAAACCGCGGAGGAGCTTTAGGGGAGGAGCTCTTTGAGGCGCTCAAGGCCGTGTCTCTCCTGGGCCGTGCGGGCCAATTCCGGCTGCCGCTCGTATCGGTCTTTCGTGAACTTCCCTTTCCAGCCGGCCACCAGGATCTCCCGGAGGGCCGCGCGGGTCTCGGCGTGCGCCCTCAGCCACCCCCCGGTTCTCGCCACAAGCTCCTCCACCTCCGGGAGGTAGACGTCCACCTGCGCGGCTTCCGCGAAAAGGCGGAGGGCGCTTGGGGAGTCCTGTGCCAGAAGCTCGGTGGCCTTCCGCCACTTCTCCCGCCGGTCGAGCTCCTCTTTCGCCTTGGCCCGCATGCGCTCCCCTCTTTGGCGGTGCTCCCCAAGGCGCCAGATGGGAAAGGCCAGGACCTCATGAGCGCAGCCATCGCGGAGAGAAAAGGCCTGAGGCCGGCTCACGATGCGGCCGTGCCAGGAAAGGCAAGCCTCGCAGGTGCGCCAGTTCACGTTGGTGTAGCACAAATAGAGCTTGAAGTGACCGCGGAGGACATGGCTTAGGACCCGCAATAGATCCGAAAACATTCATGCCGAGGGTGGGAGTCGAACCCACACGCCCTTTTTGGGGCACGGGATTTTGAGTCCCGCGCGTCTGCCTGTTCCGCCACCTCGGCGCCACCCGATTATACCCGCCGGTCGGCCTTGGCCTGACAACGCGGGCACACCCCGTGCCCCTGGATCATCACCTCCCTCAGGACGAAACCCTGAGCCTGGGCGATCTCCTCCACCGCGGTGCTTACGCCTTCCACGGGGAACTCCCAGACTTTGCCGCAGCCGCGGCAGACCAAATGCCCGTGGCTTTCCCGACCGAAGATCCGCTCGTAGTGAGCGTGGGCCTCGCCGAACTCCACTTTCCTCACAAGCCCAGCCCGTTCCAACAGGCCGAGGGTGCGGTAAACTGTGGCTGGGGAAACCCGTGGCCGCAAGGCTTGCCAGACCGCGGAGGCCTCAAAGTGGCGCGGGAGTTGAGAGAGAACCTGAAGCACGGCGAGGCGGGTGCGCGTGACGTTCAGGCCCTCCCGCCGGAGGAAATCCAGAAAAATCTCCTCAGTTTTTTGGATCTCCATGGACCTCGGCCAGGTCCGCGCGGCCTGGGCCAAGGAGCACGAGCTCCCCCAACCTCACCCCCGCCTCCTTGGCCACGGGAACACACTTGGCTTGGAAGAGGAAGAAGATGGGGCCGCGCTCGCCCGAGAGACCTTCGAAGTTCCCCATGCCCTTGCTGAGCACAAGCTGGGCCCCTCGCAGACGCGTGCGGAACTCCTCCGAGCAGAGGGGGAGGAAGACCCCGGGGATATCCGCACCGGTGGTGACCACCTCCACCCCCTCGGGGAGGCCGATCTCTCCCAGATCCGCTACGGTGACATCGTTGAGGATGGGGCCGCCCCGCACGGCCAGGGTCACCTTTTTCCCTAAATCCAAAAGTTCCTCGATGAGGATGCGGTCGGCCACGATCTCCCCGGCATTATCGGCGAGATACAGGACTTCTTGAGCTTTGGCCAGATGATCCCGAAAGCGCGGAAGGTCCCAGCGTCCCAAAGGATTAGCGAGGGCCTGGGCCAACGCGTTTACACCCTCGAGCTTTTCGTGCACGCCCAGATCCAGGGCATTGGCGGCGGCGGCCAGGTGCAGGGCCTCGCCAAGGGGGTCGGAACTCCGGCGGACTCGCCTTTTGAGCTCCGGATAAAGCTGGAGAAGTTGAGCGTTTCCCTGGCGTTTGGCGGCCCAAAAGGGATCATGCTGTCCTAAATGGCGGCGCAACACCGCCGCCACCGCTGCGCCCAGGGCCAAAGGAGGTTGATCCCGGGCCCAGGAGGCGCACACCCGCGCGGCCTCCGCCAGGGCCGGCCAAAGCTCCGCGTCGGGGGCAGCCGCGAGCCGCCCGGCGTTCAGCGAGGCCCGGAGGATACAGGGGATGCACTCAGGATAGGTGCGCATCCGATGTCCGAAGAGGATTCTACCCCACCCGCCTTTCGGCGCGGGGTCCGGCCTCCTCCCGCGCATGCCAGAAGTACAATGGGCAGCCATGCGGGAGTTGATTGCCCGTTGGGCCTTGGATCTTTTGCGCTTCCCCACCGTGACCGGACGGGAGGAGCTCTGCGCGGAATACCTGGCCGAGGAGCTGAAAAAAGGGCGTTTGGCGGTGCGGGAGCAACCGGTGTTGGGAGCTGGGGCCAATATCCTCGCGGCGCGGGGGGAGGGCGGACCATGGTTCATCACCCATCTGGACGTGTTCCCGCCTTTTGAGCATCCGCTCCCGTTCTTCCCGAAGATCGAGAACGGCTACCTGGTGGGCCCCGGCGCGGTGGACGCCAAGGGCCAGATCGCCGCCCTGCTTTGGGCCCTCAGAGAAACGGAGGAACCGGTGCAGGTCGCCCTGGTGGTGGACGAGGAGGAGCTTGGCCGCGGTTCCGAGGCGTTGGAGGTTCCGCCGGGGGTGAGGGGCGCGGTGGTCCTCGAGCCCACCCATCTGCGCATCGCCATCGCCGAGGCTGGCTCCCTGGGGCTGGAGGTGCTGGTGCGGGGGAAACCGGCGCACGGCGCAGTGCCCTGGGCTGGGGAATCCGCGATCGAACGGGCCTTTCGCCTCTACGAGCGCCTCCTTCGCGCTCCCTTCATGTCCCATCGGCATCCCCTTTTCCCCAAAGGAGCCTGGGTCAACCTCGGCCGCATCGAGGGCGGCTACGACACGATGCTCGTCCCGCCTCACTGCCGGATGGAGATGGATCTGGGGTTCGCGCCTGGCCTCTCTCCGGAAGAGGTGCTTTCGCAAACGGAGGAAGCCATGGCCGAAGCGGAGCGCATTTTTGTCACCGATGCCTGGGAGCCGTGGGAGACGAACCCCGGGGAGAAAGTGGTGGAGGTTTTGGTTCAGGCCGCGCGCCAGGTCCTCGCTTCGCCTGTCCCCTTCACCGGCATGCCCTCCTGGACGGACGCGGCGAACATCGTACGCAAAGGCGTGCCGGCCGTGGTCTTCGGGGCCGGGGATCTCGCCCTGGCCCACACCTGGCAGGAGGCCGTGCGCCTCGAGGAGCTCGAGGCCTTGGCCGGGGTTCTCGCCGCTCTCATCCGCCTTTGGCCTCGGGAATAACGCGAAGGAGACGAATCCACTCGCCCCAACGGCCCAGCTCGCGAAAGCCCATTTTCATATACCAACTGCGCGCGCGGGTGTTGCCCTCCCCCACCCAGAGGGCCGCCAGGGTCCGTCCGTGCCGGCGACCAAGCCCGTGGGCGTGCTCCAGGAGTACTTTTCCTAAACCTTTTCCCTGCCAGTTCGGATGGATGGCAATCTCGTGGACCTCCAACACCGTACCCAGCTCCCAATCCTTCCAATCCGGGCAGGCGGCGATGAAGCCCACAGGAAGACCATCGGCTTCCACCACAAGGAACCCCTCTTTGCAGGTGCGCCGAAGCCATTTCAAATAGCGCTTAGCTTCGCTCAGACTCTCCTCCCCGTACTCCTCCAGGCCCCGGTAGGCCTCCATCAGGATCTGAGCGAGAACGTCGATGTCCTCGAGTTTTCCCAGACGAATAGTGAAACTTTTCGACACAAACGCTTGCCCCATGCGGGCCCTTGGCCACCCTAAGCTTAACGAGGACGAGGAAAGATCGCCAATTCCTAACCTTGGCCGCTAGCGCGCGACAAAAGCGGGGGAGAGCGGCGGGCTCTGAAGGCCCAGGGCGTCGGTGAGGATGATCGTTATCCTCACGTTCTGCGGCCGCGTCACGGTGACGGAGAACCCGAACGTCCCCTGGGTTCTCCCCCGCACCTTGGGGTCAAAAGAGGGGCCCGGAGAGAGCTGCACCGTCCCCGGGTACTCCTCCTCCACGAGGAGCTTGACTCCGACCACATCGCCGTTGGCATCGGCGAAGTTCACCACGATGTATTGGGACCGGGAGATCTCGCGCGAAAACAACCCGTGGCGGACGTGGGGTCTGAGGGAAAGGAGTTCGTTTACGTCCCAAACGATGATTTTGCCGTCCTCCGAGGCGGTGGCCAAAAGGTGTTCATGAGCGGCGACGGACTTGATTTGGGCCTTGTGCGCTCTCAGGGCGCCCACCTCCTCCCAGACCATGGTTTTCCAAATCCGCACCGTGAGATCCCCGAACGAGGCGGCGAGAAATTCCCCGCGGCGAACAAAGGTCACGCCCCAGGCTCCGGCTTTGTAACCCCCTAGGGTGGCGAGCTCCCGCCCCGCGGGAAACGACCACAAACGAACCGTGCCGTCCGCAGAGGCGGTGGCCAAGGTTTTCCCGTCCGGAGAAAGGGCCACGGACCACACGGCGCGTCGGTGGGCGGAAAGGAAACCGATCCTTTCCCGTGTCGGAACGTGCCAGATATAGACGGTCCCATCGTCCCCGGCTCCCACCAAATAGCGCCCGCTTCCATCCGTGGCCAAAGCCAAAACGCCGGAACTTTCGTGGCGGAGCTCGCCGCGCACACCGAGGTCGCGGGGATCGAGCAAGAGAACTCTCCCGTCCCCTAGGCCAACGGCAAGAAGATCTTCCCCCAAAGCCAAGGCGAAGACCTCGGAGGGAAGGGTAACGGAGGCGAGGGAGCGCCCCGACGGCACATCCCAGAGAAAAACGCGCTGATCCACTCCTCCGGTGTAAAGACGCGTACCGTCCGGGGAGAGGGCGAGACACCAGACGATCCCAGTATGACCGCGATAATCTTGGATCTTTGCGCTGGTCCTTACTTCCCAAAGCTCAACGCGTTCGGCTGTGGCCACAAAGAGGGACCGCGCATCAGGGCTGAAGGCTAAAGCGGCAACCCTCCCGGTTTGAACCCAGCACAAAGCCCCGGGAAAGGGGACACTTTGCCCGAAGGCCAGGGAACACAAAACAAGGGCCGCGAAGAGGCTGCGCACGTGCCAGCATAACGAGGGCGGAAAACCCATGCAAGCCCCCGATGGCTCCCATGGGGATGCTGAGTAAATTGAGATCTTGTGCCCCTTGTTGTGTACTGCGGAGCTCATTTGGGCTATGACCCGCGGAAAGTTCCCATCGGCGGGGGAGCTGCCGTCGCTTTGGCCCTCATCCGCCGGTGGAATGAGACCCAGCCCTTCGACCTTTTGGTCGTGGGGACGGGGGAGGAGGCACCGGCGGAGCGCGTGGAATATCGACGCATAAATGCCGCGCGGGGAGAGCTTCTCACGGACTTCTCCATTTCCAAATACGCTCGGTTCTCCCGGGCCTTCGAGCTTGGGGTGACGGAGCTCCTGAGAGAACTCAAACATAGGGTGGATTCGCGAAAGACCGTGATCCTCCACAACGACATCGCCGAAGCCGGGGACTTCCAGAGGATCGCCCAAATGGGCTTTCGCCAGGCCGCCATTTTCCACGTGGATGTGGTCGACTATGTGGCCCAAATCTACCTTCGGGGCCGGTGGAGCGCTCCCCGCTTGGCCCAAGCCTGGCGGAAAGCGGCCCGTTTAGGACTACACAAGCTCATGCCCGACATCCTGCGGCTTATGTTCGGAAAACAGGAGGCCTGCGCGCGCTTTGCCCAGCTCCTCATCGTTCCCTCCACGGGCATGGCCGAAGTCCTGCGGCGTTCCTATCCCTGGCGGAAGGAGGAGGGGATCGCGGTCGTTCCCTGGGGAGCCCTGTGCGAACCCGCAGCCCCGGGGGTGGACGAGGAGCTGGAGGCCCTGCGCGGGCGCTACCCGCCGAAGGGGAGGCCTGTGCTCCTCACCCTTTCCCGTATCTCCCCGGAGAAGGGGCAGGATCTTCTTTTGCGGGCCTTAAAGCTTTGGGAGAAAAACGGGGGCGATCCCCTCCTTCTTTTTGTGTGTGGAGCCCCCGCGTACATGCACGGGGCCAGTTACCTGCGCAAGCTCCAAGTTCTGGCTAAAAGGTTGCGCCACCTTGAAGTGCATTTCCTTGGGCACGTGAGCGGAGCCCGAAAACAAGCGCTTTTTGATCTCGCGGATCTTTACGTTTTTCCCTCGCGACACGAGAGTTATGGGCTTACCATGATGGAGGCCATGGCCGCGGGGCTCCCCATCCTCACCACGGACCACCGCTCCGCGCGGGATCTGGTGAGGCCGGAGTGGGGGCTGGTGGTGGACCCCACCCCGGAGGCCCTGCACGCCGGGCTCGTCCAGCTCATTTCCGACCGCGCCAAGCTCAAGGCGATGGGGATGGAAGCCAAAAGGTACGCGTCCGCGCGGCCCTTCTCCTCCTCCGCCGACCTTCTGGCCCAGCGGCTTTTGGGGCTTGCGGAAACCCCGGAGGTCATCAGCGCTCAAGCCCATTGCGCGCGATGACCTCGGCGTACCACTGGGCGCTTTTCTTGGGGATCCGCCGCTGGCGGGCGAAGTCCACGTAAATGAGGCCGAAACGCTTGGAATAGCCGTAGGCCCACTCGAAGTTATCCAGCAGGGACCAGACGAAGTAGCCATAGTGTCCCGTCTATTGTGTTTGGGCTTCATAGTCGCTTCCTGTCCGGATTTCCGCAAAGCCCAAAAGCTCGCGCTCTTTTGGCCGC
>ERZ1685331.104-NODE-104-length-24378-cov-19.172717_pt1 | contig 24378 bp, 27 predicted proteins | sample MGYA00580194_ERZ1685331 | MGnify/ENA primary metagenome ERZ1685331 (study PRJEB41501, sample SAMN08275520) | hot springs metagenome | biome: alkaline hot spring; material: microbial mat | place: Russia: Ush-Beldyr | collected 2015-07 | depth 0.5 m m ...
CCAACGGGATCGGGTCGTACGGTAGTGCTTCAAGAAGTGTGTCCGCAGGGCAGCACCGTAGCCTTCCGGGAAAAACGTCAACTGTAAAGGATGGATGGCCCCTATAGCGGACAAAACCCGTCTCCTGGCCCTCGCCGGTCCTGTGGAGGACCTCCGCGTTCCTCGGGTGCGGGAGGGGGACTTCCACCCAAGATCATGCCCCATCGCCGCCGCAGCTCTTACGGCTTTCAGAAGCCATCTTGGCCCTCGACGCCTGTGGGCTCAGCCCTCGCGCCATCTCCCGTCTCACCCCGGCCGTGGAAGAGGAGGTGCGGGCCTGGCGGACACGTCCCGTGGACGAGGACTACTACGCGGTGTTTTTGGACGGAACGTTTCTCTCCATCCGGGGGGAAAGCGCGAAGGAGCCCGTGTATCTCGCGTTGGGCCTAAAGCCAGACGGGCGCCGAGGGATCTCTGGGTTCTCGCCCTTCTGGGCGGAAGGGGAAGAGGAAGCGTTAGGGATCGGTCTACCCCAAGCTGGTCGCCCGCTGGGAGACCAAAGCTTACGCCCTTTTCGTGTTCCTCCGGCATCCTCAGCCGATCAGACGATATCTTTACGCTACAGCCGAGCTCGCGCGCCTGGCGAAGGAAGTGAAGCGACGGACGAAGGTGGTGGAAGGTTCTCGGGGGAGGAGGCGGTGGAAAAGCTTTTGTACCTGGTCCCGAGCTCTCCAAATGAGCGGCCAAAAGAGCGCGAGCTTTTGGGCTTTGCGGAAATCCCGACAGGAAGCGACCATGAAGCCCAGGCACAATAGACGGGACACTATGGAATGCGGGCTTTCGTTTCCGCCCGAATCAGCGGCGAATCATTCAAAGCCCTGGACACAGTAGAAGGGGAAACGCCCGCCACACGGGCAATATCCTTTATCGTTACCACGGCCAAAAAAAGTTTTACTGAGACAGGTAAGCAGTGTCAACTTCGTTCTTTTTCCTATCAGAACAGGCTGATCACGCGAGGGCTTCCCCGCGGGGCCGCACGTTCACAGCCTTCGGACCTTTAGGAGTCTGAACGACCTCGAACTCCACGGCCTGCCCTTCCCGCAAGATCCTCCGCCCCAGCACGTCGTTTTGGTGGAAAAAGATGTCTCGCCCGTCGTCTTGGACGATGAAACCGTAATGACGGACAACATCGAAACGCTTCACTTTGCCAGTGGACATCATTTCACCTCCTCAATATTAATTATACTCAAGACCCGCTAAGACTCCGTCCCATGGGGGCGAAAGAAGGGGGAGGATGGGCAACCTGAGCACTCTCCTTCATACCGCGGGCACTCCGGACAATAGGCCCCACAGGGCGCGCGGTCTCCCTCTGCCGCAGAGACCCGTGGCTCCATGTGCAGCGGGAAGGCCGGGCGATCCGTGGAGTACACGGCCGCGCGCACAAGCCCCAGCGTGACCTCCGGGTTCTCCGCCACGGCCTTCAGCCACCAAGCCCGGTCTGCTTCTAAATAAAACACGCCCACCAGCATCTGCCCAAACGCGGAAAGGAAGTAGACATAGGGACAGCCAGAGAAAACCTCCGCGATTTTCTCCGCGACCGCCTCGGTAGGGGCCTCCCCCAACAAGAGGTAGCACTTCTGTGCGCTCATCGGCTCCTCCATAGTCGATGAAGCTCCTCCAAAGCCGGTCTGAACCGGCGAGCGAAGTCTGAAAAACTCTTGGGTTCAGGCTCGTTAAGCACGGTGACATAGGGCACGGAGATGTCCTGCACGGTGAGGTAAGCGGATTCCATTGGGGCAAGGTCAAACCAATCGTCCACCGCATAAGTGCGGGCCATCTCCTCTTCGGGAACGGAATGGGTGAGCACCTCGCTCCGCAAGGCCCGGTCATAACGGACAAGGTTGCGCCGCCGCGATTCCTCGTGGGAGACATGCAGGTAAAGGATGGCTCCGTGGAGGAGCACGCGCCGGTCCAGACGTTGAAGGGCCCGCCGGTATGCCCCACTTCCACCGCGGGAGAACTCCACGATGACCGATTCCCCTGGACGCGCGGGAGCCCTGGTGATCTCCCGGTTTATGCGGAGGAGGAGGAAATCCCAAAGGTGAGGGTCGGCCACGGCATAGTTTTCGCCCGCCCGCCGCGAACAAAGCCTGCCCCGGCCCACTTCCTCCCAAAGATCATCCTCCTCGAATTTCTGCCAAAGAAAAGGGAAATCGTCGACCACCCGGAGGGAGCCCAGGTGATAGGCGGAAACCCGTTCGGACAAGGGTAACCCTTGGAGGAAGCGGATGAGCTCAGATTTGCCAGAGGCAGGACGGCCAAGGAGGATGAGGTACGGAAGAACATCGGGCTGCGACGCGGGAAGATACGAGAGAGCCAACCGCTGGATCAGGGCCTCCACCACCTCGTGAGGCGCGCGATCCGCGTCGATCACGTCCAACCGGTCGGCCCGCCGGGCGTGCCACGCGGAGAGCCAACCGGCCATTCGGGAAAGCACCCCTTTGGGAACAAAAAAGCGCGGATCGCCCCGGGCTGCCTGCCGCCGCAAGGAGACCTCTACCGGGATCTCCAGGCGCACGAAAAGGTTCGGCCAAAGGATTTTCTCTTCGAGATCATGAAACACCGAAAGAAATTGAACATCTCCCAAAGCCGCGGAGTATGCCGCGTGCACCCCAAGGTGGGACTCCTCGATCACCACCCGCCCTTCCTTTAGAGCAGCTTGGACGTGTGCCTGCCGCGCGGGCAATAGCTCCACAAGGGCCTGGGTCAGGCGAGAACGATCCTGGAAAAGGTCAAGGTTTTCCCGTTCCACCACCTCCCGCACGAGTTCCGGAAGGACCAGGATCTGGTTAGGGAAAAAGAGGCCAAGGAGGGCGAGGATCTCGCTCTTCCCGGCGGCGGGGAGGCCTTCCACACCGATGTACATGTCCTCCATCCCAAAAAGAAATGGGCGGAGGAGGACTTGAACCCCCGACGTCTCCCCCGTGAAGGGAGCGCTCTACCTGCTGAGCTATCCGCCCGTTTTGGGCATTTTAGGGAGGAAGCCGAGGGGGCTCAACCCTTGAGGGAGCCGGCGAGGAGCCCGCGCATGAAGTAGCGGCCGAGAAAGATGTAGACCAAGAGGGTGGGAAGGGCGGCGAGAAGGGCTCCGGCCATTTGTACGTTCCATTCAACGATGTACGAGCCGGCCAGGTTGTTGAGGGCCACGGTCACCGGCTGCACCGCGGGGTTCTGGGCCACCGTCACCGCGAAAAGGAAATCGTTCCAAATGGAGGTGAACTGCCAGATGAGCACTACGGCAAACCCCGGCATGGAAAGAGGGAGCATGACACGGCGATAGACCCCCAACAAGCCCGCTCCATCGATGCGCGCGGCCTCCACGAGTTCCTTGGGCACGGTGGCGTAATAATTGCGGAAAATCAAAGTAGTGATGGGGATGCCATAGATCACATGGGTCAAAATGAGCCCGGGGATGGTCCCATAAACACCAATGGTCTTCAGTACCTGCACGAGAGGGATGAGGATGCTCTGGTAGGGGATGAACATGCCGAAGAGAGCGAGGGTGAAGAGGATGTTGGCTCCCCGAAACCGCCAACGCGCGAAGATGTAGCCGTTCAGGGAACCCAACGCGGCGGAGATCAAGGTGGCCGGGACCACCATGAGGACGCTGTTCCAAAGGTTAGGAGCTAAACCGTGGTAGCCCATCCCCCCGAAAAGAGCGCGCCGGAAACTCTCCAGGGAAAAACTGCGTGGCAGGTCCCACATGCGGTAAAGGTTGACCTCCGCGAAGCTTTTCAGGCTCGTGACCACGAGGACGTAAACGGGGATAAGGTAGTAGAGGGCGAAGGCGATGAGCACGAGGTAGAGAAGGAGCCGCAGGGGTCGGACCTTCACGCTTCCACCTCGCGGCGCAAGCTGTAGCGCAAGTACGGCACGATGAGGAGGGAAACGATGGCCAAAAGGATGATCGCGATGCCGGCCCCTTGCGCGAAGCGATTGGCCCGGAAGGTGAGTTCCCACATGAAATAGGCGGGAACGTCGCAGGAAAAACCTGGTCCAGGACCGGTCATGGCCACTACAAGGTCGTAGATCTTCAGGGAAATGTGGCCGAGGACGATCATGGCCCCGAACGTGATGGGCCTAAGAAGGGGAAGGATGACGAAACGGTAGATCTGTAATTCGGAAGCGCCGTCCACCCGGGCCGCTTCCCGTAACTCCTCCGGGATTCCTCGCAGACCGGCGAGATACATGGCCATGACGTATCCGGACATCTGCCAAAGAGCCGCGATGGCCACGGCGATGATCCCGATGCGGGGATCCGTATACCAACCGGTCTTCAAGTATCCAAGCCCCATCATCTCCAAAAGGAGATTGATCCCGGTGCTTCCCATCTGCGGGCTTCCGGGGTTGAGGAGCCAGCGCCAAACCACCCCGGTGACGATGAACGAGAGGGCCAGTGGGTAGAGATAGACGCTACGGAAAAGCCCTTCCGCCTTGATACGACGATCCAACAAGACCGCCAAAAGGAAGCCCAAGACAAGCGAGCCTCCCACGAAGAGCCCGGTGAAAACACCGAGGTTCCGCAGGGTGATGGGGAAACGCGGGTTTTGAAAGAGACGGAGATAGTTGGCGGTGCCTCCGAAGGAATAGTCGGGAACCAATCTATTCCAGTTGGAAAAAGATACATAACCAGTGAAACCGATGAACCCGTAGACAAAAAGCAAGATGGCCAAAGCGGAGGGGAGAATAAGGAGGACGCTTAAAATCGCGTCTAGTTTCAAGCGAAGGCGCATGGCAGGAAAAGGGGCCCGGCCCAGATAAGCCGGGCCCCTTGGCTTTTGCCCCTCACTTACCGAGGGCCGCTTTGGCCGCGGCCACCAGGGCGGCCTGGGTTCCCGCCACGTCCTTGGTCACGAGGAAGAGGTTGATGGCATCCTTGAAGTCCACCACCCAGGACTCCGGTGCGGCCGCGCCGTGCATGACGCTGGGCACGATGGCATCGCGAGCCCAATCATCCATGCAGGACTGGAGGTATAGGCGGGAAGTCAGCCTTCCTCAAGTTCGGAAAGGAGGGTGAAGAGGGATTCGCCCTCCTTTTTACGGGTGATCTCCACAAGGCCGAGCTTGGTGATGTCGATGAAATCCGCGGGGATCCGGTCCTTCTTTAACTCCTCGGTGAGCACGGCGATGACCTTTTCCCAATCCCCTGCGTTTGCCATATCCACGAAGTCCACCACGATGATCCCGGAGATCTTGCGCAGGCGGAGGAGGCGAGGGATGAGGCGGGCCGCCTCCAAATTGGTGTTCAAAATGGCCGCCGCCTGGTTTTTGTGTTTCACGTCGGATCCGGTGTTGACGTCGATGGCGGTGAGGGCCTCCGTCTCGTCCACCGTGATGAAGCCCCCGCCCTTGAGGGGGATCTTCCGCTGCATGGCCTGGTTCAGCTCCTCCTCCACCCCGTATCGGACAAAAAGCGGGGTCGTCCCACAGTAAAGCCGCACCCGCCCCTTGAGCTTCCCCAGGTGCAGGTAATCCAAAAACTCCAGGATCTCCTGGTGCGTGGCCTCATCGTCCACGATGAGGGAATCCACGTTCTCCAGGAACCGATCCCGCACGACGGAGCGCACAAGATCCAGGGGGGCGTAAAGGAGTTTGGGGGGCGTGCTCTTCTCCGCCAGCTCCTGAACGCTTTTCCAAAGTCCAAGGAGGTAGTGGAAATCGCGCTCAAGATCCTCGCGGGAGGCATACATGGCGGCGGTTCGCGCGATGAGCCCCGCGTTTTTGGGCCTAAGCTCGCGCGCCAGCTGGCGGAGACGCCGAGCGGTCGCGCGGTCTTCGATGCGCCGGGAGATGCTCACCCGGTCCTCAGCGGGAAGGAACACCCAGTATCGGCCGGGAAGGCTGAGCTTCGTGGTCGCCTGAGGGTTCTTCTCCCCCACCCCCTCCCGCCGGACCTGAACGATCAGGCCCTCCCCGGGTTTCAGGAGCTTTGGGATCGGGGGCACGCCCCGACCGGGCTCGAAGCCTTTGGCCGTTAGGATCCCATCGTGAAGCTCATGGGCCGCCAGGAAAAGGGGCTTCTTCTCCCCAACTTGGACGAAGGCCGCGCCCAGCCCAGGCAACACCGTCTCCACCTTCCCTTTGTAGATGTTGCCCACGAGGGTCCGGCGCTCGGGAAGCTCGAAGTGCACCTCCACAAGCCCGCCCTCCTCGATGATGGCCACCCGCTTCTTGGGCCCCTGAGGCGTGGATTCCACGCTGACGAAGATGTGATTCCCCTGGATCGTGCCGACCTCCTTGCCCGCTCTGCCTCAACCGGGCACCACGAGCCGGCTCAGGTCGGCCACCTGGAGGAAGAGGTGAACAAGGGCGGTGAGGAAGCCCAGACGGTTCTCGCGGATCCTTTGGTCCTCGTGCATCACCAAAACCTCGTCGAAATAGCGATCGATGGGAGCTTTGAGGGCAAGGAGGGCCTTCAGGGCCTGGGCGGGGCGGTGGTCAGCCATGGCCTCCGCCACCCGCTCCCTGACCAAAAGGTACGCGTGCCAAAGCGCATGCTCCGCCTCCTCCAAAAAAAGCTCCGGAGAGAAGCGATCCACCTCAGACCCGCGCGTGATGTTGCGCACGCGGCTAAAGGCCAGGGCCAGGTCCACAAGCTCCTTCTGCCCCACCAGATCCTGCAGGGCCTGGGCTCGCTCCCACACCCCAAGGCAATCTCCAGATCTTTGGGCCATCACGGCCTCCGCCACATCGTGAGAAACCCCGCGTTCCTCCAGCGCCGACCGCAGGCGCTCCCAAAGGAATTCCTTCACCTTCTCTGCCGGCTCCTCCCCAGGGTACTGTCCCGCGGCCTCGTCGATGAGGGCGAAAAGATCCAAACGAAGGCCTTTTTCCAGGATCAGCCGTACGGCTGCGCTCCCGCGGCGCCGCACCCCGTAGGGATCACGGGAGCCCGTGGGCACCTCGCCCACCCGAATGGGGCCAATCACTCCATCGAGTTTCTCCGCAAGGCTCAACGCCACCCCCAATGGGGTCTGAGGAAGCTCATCGCCCTTTCCCCGGGGACGCACGTGCTCTTCAATAGCCCGGGCCACTTCCTCCGCCTCCCCGTCCAAACGGGCATAGATCCCACCTATAGTGCCCTCCAATTCGGGGAACTCCCGCACCATCACGGTGAGGAGATCAGCTTTAGCGAGAAAAGCGGCGCGCGCCAGGAGCTGAGGGGGAAGGGCAAGCTTTTCCGCGAGGATTTCGCAGAGAAAACGAATGCGCTCCACCCGATCCCAAACGGTCCCGAGCCGGGCCTCGTACATGATTTCCTTGAGCTCAGGGACGCGGCTGGCGAGCGCCCTTTTGCGATCCTGACAGAAGAAATCCCGCGCATCCCGAAGGCGGATCCCCACCACCTGTTCGTAACCCCGCCGGACAAGCTCCGGATCGCCCTCGCCTTCCGCAAAACCCAGGAAAACCTGAGCGATGCGGTTCCCTTGGGTGAAGGGCACGAACTTCCCCTCCTCCCGCAGGGCCGCCACCACCACGGGTTCCGGGAGCTCTAGGAACTCCGGGGGAATCCGCCCGAGCACGGGCTTGGGCCACTCCGTCTGGCCCAGGAGGAGGTCCCAAAGGTCTTCGGAAAGGGCGGCCTTGGCCTGGTACTCCTCTTCCACCGCGCGGATGGCGTGGAGCAGGAGCGCGCGACGCTCCTCCGGATCCGCCAGGACGAAGGAGGCCCGCAATTTCTCCGCGTACTCCGCGGGGACGCGAACCTCCACGGCTCCGCCCCGGAACCGATGCCCCTGACTCCGCCGCCCCGCGGGCACCCCCCCCACCGCAAGCGGGACCACCTCCGACCCAAACAGGGCGACCACCCAGCGGATGGGCCGGAGAAAGCTCCATTTTCCGTCCCACCGCATGGATTTGGAGCAGGGGATCCCCCGCACCACTTGAGGCACGAGTTCCCGAAGCACTTCCGCAGTGGGCTGGCCTGGGCGCTTCAGGCGCAAAAGGAGGTATTCTTTCGCGCCCACCCTGCGGCGGATCAGGTTTTCTGGGCCGGCCCCGTAGCGGCGGAGAAAACCCTGGGCTGCCGGGGTGAGGTTCCCCTGCGCATCCAATCCCACGGCCACCGCCGGCCCGCGCACCTCCTCCTCGAAGTCCTCTTGTTTTTCGGCCACCTCTTCCATGAGGAGGGCGAAACGGCGGAGGGTCCAAAAAAGCCGGTCCTTCCCATGGGGAATACGGGCCTCCGCCAGGGCCCGGAGGAAGTTCTCCCGGAAGGCCTGGGCGATGAGCCCCGCTTCCTTGGCGGGCAGGTCCTCCACCCCGATCTCAACGAGGAGCGCGGGCACCCGCCACCTCCCTAAGGTACGCTTCCGCGCAGGCGCGGGCCAACGCCCGCACCCGCGCGATGTAGGTCTCCCGCTCCGCCGTGGCCAGGGCGCCACGGGCATCCAGGGTGTTGAAAAGATGGGAACACCGGAGGGTGTGATCGTACGCGGGGTACACGAGATCCTGGGCCAGGCACTCCCGGGCCTCGGCCTCATGGAAATCGAACAAAAGACGGGCCCGCTCCACCGAGGCCTTCTCGAAGTGATAGATGCTGAACTGGCGCTCCCTCTCCCGGAACATCTCCCCGTAGGTGAGCCCCTCGGCCCAGCGCAGTTCGAACGCGGACTCCCTCCCTTGGAGGAAGAGGGCGATCCTCTCCAGCCCGTAGGTCAACTCCACGGAAACCGGATCCAAGTCCACACCCCCCATCTGCTGGAAGTACGTGAACTGGGTGATCTCCATGCCGTCCAGCCAAATCTGCCAGCCCACTCCCCAGGCCCCGAGGGTGGGGGACTCCCAATCGTCATGGGCGAACTTCACGTCGTGCTTTTGGGGCACAATCCCCACCGCCTCGAGGGAGCGCAGATAAAGGTCCTGGATCGCGGGGGGTGGGGGTTTGAGGATCACCTGGTACTGGTGGTGGAGGCCGAAGCGAATGGGGTTCTCCCCGTATCGGCCATCGGCCGGCCGTCGGGAGGGCTCCACATACGCCACCCGCCAGGGCCGCGGCCCCAGGACCCCGAAGAACGTGGCGGGGTTGAAGGTGCCCGCCCCCTTCTCGAGATCATAGGGCTCCACGATGGCGCAACCCTGCTCCTTCCAGAAAAGGTGCAGGGCGAGGATGAGATCCTGAAGAGTTCTCATGCGCTCTTGGCCTCTTCCACCACACGCGCGAAGGCCTCAGGATCCCGGAGGGCGAGCTCAGAGAGAACTTTTCGGTTCAACCCCACCCCCGCTTTGCGCAGCGCTCCTATAAAGCGGGAGTAGTTGAAACCATAAGGGCGAACAGCCGCGCCGATCCGGACGATCCAGAGCCTCCGCATCTCGCGCTTCCGCAGCTTGCGGGAGACAAAATGATGGCGCAGGGCCTTGAGAAGCGATTGTTTGGCGATGCGGTAGCAATTCCGCCGCTTCCCTTTGTAGCCCTTGGTCATGTCCAGGACCTTCCGGCGTCGACGCGCGTGTTTCACTCCACCCGGAACGCGCATGTCTTCCTCCTCAGACCGCGAGGAGCCGGCGCATGATCTTTTTGTTGGCGCCCCGCGCCTCCACGGGCCGGCGGGCCCCGCGCTTGTATTGCGCCCGCTTTTTGGAGAGCTTGTGCACGTAGCCGGCCCTGCGGTGGAAGATCCGCCCCGTAGCCGTGACCTTGAACCTCTTCGCCGAAGCCTTATGGGTCTTCCCCGGTTTCATCCCCCACCTCCTTTGCGAGAAAAAGGAGCAAGAACGATCTCCAGGTTCCGGCCGCGCTCCATCGCGTCCTGTTCCACTTTCGCCAGATCTTGGGTGAGCTGCGCCACCCGCGCTAAAAGCTCCTTGCCCTTCTCGATATGGATGATCTGGCGGCCCTTGAAGAACACCACGGCCCGCACCTTCATCCCCTCCTCCAGGAACGCCCGGATCCGCTGCAATTTGGTCTGGAAGTCGTGTTCCCCGGTCTGGATGGTGAACTTGATCTCCTTAACTTTACCCGCTTTGGGCTGCTTTTTCTCCCGCTTCTGCAGCTGGTACCGGTACTTCCCGAAGTCCACGATTTTACACACCACAGGATTGGCCTCCGGTGCGACCTCCACCAGGTCCAACCCCCGTTCCCTGGCCAGGGCCAACGCCTTCTCCAAAGGCGTGACCCCCAGATTCCGACCATCGCTGTCGATGAGCAGAACTTCCCTGGCCTGGATCTGGTTGTTGACGCGAAACTGCCGCTTAATGGAACGACCCTCCTTTTCTCGCCTATTCTAGGGGCGAGGTCCTCCGCGCGCCATAAAGACGGCGTTCCCGGATGAACCGATCCACCGCGTCGGGGACAAGGCCCACCGTGGGAAGCCCAAGCCGATAGCGGCGCCGGACCTCCGCGGAGGAGATGGGGATGGGGCTCATGCTGAGGAAATGGAGCGCAGCGCGGTCGAAGGGGGGCATGGAGAAGCGCCGCAAATCTGTGCCCGGCCGCGGGGCCACGATGAACGGACAGAGGGTGAGGAGCCGCGGCCAGTCATGCCAGATTTCGATCTGGGAGAAAATATCGGCCCCCACGATGTAGGCCACCCCTTCGGGGTGCTCCCCCGCAAGGAGCTCGATGGTGTCCACCGTGTAAGCCGGACCCGGACGATCGAGTTCCGCGCGGGACACAGCAAAGCCGGGCCGGCCGGCGATGGCCAGCCGCACCATCTCGTAGCGCGCTTCCCCCGGAACGCCGCCATCCACCTCCCGGTGCGGCGGCCTCCCGGTGGGGATGAAAAGCACCTCCCGCAGGCCGAACTGGTACAGAGCCGCCTCGGCTACCTTGAGGTGCCCGACATGAATGGGGTTGAAGGTCCCCCCAAAAAGCCCGGTCTTACCCGCCAAACTCAAGGACTTTTCCTCCGAGCCGCACGGTTTGTCCTGGCCGAAGCCCGCGCCGCCGCAGCGCCCGCACCACCCCCACCCGCGCCAGCTCCTCCCAAAGGTAGGCCCGGGCCTCCGGACTGGAAAGATCGAGCCGCCTCACAAGGCTTTCCACAAGGGGACCGCGCACCTCCACCTCCCCGCCTTCGCCCACCACCTCGTAGGGCGGAGGGCCGGGCGTGAGGTCCCACACCTTCCGCGCCGGCTCCTCCTTCCGCCGGGGCGGAAGCTCCTGAAGCGTCTCCCACAGAACCGCGATGAGCTCCCTCACCCCTTGCCCAGTGCGGGCGGAGATGGGGTGGAGGACAACCCCCTCTTGGGCGAACCTCTCCCGCTCCCGCGCCACTTCTTCCGGGGTCAGGAGGTCGATTTTGTTTCCCGCCACCACCTCCGGCTTTTCCCGGAGCTCCTCCCAAGCCTCGAGTTCTTTGCGGATCGCAAAGTAATCGGCAAGAGGATCGCGCCCCTCGAGGCGGGCCAAATCCACAAGGTGGAGGAGGACCTTGGCCCGCGTGGCATGGCGCAAGAACTTATCGCCCAAGCCCTTCCCCGCGTGGGCGCCCGCGATGAGCCCGGGAAGATCGGCCATGACGAAGCTTCGCGTCTCGTCCACCCGCACCACCCCGAGGTTGGGGACGAGGGTGGTGAAGGGGTAAGCGGCCACCTTGGGTTTTTTGTCGGAGACGCGGGCGAGGAGGGAGGACTTTCCCACGTTGGGGAAGCCCGTGATCCCTACGTCCGCCAGGAGCCGGAGCTCCAGGCGCAGCGCCCGTTCTTCCCCGGGCTCGCCCAGCTCCCGCAGGCGCGGGGCCTGGCGGGTGGAGGTCACGAACGCCCGGTTTCCCCGGCCGCCGCGGCCGCCCTTGGCCACCACCACCTCCTGCCCCTCCTCCACCAGATCCGCGCGGATCTCCCCCGTGCTGAGGTCCCACACCACCGTGCCCACCGGGACGAGGACGACAAGATCCTCGCCGCGCTTTCCCTGGCGGTTATTGGGCCCACCCGGCCCACCATCCTCCGCGCGAAAGTGCCCTTGGTTCCCGAAATGGGCGAAGGTGTTGACCGAGCGGGCGGCGCGCAGGATCACGTCCCCGCCGTCGCCGCCGCGGCCGCCGTCCGGGGAGCCCTTGGGGTTATGCCGGGTGCGGTGGAAGCTGATAAGCCCGTCCCCACCCCGTCCGCCCGCGACGTGGATCACCGCCTCGTCAAAGCCCACGCCGCGCTACTTCCCCTCCCCAAGGGGAATGACGTTCACGTAGATCCTCTTCCGACCGGCGAACTCTACAAGGCCGGTGGTGGTGGCGTAGATGGTGAAGTCCCGCCCCATCTTCACGCCCCGGCCGGGATGGAACTTGGTCCCCCGCTGGCGAACGATGACGCACCCAGGCCAGACCAATTCCCCACCGAAGCGCTTCACCCCCAGCCTTTTCCCGGGGGAGTCGTGAACGTTTTGGGTGGAGCCACCGCTTGCTTTGTGCGCCATCTCCCATCACCTCCTAGACGAGGACATCAAGCCCCACTTCCCGCACCGCCACCTTGCCCGGACGATCCTGGGCCAAAGCCCTGAGGCCCAGGACCATCGTCTCCATGATGGCGTCGATCTCGCGGTCCAAGAAGAGGTCGGATCGGTCCACGCGGAAGCGGAGGACCGAGCCCTCATGGGACACCTCGGGATCGAGATGCAGGTAGTGTTTCATCCCGAGCACGGGGGCCTCCACCAACGTGGCGGCCGCGAGGCCCTCCGGCGACTCATCCCCATAGAGGGTGACCACCTGCACCCGTCCTTCATCGTCCCGCTCAATGAGAACCTCAACCATGGCTCTCCCGCTCGATCGCCAGGATCCTCGTGCGCATGAAGGGCTGGCGATGTCCCTTCTTGCGTCGGTACCCCTTCTTGGGCATGAACTTGAAGATGATCACCTTGGGAAGCTTCCCGATCTCCTGCACTCCCCCCACCACGCGCACCCCCGCGAGGTAGGGTTTTCCCGCCTCGATCCGCTCCCCGTTACGCCAAAGAAGCACGCGATCGAAGGCGATCCGTTCGCCCACGCTCACGCCGGGCACGACCTCGTGGATGATCTCGAGGCCAGGTTCCACGAAATATTGTTTGCCTCCTATTTCCACAACGCCGTACATGCCAGCCACCTCGCCGCGCGATGTTGATCCTAGCGCCCGTAATCCTACCGAATGCGCGCGCCTGGTTCTACCTCGCGATCGGGGCCGATGAGGGCCAGGGTGCCATCGGAGGCGGCGAGGATCATGCCCTCGGAGCGGATCCCCCGGATCGTGGCGGGCTTGAGGTTGGCCACCACGGCCACCAACCGCCCCCGGAGCTCTTCGGGCTTATAGTGCTTGCGGATCCCCGCCACCACCTGGACCTGGCGGTCGCCCACATCCAGGACGAGTTTGAGGAGCTTTTCCGCGCCGGAGACCTCCTCGGCGTGCACGATGCGGGCCACACGCAGGTCGATCCGCTGGAACTCCTCAATGGACACCAACCCTTCTTCTTTGAGCATGGCGTACCTCCGTTTGAGGTCCTCCACATCCACGTGGGCCAAAAGGGGCTGCGGCCGCGCCCGAAGCGGCATCCCCCCGCATCCTTCCTCCACGGCCGCAAAGCTGGGGGCCTCGACTCCAAGGAGCTGATAGACCTGCCGGGAGAACATGGGCACGAAGGGCTCAAGGAGGATGGCCAAGGCCTTCACGAGGTGGGTTGTGGAGGCCACCGCTTCCTCGTCGCCGGTGGCCCAAGGGGCGCGGCTTTGGAAAAAGCGGTTGGCGAAGTCCGCGAGCCTCGCCACGGCCCGCAGGGCGGGCGCCAATTGCCCGTTCCCCACCGCCGCCCACACCTCGTCCAACGTGGCCCGGATCTCCGCCCGTACCACGGCTTCCGTAGGCCGGTCCGGCACACGGCCGCCGTGCCGGGCCCACACAAAGGAGAGCACGCGGTGCACGAAATTCGCGATGTTGTTGACAAGGATGCCGTTCACGGCCTTATCCAGCTCGGCCCAGGAGAACTCCGCGTCCCGCGCCTCAGGCCGGTTGTAGAACAGGTAGAACCGCCAGTAAACGGGGGGGAGCAGGGCCAACGCCTCATCGGCAAAGACCCCGATGCGCCGTGTTTTGGAAAACTGCTCCCCGCCCTCCCAGTTCAGGTACTCGGTGGCGGAGATCTGGTCAGGGAGGTGAAAGGGCCTTCCCGTGGCCAAAAGGAGGGCGGGAAGGATCACGGTATGGAAGGGGACGTTGTCCTTGCCCTGGGTGTAGATCTGCCAGACCTCCTCGCCGTACCAGAAGTCCTTCCACCGCTCCTCCTCCCCCCGGCGGCGGAAGTGCTCCACGGTGGCCGAAAGGTACCCAAGAACGGCCTCGGCCCACACGTACAGGACTTTCCCCTCGGCGCCGCGGAAGGGAGCAGGGATGCCCCAGGCGATGTCCCGGGTCACCGCCCGCGGCCTAAGCCCCTCCTCGATCATCCGTTCCGTAAAAAGCTTCACATTGCTCCGGAAGTCGCGGCTCCGCACGTAGGCCAGGAGCTTGGGCGCGAGTTTCTCCAAGTCCAGATACCAATGGCGGGTGGGACGGCGCACGACCTCCTTGGACCCACAGAAGGCGCAGCGCGGGGAAAGGAGCAGCTCCGGCTCCAAAAGGGCCCCACAGGCATCGCATTGGTTCCCCTGCGCATAGGGATAACCGCACTTGGGACAGATGCCCACGATCAACCGATCCGCCAAAAACCGCTGACAAGCCTGGCAATAGGCGCGCTCCTCGCCCTGCGAGAAGATGTAGCCGTTCTCCTCCATTTCCCGGAAGAGGGTGGTCACCGTCTCCTTGTGGACCGGGCTCTCCGTGGTAGTGTAGTTATCGATATCCACTTCGAATTCCCTGAGGATGCGGCGTATCTCCTCGTGCACGCGGGCCGCCAGCTCCGCCGGAGGCAGGCCCTGGCGGTGGGCCTCGTACTCGATCTTGGTCCCGTGGGCATCGGTTCCAGAGACATGGAGGACCTCGTATCCCCCCAGCCGATAAAAACGGGTGAAGGCATCGCCAGAAAGAAGGCAACCGATGAGGTTCCCAAGATGAGGCACCCCTGAGCCATAGGGCCAAGCGCTGCAAACCAGGATCCTTTTTGCATCCGGGTGCACTTCCCCCTCCGATGGAAGCGATTATAGCCGAGGACAGGCGCGGCTCGAAAAAACCTGATAAACTAAAAGTTCGTGCGGCCGGCGACGATGGGCAAAGAGCTGGTGGTGCGGACAGAAAACCGCGTTGGGCTGCTGGCAGACATCGCCAAACTCCTTTCCACCCAAGGGATAAATATTCTGGCCACCGCCGTCTTCGTCCTTGGGGAAGAGGCGGAGCTGCACCTGGTGGTGGATGCCCATCGTTACGCATGGGAGAGCCTCCGGGATGCGGGGTTCCCTGCCGAGGAACGGGAGGTGGTCCTCGTGGAGCTTCCCAACCGGCCAGGGTTCTTACGGCGGGTGACGGAGGCCCTCGCCCGCCAGGGCCTGGACATCCGCTATCTTTACGCCTCAGCCGCCGAGGACACCCCCTACACCCTCGTGGTCTTCTCCTGCACTCACAACGGAAAAGCCGTGTTGCTCCTGCGCGAGCGCTAGGCGAGCTGGGAAGTGCCGTGGGGGCAGGGCATTTCCGCGCTGGGAATCTGGGTCTTGCAGTAAGGGCACTCTCTGGTGGTGGGCGCCGGAGCCCCTTTGGGCTTGCGCATCTTCAGGATCGCCCGGATCAGGAGGAACATGACGAAGGCGATGATGAGGAAGTTCAGGAGGTTGTTGAGGAGCCGGCCGTAGTAGATGGCCGGGGCCCCGGCCTGGCGGGCGGCCTCCGCCGAGGGGTACTTTTCCGGGCCGAGGACGACGAAAAGGTTGGAGAAATCCCGGGTTCCCACGAGTTTCCCGATGGGCGGCATCACGATATCGAAGATGAAAAACTGGCCCATGGCCCCTCCTTTTATCGGGGTCTAACAAGTCCTTGGGCGGGGAGGGAAACTTTAGGCTACCATTCGGCGGCATGGTTGGGACCTGGATCAACATGGGAACAGTCCTTTTCGGCGGGTGTCTGGGCTGGGCGCTGGGCGAGCGCTTCCCCGCGCGGGTGCGGGAGGCGGCCACGGCCGGGGTGGGGCTCGTGACCCTCCTCCTCGGCGTCCAGATGGCCCTGAGGACCCAAAACGTTTTGCTCCTCCTCCTCTCCGTGATCCTGGGCGGAGCCTTGGGCGGGGCCCTTCGCCTCTCCGCGGCCCTGGAGCGGGGCAGCCGGCGGGTGGAGGCCCTGTTTCGCGGGAGGCCTTTGGCCCAGGGGTTTCTTACCGCGAGCCTCCTCTTTTGTGTCGGGCCGATGACCCTGGTTGGGGCTATTCAGGACGGCCTTTTTGGCGATTGGTCCATTTTAGGGGCCAAGGCCATTTTGGACGGGATCTCCGCCGCCGCCCTCGCCGCGGCCCTCGGCCCAGGCGTCCTCCTCTCCCTGTTCGTCATCCTCGGGTATCAAGGAGGGATCACCCTCCTGGCGCGGGGCCTGGCCGGGAGCCTTGGGGGGTTCAGTCCGAATCATCCGGCGGTGCTGGAGCTCACCGCCGCGGGAGGGGCGGTGGTCCTGGCCATCGGCCTTAGTCTTCTCAAGCTTCGGGATCTCCGGCCCGCCGATTTTCTCCCGGCTTTACTTTTTGGGCCTCTTTTGGCTCTCCTTTTCCGAAGCTTGGGGTGGTAACCCCCATGCTTTTCTTCCGCCGTTTCCCCGCGGCGGTCTGGGCCCTGGTGGGCATCCAGCTCCTCACCTCCGCGGGCTTCTCCCTAGCCCTTCCCTTCGTGTCCCTTTACCTCTCCCGCGAGCGCGCCCTCTCCATGAGCCTTGTGGGGACGGTGATGCTCCTCGCCGCTTTTTCCGGGGCGTCCGGACAGGTCCTCGGCGGGGCGCTTTCCGACCGGTTCGGCCGAAAACCCGTGCTCCTTGGAGCTCTGGCCTTCCGCATCCTTGTGTTTCTCCTTTTGGCCTGGCTCATGGCCGAGGCCCGGCCAGTCTGGGCCATCGCGGGGGCGTACCTTCTCGTACGGGCCAGCGGCGGCTTGGCCATGCCGCCCGTATCTGCGCTCACCGCTGACCTCGCCAGCGCAACGCGCGTGGAGGGCTACGGCATCCTCCGGGTGGGCGCGAACCTGGGTTGGGCCCTGGGACCAGCTTTGGGTGGGTACCTGGCTTCCCTTTTCCCCTACGCCGCCCTGTTCCTTTGCGGGGCCATCGCCACCACCGGCGCCCTCCTCCTTGTGGGCGGAGGAGTCCGGGAACATCCGCGCTCTTCCCCCCGGCGGGAGGGAAGGCCCCTCGTGGCCTTTCGGGATAAACGCTTCGCCGCGTTCCTTTTGCTTTGTGCGCCGGTGTTCCTGGTGGCCGGACAACTGGTCTCCACCCTCTCCGTGTTCACTGTGAACCACCTCGGCCTCAGCGAAGCCCAGTTCGGAAGCCTCCTCACCCTGAACGGCCTCCTCGTGGTGGGCCTCCAATATCCGCTGGCCCGCCGGATCCAGCGCTGGCCGCGTCGCCGGGCCTTGGCCCTGGGAGCCCTCCTCTATTCCCTGGGCTACCTGAGCTTCGCCTGGATCCGGACTTATCCCCTGGCCCTGGGGGCGATCGCCGTGGTGACCTTTGGGGAAATGCTCTTCTCCCCGGTTGCCCTAAGCGTGGCCGCCGAGCTGGCTCCGGCGGAGAAGCGCGGCCGGTATTTGGGGGCTTTCGGGCTTTTGGAGATGGTGGGCTGGTCGGGCGGGGCGTTCCTTGGGGGTGTGCTCCTGGACCACACGCCGAGCCCCCAACTCCTATGGCTGGCCCTGTCCTTTTTGGGCTTCCTGGCCACCGGCCTTTTCCTGCGGCGCGGTGAGGGCCTCCACCGCGCGCTCCAGGAAAAGCCCGCGGGAGCCTTTGACGAGAAGAAGGGCCGGCCCTGAGCCCAAGGCCTCCCGTACCGCGGCGAGCAGACCCTCAAGGTCCGCGGGCTCGGCCGCACCCGGACCGTCAAAGGCGGGAAAGGCCGCGCTCATCCGCGGCCCGAACGCGAAGAGGAGATCCACCCCCATCCGCCGCGCCGCCTCCGCCACGGCCCGGTGGAAAAGCCCTTCCTCCGGCCCAAGCTCGAGCATGTCCCCAAGGAGGGCGGCCCGGACCTGCACGGGAAGCCTAAGCTTCACCAGGGTTCGCAGGGCTGCCTGGACGGAGACGGGGTTGGCGTTGAAGCAATCGTCCAGGATCCAGCCGAACGGTGCCGGCCGGAGTTCCAGGCGGTGGGGGAGGGGGGGCACCGCGGCCATGGCCTGGGCCGCCGCCTCCCCCGGAACGCCCATGCCCCAGGCCAAAGCCAACGCGCCGCAGGCCAACACGGCCCGGTGGGCCCCTAAAAGCCGCAGGCTCACGGGCACCGACCCGGCGGGGGTCACCGCCACGAACTGGATTCCCTGAGGATCCTCCTCTTGGACCTCCTGGGGAAAGAAATCGGCCTCCCCGGTGCGGCCGAACCGGAGGCAAAAGCCGTCGCAGCGTTCCACCCTGGCCCGGAGCTCCGGGAAATCCCACGCCAACGCCAATACCCCCTCCTCGGGCAGGGCCTCGGCCAGGGTCCAAACGGCGTCCGCCGCCCTCTCCACCGTGCCCAAAAGGGCCAGGTGGGCGGGCCCCACGGCGGTGATCATCCCGGCCCAGGGCTGGAGGAGCTCGCAGAGCCTTTCGAGTTCGGCGGGATCCGCCTCAGCCAGCTCGAACACCCCCACCTCCGTGCGGGCCGGCAGGGAGAGGAGGCCGAGGGGGACCCCGATCTCCGTGTTGTAGCTTTCCGGGGCGCGGTACACCCGGTAGGCGGGCGAGAGGGCCGCGGCCAAAAGCTCCTTGGCCGTCGTCTTCCCAAAAGAACCGGTCACCCCCACCGCGATGAAGTCCAGGGCCTCCCGACGCCACCAGGCCAGCTCCCACAGGGCCTTTTTGACGTCGGGAACGCGGAGGAGGTTGTGGCCACATCCGGGGTCCCGGGAGACCAGGGCGGCCACAGCCCCGCGGGCGAAGGCCTCGCCCAGGAAATCATGGCCGTCGTGCTTCTGCCCGGGAAGGGCCACAAAAAGCTCTCCGGGCCGGAGGCGCCGGGAGTCCGCACACGCGCCCTGCACCGCAAAGGGAAGCCGCGGCCGAAGAAGTTCCGCCTCCAAGACCTCCGCGGCCTCCCGCACATCCCACATCCCTATCTCCTCAGGGGCAGGATCACCGAGACCTTCCTATAGACCACGGACCCGGGGAACCGCTGGGACACGGAGGCCACCCCGTACAGCCAGGCCTCCCTCATGACTTCAGAGATGGGAGCCACGGCGAAAAGCTCCACGGTGAGGGTATCGTAGGTGGGGATGCCCTCGATGAAATCCAGGATATCCTCGAGGCTTTTGAGAGTGGGGGGAGCCTCGCCCTTCTCCCGGAGGCGCGGCCCGCCGTAGGCGCGGAGCTCCACATAAGGGGAGTCCAGATCCCGGGGGATGCGGATGGCCCCCTCGACCGTGCGCGCCTCCCCCCGCCAGTGGCGCACCTCGACGGTGAACTGAATGGTCTCGCCCGGCCGATAAGCGGCGCGATCGGTCTTAAGGTCCAGGATCTCCAGCGCGGAGAAACCCGGTTCCACCTGGACCTCAAGCTTCACCCCGCTGAAAAGCGGGTCGCGGAATTCGTTATAGGCCAAGACATCCAGCACGAGGGCCGCCTCCAGGGGCGCGTAGAGGGCCACGTCCTCGGTGGAGAGGAACACGTTTTCCCGGGTGAACGGCCTGGGAAGACCGCGGCCGGCGATGGTGTACCTCACCCGCGCCGTGCCCGGACCCACGCGATCCAACGCGGAATCCACGGCCTCCACCCCGGCCACGTAGAAAAGGAGGGGGGAAAGCCTGGGCTCATCCACAAGTTTGGCCGTGAACCTCCCTTCTGCCTCTCCCTGAACGGTGATCTCCGCGGCAATGGCCAGGGGGAGGCGATCGGTGCGGCCGCCGATGCCCGCCCAGCGGTCCACGAACACCCCGCCCCGCAGGTCCGTGATCGTCCCGAACTTGTAGGAGACGTCCATGGCGGCCACCGTATCCAACACGGCCGCCCCAGTGAGGAAGTACTGGCAGGGGCCGCTAAAAAGGAAAGGATGCCCAAAGGCCAGGATCCTTTCGCCCTGAACGAGGGTCACCGTGCCCAGGGCCCCCACTGTGAGATCGCCGAGGCTCAGGGCCACGCCCACGGGGGCGCCGGGCTGGAACTCCAAGGCCCCCGCGGCGGAGAGGGCCGGGGCTTGAAGAACCCGAGTGAACCCAAGGTCCGCGAACCCCAAAAGCCGCCCGCGCCATGGGGGTTGGAGCTCCACCAGGGGGTGCTCCCACCTCCGGAGGGTCACCCCCTCTTGAAGAAGGCGCAGGGTGCGGGGGGAAAGCCCGCTCACCAAAAGCGGTGGGGAGATGGGCCAGGCCACCAGCGTCCCCTCCGGGATCTCCTCCGGCCGGGCGCTCACAAGGCGGACCCGCTCGATCCCCAACGCCCGCAGCTTCCCCTCCTCGGGAAGAGGGATCTCTTTTTCCTCTAGCTCGGGAAGAAGCTTGAGCATGGAGTCAATCGGGGTGACCAAGCCCAGGGGGCGCTCGCGGTCCAAGGCCCAGGCGGCCGCGCGGGAGAGGGCCCCCGCCAGCTTTCCATCAAGGTACACGGGGCTTCCCGACATGCCCTGGGCGATTCCCCCGGCGCGGGAAATGGCCTCGCCGTAAACCCGCACCACGATGAAATCGTGCCGCTCCCCGGGCTCGTCGAGCACGTCCACCACCTCCACCTCGAACCGGGCGATCTCCGTGCCCCGCACTACGGTGAGGCCGTAGCCCACCATCCCCGGCCGGATCTCCCTGAGGGAGATGGTCTCCGTCGCCCATGCCGAGAGGACGAAAAACGCCAACGCCACAAAGCTTAATGCGCGCATGCGCCCTCCTTGGCCAGGGCCACCGCCCTGGCCGCTCCCTCCTCCATGGTGCGCACGGGCACGAAACCCGCGGCAGCCAGAATCCTTCGGCCCTCCTCCTCGTTGGTGCCCACAAGGCGGATCACCACGGGGAGCCCCTTGCCCGCCAGGGCCTCCGCCACGCCCCTGGCCACCTCATCGCAGCGGGTGATCCCCCCGAACACGTTCACAAAGAGGACTTTAGCCCGGCCGTCGCGGAGGATGAGCTCGACCCCGGTTTTCACCCGCTCCGCGCGGGCCCCGCCGCCGATGTCCAGGAAATTGGCGGGCCGGCCACCGGCCCGAACCACAAGGTCCAAGGTGGCCATAACCAAGCCCGCGCCGTTTCCGAGGATTCCGATGTCCCCATCGAGACGGACGTAACTCATCCCGGCCCTCCGGGCCTCCCCCTCCAGGGCATCCGCCGCCTCCTCGGAAAGGCCGGCGAACTGAGGTCCAGGGGAGTGGTCGTCATCCAGGATCACCTTGGCATCGAGGGCGAGGAGCTTCCCCGCCACCTCGGCCACGGGGTTGATCTCCACCAACTGGGCCTCATAGTGGACGAACACGTGCCAGAGCTTTTTGGCCACGTCGATGAGCCCGGGAAGGAGTTCCTTTGGGGCCAGGGAGAAGAGGCGGCGCAGGCGGAAGGTCGCCGGACCTTCCAGGGGCGGGACATGGACTTTGCTCACGAGCTCCGGGCTCTCCCAGGCCACCTCCTCGATGTCCACCCCCCCTTTGGGCGAGTAGAGGAAGAGGGGCATGCGGGCGGAACGATCAAGGAGAAGGCTCAGGTAGTGCTCGGCCTTGGGCTCCACCGCCTCCACGACGAGGACCTTCGCCACGGGGAAACCCTTGAGGGTGCTTCCCAAAAGGGCCCGTGCCGCTTCTTCCGCCTCCGCTGGGCTTGGCGCGAGGCGAATGCCCCCGGCCTTGCCCCGGCCGCCCACGGGAACCTGGGCCTTGAGGACCACAGGCCTTCCCAACCGCGCGGAAAGCGCGCGGGCCGCCGCCGGGCTTGTCACCACATCGCCCTCAGGAACAGGAATTCCCTCGCGGGCGAAGATCTCCCGACCCTGCCACTCCAAAAGCCGCACCTTTCCCCCTTTTTCCATAGGTTACCCGCGGGACCTTCGCCCAACCAGGGACGGGGAAAACCCGCGTAGGGGACAAACGCGGATGGCTTGCAGATTTTTTGCGACAGGCTAAGATCTGAGGCCGATGACCGAGATCCACCCTCACGAGTACGACGTGGACAAGATCAAGGTCCTGGCGGACATGGAGGCCGTGCGCCAGCGGCCGGGCATGTACATCGGCTCCACCGGCCCCGACGGCCTTCTCCAGATGATCTACGAGGTGGTGGACAACGCGGTGGATGAGGCCCTCGCCGGCTTCTGCAACGAAATCCACGTGGTCATCCACGAGGACAAGCGCGTCACCGTGCGGGACAACGGCCGCGGCATCCCCGTGGGCATCCACCCTGAGGCCGGGGTCAACACGGTGGAGCTTGTCCTCACCACCCTCCACGCCGGCGCGAAGTTCGGGGAAGGCGGGTACAAGGTCTCCGGTGGCCTCCACGGCGTGGGCGTTTCCGCGGTGAACGCCCTCTCCGAACACCTCGTGGTGGAAGTGCGCTGGCGAGATGGAAAGATCTACCGGCAGGAATTCTCCCGGGGAAAGAAGCTCACCGAGCTCACCGTGGTCGGCGCGACCAGGGAGACCGGGACCACCGTGACCTTCCTGCCCGACCGCGAGATCTTCGGGGAGATCACCTACAACTATTCCAAGCTTGCGCACCGTCTGCAAGAACTCGCCTACCTTGTGGCCGGGCTCACCATTCACCTCGACAACCGCATCACCGGGGTGAAACGTACGTTCCACGCGAAGGGCGGGATCACCGCGTTCGTCCGGGAACTGGCGGTGGGGAAGGAGCCCCTCCATTCAGAGCCCATCTACCTCGCGGAGGACGGGGGGGAGATGGCCGTGGAGGTGGCCATGCTTTTCACCGACGCCGTGGAGGAGGAGGTGTTCACCTTCGCCAATTGCATCAACACCCGCGAGGGGGGAACGCATCTCACTGGATTTCGGGCGGCGTTGACAAAGGTGGTGAACGATTACGCTCGGGAGAAGCGCCTTCTGCGCCAGGACGAGGAAGCCATCCCTGGGGAGGCCATTCGCGAGGGACTGGTGGCCATTGTAGCCGTAAAGCTCACCCGGCCGGAGTTCGAGGGCCAGACCAAGGCCAAGTTAGGGAACCCCGAGATCCGCACCTTCGTGGAGGAGGTCGTGCGGGACCAGCTTTCCGCTTATTTTTCCAAGAATCCTCAGGTGGCGCGGGCCGTGATTGAAAACGCGCTTACAGCCCACCGGGCGCGGCTGGCGGCGGCGCGGGCGCGGAAGCTGGTGCGGCGGAAGGGGGCCCTCTTTGCCGGCGGGCTTCCCGGGAAATTGGCCGACTGCTCGAGCGAGGATCCCATCAGGGCCGAGCTCTTCATTGTGGAGGGCGACTCCGCCGGCGGCTCCGCCAAACAGGGCCGAGACCGCAACTTCCAGGCCATCCTCCCCCTGCGGGGCAAGGTCCTCAACGTGGAGAAGTCCAACCTCCGCAAGCTCCTCGAGAACGAGGAGCTCAGGTCCATTCTCACCGCCTTGGGCACGGGCATCCGTGATGAGTTCGATCTTGCTAGGCTCCGCTACCACAAGATCATCATCATGGCCGACGCGGACGTGGACGGGGCCCACATCCGCACGCTTCTCCTCACCTTTTTCTTCCGCAACCTCCGGCCCCTCATCGAGCATGGACACCTCTACATTGCCAAGGCCCCCCTCTACCTCGTCCAGAAGGGAACCACGCGCAAGTACCTCTACTCGGAGGAGGAGCTTCAGCAATTCCTGGCCCAAGCCGATGGCCAATGGACGGTGCGAAGGTTTAAGGGGTTGGGCGAGATGAACCCGCAGGAGCTTTGGGAGACGACGATGAACCCCTCCACCCGGACCCTCCGGAAGGTGACGATTCGTGACGCCCTGGAGGCGGACGAGATCTTCACTACCCTCATGGGCCACGATGTGGCCCGCCGGCGGGACTTCATCCGGGAGAACGCCCACCGGGTGCTCTCGTTGGACATCTAGTTGCGGGAGGCCCGCCTTCCTGGGAAAATCCATTTCGGTTGGGGGCGTAGCTCAGCTGGGAGAGCGCTGGCATGGCATGCCAGAGGTCACGGGTTCAAGTCCCGTCGCCTCCACCATTTAAGGCCCAAACACCCGGATGGGCGTGGAAGGGCGCAGGGTGAGCCCTTTTCCCTTGAAGATGCGCTCGGCGAAGAACCCGGGGTATCCCGAGCTTTTTCGGATCCGGGCGGAAAGCGCTGGCCCATCCGCCGTCCCGAGGGGGCTCCACCATTTTTTTTCGAATCTCCCGGTGCCGTGTGGGGAGGAAAGCCGAAGAGCCCTGGCCACCGCGC
>ERZ1685331.106-NODE-106-length-23181-cov-20.836202_pt1 | contig 23181 bp, 24 predicted proteins | sample MGYA00580194_ERZ1685331 | MGnify/ENA primary metagenome ERZ1685331 (study PRJEB41501, sample SAMN08275520) | hot springs metagenome | biome: alkaline hot spring; material: microbial mat | place: Russia: Ush-Beldyr | collected 2015-07 | depth 0.5 m m ...
CCGGTCCTTCTTCCGCGCTCCGTTCAGGGCCTCCCGCACCCGAGGAACGCGGAGGCCCTCCCCGGGACCGGCGAGGGCCAGGAGACGGGTTTTGTCCGCTATAAGGGCCTTCCTTTGCGGTCGTCGTTTTTCCCGGAAGGCTACGGTGCTCCCCTGCGGACACACTTTTTGGGGCACTACCGAGAGGACCCGCTGGGGTTCCAGGACGGAAAACAAAAGCTAAAGGATCCGCGCTCAGGAAACGCCGTGCTTTTCTCGGCCTCGTCAGGAAGGATCACCCTTCCACAAGAAGGCTCACGTGGTGCCCAGCACAGAGGGTCTCGCTCACTACACACTTATCGATGAAAGCATGAGCTTTGTCCCGCTTCTCCTTGGGAAGGCCAGGGATTCGGACACGGACGGAGAAATTGCTGATGAGCATAGGAAAATCGGTGAGCTCCGCCTCGGCGGCCACGGTGATTTCCCCGGAAAGGCTCTCCCGCTGGGCAAACATCTTGGCAAAGATCGCGGCGCATGCGGCCAATGAGGCAAGGAGGATCTCCGGCGGAGTTGGTCCGGAGTCATTCCCCCCTTTATCGGGCGGGAGGTCCGCCACGATCCGATGCTGCCGCACGGAAACCTCGACCGGGAGCTTTTCCCTAACGCAAGCAGAAACCTGAAGCCTCGCCATTTTTGCGCTCCTTTCTTTTGGGATTTTACCCCAGCCATTGGGGGAGAAGCTCCCACGGATCAGCGGCGAATCGTGATCTTGCGCCGATTGGAGGCCACATGCCCAATGGTCACCCAAAGTGCCTCTTTTGGGATCACTTCGGGGAACCGCTCGGCCCACTCCACCGCGGTGACCCCCACCTCCGGCGGCAGAAGCTCGTGGAGCCCCACCTCCTCCAGTTCCGCCCGGGAACGTACCCGGTAAAAGTCGAGGTGGTGCAGAACGCGCGGCCCCCGGTAGGTGCGGGCAAGAAGAAAGCTTGGGGAAAGGATCTCCTCGGGGACGAAAAGACCCCGTGCGAGGCCTTTCACAAACGTGGTTTTCCCCGAGCCGAGCTCGCCCACCAGGGCCACCACATCGCCGTCCCTCAGACGTTTGGCCAGGTCCATGGCGATCTCCATCGTTTCCTCCGGACTTTCGCTGATCACCACCCGTTCCATGTTCTTTAGGAGCGAAGCCGTGCGCCCAACGGGGCCAGCGCCCCAAGGATCCGTTGGACCGCCTCCTCCACCTCCTCCGCGGAGAGAGTCCGCTCGGGATGCCGGAAAGTGAGCTCGTAGGTGAGGCTCACCTGATCCAAGGGAATCCCGGCCCCTTGGTAGCGATCGTAGAGGAACGCGCTCTCCACAAGGGGCTCGGCCAAAATCCTCTCCCGCACCCTCTCCTCGGGCAGCTCTTTCGGCACAAGAAGGGAGAGATCCCTTTTGGAGGCGGGGAAGCGCGGGAGAGGACGATGGGCGCTTTTCCCGGCCGCGCCCCGCAGGACGGGGAGCCGGAGCTCCGCGTAGAGGACGCGCCTCTCCCCAGGAAGATCAAAGCTCTCGGGGTTCACCTCGCCCAGGATCCCCAGGAACTCCTCATCGAGCCAAAGCGAGGCCCGGCGGAAAGGATGGAAACGCGCGTCCTCCGCGGGACCAAGCCGGACGCCCTCGACCCGGAGGGCCATCAGGAGGGCGTCCACAAGGCCCTTGAGCTCCGCGGGCCCGTAGGTGGCCTTCCCGGAAAGAGGGAAAGGCAACCGGCCCGAGAGGATCAGTCCCACCCGGCCCTCCTCAGCCGGAGCGCCATCCCGCAGGAAGAAAACCTTTCCCACCTCGAACAAAGCCACGCCCGGCGCCTGCGCGCTGATGTTGGTCTGGACCGCGGAGAGAAGACCAGGAAGGAGACTTTTCCGCAGGCCCTCTTGTCCTTGCGCCATGGGATTGGCCAGAAGGACTTCGGCCTCGGCCGCCGGCACGAGGGGAAAAGTGTAGGCCTCATGAAGGCCCAAGCCCGCGAGGATTTCCCGCACGCGGTCAGCAAATTCCTCCTCTGGGTGCTTGCCCCCCACCCGCGGGGCCACCACCGGCGGCTCCTCGGGAATCCGGTGGTACCCGTGAAGACGCGCCACCTCCTCGAGGAGATCTTCTTCCCGTTGGAGATCCAAGCGGAAGGGCGGCGCCTCCACCGCCCAGGCTTCGCCGCGGTCGCAAAGCCGCAACCCTTGATGGGAAAGGGCCTCCACCACATCTTTTTCCGGGACAGCCACCCCAAGGAAATTGGGGATGCGGGCCTTGCGGAGGGAAAGGAGGCGGCGAGCGGGAGGCCGCGGGTATACGTCCACCGCGCCTTTGGCCACCTGCCCGCCACCGAAGGCCCAAAGGAGGGCACAGAACCTGGAGGAGGCGAGGTCCACGTTTTCCGGGGAGAGGCCGCGCTCAAAACGCAGGGAGGCCTCGGTGCGCAGCCCAAGGAGCCGGGAGCTTCTTCGCACCCGGGCCGGCGCAAACGCCGCGGCTTCGAGGAGCACCTCCGTGGTCTCCGGCCCCACCTCGGTCTCCTCCCCGCCCATGACCCCGGCCACGGCCACCGGCCTTCTCCCGTCGGCAATCACCAGGATCTCAGGGGAGAGGGGACGCTCCACCCCGTCCAGGGTGCGGAGGCTCTCCCCCGCGTTGGCCCGGCGCACCACGATCCGATGCCCCAAAAGACGCCGGTAATCGAAGGCATGGAGAGGGTGGCCAACCTCAACCATGACGTAATTTGTGAGATCCACCACAAGGGAAATGGGGCGCATTCCGCATTTAAGAAGGCGGGCCTCCACCCGCACGGGGGAAGGCTTCCAGCCCACCTCCCGGATCACCCGGGCGATGTACCGGGGACAATCCTCCCCCGACTCCACTTCCACCGCCGTGAGCGCTGCCGCCCCGGGCTCCGCCTCAGGAAAAGAGAGGAAAAGCTCGCGGAGTTCCGTGCGGAAGAGGGCGGAGAATTCCCGGGCCAGGCCATAGACCCCCAGAAGATCCGGCCGGTTGGAGGTGATCTTAAGGTCCAAAATAGTATCCGGAAGCTCAAGGAGCTGGGAAAGCTCGGGCTCCTTTGGCGTTCCCGGGGGGAGCTCCCAGATCCCGCTGGATTTCTCCTCCAGGCCCAACTCCTCGCGGGACAGGATCATCCCCGCGCTGCGCACGCCATGGATCGTGACCGCCTCCACTTGTCCTTTAGGAAGAAGAGCTCCCGGCAGGGCAAAGGGCACAAGGAGGCCCGGCTTCACATTGGGCGCCCCGCAGACGGTGGTGTGCACGCCCTCCCCAGTTTGGACCTGACAAACCCGGAGGTGCGGGGCCTTGGGATGGGGTTCCACCGCGAGGACTTGCCCCATCACGATGCCCTCCGCGCGCAGGGTCTGCGCGCTTTCCACCTCGAGACCGGCCAGGACCAACCGCTCGCAGAGCTCCTCTAGAGGTATCTTGGGAACTTCGGTGTGCTCCGCAATCCACCGCAAAGAGACGCGCACCCGTCACCCCGCAAGGCCGAAGTATAGGAGGACAGGCCCTCCGGGCAGGATGGGGTAAGCAAGGCCAATCACGTATCGGACCGACAAAAGCCCACCCAAAGCCTCAATCGTGATCCAGAGCTCACCGCCCGCCTCCAGGTAGGTCTCGCGCGCGGCCGGGTCGGGCCAAATCTGACCAGCGGAGAGGAAGAGCCGCGGCCGGACCTGGGAGACGAGGGCGGCCTGGGCCAACGAGTAATCGGGGAAGTAGGGCGGAAGCCAAAGGCCTGCGATCCCCGCGACCTTATACCTTCCTTTGGGAAAGCCCTCCGCCCGCAGCGCCAGGGAACGAACCTCGAAGAGCGCGGGCCAAAAACGTTGTGGGAGCTCGGGACCGGCCAAGCCCAAAGAAAGGGTGAGGGTGGGATAGAGGTGCGGCCCAAGGCCAAAGAGCTCGGTGTGACGAAGGGTCAGGCCATAGCCCTGGCCCGGCAGGAGGAGGACCTCGGCCTCCCCAACGCGGACCCGGGCGATCGACTCCCCCCACGAAAGGCCCAGGGAAAAAGCCCATTCGGGGACACGCCCAACCGTAAGAGAGACGCTCCCCACCCGCTCCCAATAGGTAGCGGTGAGCCCCGTCCGCGGCGTGGCCCAAAGGTTCCGGGTGAAGGTGACGGCGCCCACCAGGGTTTCCCGGATCTGGGCCCACCCCGAGAGGCTCCCAGCCTGGCCGAAGTTCACAGTCCCCGCCACGGCCAGCTTCTCGGGGTAAACCGCAAACCCAAAGCGATCCAAATAGCTCAGGGAAAAGCCACCGGAAGGGTCTAGGAAAACAAGGTAGCCATCCAGGGGGAGATCGTTTTTCATGGCTAGCACGTAGCGTCTGGGCCAACGATTATTGAGGCGATCCACATCGAGAACACGGTGCTCCGGGTCGAGCACCACTTCGCGCACCGGGAAATCCACCGCCACGGTGACGCTCTCCAGGGGCTCGCCCTTTGGCTCCCACAGGAGGGTTCGTTTTGCCCCTTCAGGGCCGCGGATCTCCAGGGGCACGGGGAGAACGCCGGTGCCCCGATAGGTCAGGAGAAGTTCGAGCTCATAGCCCTCGGGAGTTGGCCGCTGGCGGAAGCCGACCACCCCATAGTCCGCCCAGGCCTCGCCGTAAACCCATTGGGAGAAAAACGGGCGGAGATCCCGACCGCTTTCCTCCTCCAGGGTGCGGCGCAAATCCTCCACCGAGAGGACCCGGCCCCGGAACTCCGCAGCCGCCCGCCGCAGCCCCCGATGGAACACGTCCTGCCCAAGGTAAGAGGCCAAGGCCCGCAGAACGAGATAGCCCTTGTTGTAAAGGCGATCCCCGGAAACGTGGCCGTAGCGGACCTCCCGCGTGGGCTTCACCACAGCCTCATCAAACCCATAGAAGGCCATCTGCAAATAGGGGAGCTCCGTGAGATGCTCCCTTAGGTTCACAAACCCCAGGGCGTAGTCCACCAGCTCCTCGCCGAGCCCTTTTTGTTCGAACACAAAGAGATTGCCGCCCTGGGCGCCGAACCTCTCCTCGTACCAGGTGATGGAAAGGTATTGGCTAAGCCCCTCGGAAAGCCAGTTCTCCGCGTCGAAATCCACTCCCACCCCAACCCCCCACCAAAAGTGGGCGAGCTCATGGGCGAGGATGTAGACCCCCAGGCGGGTGAGCGTGCCGGTGGCTGTGAGGTTTTCCCGGCGGAAGAACCAGCGGGGGAGGAACACGATCCCCTCGGCGGTCATGGCCACCCCAAGGTTCGTGGGGTGCTCCACAAGAAGGAGACGGCGATGAGGATAACTCCCAAAGCGCTCCTCGTACCAGGCGAGGATCTCCGGAATCCAGGTGAGCAGGGCCCGCAGGGCCGCCTCGTCGCCAGGAAGGGCCACCCCTTCAAGCACTCGACCGGAAGCCTCCAGGGAAAAGGTGCGGAAGCGTCCCGCCGGACCGAAGTATAAGGCCACGGCGTTCACCGGCTGATCGAAACCCGTAACGAAGCGAGTCCCCTCGCGCCTGGCCTTCCCAGGAAGAAAGGCGTGCCAGCCCTCGGGAAGCTCCAGCTCCACGGTGTAGCGGTGGAAGGGAAGGACAAGGGGGAAAACCGCCGCGGGAGCGGCGGGAAGAAGAAGGGGATGCCAGCCGAACCGCCAAGTGTAGATATCCCCCAGCCGCCCAGGTTCCAGCCACACATGGGGGAAACGCGTGCGGAAATCGAGGCGCAGCGTTCCCGGCTCACCCGGGAGTTCCACGCGCAGGAGGACATCCTCAAGGGAGTAAGTCTGGTACGTGGCCGGAGCGGGAAGGAGCTGATATCCCAGGGCTTTTCCCGTGGGCTCCCAGGTCACCCCCTCGATCCTCGTCCAAGACGGGTCGAACCCGAACACGTACAAGGAGTCGAGGACCAAAGGAGAGACGAAGGGATTTCGCTCCCGCCCGAGGTTGGCCAGGAGCACGAACCACGCTTCCTTTTTAGCTTCCTCGCACGGCACCCACTGCGAACCCCAAAGCTCATGGGTCTTGGGATCGAATCGCACAGAGATCCGGATCTCCGCCGCGCCCGCGAACACCACGAAAACCCCGACAAAAATCAGGACGCTTCGCACGTGGCCCCCTTTACTGCGCTCCGGTTCCTTGGTTTTGCTCGGAGAAAATGGTAACACGGACGGTCTGGATTTCCCGTTCGGTGGACTCCTCCACGGTGAGCTCCACCGTGCCCAGGCGCAGCCTCGTCCCGGGCTCAGGGATATCGCCCAGGGCCTCCAGGATAAGGCCGGCGATGGTCACCGCTTCCCCTTCGGGAAGGAAAAGACCCAACGCGCGGTTGACCCTCTTCACTTCCGCATCGCCATCCACAAGGGCCTCCGTGGGCGAAAGCCGGCGGATGAGGGTGCGCTGCCGCCGCCGGTCGTACTCGTCCTCGATCTCGCCCACGATCTCCTCGAGGACGTCCTCGAGGGTGACGAGGCCAGCCACCCCCCCGTACTCGTCGACCACCACGGCCATGTGCGCCCGCTCCTGCTGGAATTCCCGAAGAAGGGCGCTCACCGGCTTCGTCTTGGGCACGAAGATCACCGGCCGAAGGAGGGAGGCCAGGACCACCTGGGAATTACCCGTCCGGGCGTGGGCCAAGAGATCCTTGGCGTGAAGGATCCCGATCACCTGATCCAGGCGCTCCCGGTATACCGGGTACCGGGAGTGACCGTCCCGCACGACGAACTCGATGACTTGGGGGAGAGGCGTATTCACTTCAATGGCCTTGATCTCCGTGCGGGGAACCATGACCTCGTCGGCGCTGGTTTGCTCTAGAGCGAGGATGCGGCGCATCATCTCCCCAAACTGCGCGGAGATGGCCCCCCGCTCCTCGGCCACCTCGATGAGGGAGAGGAACTGATCCTTGGTGATGGGTGGCCCCTCGCGGGTGAGGAGGTCCACGCCGAACGGCCGCACAAGCCCGCTGGAGATGGCCCGCAGGGCTCGGACCAAGTGGCGCAGGGCTTTGGTTAAATACCAAACGGGCACCACCACCCGAAGCCCGATGGCCTCGGGGCGGTTTTTGGCCAAGTTCTTGGGCGTGACCTCCCCGATCAGAAGGAGCAGGGCCGTCATGACCGCCGTGGTGATCAGGCCGGTGAGGAACGCGGGGGTGTTCTCCGGAAGGACCCGCAGGAAAAGGAGGGTGGCCAGGGCGGAGGCGCCCACGTTCACGAGGTTGTTAGCCAGGACCAAGGTCGTGAGGAGGTCGTTGGGATCGCGAAGAAGATGGGCGAGGGCTTTGGCCCGCCGGCCCCTGCTCGTCTTGAGAAGGTGCCGCAGGCGCAGCTCAAAAAGGGAGCTGAGCGCGGTCTCCGCAGCGGAAAAGAACGCGGAAAAACCCAGGAGGACCAGGAGGAGAAAAACCTGCGCTTCTATACTCACCCGTCACATCACCTCGCGGCGTTATTATAGGTGCTAAAGGAGGGGTTTCAGCGCAGCAAGAGGAGGCCAGACCATGGATGTTGAGGAGATCAAGAGGCTTTGTGCCCTCATGCGGGAGGAGGATCTGGTGGAGCTGACCTTGGAGGAGGAGGGCCGGCGGATCACCCTGCGGCGGGCCGCCGGGGTCCGGGTGGCCCCGGCCGCCCCGCCCAAAAAAGAGGAGGGGATCGTGGTGCGCTCGCCGGTGGTGGGCACGTTCTGGATCCGGCCGGCCCCGGGCGAGCCGCCCTTCGTGAAGGTGGGCGACCTCGTCCAGCCGGGGCAGGTCCTGTGCATCGTGGAAGCCATGAAGGTCATGAACGAGGTGCGGGCCGAGGTCGCCGGCGTAGTGGAGGAGGTCCTCGTGGAGGAAGGACAATCCGTGGAGTACGGAGAAGCCCTGTTCCGCCTGCGCCCGGTGTGAGCCATGGAGAAGGTTCTCATCGCCAACCGCGGGGAGATCGCCCTCCGCATCCTCGAGGCCTGCCGGGAGGAGGGCCTCTTCGCCGTGGCGGTGTACTCCGAGGCCGAACGGGAAGCCCTCCACGTGCGGGAGGCGCCGGAGGCGGTATGCATCGGCCCCGCGGATCCTCGGCGTTCCTATCTTTCCATCCCCGCCCTCATCGCGGCCTGCGAGATCACCGGCGCCGACGCCCTCCATCCGGGGTACGGCTTCCTCTCGGAAAACCCCGACCTCGCGGAGATCTGTGAGGCCCACGGGATCACCTTTATCGGCCCCAGCCCCGCGGTGCTCCGGCTCTGCGGGGATAAGGTGGCGGCCAAGGAGGCGGCGGTCCGCGCCGGTCTTCCCGGCCTGCCGGGCAGCCCGCCCCTGGCCGACGAACGGGAGGCCCTGGCCTGGGCCGAGGACCTGGGCTTTCCCGTCCTCCTCAAGGCGGTGGCCGGCGGCGGAGGCCGCGGCATCCGCCTCGTGCCCTCGCCCGAAGAACTGAAAACGCTCTTTGTCCAGGCGAAAAAGGAGGCGGCGCTCGCGTTTGGCGATGATCGCGTGTACCTTGAGCGTTACGTGTCCGCCCCGCGCCACGTGGAGGTCCAGATCCTCGCCGACCAATTCGGGAACGTGGTGCACTGGGGAACCCGGGACTGCACCGTGCAGCGGCGCCACCAAAAGCTCGTGGAGGAGGCTCCCGCCCCCGGCCTTTCCCCGAAACTCCGGGAAAGCATTAGCCGGGCGGCGGTGAGGCTCGCGGAAGCCATCGGCTATAGGGGGGCAGGAACGGTGGAATTCCTCGTGGAGGGCGAGGATTTCTACTTCATCGAGATCAACGCCCGCATCCAGGTGGAGCACCCTGTCTCCGAGATGCTGGTCGGCCGGAACCTCGTGCGGGAACAGCTGCGCGTGGCCGCGGGCAAGCCCCTTGGGTATGGCCAAAAGGACATCGAGCTTTTCGGGCACGCCATCGAATGTCGGATCAACGCGGAGGACCCGGACCGGAATTTCCTTCCCGCCACGGGCCGCGTTTACCTCCATTCCCTCCCGGGCGGAACAGGGGTTCGGGTGGACACCCACATCTACCAGGGCATGCCCGTGCTCCCCTACTACGACCCCCTTTTGGCCAAGGTCATCGCTCACGGCGAGGATCGGGAGGAGGCCCGCACCCGACTCTATTCGGCTCTGCGCCGCTTCCAGATCAGCGGGGTGAAAACGAACCGCGATTTTCTTCTTTCCGTCATCAGCCACCCCCAGTTCGCCCGGGTGTCCTTGGGCACGGACTTCCTTGAGCGCATCCGGCCCGGCCAGTAGAATGCATTTGTGTTCGAATCCCTAACGGATCGGCTGGCTCGCGTTTTTCAGCGCCTGCGGGGAAAAGGTCTTCTCACCCAGGCCGACGTGGACCAAGGCCTCCGGGAAATCCGGGATGTTCTTCTGGCCGCGGACGTCCACCACGAGGTGGTGCAGGAGTTGTTGACGCGGGTGCGGGAGCGGGCAGTGGGCGAGAAATTGGTGGAGTCTCTTTCCCCGGCGCAGCAGCTTTTGGCCATCGTGCGCCAGGAGATGGCCCGGGTGATGGGCGGGGAGGCCCAGAAGCTTAGGCTTGCGGGGCGACCGGCGGTGGTGGTCCTGGTGGGGCCGGCCGGAGGGGGGAAGACGACCACTGCGGGCAAACTCGCCCACCACCTGCGGAAGCGGGGAAGGAGGCCAATCCTCATCTCGGCCGACCCGGAACGGCCGGCGGCCGCAGAGCAACTGGCCACCTTGGCCCAGCGGATCACCGTCCCCTTCGCCCCCGCCGATCAAGACCCCCTTGCCCAGATCCCGGCGATCCTAACCCGGGCGAAGAGGGAGCTTTGGGACATCGCCATCGTGGATACCTTGGGGACGCCACCCGGTCTTCCTCCCCCGGCCTTTCTCTCCGGTCTCCTTGCCGCCGTGAAACCAAGCGATGTCCTTTTGGTGTTGGACGCGCTGGTGGGGCAGGAGGCCATCCGCCTGGCTGAGGCTTTTCTTCCCTTTGGGCTCACGGGAATTGTGCTGACCAAGCTCGATGGGGATGCCCGCGGCGGCGCCGCCCTGTCCCTTCCCGCGCGGCTGCGCCTTCCCATCCTCTTTGTGGGCGTGGGCGAGCGGCTGGAGGATTTGGAACCGTTCGAACCCGGTCGCATGGCCGACCGCATCCTTGGGCTGGGCGATCTTTCTGGGCTTGTGGAGAAGCTCCAGGAAGCCGGGGTCTCCGCTCAAGCGGAGAGGCTCCTGCGGGAGGCGGTCTTCACCCTCGAGGATTTCCTGGCCCAACTGGAGGCCGTGCGCCGGGCCGGCCCCCTCTCCCAGCTCTTTGCTCGTATCCCCGGGCTCGGGCGCCCGGAAGAGGACGAAGTGGAGCGGGAGTTCAAAAAGATGAGGGCCATCATCCAATCCATGACGATTGAAGAGCGACGGAACCCCCATATAATCGGGGCCAGCCGCAAACGCAGGATTGCCCGCGGCTCCGGCACGACGGTTCAGGACGTAAACCGTCTTTTAGCCGAATACGAGCAGGCCAAAAAGCTCCTGCGCGGGCTTAAACCCGGAAAAATCCGGGGAGGAAAATTCCCGTTTCCGAGGTGATGGTATGGCGGTGAAGATCCGGCTCATGCGTGTGGGGAAGAGAAAGCAGCCCCACTTCCGTCTTGTGGTGGTGGCGGCCGCGAAAAAGCGCGACGGCGCGGTGATCGAGGTCCTCGGGCACTACCACCCCGTGGCCGAAGTGGACGAGCTCACGGTGGATGTGGAGCGGGCTTTGGGCTGGCTGGAGAAAGGGGCCCAGCCCACGGAGGCGGCTCGGCGGCTTCTTTCCCGGGCGGGCGTGATGAGGCTTTGGCACGAGCGGAGGTTTGGAAAGCCGAGTGATCCTGGAGCTCAGCCGCTATCTTCTTAGGGCCATCGTCGGCCGCCCCGGCGAGGTGAAGATCGAGCACATTTGCTCCGGCAGGGTGGATTTTCTTTTTTTTGCCGTGGCTGAGGCCGATCGAAAGAGCCTTTCTGAGCGCGACAAAGAGGCGTTGGCCTTGGTGGTCGAGCGGATCGGGAAAAAGCTTGGCCGCGAGGTCATCGTGGACTGGCGATGAGGTTTGACATCGTCACCGTCTTTCCCGAGATGCTCCGGCCGTTTTTCGCCCAGGGGATCCTCCTGGGTGCCCAGGAGAAGGGTCTCATTGAGGTCCATCTCCACGATCTTCGGGCGTTTTCTCCCGATCCCCGCGGGATCGTGGACGATCGCCCCTTTGGGGGCGGGGCGGGGATGGTCATGCGGCCGGAGCCCTTTTTCCGGGCCGTGCAGGCCATCGCCCAGGAGATCCGGGCCAAACCCTTCGTGATCCTCCTTTCCGCCCAGGGCGTCCTCTTCAACCAGGGGTGGGCCAAGAGGCTCGCCCAAAAGAGAGCCCTCCTTCTTTTGTGTGGCCGCTACGAGGGCGTGGACGAACGGGTCCTTTCTTTTTGCGATCTTGAGCTTTCTCTTGGGGATTTCGTGCTCGCCGGCGGGGAGTTGGCGGCGGCGGTGGTGGTGGAGACCACCGCCCGCATGATCCCGGGCGTGGTGGGCCGTTACGATTCCGTGACCACCGATTCCTTTTACCTCGGGCCGCGGCTGGGCTTCCCCCAATACACGCGCCCCCGGGTCTTCCAGGGCCTCCCCGTCCCGGAAATCCTCCTCTCCGGCGATCACGAGCGCATCCGCCGCTGGCGGGAGAAAGAAGCGTGGAGGAAAACCCTGCGCCATCGCCCCGACCTGGTGGGGCTCAACTTTCCTCCTCAAGAACCAGGGAAATCCAGGTCTGAAGCTTAGGGTAGTGCGTTCCCGGCCAGAAGATCCGGCCACAGGAGGAACAGCGCAGGAACTCCGTGCACCACTCCCGCACCTTCGGGGGAACAAGGGGCAACGCCTCTTCCCTGGGCCAAGCCCAAAGGAAACCGTTGCAGGCCAGACAGCGGGTGAACGGGGCGATCCTCTTTCGGAGATCGAAGCGGCGGATCACCTCCCGCGCTTGCTCCAGGGGCGCCACCGCGCGCACCCAGTAGCCATGGGTGACCCCGCCGTGTTTGAGGAGCTGGCGATCGCGGGTGAGGAGGATCCTTCCGGCGCGGGAGAGGGCGACCAGTTCCGCGTCGGTGATGCCGTTCTCATGGATGACATCGAACCCCAAAAGCCGCAGGAGCCGCGCCAGTTTTCCCAAATGCGCATCGCAGGCAAAGGCCACGTGCCGGAGGGGCTCGCGCCGGATACGCAGAAGCTCTTGAACGTCAAGGCTTTCGAACATGGGGTAAACGGCGATGCGGTCACCATCCTGAAGGCGATGGTCAAAACCCACGGATTCTCCGTTGACCAGGATCAGCTCCACCTCCACGTGGGGAACGCCCAGAGCCTCGATGGCATCCTTAACCGTGGGCTGGCCCGCGAATTCATAGGGAACGGTGCGGCCCCGCAGCTCAGGGGGCAGGAAATCGTTGAGCTCCGCGTAGAACCGGAACTCCGCTTTCCCCATGCCCCTCAAAGCCGGAAGATGGCCTTGGCCCGCGCCAAATCGTCTACGGTGAAGATGAGCATGTTTTTCTCTACCGCAAAGTAACAGGAAAGCACGTTGATCCCATCCCGGGCGAGGCGGTCCAAAACGGTGGCGAGCTGCCCGGGCTGATGAGGAAGGCTCATGCTCAGGGCCTCGCGCTCCTCATAATCCACGCCCAATTGCTTTAAAACCCTGCGGGTTTTGTCGGGCGCGTCCGTGACCATGGCCACCACGGCCTCGTCCAACACGGTGAGGGCGGCGACGGCCTCGATGTTGATCTTCTCCTCCGCCAAGGCCGCGGCGATCTCCAAAAGCGCTCCGGGCCGATTCCCCAGATAAAAGGTGAACTCCTGCACCGCCACCTCCTCTCTTTCCGCCCTTTTTATACCCGGATTTGCCTTTCCAGCCAGGCCTGGAGGATGAGGACGGCGGAGAGCGCGTCCACCTTCCCTTTGCGCCGGCTGGGCTTTTCCCCCGCCTCCCGCATGGCCCGTTCCGCTTCTTTCGTGGTCCAGCGCTCGTCCACATAGAAAACCGGAAGGCCCGCGGCTTTTCCCACCTCCTCGGCAAACTCCTTCACCTTTTGGGCCTGCGGGCCCGCCGTGCCGTCGGGGTTCAGGGGGAGACCCACCACCAGGGCCTCTGCCCCAAGCTTTCGGCAAAGCTCCGCCAGGGCATCCGCGTCCTGGCGGGGGTTGTGGCGTTCGTAGACCCCCTGGGGAACCGCCAGGACCCCGGTTTCATCGGTCCGGGCGATGCCGATGCGGCGCGCCCCCACGTCCAAGGCCAGGGCTCTCATCCTGCGCCAGCAAGGAGGGCCAAGGCCCTCCGGAGCATTTCCTCCACCGGGGCCTCGGGGCATTCCCGCCGCACGGCCTCCCAGGCCCGCCGGGCCTCCTCGGCCTTGAATCCCAGGGCCTTGGAGGTAAGGGCTTGGAGCACGATCCTCTCTTTCTCCGTGGGCGGCGGGGCCTCGGGAGGGGCCCACCTCTGGAGGCGTTCGGAAAGCTCAAGGAGCACCCGCTGGGCCGTACGGCGGCCGATCCCCTTCACCGCGTCCAAGGCGGAGAGATCCCCGCGGCGGATGGCGGAAACGAGCTCCGCGGGAGGAAGCGCGGCCACCAGCTTGAAGGCCAGACGTGGCCCGACCTGAGGCACCGAAAGCAGGGTCCCAAACATCTCCCGCTCCTCCGGCGTGGCGAAGCCGTAGAGGGACAACTCCTCCTCCGCGAGGATGAGATGGGTGTAGAGTTTTGCCTCCTCGCCGGGGGGGAGCCCGGCCGCGGTGCGGTTGGGAACGTTCAGGCGGAAGCCCACCCCGCCCACGGCGAGGACCACCCAATCCTCGCCGACCCCCACCACTCTCCCAAGGAGAAACTCAATCACCCTTCCTCCCAGGAGAGCGCCGGTTCCTCCCAGGCGAGCCTCGCGAGCTCGGCGAACGCGTGGGCCACCCGCTCCCCCTCTCCGGAAAGGAGAAGGACCACGGCGCCTTCGCCGCGGCCCACCCCGCCTGAGGCCACGTGTTCCGCGTGCACCCCGTACAACACTTCCACGGCCTCCGTCTCGGTGATCACCGTCCCCACGAGGGGGACGAAGCCGACGGCCGGGCCGCTGACCCAGCGCAGCCGCCCCTTCCCTAACCTTCGCGCCAGTTCCGCCACGGGCCCGTGCACCGATTTGAGGCGGGAGATGGGGATGATCACCTCCACGCCCCGGGCCAACGCGGCGGCGTAGAACTTGCCCACCGTTCCGCCTTCCTCGTCGGCCGTAAACACCCCCACCGTTCCCGTGGGGTCCAACGCGTTTCCGCCCTTGATCACCACATCGTTTGGGGATAGGCGCGCCAAGATCTCCGACCACCTCAGGCTCTTGGGCTCCCCGCGCTCGAGCACCACCATGGACTTGCGCTTCTCTTGGGGAAGGACCCCAAGCTCACGGCCCACGTAGCCGGCGCGGTACGGCTCTTTGGCCACCGCCTCCCCCAGGAGCTCCTCGAGGACGTAGGCGTTGGTGCTACCCACTCCCACCACGATCAGGCCCTCCTTTTTGGCCCGCGCGATGGAGGGGAGGCTTGCCACGGCCCGGGCGATGAGCCTTTTGGCGGCTGGCTGCGGAACAACCACCAAAGCCTGCTCCCCTTCCCTTGAACGAGATACCGCCCTCATGCTATAACACTAGCTGAAGGAAATTTAGCAAGCAAAGGGGGCGAAATGGCGTTCACACGTGACCAGTACGAAGCCGAACGCAGGTCTTTCCGTTGGGATATCCCGGAGAACTACAACATCGCGGCGGTGGTGGACGCCCATGCCCGGGAAAAGGGGGACAGACCCTGTGTCCTTTGGGAATCGGAGGCCGGGGAGCGTCGGGTCCTTACCTGGCGCCAGCTTTCCCAACTCTCCGCGCGCTTTGCCGCGGTCCTCATGCGGCTTGGCGTGAAAAAGGGCGACCCCGTCATCCATCTTTTCCCGCGGCTTCCGGAGGCGTTCATCGCCCAAATCGGCACGTTCAAGGCCGGAGCGGTGGCCGTGCCCTGCGTGGACATGCTGCGGGCCAAGGACATCATTTATCGGGCGGAGACGGCCGGCGCGCGGGTGGTGGTGGCCCACGTCTCTGTAGCCGAGGAAGTGGACGCCACCCGCGGCCAATGCCCCTTGGAGCACTTCATCCTCATGGGGGGGAAACGCCCGGGCTGGCTCCCCTTTGAGGAGGAGGTGGAGAAAGCCCCGGAGGTCCCACCGGTTCCCCTCTCCGTCCATGACCCCATCACCATCAACTTCACCTCCGGAACCACGGGCAACCCGAAGCCCGTCATGCACCGCCACCGCTGGCTCTATGGGCACCTCCGCGTCACCGCCCGCTATTGGTGGGAGCTCTCCCCGGATGATCTCATGTGGGCCACCACCGCACCGGGCTGGGCCAAGTGGTACTGGTCGCCCATCGGCGTGGGTCTCAATGTGGGCGCCACCCAGTTCATCTACCACGGTCGCTTCGAGGCCGAAAAATACCTGGAACTTCTTTCCCGCTACCCCATCACGAAGCTTTGCGCCACGCCCACGGAGTACCGCCTGATGATTCAGGTCCCGGACCTTGGGCGATTTACGCTGAAGCTTCGAGACGCGCTTTCCGCGGGGGAGCCGCTGAACGTGGAACCCATCGAGGTCTTCCGCGAAGTCTTCGGGGTGACCATCCGCGACGGGTATGGCCAGACGGAGTCCGTGTGCTTGGTGTGCAATCCCCCAGGCCTCCCCGTGAAGCCTGGCTCCATGGGGATTCCCACGCCCGGCCCGAATGCCACCCCCATCGACGAGGAGGGGAATCCGGTGGGGCCAGGCGAAGTCGGGGAAATCGCGATCCCCGTGGGGAACCCCGGCATTTTCGACGGGTACTGGAAGGATCCCCAGCTCACCCAGGCGGTGTTCTCCGAGAAGTGGTACCGCACCGGGGATCTAGTGCGGGTCGATGAGGAGGGCTACCTCTTCTTCGAGGGCCGGGCCGACGATGTGATCAAGGCCTCCGGCTACCGCATCGGCCCCTTTGAGGTGGAGGACGCCCTGGTTTCCCATCCGGCGGTGGTGGAGGCGGCGGTGATCGGGAAGCCTCACCCCACCCGGGGCCAGATCGTCAAGGCCTTCGTGGTCCTGGCCAAGGGCTATCCGCCCTCTGAGGAGCTCGTCAAGGAGCTTCAGGAGCACGTGAAGCGGGTCACCGCGCCCTACAAGTACCCGCGGGAAATCGAGTTTGTGGCCGAGCTTCCCAAGACACCCAGTGGGAAGATCAAGCGGGCGGAGCTGCGTCGCCTGGAGCTGGAGCGCCTGCGGGCGGAGCGGCAAACCCCTTAGGGGGAGAGCTTGCGCGTGGCCCTCCTGTTCATCACCGCGGAGGCGGAAAGCCTCATCGCCCGGTGCGCCCGCGTGAGCCACCGGAGCGCCGGAAAAGGCCGGGAGGACGACCGCCGCCTCGTGCGCCGGCTCATCGCCCTCGGGCACGAGTCCGTATTGGAGCATGCCTCCGCCACCTTCGAGATCTCCGGGATCTCCCGGGCCTGCGCCAACCAACTCACCCGCCATCGCCTGGCCAGCTTTGTACAGGAGTCCATGCGCTACGTGGACGCCCAAAGCAACGAGCTTGTCCGCCCGCCCTCCTTCTCTGAGGAGGACTGGAAAAGGGCTCAGGAGCTTTTTCAAAGCGCCCTGGACCTTTATCGCGCCCTGGTGAGCAGGGGGGTGCCCAAGGAGGACGCGCGGTTTGTGCTGCCCTTGGGGATCGAGACGCGGCTCATCCTCACCGCGAACTTCCGGGAACTTCGGCACATCCTGCGTCTGCGCTTGAGCACCAAGGCGCAGTGGGAGATCCGCGAGGTGGCCCGGCGGATGTGGGAGATCCTATACGAGCGGGCTCCCAGTTGCTTTGAGGATCTCCGGGCGCTCGCCGAAGGACAACGGGCGTAAGGGGGAGAGGGTGCAGGAAAGCGTTCGGGAATCCATTTATGCTATCCTTTCCGACCGGGAAATTGCCGCCCTCTGCCAGGGCCCGCGGCCGATGATCTCCCCCTTCATCCCCCGCCAGGAGGGAAAACCCACGTACGGCCTCTCCTCCTTCGGCTACGATATCCGGCTGGGCCGGAGGTTCCTCGTCCCCTTGGGTGGGGTCAATGCCGTGCTGGACCCCTTGAGTTTTCCACGGGAGCTTTTCCGGGAGATTGAGGCGGAAACCACGTTTGAGCTCGCCCCGCATTCCCAGGTCCTGGCCGAAACGGTGGAGGTCTTCGCCATGCCCGACGACGTGATGGGCGTGTGCTGGGGAAAGTCCAGCTATGCCCGTTGTGGCCTTCTTGTGAACGTCACCCCCCTTGAGCCGCGGTGGCGGGGGCGGCTGACCCTGGAGCTTGCCAACCTCTCGCCCCTCCCCATCCGCCTCCACGTGGGGCAGGGCATTGCCCAGGTTGTGTTCTTCCGTGGCCGCAGGCCCGCCCGGGGTTACGACGAAAAGGAGGCCGGTGGCCTCTACCAAGATCAAGCCGGGGTGACCCCGCCGAGGTGAGCGGTGCTTCAGCGGGACACGGAAGCGGAACTGGTACAGCGGGCGGTGGGAGCACGCACACAAGCTTACGCTCCCTATTCGCGCTTTGCCGTGGGCGCAGCGCTTCTTGCTCAGGACGGCCGAATCTTCACCGGCTGTAATGTGGAAAACGCCTCTTATGGGCTTACGGTGTGTGCTGAACGCGTGGCCTTGTTCAAGGCTGTCTCCGAGGGCGCGCGCGAATTCCTCGCGTTGGCCGTGGCTTGTGGGAAAAGCCCCTGCGCCCCTTGCGGCGCCTGCCGCCAAGTCCTTTATGAGTTCGCGCCCGATCTGCTCCTGATCATGGCCGACGGGGAGGGCAAAAATTGGCGGAGTGCTAAGCTCCGCGACCTTTTGCCCCAGGGCTTTGGCCCCTCCGCCCTGCAAAAGTGAGGGGAGTTTGGTTTTGGGCGAGACGTGGGAACCGCGGGCTCTCCGGCGGGTGAGCACGGAGGCGCTTGAACTTACCGCGGCGAGGAGGGCGGCCAGAAGCGCGTGCTCCAGAAGAAAGCGGGACAACGGAAAAACCGCGCCGTGATGGCCCAAAGGAGGAGCGATGACGGCGAGCTGGCCGCGGTCCAAAAGGATAACCCCAGCCACCGAAAACGGCTCACATGCTCCGTCAAATCGCAACCGCAAAGAACCTCGGCCAAAGACCAAACCGCAACGCGCTCAGAGGAAAGCCCAGGGAAAACCTTCGGGCGCGGGAAAAACGCGGATCCCCGAGGGAAACGCGAGTCCAGGAAGCACCACGGGACAGGAAGGGGCGCGCCAAAGAAGCCCCCACAGCCCCCAAAGCAGGCCGCCCACCACGAAGCCCATGAGAACTGACCTCATCGCTCCCGCATTTACCGGATGGCCACGCTTGACTCCCCACGGCCTTTGGGGATAGTTTCGACCAGCCTCAAAAGGACAAGGAGGCACGATGGGCCAGTGGTGGGAGGATTTTCGCACGTTTCGGACGTTCATCACCCCTAAGGTGATGCCCGTTGTGTTCTGGATGGGGGTGGCCATCGCCGTGATCCTTGGGCTCATCACCGTGGTGGAGGGGAGCATTCATGGGAGCGCTCGCGCCATTTTCTCGGGCCTTGTGACCCTGTTTTTGGGCCCTCTTTTTGTCCGCATCCTTTGTGAGGTTGTGCTGACTTTCTTCCGTGAACGGGAGTGAAGCGGCGAGGGCGTCCTGCGCGTACAATCTTTGGGCATGGCGAAGGGTGGGGCGGCCTTCGTTGTCGGCTTGATCCTGGGTCTTTTGGGCTTTGCGGGCGAGGGGATCAAGCTAACCCTTGACGGTACGGTCAATCCGGCGACCAGCGCCTACCTCATCCGGGGCATTCGGGAGGCCCAGCGGCGCGGGGCCTCCCTGGTGATCCTGGAGCTGGACACCCCCGGCGGGCTGGACACCGCCACCAAGGACATCGTCGAGGCCATCATGAGGGCGGAGGTGCCGGTGGTGGTGTGGGTGGGGCCGGCGGGAGCGCGGGCGGCCTCGGCCGGAACTTTCATCATCCTTTCGGCCCACGTAGCGGCCATGGCCCAGGGCACCTCCGTGGGCGCGGCTCACCCCGTGGCCCTGGGCGGCACGACCGCCGACGAAACGGACCCCAGGGTGCAAAAGATCGTGAACGATGCGGCCGCGCGGATCCGGGCCATCGCCGAGGCCCGCGGCCGAAATGCGGATTGGGCGGAAAAGGCCGTGCGGGAATCGGCCACCCTCACGGCTACCGAGGCTCTCGCCCTGCGGGTGATCGACCTCCTTGCTGATTCCATGCCGGAACTTCTTCTCAAGCTCGACGGCTTTAAGCTCCCGGATGGGAGGACCATCAGCACCCAGGCCTTGGCCATGGACGAGGTGCGCATGACCTTCAAGGAGCAGTTTTTCGCGTACCTTGCAGATCCCAACCTGGTCTATATCCTCCTCATGCTCGGCCTCTATGGCCTCATCTACGAGTTTCTCACCCCGGGCATTGGGCTTGGGTTTGTGGTGGGAAGCATCTCCCTTCTCCTTGCCCTTTTTGGCCTCCAGCTTCTGCCCATAAGCTTAGTGGGGGTGGGGCTGGTTCTCCTCGGTTTCGCTCTCGTTGTTCTGGATGTATTTGTCCCCTCGCATGGGGTTCTCACCCTCGGGGGTTTAACCAGCCTGGTGTTGGGATCCCTTTCCCTTTTCGAACTGGAATCCCCAGCGGTGCGGCTCTCCTGGAGCACGATCGCGGCTACACTGGGCACATTAACGCTCATTTTGCTCTTCATTGTGACGAAGGGACTCACCGCCCAACGCCGTCGATCCTATCCCCTGACCACATTGGTGGGACTGGTGGGCAAGGCCAAAGATGATCTCAATCCGGAGGGATGGGTTTTCGTGCACGGGGAGCACTGGTGGGCGGTGGCCGAGGATCCGCCGATTGCCCGGGGGGAGGAAGTGGAGGTGGTGGGGGAGGAGGGGCGGTCCCTGCGAGTGCGCCGCCGGCAGGTCAAAAAATAAAGGCTGGATTTCACTCTGGCCCTTACCAAATCCCCTCTTAGGGAACCAATCGGGATGTCTGGCTGACTCAAGCGTAGCGCTCTTCCCTCGGAAATGAGCGCGGAGGCCCGCGGGCTTTGGCCACCGAGCGCCTCATGCCGAGAGTGCCGGGCAGAAAGTGCCACCAGGTGCTTTGACCTTGCACCAGGCGATGTCATCGTTGATCAGGCTCAGACCCAACGTCCCCGTGCTCCCTTGGCTCGCGCGCACGCCCTTGGAAACCAAGGTGAGCTCAGCAAGGATAAGTGGCGTGCTTTTTCGGCAGCGATCCCTTTGAACCCGATCATCCCGGCGAACATGGCCCGCTTTTCGCCTTGATCCGTAACCACCGGGCCTTGCACCTCTTTTTAGTGGGACCCCAGGTGAGGTAGTGCCTCGAGGAATCTTTCCCGTGAATGGCCTAATTTGTGGAGCACGGCAGTGGCAGGCAAGAGGGCGCGAGGCAGGTGACAGGGCCGAGGGAGCTGGGACTGACTCTCAAGGGCCCTGGCAGGCTGCGCTGGATGCTCAACCCTGACGAACTTGCCATTCGGGAATCCTTAGGGGGAGGGCTTCGAGTTGCGTTACTAACCGAGGAAAGCAAGAAAGGTTTAGGAGGAAAGCCTTGCTCACTTTTATGGGCTCCACGTCCCGCTTGGGGCACTACCTCCGGAAAGCCGGGCCGCGGGCATAATGACGAGGTCAAACAGGGCCTCTCCGAGGGCGAAGGAGGGGTACATGATAAAGCTCACCCCACGGTGCGGTGATCAGGCGCACTTTTGCTCCGGTCAGGCGCTCCCGGTCCGGAGCGAACATCACGGCGGGCTTGGCCATGTACGGCGGGGGCTGGGTGAACACCGGGATCGTGACGCCTTCTTCTCGCCTGAGCCAAACCCACGACCGCACCGAAAACCAAAACCTTCCGCGACCTCATGGCTCACCTCCACGCCCATGTCCTAGCGTACGCATGATCCTGCCCACCTCTTGCTCAGCCCTGGCCCTGTCCTTTTGCTCTCCCCGGTCTCCCCTTTTTTGATTTAGAAAAACTCGTTCGCAAACAGTTGGTGGAGGCCAAAGCAAGGCCGCCCTGCCGTGGACGGGGCTAGGAGATCGTTCCCACGTGTGATGGCCCAGTCGGCACCCCCTTCCTCCGCCCCAGGTACCAGGCCAGCTTTTTTGGCTTCGGCCGATGGCCCTCTTGGTCGCCAGGACCAGGGCCTCCGTCTCGGATCTGGTCCAGAGGGGAGAGCGACGGGGCCGGCCCGACCGGTCCCTCAGCCCCTTCCCCCAGCGCTGCGGTGCCGCTCGACCCGCTTTCGGATAACGTTCCGCGAGGTCCTCCACTTCCAGACAGTTCCGATAACTCTGCCTTCCCCGGTGGCGGCCCAAGAAGCCGCATCCCTGCCGCTTCCCGGTTCATGGCTTATGTTTCCCGGTAGGCAAGATCCACTTTCGGTGTCCATCCTTATCTTGCCAAGCTTGTTCAGGAGCAGCACCGCTTTTCCTCCCTCTCCGCCCTCCTCACGGGCGACTCTGCTTGGCAACGCTATCCTGGCGCACCACAGGGGGCCGCCTCTTGACAAGGGACAGGCGGCACGCTACCATGCGACACGTATCCCCAGGGGAAAGGAGGTGGTGGGAGAGAGGTACCAGGGTTCGCGGAGTTTCGGGATCCGGAAAGCCAGTAAGTACCAGATTTGGATTCAGTTGTGAGTAAAAAGGAGGATGGAGAAATGAAGCGGGCTCTCGCGATTGCAGTGGCAGTTTGTACGTTGGGCATCGCGGGCTTTAGCCAGATCGCCCTCAAGGGGAGCTGGACGGCGACGGTGTGTCTCGTGCCCGAGACGACCATTTCCAGCACCCTCAGCCTGACCTATACGGTCGCTGGGTTTGACATCACGAGCACGACCGGGTTTGGGATGGTTGGGCTCACGGCCCAGAGCTTCTCCCTCAAGGGCGCGTTCGGGCCGTTCAAGATGGATGGTGGGATGCGGTTCGAGGTGTCCCCGCCCAGCTACTCCCGGTCGTGGCTCACCACGGCCTTTGACTTCGCTGGGGTCGGGATCAGCCTCCTCGTCCGCCACTGGCTGCCTGGGCACTGGGACCCTCTGTGGACGGGTGACCCGTGTCTACCGCAGACCCCGTACACCGCGGGCATGCAGTACACGTTCACGACCACGGTCGCCCCGCTGTCCATCCGGATTCGGTTCCTCGACTGCTGCTACGGGATCGAGTTCCAGGACCTGCTCGTCACCCTGAAGGGCGTAGATCTCTGCTGCGGGATCAAGTACGACGCTGAGTTCAGCTTCACGAAGCTCGGGTTCCACAGCCTCGTCCTCAAGGGGATCAGCATCCCGCTCTGCTGCGGCGTGTCCCTCGACGTCGCGGTCACCTACACCGTCACCTCTAAGTCCGTCACGATCACCCCGAAGTTCGCCGGGTTCGCCGAGGCGTGCTTCACGGTGTGGGGCGACGCGGTGTGGACGACCCCCACCTGGAGCGGCATCCGGATCGACGCGTACCGGATCCGCTGCACGATCGCCGACTGTAACTACCTCGAGTACGTCCACGCGTTCGCTCCGGGTGCGCTCACGATCCCGAAGGCGATCCGCGATAAGTTCCTCGCGGCCTGCGGCGAGTACGAGTACCTCGAGCTCGGGTTCTGCGGCCCTGGCTGCTGCGGCGGGAGGTACACGGTCACCCTCCGCACCCTGTGGGGCACGGTGACTCCGGGCATCTTCGGGATCACCCGGTTCGTGGGCACGGTGGCGATCCCGATCATGACGAACTTCACCCTCAACCTCGACTTCGTCGCCCCGGCCTCGGCCTGCGCCAGCGCGCGCTTCTGCCTCGGCTGGACGTTCACGTTCTAGTCGAGCCCTTCAAGGTTTACCCACGGGCCCCGCACTGCGGGGCCCGTTTCTTTCTCTCCCCCATCCGGGGAGCGGAAGCCGAGGTGGGGGGTAACGGGTGCGGACCCCTGCTGCTCCATCTGCCCCCTGGTTGGGAGGGCCTCTCAATTCCCCCTCTCCCCTGGCGGGAGAGGCCTGCCTATTTTCCCCTCTCCCCTGGCGGGAGAGGGTTGGGGTGAGGGGGACGAAGAGCTGGTTCAGAGTTAGGTTCTCTTCACCCTCTCCCCAACCCTCCCCCATCGAGGGGGAGGGAACTAGGCC
>ERZ1685331.109-NODE-109-length-21967-cov-19.793766_pt1 | contig 21967 bp, 20 predicted proteins | sample MGYA00580194_ERZ1685331 | MGnify/ENA primary metagenome ERZ1685331 (study PRJEB41501, sample SAMN08275520) | hot springs metagenome | biome: alkaline hot spring; material: microbial mat | place: Russia: Ush-Beldyr | collected 2015-07 | depth 0.5 m m ...
CTCAGTTCTCAGTTCTCAGTCCTCAGTTCTCAGTTCTCAGTTCTCAGTTCTCAGTCCTCAGTCCTCAGTTCTCAGTTCTCAGTTCTTAGTTCTCAGTTCTTAGTTCTCGATCGCCGCGCCACTTCGCGCAATGCCTGCAAGTTGAGCACCTCCGCCACCTCATACCGGGTAGGAACCGACCCGGCGACCGGGCGAACATTCACCATCGCCGGGAAGCCGCCAGCGCGCCCGTGGATCTCCGCCAGCACCGCGACGGCCAGCGGCGCCAGGGCTGGCGGATTGATCAGAAGCGGCGTGGTTTGCCATTCGTCGGGGGATAAACCGACGCGATCCACCAGTTCGACGGCAACCTCAGCGAGCGGGCGTTCCCGGTCGATCTGCGCGTCGATTGCGCGAACTTCGGGCGTCGCGCCGACGAACGCAGCGATCTGCGCCAGTTGCTGGTCGGTCAACGGATGCGAAAAATTGATCAGAATCATGGCGTTGTCCCTCCCGTGCGTGCAAAGACAATCTGTTTCGGCGCGGTAGCGCTGTTGATCAGCAACGTACCGTCTTTTCCATAAACTGCCGGATAGTACTGTAGCGGCGCACTCCAGTTGCGCGCCGCCAACGCCAGCCCGACGCTCATCACCGCTGTGCCGCCGGTGATGTCCACCGCAACCGGCTGCGCCCGCGGCCGCTTCTGTGCCGCATCCAACACCTGCATCGCTGCGCAAAAAACGTCTTCCAGCGATGTGGCATTGGAAATGGGTTCCGTATGCACATCGACATTCCGCTCAATCAGCCACTGTTTGAGATCGCTCACCTTGGTTTTGGCGCGCTCCTGCACTTCGGGCGACACGATCAGCCAGCAGACGCGCAGCGTCGCGTTGCGCAGGTGCCACTCCAGAATCGCCCGCTCGGGACCCGGCTGGCTCAACCCGACCGGCAGGATCAACCCGGCATGCGGCTGGATCTGTTCGGCTGGCGCGACTTCAACGAACGAGGGTTGCCGGGCAATCGCCGCGAGTGCCTGGCGCAAACCCCAGTAGAGCAGCGGAAAAATCAGTGCAGCGCCGACAATGATGCCGATGAGCGTCACCGGTTGCTCGCCGAATGTCAGCAGCACCAATTCGTAAAGTGCATTGCCGAGCATCGCCAGCGCGAGCGAGGCGACAATGAAGAGCAGCGGGGCGCGCGAATCGAGAAACTGCGCCAGAAACTCGCTCAGACGACGAGCATTCATGCCATCTCCTTACACAGACCCTCGACGGAGTCAGTCGCGTACAGATCGAACATCTTCTGGATGCTTGCGCGCATCATCTCGACGAGCGGCGCCGGTTCGAGCACACGACAGTGTTCACGGTAACGCATCAGAATCTGACGGGCGCGCCAGAGATCGTCAGATTCTGCGGTGACGGTTGCCGAACCGTCAGCCGCATAGTCGATCCTGGTCTTCTGAAACCATTCGGCAACATCGCGCTGCCGCGCCACGGCTGGCGCCAGCCAATACCGCAGCGCATATGTCGGTCGTCGATAGTCGCGGCGCAACGCCTGCGGCAGGCGCCGGACACTGCCGGGAACGATGCGGTTGAGCCGGTACAGCACAAACTGTCCCACAAGTTCAGGCACGTCGCTCGCCAGGCAGAAGGCGTCGAGATAGGTGTGCCCCTCACGGTAGACGAATTCGAGCGGAGCGACGCGATGATGCCTGGCGGCGCCATCGGGCGTGTGTGGCGAGCAGTAGTCGAACTCAACTTCACGCTTGCGCAGGACGCCTTTCAGAACGTGCATCATCTCGGCGACGCCATCGGTCGGCGCTTGCGGGCGATCCACGCGCGGCGATGCGGTCAGGCTGCGCAGCAGGTTGCGGCGATCATCGGGCATGAGCGACTCGATGCGCTCCAGAAACGCATTGATCTGCGCAGCGACCGGCAGATCGCTCTTTTCATAGACATCGAGCAGAAACGCGGCTGCTTCGATCTCACCGTCCGGCAGATCGATCAGCGCCAGGTTTCCCAGCGATTTCAGCGCATAGACCCCATCGTTGTCGCGCTCAATCGTGCAGCCATACTCCGCGCGCAGCGCGGCGATGTCGTGGCGCAGCGCGGCAGACGCATCCGCCGGGTAGACTCCTTCAGGCACATCGGTGAACGTCGCGTTTGCCTCATCGATCAGATCACGCGCAGTCGCCGGTCCCCGGATGAGGCGGCGGATCAGAAACAGGCGGCGACGATGGATCAATCGGGAACTGCGCTTATCGCCGCCGCGCCGCTGTCGTTCGGTCATACCTGCCTCCTCACTCAGCCAGCGTTACGAATTGATACGTCAGATCCCATGCCTGGCGCGACAGATTATTGAGCGCAAAGAAGCGATCCAGGACCTCGTCTACGATACTGGCGAACTGATCATACTCCGGGCGCGAGATAGGGCGGAACCCGTGCGCCAGAATGCTGGTGTTCCGCACATAGGAACGCTGACGAATCTCGCTGATGTTCCACCCGCGTACCAGCGGGTCATCGAGCGCCTGGAGCAGCATATAGCCATCGAAAAGCGCAATCGAGCGTTCTGGCAGATCGTACAGTCTGCGAAATCCCTGAGCACACTGCGCCTGACGGTATCGCTCGTTGAGATCGGGGACGCGCCGCAATACTGTATCAAACGACGGCTCCGCCGTCCAGACGCCATAGGTCGCCAGGCGATGCTGCGCGAGCAGTTCCAGGCAGCGGTAGCGCATCAGCGCCGCGACGTCGTAACGTCCCTGCGCCGCGCGCCGCAGCGCCGCGCCGTGCAACGAACCGAGCAGCGCCAGAACCTGATCCAGATCGTTCAGCGCAGCGAGTGTATCATCACTCCGTGGATTGCGCTGAGTCAGCCGCTGATTGATGGCGGTCAACCGCGCCAGCGACTGCCGCTGCGCCTCAAGCGTCGCGCGCGCCGATCGAAGGTCTTGCGGCAACGCATCGTGCCTCAGAACGCGGTCGAGCGCCGCGCCCGCCTGCTGCGGCGCAAAGCCATCCCACGCCAGGTACGCCGCCGAGAGGTCAGCGTAGATCGCGTAGTCCTGATTGCCCGGCACACGCTGCGCCAGATTGCGAAAGATCGTTTCGGCGCCGGCGTAATCGTGATGATTGTGCAATCGGCGCGCCTCTGCCGCTTCCAGATCGCCGAAGACCTCGTAGGGGTCTTCCGGCATGGCGAACCGCTGCGTTCCCTGAATCGGACGATTTGCGTCATAGTCGCTATCGACATAGACCGACGCCAGACGCAGGACATGCGCCGCTTTCGCCAGCCCGACTGTCATCGTCGCTTTGCCGCCGGTCAGATCCACCGCAATCTCGTGGCGAGCCAGGTCGCTCCACCGATCAAGCACTGCCCGCAACCCGGTGTAGACGCTCAACACGTTGGAGTGGTCGCCCTTCGGGCAAAACCATTTGTCCGGAGGGGATTGCAAATTCACCTCGGCGATCTGTGTGAGCCGCTCAATACACTGATCGATGAATCTCCCTGCTCGTGACCGATCGGTGAGCAAAAACGCCACTCGCTCAGGGTTGAGACCGGCGATCAGCAACGATGACGTATCCGCCTGCAACGTCCCGACCAGCACCAGACCGCGAAATGTGTGATTGCCGACGGTTTCACGAAAGCGTCGAAACACTTCGGGAAACGGCAGCGCTTCAGTTGGCTGTGTCATTGCGTGTCCTCCTTCTCGGTCAGACGGGTCGCGGGAGTCGCGCCGGTGCGCTTGATCGGTCGCGCACCGAATCTGCGCCGCCGCGAGCCGCCTGTTGATGGTAGTATAACCTGATAATGCGTCGCAAACGTGACAACGGCGGCGATAGATGCGAGAAAACCCGGCTTGCGATATGGTCTCTCTTTCAAAGGAACAAACCTGTCCAAACACCTACAAGTCTGAGGATGGCTTTCCGATGCGACATACGTCTCCTGTACCGTGCGCCAGGGAAGAGCGGAGTATGTACGCTGCTCCTGCACAGGGCGCTGCCGCGCCCTCGCCTGCCTGCGCGAGGGGATGCCTCTTCTCACACATGCAGATTTTCTGGCAAGCCCTCGCCTTGCATCGCCCGTTTCAGGCATCAGGACGCCTCAATTCCCCCTCCACAGCAACATTGAAGAGGGAGCCGGGAGCAAGAAAAAAAGCCTCGGGGCGCAGATGACCGTCGCTCTGGGGGGCGGCAGGTGCACGGCAGGAACGTATGGCAACCCTGGCGTGTGCGCCCGTAGCGCGTGATCCGCAGCGGGTGATGGGTATCACCGGGGGATCGCCCGGCTTACGAGGCGCTCAACGGGTTGAAATAGGTATAGACCAGCCGCGAAAATGCCGCAATAGTAGACATCATAATCCGGTCGGGAACCGGCGCATCGCCTGACGCTATCGGGCGATACACATAAATTGCGACAACATAATCGCCGCCAGGCGAGCGCACAATGCCGACGTCCGCCTGCATGTCGGCAATCCAGCCGCTTTTGTGTTCGACGCGCACTCCTTCGGGAAGGCCGGCGACCATCCGCCGGTCATCGCCATTCTCTGCCAGATTGTCGAGCATTTCCTGGCAGCGTTCCGGCGTCAGCATATCGGCGAAACGCTCCAGCAGCAACCCTTCGCCGCGCGCGCAACGATCCACCTCGACATACAACATCGCCATTTCGCGCGGCGTGGTGCGCAGATAGCGTCCCGCATCGGTATAGGGCGGCTTCCCGCCACGGGCAGGACCCGCCTTCACCTTGAGCTTCATCAGTCTGATGTAATCCTGCGCCTCGAACGGCACATACTGAAACGTCTCACGAAAGCCGAGATCGGACAGCACCTCGCTCATTCGCTCCGCCCCGACGATGGCGTCTTCGGTGCCGCCGCCGCCGATCGACGCAGCAAGCAGCGCATTCGCCGCCAGGTTGTCGCTTTCGACGATCATTCTGCGCAGCGCCGCCTGTTGCTTTTCGGTGAATTCGGGCAGGTTGATATAGGCGTTGAGCATAATCGGCATCTTGATCGTGCTGGCTGCTGCAAATGCGGTATCGGGATTGATAGCGGCCACGACCTCATCATTGGTCAAGTCGTAGACGTAGACCCCGATCACGCCGCGCCAGGAGTCCGCCATGATTTCCAGGTGTTCTTGCAGCATCTGCGGATCCGGTCGAACGGCGGGTCCGCGCTGCGGCACGGGGGTCAGGGTTACACGCCGTGGCGCACCCACCGAACGCAGGCGATCATCGATTTGCTGCACAGCGCTGTCGAGGTCAATGCTCAATCCGCCCTCCATCACAAAACTGCGCGAAATGGTTTTGGTTTCGGTAATGACCGAAAATTGCGCCGGAATGCGGACTTCTTCATTCAACGCCGCAAGTGCCGCACGCAGTTTGGCTTCGTCGTACTCGATCTGCAACGGCACCCGCTCACCGATAGGCGCAGTGCGCGCAGCGTCGAGCATCGGATCGAGATCGATGCGCATGTCGATCTCTTCAGGTCGCAGCAGGACTTCCCGGTTGCCTGCGCGGATGTCAAGCGGGCGCAGCAGCGGCGCCAGGCGCGCCGTCAACTCCTGTCGCGCTTCAGCGGGTGTCAACCCGCCGACTTCGATGCCTGCAATATAGACCCCTTCCGCCAGACGCGGCTCCGGAGTGGCGGTTGGCGCAGAGGTTGCCGTTGGAGCAGGAGATGGGACAGCAGTTGCAGTCGCGGCGGTTGTCGGCGACGCTTCAGGCGTTGGCGCCATCGTCGCGCCTGTTGGCGTGCCGCACGCAACCAGCGACGCCAGGCTTATCAGACACAGAATGCGCAGCAGCGCGGCATGCGCTCGTATGACGTGGTCCATGGATAGTATGCCTCGACGAACAGGTTTTCAGGAATGTTTGAAAGAACCAGGAACCGAGAACTGAGAACCGAGAACTGAGAACCGGGAACTGAGAACCGGGAACTGAGAACCGGGAACTGAGAACCGAGAACTGAGAACCGGGAACTGAGAACCAGGAACTGGTATTAGGGGTTAGGGGTTAGGGATTAGGGGTTAGGCTTCCTGACCTTTAACCTGTACCTTTCCCACGTTCAACCTGTACCCTTCCCACGTTCAACGTTCACCGCCCGCCTGCCACGGTCAACGGTCAACGTTCAACGCCCGCCTTCAACCTTCACCCCTCCCATATTCAACGTTCAACGTTCAACATTCAACGTTCAACGCGCCACCTTCCCACCTGCACCCTTCCCCCTCTCGCCTCTTGCTTCGCGTCTCCGGTGGTATACTACCACATATATCGTCACAAGATGCGAACGTGTATGATTACGACCCTCCCTGAACGCATTGCTGCGCTGCCGCCGGCGGATCGTGCGCGATGCGAGCGGTTGTTCTTCGTCGAGCGCGTCGAAGGGCAAACCGTCATTCCCCGGGAGATGGAACCGTGGGTTGCCAGTAGTTTCGGCAACATCGACCGGGTGCGCCGGCAGACGATCGTGCGAGTGGTCAATCGTTTCACCCTCGAAGGGACGCTGTTCAATCCGCTGCGCGCACTGCGACCCGCAGGGAAAACGATGAGCGACGCTGACCTGCACGCCTGGATCGAATCGGAACTGAACGACCTCGACTTCTTCGCACAACCGTTCGCGGCAACCAGTGCCGATATTTTCGGACGAATCCGCGGTCGCTTTTGCGTGACGGCATCGAACATCGCCAAATACGACGGCTGGCACGGGCTGGTGGTGTTCGATGAACCGCATCCGCTCCGCTTTGATCGCGACCAGTTCGCCGATTATCTGGAGGTGGCGCTGCGCTGGCTCGAGGCGGCGCACCGGCACGACCCACAGGCGATCTACCCGATGATCACCTGGAACTGTCTGCCGCGCAGCGGCGCCACCATCGCGCATGGGCATATGCAGATGTCGCTGGCGCGCGGCATGCACTACACCCGGTCAGAACTCTGGCGCCGCGTCGCGCTCCAGTACGGCGAAGTCGCGCGCTACTTCGCTGATCTTGTTGCGGTGCACGCCGATCTTAATCTGCTGATTGCCGGTACGCCTGCGGGTCACATGTTCGCCCATCTGACGCCGTTGCGCAATGGTGAAGTCGTGGCGCTGCTGCCATATGCGCCAGACGCGGCGCTGCTCGCCGGAGAATTGACATCACTCATGTACCCGGCGCTGCGGACGATGGTCGATCACCACAAGGTGCGCGCCTTCAATGTCGGCATCGCCCTGCCGCCGTTCAGTGACGACACCGGCGCATGGAGCGGCATGCCGGTCATTGCACGGCTTGCCGACCGCGGACCGGCGCTGAATGTCCGCAACGACTGGGGCGCGATGGAACTGTTTGCTACCGGGTGCGTCACGGTCGATCCGTTCGAGGTGGCGGCGGCGCTGAGACGAACGCAGGCGTGAGGGACGAGGCGAGAGACGAGAGGTTGCAGAGAGAAGCAGTGCAGGAAGCGACGTTGCAGCGCAACGTCGCTCTGCCCACACCACTCGCCACTCGTCACGCAGCACTCAATCCGGTCGCGTTCCCAGCGTTACATCGAGTGACAATTGCTCGCCGTTGCGCACCACATCGAGGGTGACAACATCGCCCGGTTTGTACTCCAGCAGCAGAGCGCGCAGCGATTGGCCAGGACCGATTGGCTTGCCATTGACTTTTGTAACGATATCACCGCTGCGCAAACCGGCGCGCGCAGCGGGACCGCCTTGCTCGACGGCGGAAATCAGTGCGCCGGCATTGACCGGCAGATTGTTGTCGAGCGCCAGCATAGCATCGATTGTGCCGAAACGCACCCCAAGGAACGGATAGACGACTTTGCCATTGGCGATCAACTGCTCACTCACCCGCTTCGCAATCGAACTCGGCACCGCAAATCCAAGCCCCTCGACCGGCGCCGACCCCAGACCGCTCCCACGCACGACCAGGGTATTGATCCCGACCACCTCACCGCGCATGTTGATCAGCGGTCCGCCGCTGTTGCCGCTGTTGATCGCCGCATCGGTCTGGATCAACCCTTCGGGCGCATTGGCGCCAAGCGAACGGTTGAGAGCGCTCACCACGCCGACCGTCACCGTGTTGCGGAAGTCACCGAGCGGGCTGCCAATCGCAATGACGGTCTCGCCAGGTTGCAGCGCATCGGAGTCGCCCAGCGTCGCCACACCGGGCACCGGTCCATCGACCTTGACCACCGCCAGGTCCATCAGCGGATCGGCGCCGATCAGGGTTGCATCGCGGCGCGAACCGTCGTAGAAGATCACCGCCAGCGAACGATACCCTTCAATCACGTGATTGTTGGTAAGAATGTACCCATCCTGGCTGATAATGACCCCCGAACCGCTGCCGCGGCGCACCGGTCCGCCGGGTTGGTCCGGCAGCGGAAATGGCAGGTCGCCGAGCAGCGGCGACCCCTGCGAGCCGGAAGCCAGCGTGTTCACCACGGTGACAACCGCCGGAGACACCTGCTGCACAATGTCAACCACCGGTGAAACGGTTGCGGGCGCTGCTGGCGCTGGCGCGACGGTTGGCAGAGGAGCCGCAGTCGCCTGAGGGGCGGCGGTTGGCGCCGGCATCGATGCTGGGATTGGCGATGGACTCAATGGCTGGGCTGCAATGCGTTCGATCTGCTGTTGTGTCACATACCAGGCGACGCCACCGCCTGCCAGTGCGCCGATGAGCGCGCCGATCACCAGGGTCACAATCATGCCGAAAATCAGCGCATATCTCGTTCCACGCTCCATAGAGCGACCTCCCTTGTGTTTTGTTTCCAGAGATACAGTATGCACCCGGCATGTAAATCACACGTTAGATCCGCATAAGAAACTGCTTAGTCTTGATCATCGGTAGTAGATGCATATCCGCTGGTTGGCGCAGAACCGCTCATGCGGTATAATGTGAGAAACTGTGTCCTATTCTGGCTGCCTCTGCAACATGCGATCGATGGCGTACTGATGGAAGAAATCCTGATCATCGACGACAGCAAGCAGATCTGCTCCATGCTTGCTGAGTATGTATTGCCAGAGCTTGGCTACACTTCCATCATTGCGCACACCGGTCGCCAGGGGCTCAACCGCCTGCGTCAACACACTCCTGATCTAATCCTGTTGGATCTGCAACTTCCCGACATCAGCGGTCTTGATCTGTTGCGTCTGATCGCTCAGGAAGGGTATGATGTGCCTGTCATCCTGATGACGGCGCATGGATCGGAAGCGATTGCGGTCGAAGCATTTCGGCTTGGAGCGCGTAACTACCTGATCAAGCCGTTCAGCGAGACGGAGGCGCAGGCGGCGATCGATCAGGCGCTGCGCGAGCGACGCCTCAGGCGTGAAAAAGAACAGTTAACGCGCAATCTGCGCCAGCGCGTGCAAGAACTGACGGTTCTGTACTCCATTGGCAAATCGGTCAGTTCGTTGCTCGACCTCGAGGAACTGCTGGTACGCATCGTCGAGGCTGGCGTCTACATTACCCGCGCCGAAGAAGGGTTTCTGCTGCTGCGCGACCCCAACGCCAACGAACTCTACCTGCGCGCTGCGAAGAATCTTGGCGAGCAACGCGCTCAGAAGTTGCGCATGCCGATCGACGACAGCCTTGCCGGGCAGGTCATCCGCACGGGTGAGCCAATCCGCCTCGATAAAGCCAGCGCCGGGGCGCAGTTGAAAGTGATCACCGGCTTCCTGGTGCGTGCCATTCTGCAGGTGCCGCTCATGGTCGGCAATCAGGTGATTGGCGTGCTCGCGGTCGACAATCAGCAAGCGGAACGCACGTTTAGCGAAAATGATCAATACCTTCTGTCGGCGCTTGCCGATTATGCCGCAATCGCCATCGAAAACGCTCGCCTCTATCAGCAGGTGAAGCAGAGCGAAGCGCGCTACCGCGATCTGTTCGACAATGCCAACGACCTGATCTTTACCCTTGATCGCAATCTGCATATTCGCAGCATTAATAAAGTCGGCCCTGCGATCACAGGGTATGCCAGGGACGACCTGATTGGTCGCCCGTTGCGCACGATGATCTTCGATGATGCGTGGGCGCCGGTTGCAGGCCTGCTCGCCAGCGTATTGCGGGGACAGACGGTGCCGCCCTTCGAACTGCAGTTCAGGCGCCGCGACGAAGAGACGGTGGTGCTCGAAATCAGTGCGCGGTTGATCCGCGACGGCGACCGCTCTGAGGCAATCCACTGCATTGCGCGCGATCTGACGGAACGTCGCCGCCTCGAAGAGCAACTCATCAAAGCCGAGAAACTCTCCGCCATCGGGCAACTCGTCGCCGGCGTCGCCCACGAGGTCAACAATCCGCTGACGAGCATCAGCGGCTACACCCAACTGATGCTGCGCAACACGAACCTGTCGCCGGAGATTCGTGAGGATTTGCAACACATCAATACGCAGGCGGAGCGCGCTGCGCGCATTGTGCAGAACCTGCTGATGTTCGCCCGCGAACATAAACCGCAGCGCACCCTCATCGATGTCAACCAGGTGTTGCAAGCCACGCTGACGCTGCGCGCCTACCAGTTGCGTGTCGATAACATTACCGTTGTGACCGATTTCGCGCCCAACCTGCCGCAGACAGTCGCCGATCCGCATCAATTGCAGCAGGTGTTTCTCAACCTGATCAACAATGCGCATCAGGCGATGACCGAACGCGGTGATAAAGGAACGCTGACCCTGCGCACGTCGGTCGAACAGTGCGTCCGTGAAGGCAACCGTGAAGCGGCGTGCATTCGTATCGCTGTGAGCGATACCGGCATCGGTATTTCGCCGCGCAACCTGAGCCGCATCTTCGATCCATTCTTTACCACCAAACCGATCGGTCAGGGAACGGGGCTGGGTCTGTCGATCTGTTTCGGCATCATCCAGGAGCACCGCGGACGGATCTGGGCGGAAAGCGAAGTTGGCGTCGGCACGACGATGTACGTCGAATTACCGCTCACCCATGCCTATGAGGCGGCGCTCGATACGCTCGATGATCCGTCGTCAACCACTGCTGCAGAAGAGGCAGAGTCCAAAGAGACGAACCGTGGCGCTGCAATCCTGGTTGTCGATGATGAGGAAGCGGTCAGCGCGCTGCTGGCGCGGTTGTTGACCGATCTCGGTCACCGTCCAACCACCGTCGCCAGCGGGGAAGCGGCACTCGATGCAATTGCGCGGCAATCGTTCGATCTGGTTCTGACGGACATCAAGATGCCCGGTATGACCGGCTTCGAGCTGTATCAGCGCATTAAACAGCGCGATCCCCATCTGGCGCAACGCATCATCTTCATCACCGGCGATACCATCACGGCATCGACGCAGGCACGCCTGGCGCAGACCGGCAATCCCTACATTGCCAAACCGTTTGCGGTCGAGCGGCTTGAAGCGCTGGTGAATGCCTGTCTCGCTTCGCAATCGGCGGATCAACTGCCAGCGCCCTGAAGCGCATCCTGCGATCAGGCGTCGGGCTTCGCGGCGCAGTTCTGCTGCGATGGTCGCCGGATGGCTGCACATACATCGCCGGTGTGTGCGATAATGCAGATCACTATTCCCGGTCGTATATCATGTGAGGGGTTCAGGTCGTGGAGCCAGTTGCAGAACTAGCAGTCGATAACCGCCAGGGTGCGGCTCAAATTGCAGAACGCGCCGCCGATCTGATCATGCGTCGCGCTGAAGCCATCGGATCATTGTCACCCCAGGAGTTCCGTCGCAATCTGTGCGACTTCGGCTGGTCGCTCATTCGGGCGCAACCAGTTATGGCGCCGTTGGTTAATCTGGTCAATCGGGTGTTGTGGGCCATTGAGGATCGGCAGACGCGGCACGATCTGGTGCGCGCTGTTGCGGAAATAACCGAAGAGTTCAAGCATCAATTGCGCCAACACGCGCTCAATGTCGCCGAAGGCGCACTGGCGCTGATTTCGGATGGCATTACGATTGTGACACTATCGTACAGCACAACGGTTCAGCACGCGCTGCGCCATGCCCAGCGCGCAGGTCGGCGCTTCCGCGTCGTGTGCGGTGAGTCGCGCCCGATCCTGGAGGGCCGGCAGACGGCGGCCATTCTGGCAGAGTATGGCATTCCCACGCACCTGGTCATCGATGCCGAATTGCCAGCCCAAATTGCGCAGGCGCAACTGGTGCTCGTCGGCGCCGATATGTTGAGCACCTACGGGCTGGTCAACAAGATCGGCACCTATGGAGTCGCCCTCACGGCCCACGTCAAAGGGGTTGCGTGCTATGCGCTCTGCGGCAGCGAGAAGTTTCTGCTCCCTGGCTTTCGCCAACTGGAACAACTCGACCGTCCGCGCAGCGAAATCTGGGCGGAAGCGCCACAGAATGTCCATATTCGCAACCGGTATTTCGATCTGACGCCGCTCGAATTGCTTTCGGGGATTGTGACGGAACGCGGCATTCTGCCGGTCGCAGCGGTTGAAGCATGGCTGGCGTCGACCCGTCTGCACCCGGCGCTGGCGCACGAGCCTGTCCACCAGACGATAGAAACATGCCCTTGACGTAGAACTTTTGTTCTAGTATAATGTCTTCACCTCAGTCGCATCAGAACGACGATCACTCCGCCTCCGCCACCGGCCCGGCAGCAGGTGTATGGCGCGCTTTGTCGTTCGGACAGGTGAGGAGTTACGTTATGGCAGTCACAAGCCGAAGCATTCATACCGGTCGTCGCATCTGGAATCGCAACCGGCAGATCCAGCGAACGGCGCACGCGACGCTGTACGGCGCGGCGCTGGTGCTGGGCGCGCTGGCGGTGTACGTGCTGATTGGCGCAGTGATTGGGCGAATCAATGTCCTGATCGATGATCTCCGCTATGGCTATCCGCGCACCATGCATGTTCAGGCGTTCGTCGGTCACGAAGAGGGATCGGGTCAGCCGACGCATCTGATTGCGATGAATCTCGACCGGCAGGTGGTGGTGCTGGAACTGCCAGGCGGCGATCCGTCGCGAATACGCTCGATCACCGGTCCATACCTGTTCGGCGCCGATGAACATCTGACGCCGGTCATCATCGGCATCGGCGATGTCGATGGCGACACCCTGCCCGATCTGCTGCTCGATGTCCGGCGCGAGCGAATTGTCTATCTCAACCGGGATGGGGTTTTTCGCCTGCCCACGCCTGAAGAGCAGGCACGGTTGATAAAGTCTGCGCGTCCATGAGCGATAGTGAGCCAGAAAAGCCGATCGAGCGCCGCTTATCACGCCGTGAGACGCGCTCTGCGCAGCGTGCCGATCATCTCCCGGCAGCGCGTCGCCCAAACCCGCTGGCGCGATCCCGCGACCCTTTTGACGATCGTCTGCCCGCACTCGGCAAGCGCCGGCTCGACGCGCGCCGCGTCCGTGTTCAGGAACGCATGCCTACCGTTCCGCCGTTCGCCTCGTGGCCCGCGGAAGAACTGCCCGCACCGGTCAACTCCTTCGATGACGATGAACGCGATGCGTTGCTTACCGAACTGATCGCCGCAACGCCCGCCTATCGCCCGGCGCTGCGGCGACGAACCGTCCAGCCACGGGCGTTTCCCTGGTGGCTGCTCGCCATCTGCACCGTCAGCGTGGTTATCCTGTATTTCTTCTGGAACGACGCTGACCCATCGCGCATCTGTTTCGCTCCCGGGTGTACGGCGCGCGAACCGGCCGCGTCGGCGTACACCAGCGGACAGGCGCCTGATCTTCCCACACCCGACGGACAGCATTCGGTGCTCGGTCCGCCCAGTATTTCGGCGCAGCAGATCGATCGCATCCTCGCGGAGTGGAGGTCGCCTGCGGCGGGCACCGGTGCGACCTGGGTGGAACTCGGCGTCCGGTACGGCATCGATCCCGCGTATGCTCTGGCGTTTTTCATTCACGAGTCGGGCGCCGGAACTGCGCCAGGATGGGCGGGACGAAAACCGGACGGCGGCACGACCCACAACGTCGGCAATATTATCTGCGCCGGGTATCGCACGTGCTATGGCAGGTTTCGCGATTATGCGGGCTGGGAGGAAGGGATCGAAGACTGGTATCGCCTGATTGCGGTTGAATATGTGCAGTGGCGCGGCGTTCATACCGTCGAGGAAATCGTGCCGATCTACGCGCCAGCCGTCGAGAACAACGTCCCCGCCTACGTCGATACCGTCAATCGCCTGGTTGCCGAATGGCGCGCATCACGAGCAAAATAATGACCCTCAGCCGGGAACAACTCTTTTTGCTTATTCTCGCATTGATCGGGCTCGGCGTCCTCGTGCAGCAAACGCAACAACCACCGCTACAGCCGAGCCTCTGGCGCGGCGGGACGCTCTCTACCCAGCGCGCAGCACAGCAGAGCCTCAGCGCCGCGTTCGCCCCACAACCCGCAACTGAACAGCCCTCCGGCAACCCGCTGCGCAACCCGCGCACCGTGATTACGCAGGGGTATGGGGTCGGCTCGCACGCGCCCGCCAGCGTCTGGGGCGGAGTCGATCTGGCGATCGATGGCGATAGCGATGGCCAGGCCGACCCGCAGGGAACCTGGCATGCGCCCGTGTACGCTACCCACGACGGCGTTGCCCGCGTGCGACCAGATACCTGGCCCGGCGGAAACTATCTTGCGATTGAAAATAATCGCTATAAGACCGCCTATGCCCACCTCGACTCCTACGCCGTCGTCGATGGTCAGGCGGTTGCGCGCGGGCAACTCATCGGCTACGTCGGGTCCACCGGCATGTCGAGCGGTCCTCACCTGCACTATGAGGTGTGGGAATACGGCGTCAACCGCAATCCGCTCGATTTCGACGTGTTGCATCATGATTGGTGAGGGCAGGTCTGAGACCTGCCCTTACCTGATGTCCCCCTGATCACATATCCAATATTTTTGCGTATAATGCAGGCGTACTGACGGATGGGTTTCATGAAATGATGCGTCGGTACGCCAGGGCGATAAGAAATACTCCCATACGATAACGGGACGCACGTACTATAGACCGTTCCAGAGCGGCGGGGTATGATTGGATAGCAAGGTGCTGGACAGGAGCCTGTGGTATGACGACACTTCCCTCCCCCCAAGACGCCATCGCCGACTCAGCAAAACTGATTGCCATTCTTGAACGTCACCACAAAGACGCGCCGGAAATCAAGGCGTTGCTCGACGCCCACCGCGCCACCCACTCCCAGATGACGATCAGCTACCACAATAGCGAAGAAGCGATCGCTGCCTGGCGTGCGGCGCTTGCCCGCCGCTGGACGTGCGAAATAACGGCGCGTCGCCTGTATAAGCAGACGCTGCGCCAGCTTGTGCAATACTATGGCACCGCCGAGACGCCCACCATCCGGCTCATTTCTCGCGGCGGCGCAGAAGCCGATAGCACACCCGCCGAACTCCTCGAGGATATGCGACGCCTGCACGCCGTGCTTTCCCTCGAGGCTGCAACCCTGCCTTTCGCAGAACAACGCCTGGAAGAGATCGCCCAGTCGTGCGAGACGCTCGAACGCGCCATCAATGAGGTCGCTGAAAGTGAACGACAACGGCGCACCGCAGTGCTCGATCTCCGCATCGCGCGCGAAGTGTATCGCCGCATGCGCCGTGAAACCTGTCAGGCGCTTATGAATCAGTTGGGTGATCAGACGCGGCTCGACCTGAGCGATGAGTCGCTGGTTGAAACAACGGATCAGTAAACCCCAACATATGTCACAGGCTGGCGATCCGTCGGGTCTCACCCTCGTATGAACCGGTGATGTCGGGCGATAACGTTTCAGCGGCTAACTCCTGCGCCTGAATGCCCGCCACACGCACAATCCGCGCCGAGCCAAAGATTGCCGTGGCAGTCGTGCGCAGCCGCACCGGCGCTGTCTCGAATCCGAACTCTGGAAGATCGGCGGATGATAGCAGCCGGTTGTCCGCCGTGCGCCACTCCTGGCGTGTTTCTCCCATCAGCGCCCCGCCATCGACCCGCAACCCGACATGCGCCGGCACACGAATCGTCACCTCGCCAAACATGGCAAAGGCGCTGATCGTGTGATCACCGGGCGCCAGGGGCTGGCGCGTCAGATCGACGGTGATGCTGCCGAACATCGCTGTGAAACTCTCGTTGTCGAGATGTGCACTGGCGTTGATATGCTCGATTTCGCTGAACAGACTCATCGAAGACATGGTTCGCTCCTTTGTGTTGCATCGTACAGGAGTTCGACGTATCATATGCAGACAGAGTTGCGTACATCCGTTCGGAGGCTGCCGATATGGCGCTCATCCTCACCCCGGGTGCGCTGCGTGCGCTCCTGCTGACCGTCCAGGGTCTTGATCGCCCGCTGGAACACACGGCGACCAAAGACGATGTGCTGGCGGCTATCCGACGGATGCAGGCGCTGCAGATCGATACGATCCACGTGGTTGCGCGCAGCCCGTATCTGGTGCTGTGGAGCCGCCTCGGCGCATATGAGCCGCGCTGGTTGACCGATCTGCTGGCAGAGCGGGCAATCTTCGAGTACTGGTCGCACGAGGCATGCTTTTTGCCCGTTGAGGATTACCCGATCTACCGATCGTTGATGCTGGCGGGGCAAACGCGCAGCAGCGGCTACGCGCGCCGATGGCTGCACGAGAACCGGGCGATCGCCGCCGCACTGATGGATCATATTCGCGCCAACGGCGCGGTTCGCTCGACTGACTTCGTTCGCACCGACGGCAAGCCAGGCGGCTGGTGGAACTGGAAGGTCGAAAAGATGGCGCTGGAAATGCTCTTCATTGTCGGCGATTTGATGATCGACCGGCGCGAGAACTTTCAGCGCGTCTACGACCTGCGCGAGCGCGTTTTGCCTGCATGGGACGATACCCGTGCACCCGATGTGGCGACGGCGCAGCGCACTCTGACGCTGGCGGCGGCGCAGGCGCTCGGCGCAGCGCCTGCGCGCTGGCTGGCAGACTACTTTCGCACCGGCAAGGCGGAAACGACGCGCATTGCCGCAGCACTGGCAGCGGAAGGCGCACTGGCCACTGCGCGTGTCGAAGGGTGGCGCGAGCCGGTTTACATTCACCCCAGCAATCTGCCGCTGGCGCAGGCGGCTGCCGCTGGCGCGCTTCGCTCGACGGTCACCACGTTGCTCTCGCCATTCGATCCGGTGGTGTGGGATCGACGGCGGGCGCTGGAGTTGTCTGGCTTCGACTATCGCATTGAGTGTTACACCCCCGCGCCCAAACGACGGTATGGCTATTTCACGCTGCCCATCCTGCACCGGGGCGCGCTGGTCGGGCGGCTCGATCCGAAGGCGCACCGCAAAGATGGCATCTTCGAGGTCAAGGCGCTCTACCTCGAACCAGGCATTGCCCCAGACGAAGAACTGGCGACCGATCTGGCGGCAGCGTTGCGCTCCTGTGCCGCGTGGCATGGCACGCCGGAGGTTATGGTCCGGTTCTGCGATCCGCCGGCGTTCGGTGAGTTGTTGATGCGTGCGTTGCGTTTCTGATGCATAAAATCTGAAACCATCCTCTAACACAACTCCTACATTTCCCCGTTTGATCATCCTGAACAGATCGACTACAATAAGAAGCAGATAACGTGTTTATCATTCATCACTCGATGCCAGGAGGTCCTGACAGTTATGCCTACCTATGTGTACGCTTGTGACGCTTGCGGTGCGCAGTTCGAGCAGTTCCAGTCGTTCAAGGACGAGCCGCTGCGGGTGTGTCGCTGTGGCAATGAAGGTTCGGTACGCCGGGTCTTCCAGCCGGTGGGCATTGTCTTCAAGGGCTCAGGCTGGTATATCACCGATAGCCGCAAGAGCGAGAGCGCGAGCATCGGCAGCGATAGCACGCCAAAGAGTGAGAAGAGTGAGACCGGCTCCAGTGAGTCCTGATCTGAGCCATCTGCGCCCCTTCAGCGGGCGCTTCCATACCTTCCTCCAGGCCTCCCGCCGCCAGTCGGTCGGGTTCGTCGCGCAGACCTGCATCTGTCGTTAGGGGCGTCATTCATGGTGCAATGACGCCCCTGGTTTGCATGACGCGCTTCGATTGACCGTCGAACGGGAGGTTTTGCATGTCCAGAAATAACGATAACCTGCTCCGCATCGTCCGCGATGATATTCGCGCAATTTTCCTCAATGACCCGGCAGCGCGCAATCTGGCAGAGGTGCTGCTCTACCCCGGTTTGCACGCTATTCTGCTGCATCGCCTGGCGCACGCGCTCTGGCAGCGCGGCGTGCCGTTCGTTCCACGGCTGATCTCGCAGATCAGTCGCTTCCTCACCGGCATCGAAATCCATCCGGGGGCAGTCATCGGTCGCGGTTTCTTCATCGACCACGGGATGGGCGTGGTGATCGGCGAAACCACCGAGATCGGCGACTGGGTGACCCTCTATCAGGGTGTGACCCTTGGCGGCACCGGCAAGCAACGCGGCAAACGCCATCCGACAGTGCATGATGGCGCTGTCATCGGCGTCGGCGCGATTGTGCTCGGCGTCATTACAATTGGCGAGGGGGCGCGCGTTGGCGGCGGCGCTGTGGTGGTCAAGGATGTTCCTCCCCACGCAACCGCTGTCGGCATCCCGGCGCGCATCGTGGCGCAGCGCGATCCGCATACCGGCGAAACGCGCCGCGTCGAACACCTGCCCGACCCCGAAGGCGAAATGCTGCGCAGCCTGCGCGCCAAAGTGCTGGAACTCGAAGAACGCCTGGTTGAACTTGAAATTGCGACCAACCATCACCTTGAACACCATGTCGAGGAAGATGCGCTCTCGTCGCAATGCTGGTCGGCGCTCGATACGAATGGCAATGGCACAATCGATGAGTATGGCTATGTGGCCGGTGATGGGATATAACGCATATGAGCATTCACATCTATAACACCCTCACACGCACGCTGGAACCGTTCGAGACCATCGAACCCGGCGTGGTCAAAATGTATGTCTGCGGTGTGACGGTCTACGACCGGGCGCATATCGGGCACGCGATGTCGGCGATTGTCTTCGATGTGGTGCGGCGTTACCTGGAGTACCGCGGCTACGCCGTGCAGCACGTCGTCAATTTCACCGATGTGGACGACAAAATCATCAATCGGGCGAATGAACTCGGGCGCGATCCGAAGGAACTCGCCGAGTCGTACATCGCCGAGTTCCTGGAAGACCTTGAGGCGCTGAACGTCAAACGCGCGCACATCTATCCGCGCGCGACGGAGACGATGCCGGAGATTCAGCGCTTCATCAGCCGATTGATCGAAACGGGCCACGCCTACGTGACAGGTAGCGATGTCTATTTCCGGGTCTCAACGGTTCCCGACTACGGCAAACTCTCGCGGCGCAGCCTCGATGATATGATCGCCGGCAATCGCATCAGCGTCGATGAGCGCAAGGAGAACCCGGCAGATTTTGCGCTCTGGAAGGCGGCAAAGCCGGGTGAGCCGTTCTGGGACGGCCCGTGGGGTCCGGGGCGCCCCGGCTGGCATATCGAGTGCTCGGCGATGAACCTGGCGCACCTCGGCGAGCAGATCGACATTCACGGCGGCGGGACCGACCTGATCTTCCCACACCACGAAAATGAGATCGCCCAGACTGAGAGCCTGACCGGCAAACCGTTTGCGCGCTACTGGATGCACAACGGCATGCTCCAGATTCAGACCCGTCTGGCGGATGGGACCTACAAACTGGAGAAGATGTCCAAGTCGCTCGGCAACGTGGTGACCATCCGCGAGTTTCTGGCGCGCTATCATCCCGATGTGCTGCGGTTGACGGTGCTCTCCGGTTCGTACCGCAGCCCGCTGGCGTTCGGTGAGGAGATCGCCGCCGACCAGGAGCGCAAACTGGCGCGATTGCGCTCGGCGCTCGAACCGCCGATTGGAACAATCGAGACCGGTCCGGCGGTTGAGGTGGTGCTGGCGGCGGCGCGCTCGGCGCGCGAGCGGTTCATCGCAGCAATGGACGACGATTTCAATACCGCCGGAGCGCTGGCGGCGCTGTTCGATCTGGTGCGCTCGATCAATACGGCGCGCGATGCGGGTGTCGGTGGGGCGCCATTTGCGGAAGCGCAGGCGACCTTCCGCGAGTTGATCGATGTGCTCGGGTTGACGCTCACCACGCAGCAACCGGTCATTCAGCAGGCGGCGCCGTTCATCGATTTGCTAGTTGAAATGCGCAGCGAACTGCGCAAGGCCAGACAGTTCGCGCTCGCCGACACGGTGCGCAACCGCCTGGCGGAACTTGGCGTCACGCTCGAAGATACGCCGCAGGGGACGCGATGGAAAGTGACGGACAAACCAGACGTGTGACGTGGCTCGAACTCTCGGTTTCCTGTGACAGCGAAGCGGTCGAGTCGGTCAGCGATCTGCTGGCGCGCTATGGCCACAATGGCGGTGTGGCGATTGAGCCGCCGATTATCCCCGGCGAGGATGGCCCGGAGTATCAGTATGACCCTGCGCGCCCAGTGACGGTGCGCACGTACCTGGCGCTCGATGATTCTGCCGAAGAGACGCGCACGCGCATCGAACAGGGTCTGTGGCTCCTGGGCATGATCCGTCCAGTCGGTCCGCTGCAGGTCCGGCAGATCGAAGAGGAAGACTGGGCGAACGCCTGGAAGCAGTACTACTCCATCCAGCGGATCGGGGCGCATATCATTATCGTGCCATCCTGGCTGGACTACCAGCCACTGCCGGATGATCTGGCGGTGCGCCTTGACCCCGGCATGGCGTTCGGAACCGGCCTGCACCCGACCACGCAGTTGTGCCTGATTGAGCTGGAACGGTATGTGACGCCAGGGATGCACGTGCTCGATCTGGGGTGCGGTTCCGGCATTCTCTCAATTGCCGCTGCTCGTCTGGGCGCCACACAGGTGCTGGCGCTCGACACCGACCCGATTGCGGTCGAGGCGACGCGGGCCAATGCGGCGCTGAACGATGTGACGGACAGGATCGTTGCCGCCGAAGGCAGCCTGGGACGCGGCGCGTCCTTCGGGCACTGGCTGCGCCCTGATGCCGGCAGCGACGCTGAGCCGCCTGCATTGCTGCCAGCGTCGTTGCTGGACGATACGCCGCCGTCTTTCGATCTGATCGTCGCCAACATTATCGCCAGGGTTCTCGCGGCAGTCGCGCCCGATTTTGCGGCGGCGCTGCGCCCCGGCGGTCTCCTGATCAGTTCGGGAATTATTGCCGACCGAGAACCCGATGTGGTCGCCGCCTACGCTGCTGTCGGTCTCGAAACGGTTTCCCGCCGTCAGGAAGGGGACTGGGTGGCGCTGGTGCATCGCAAACCATAACGCATGCCTCGCCGTTCGCGTGATACCGCTCACAGCAACACGTACCGCTTCTTCGTCGATTCCTCAGCGTTCGACGAAGGTCAGGTGCGCCTGTTCGATCCAGAGTTGGGGCATCAACTGGCAAACGTGTTGCGGTTGGGGCGCAGCGACCGCGTTGTTCTGCTCGACGGCGAAGGGTGGCAGTACACTGTCGCGCTGGAAACGGTCGACCGGCGCGGCACGGTGAACGGAGCCATCGAGTCGCGCGAGGCTGCCGGCGGCGAACCACGCCTTGCGCTGACGGTCTATCTGCCGCTCATTCGGACAGAACGGTTCGAGTGGGCGCTGCAGAAGGGGGTCGAACTCGGAGCGGCGACGTTCGTCCCGACCCTCTGCGCGCACAGCATCGACGCCACGCTCGACGAACGTCGCCTCACCCGCTGGCGGCGGATCATCCGTGAAGCTGCCGAACAGGCGCGGCGTGGTCGGCTGCCGCGCCTTGCGTCTCCTCTCACCTTCGATGAAGCGTGCATGCAGGTCACTCCCTATGCTCCTGCCCTGCTTCTGTGGGAAGGCGACAACGCCACGCCGCTCGCAGCGGCGCTGCGCATGCTGAGCCGCGACGCATCGCCGGCAATGCTGGGTATCTTGAGTGGACCGGAGGGCGGATTGACCGACGACGAGCGGCGCTGCGCCGAACGACATGGTATTATGAGAGTGTCGCTCGGTCCGCGCACGCTGCGCGCTGAAACAGTGCCCATCGCGGCCACGGCGATCATCATGCACGAGCTTGGATGACGGTCTGTGTGCCGCTAAAGGATCCTTCACGACACTGATCGTCGGGGACCGGTCCGGCGGGGACCGGTCCG
>ERZ1685331.110-NODE-110-length-21464-cov-19.680788_pt1 | contig 21464 bp, 16 predicted proteins | sample MGYA00580194_ERZ1685331 | MGnify/ENA primary metagenome ERZ1685331 (study PRJEB41501, sample SAMN08275520) | hot springs metagenome | biome: alkaline hot spring; material: microbial mat | place: Russia: Ush-Beldyr | collected 2015-07 | depth 0.5 m m ...
CTTCTCACCAACAGGCTCCCTCTGTACATCTTAAACGGTGCCACCAACACGCTCCACCTACTCTTCCTCCCACCACAGAGAACAGCCCGCCGGCGACAAATTAGGGGCGGTAATAGTCTGGCACCCCGCTCCCCCCAGCCCCGCGGCGGCGATGAGGGCAAAAACCGCCGTTGTTCGTACTCGTCACGGGTGATGAACGCGCCGCCTTCAATCGTGCGATTGATCTCGCGTCGGCGTGCATCATACTCGATCTCGGCGCGCATCAACCGGAAGCAGCGCGAGTCCATGATCTCCTTGATCAACCGGTAGCCGGTAAGGTCATCGCCGTCGCCATACTCCGGCATCACGTCGCTGCGCGGATCGATGCGCACATGCACAACCGCGTGACAGCGTCCACACTCGACATACAGATGGATCGCGCCGTCACGCTCACGATTGTTGTCGTCGCCGCCAAACAGTCGTCGCAGGAAATGCATCTTGGTGCTATGCCTGGTCGCTTCTTTCCGGCAAGTATACCACGGTCGCGCCATCATGGTTCGGCGGTAATGATCCGCCCCTCGGCGGCGCGTATCAGCCGGTCGCGGACGGCCAGGCTCAACCCTTCCTGACCGGGATCGCGCGCCAGGATCAGGTCGACGCCGGTGCGTTCGATCGCGCGCAATGCGGCAAACAGGCGCTGCGCCACCTGTTCCGGATCAGCCGAAGCGCCGAGCGTCACCACCTGCACAGGGAGATCGGCAAAAGCTGGCGTGTCCTCGTCAAACGCCAGCACGCCAACCCGTTTCCCTGCGCCAACAGCCATCAGCGCCTCGCTGCGGATGCGCGCCAGTGCCGCTTCGCACTCGCCCGCCACCACGATCAATGTGGCATTGGGAGCGTAGTGTCGCAGCAACATCCCTGGCGCCGGCGCCGCTTCGTCATCAGCGGTCAGATAGCGTGGCGCAAAGGTCAATTCGGGCAACAGTTCCCGCAGCGCCGCAACCGTCACACCACCAGGACGCAACAGCACAGGGGGTTCAACCGTCAGATCGACTACGCTCGACTCAACACCGACCGGCGTGGGACCGCCATCGAGCACCATGTCGATGCGCCCTGCCAGATCATCGAGCACATGCGCTGCCGTGGTCGGGCTGGGACGGCTGAACCGGTTGGCGCTTGGCGCGGCGATCGGTACGCCAGCCGCAGCAATCAATGCCCGCGCCACTGGATGGGACGGCATACGCACCGCAACAGTTGCGCGTCCGGCGGAGAGATTGGCAGGCACAACAGGACGCCGCCACACCACCAGCGTGAGCGGTCCGGGCCAGAAACGCCGCGCCAGGGCATACGCGACCGACGGCACATCGCGCGCCAGCATATCAAGTTGCTGGAGATCGGCGATGTGCGCAATGATCGGATCGGTTGCCGGGCGTCCCTTGGCGTGGAAAATCCGCGCGACCGCCTGTTCATCCAGTGCATTCGCGCCCAGACCATAGACTGTTTCGGTGGGAAACGCCACCAGCCCGCCCGCCCGGATCACCGCAGCGGCTTCCGCGATGATCTGCGGGTCGGGAGTGGACGGATCGACGGTCAGAACGCGGGTTGTGATACGATCAGTCACCTTAACTCGTGATAGCCGCGACGATAGTAGAGCAGCGGCGAACCTTCGCGGATCTCGGCATTCTGCACTTCACCAATAAAGATCGAGTGGTCCCCGCCTGGAAACGTATCGGTCAACCGGCACTCGAACGCCGCCAGCGTATCATCGAGGATGGGCAACCCCAACTGGCCGAAATGCCAGGCGATGCCCGTAAACTTATCGATTTCCGGCGTTGCAAAGCGGCGCGACAGGTACTCCTGATGCTTTTCGAGGATGTTGACCGCGTAGCGCCCGGCGGCGGCAATCGCGTCGTGCGCCCGGACCTTCTTGTCGATACAGATCAACACCAGCGGCGGGCGCAGCGAGAGCGAACAGAAGGAACTGACCGTCAAGCCGAACAGTTGCCCTTCGTATTCGGTTGTCACCACTGTCACGCCACTGGCGAAATGACCCATCAACTGGCGAAAACGAGATTCATCGACTGGCATGGATGCTCCATTGTTTCACGAGAACTCACCGTATTATACGGCGCTACGCTCATTGCGGTTCGCACCCCGATGCACGTTCGGGCAGGGGCGTTTGCAGGCTGACATATCGGCGCTTTGCCCGCTACACCGGGCAGATCAGGTTGAAGGGGCATGAATCGCACTGCGGACCGAACGACGGCGCCCAGTTTCGCGCGCGCATGGCTTCCAGCAGGCGGTCGATCTTTTCTGTATGGCGCGCCAGCACCTGTTCACGGGGCGTGGCGGGTCGCACATCACCGGTTCCGGTGTAAGCAATGACAATCTCATCAGGGGGGTGAGGCGTCTCCCGACGCGCCAGGGCGTACAGCATCACTCGCTCCGACAGATGATCGTCGCTGTGCGGCATGCCGGGCCGCACCCACACCCAGCGCATCACGCCCTCGTGCACCTCCTCGCGATCGATCCGCACCTCGATCACCCCGGCAGGCCGCTGCACAATAACCCGCCGGTCCACCTGTTCAGGCGTGATCCGTCCGCTGTGCAGGTCGTTCCATACGGTCTGTACATGCCGCAGCGTCTCGGCAGCGTAATCGTCGGCGTACACCACGGCATCGAGTTCGTAGCGTTGCAACTGACCGAACACCAGGGTACGCAGCTCGGCTTCATCGCCAGGAAGAGCGGCGCTGCGCGCCTGTTCCGTCAGCGTTTTGGCGCATTCGCGGATCGCCTGGTGCATGCGCAAAAAGGGCGAGAGGTCGTCGTACAACTGGTAGACGTACTGATAGAGGAAGCGCCGTTTGCAACCATCGAGGTCGATACTCGAAGCGGGCAACGGCGTGCGCAGCAGCGGCGTGTTGTGCAGGCGCATGTCAGGCGCCGGCGCCGGGCAGTTGACTGCGCTCTCGATTAATCGTACTCGCCACGGAACGCCATTCCCTTCACTATCTCCCGGCAGCAGCGACGAGCGCTCCGCCGCTTTTGCGACGTCGCCGCGCGTCAGGGCACGGCTCAGCACCAGCCGCTCGCGCGCGCGAGTCATCGCCACATAGAGCAAGTAACGCTCCTCCTGCTCTTCGCTCTCGACCAGACCACGAATGAGACCATCAGGAAATTGGATGCCACGCTGATTGCCGCGCGCCGGGAAGCGCCCTTCCTGCAACCCCGGCACGTACACGATCGGAAACTCCAGCCCTTTTGCGGCGTGAACGGTCATCACCCGCACCGCCTCCACCAGCGCACCGCTCGATGACCGCGGACGCACACCGGCGGCGCGCAGTGCGCGAATGTAATCGATGAAGCGGGATACATCGCATTCATCTGCCGCTGCCAGGCGCACGAAGGTACGCGCAAGCGCGAGGAGTCGACCAAGCACAGCGAGTTCACGTTGCGCCCGGATATCACTCTGTGCGGCATGGATCAACCGCTCACGCATCGTCCGGCTGTGCCGGAACAGATATGCGGTCAACACCTGCCAGGCGTCGCCTTCGCCTTCCAGCGCTTCGACCATCGCCTGGATCTGTGCGAGCGTTCGTTGCCCTGCTTCGCTTAGGCGCGCAACGATCTGCGGGTCGCGGGCGGCACGCGGCAATGCCTGCTGTGCTCGTCGCGCGAGATCGACCAGCCGGTTGAGATCAGCAGGATCGAGCCGGTGTTCGGGCATCGTCAGCGCACGTAACAACCCGGCGCTGTTGGTTGCGCCCACCTGAGCGCAGACGGACAGGGCGTCCTTGACTTCGGGCGCATCGAACACATCGTTGACGTGATCGACTGGAATGCCGTGCGCTTCGAGCACGACAGCCAGCGCGCCTGCCTGCTCATGGGTGCGGCAGAGGATAGCATGATCGCAGAAGCGCCACCGGCGGAACGAAAGCGGGGGACGGCGCGCCATCCGCCGCATCCTTCCCGAGCGCGCCATCCCGCGCCGCACCGCGCAGCCCGGCAACCACCGGCGGGTACGCGGTCGCACCCGGCGCAGAATGTCGTGCGCGATGGCGGCGTATTCATCCTGGCTTGACTGCGCGACCCACTCGACGACCGTATGGTTGCCGCCGCCGTTGCGCTGCGCTACGAGCGGGGGCCGTTCAGCGGCGCGCGGATCGCTCGCCATCACTGCGGCGCTGGCGTCGAGGATCGGTTGCAGCGAACGATAGTTGCGCGTCAGATAGCAGATATGCGCGTTCGGATAATACCGCTTAAATTCGTCGAGGTTAGCGGCGGACGCGCCACGAAAGCGGTAGATGCTCTGCCATGCGTCGCCGACTGCCCACACCTGCCCGCGCCCGCCATCGAGCAGCCGGATGAGTTCACCCGAAGCATAATTGATGTCCTGAAACTCATCGACGAGCAGACATGAATAGCGGCGGCGGAGATCGGCGGCGATTGCCGGATAGGCGCGCAGCGCCTTCACCGGCCACACAATCAGGTCGCCATAGTCAAGGACGCCCGCTTCGCGGAGAATGGCTTCGTAACGCGGGTAAACCTGCGCCAGTTCGCGCAGCGCAGCAGCCCGTCGCGCAGCGCGTTCGCGCGCCTCGGTCGCTTTGCGGGTCGTGCCGGGGTGATCCCGTTCCGCGTCTTCGATCAGGCGCTGCGCTTCCACTTCCGCCAGACGCGCAAACTCCTCTGGTGACCACAGTTCATCCTTGATGCGACTGATTGCCTGAATAATCGTCAGCAGATGCCGGGTTGGTTCGCGCAGGTCTTTGAAATACTCCAGGCGCAGGTCGTTCAAACGTTTCGACAGCAGAATGAAGAGATCGGCGGTGTCGAGCATGCGCACATCGACCGGCAGCCCCAGGCGCGCGCCGTAGATCCGCAGCACATTCAAGCCCCACGAGTGGAAAGTGCTGATCTCGACGCGCCCGGCGAGGTGCGGCGCTTCCTGGCGGAGCGCCGCAATAATCCGCTCGCGCATCTCTTCCGCTGCCCGGTTCGAGAACGTCAGCGCCAGAATGGACGCCGGATCGAGCCCCTGACGCACCAGTGACACATACTTCGCCACAATGCTGCGCGTTTTGCCCGTGCCGGGTCCGGCAGCGAGCAGCAACGGCAGCGGCGCATCGACTGCCGCCTGTTGCTCCGGGTCAGGCGTGAATGAAGCGGCGCGTGCGTCAACCGGCGCTTCCGGCGACATTGGCGGTTCGAGACAGCAGACATTCACCAGTTGGGAGCGGAGAGCATCAGAGGAAACGGCGAACTGTGCAGCCAGCGTCTCGATGCTCCACTCCGGTTGCTGGACTGCCTGCCAGAGTTCCTCTGCCGGCACGAGCAGTTCGAGCGCAAAAAGGTTCGCCTCCTGTTCACGACGCTCGCGCGTGTTGTAGGTGCGCACCGCCGTCTCATCGGCGCCATCGCCAGCCGCACGCTCATCGAGGGTTTCATCGGTATCGCGGAAAGGACCGGCGGTCAACCCTTCGAGCGCCACGTGACCAATTTCGTGCGCAATCACAAAGCGCAGGCGGGCTGGCGGAAGATCGCGCCGCACCCGAATCACCTGAAGTTCTGGCTCGACTTTGCCCTGAATGCCTTCGGCAAGCGTCGTCGTCGGAATGACGGTCAACTCCCAGAGGGTCTCCGCCAGATCGTCGAGCGGCAGGGGATGGTTGGGCGCGTCGCTTGCGCGTTCCAGGAAGGTTCGGCGAATGTCACGCGCCAATGCGCGAATATACTGTGAACGAACGCTCATACGGGCATTCACTCACGCTTTGCGCGTTTGCGTCTTCATGTTTCCTTGAGGGCGTTTTGCATAGAGCGAACCATCTCAACCCGCACATTCAGATCGCACCGGGGATGGCGCAGCCAATAACGTTCAGGCGAAGGGCGCCCATCCGCCAATGCGATAGCGTGCAGCGCTCGATCCGTGCGTGTCGGTCACAATCTGTGGGTATCCGAATTCCGTCACACGCTACGTCCGGTCAGGCATCCGGCAGCACATCAGCCCAGGCTGCTCGCTCTTCCTCGGTTGGGGCGCTGTCGGCGAACGCCCGGGCAAAACTGACGACCGGCTCTTCCGGTTCGATGATCCCATCTTCGGCGCTGAGCCGTGCTGCTGTGCTGACGGGCGGCGGAGCGAGCAACGTCGCCTGAATAGCGGACGTGCTGGTTTGCAGGGCTTCAGCAAGGCGCTCGATCAATCGTTCAGGGATGGTAGCGACGCGCACTTTACCACGCTCCAGGCGCGCCAGCAGATCAACCGGCAGTTTCAACCGACGCGCCAGCCGTCCAACGGTCATCTGACGCGATTTGCGCAGATCGGTCAGGTTCTGCGCTGGCTCACCGATCAGTTCACGCTCAAATGCAGCCCGAGCCAGCGCCATCACGCGATCGGCAGCGGCTTCTTCCGCTGGCGTCAGGATTGCTGGCTCGTCCAGTTCGCCGAGCATCAGATTGAACTCGAGAAACGCGCGCAGTTCCTCGCGCACCTCCGGCGGTTCCTGCGCGACAAACGCATCGAGGCTGACGATCTGACCCGTCTCGAGCAGTTCCTCGTAGCGCAGCGCCGCCTCGATAAAATACGAACGGTCTTTCATGATGACTCCCTGGTCGTCAATATCTGACGCAGCCGTTTGACCGCACGATCGTAGATATGTGATACGTTTGCGGGCGACATACCGAGCATCTGTGCACTATCGATCCCGCGCACATTATTCAGACGGTGATTAATAACAGTGCGCTCAATCGCAGGAAGCGCTGCAATCGCTTCGTGAAGCCGTTTGCGGACCTGCTCATCGTCATGTTCTTCAGCAAGACGTTCCGGCGCCGGATCTTCGATCACCTCATGGAGCGGCGGACCATCGTCGTCAACCGGCGCGTCCAGGCTTACAGTAGAAGATAAGATGTTCTGCTGGTTGTTTTTTCTTTCCTGAAGAATGCGGTTGACCGTCGTCGAGATATACGCACCAAATCTGCGCTCCATGCTGCTGAAGCCGGGACTGCGCAGATCGCGATGGAGTTGTTGAATGAACGCGAGCAGCACATCAGAGCAGGCATCCTCATCGAGCCCCGCTCTGCGCGCCCGCCCATAGATCCAGTTGCGCGCTGCGAGGATCACAGCGTCGAGGTCAGCCCAGAGTTCTGGCGTCAACATGCCGCCGGTCGTCAGCACAACGCGGATGCGCGCCACGCGCTGCTGGCACTCCTGCACCACTTCATACCACGAACGTTCCTGTGTCATGCCATCAACCACCTTCGCCAGATCGCCAGAGCCTCAACCAACCATCACGCCCTGCACCGGGCAGGCGCGAGACCTGCCCCTACTGCTCCCCCTAACCCTAACCGCTGAGAACAGACGTGCATGGATGATACCCAATCGCTTCGGCGGTTGTCAACCGACAGAGATCCAAAGGGGCAATCATGATGTGTCAGGAACCACAGCAGCGCAATGCCACACTGCGCTGCGTCGTGCGCGCAGGCGCGCCCGCGCTGAACGAACGAAGCCCCACAACCAGCGGGGCTGCACAAAGCGGAGGGCGCCTGCCTGCCGGCGGGCAGGCGTGGGCGTCCCGTGTGCGATCAGTCCGACGGTTCAGCAGCGAACCACACGGCGGGCTGTCGCCTGACAACTCATGCCTGGACCCAGATGAAAAATGTGACGCGCAACAGTCTTATCCTGTTCATAGAAACACGCTATGCTGAGCGCCACAGATGGTGCAACTGCTGCACAGGCGAAGACGGGATGACGCCGCATTTGAACAGAAGGAGGCAACCATGATCGCGATCAGCAACCATGCACGCATGCGGCAGGCGCAGCGCAACCTGAAGGATGACGAGGTGGCTTTCGTCATGCGACATGGGCGTCGCATCCGCAGCGGCGGCGTGCTGCACATCTTCCTTGGACGGCGCGACATTCCCGCCGATCGGGCAACTTTTCAAAAGTATCATCATCTGGAAGGCGCCACACTCGTTATCAGCGACACCGGGGAGACCCCAGTGCTGATCACTGTCTACCGCAACCGGCGCGCCCTGCGCGACATTCGCCGCAAACAGAAGTACGACCGGTCGGCGGGGAAGGCGTTGGCAAGCGCCTGAAGCAGAAAGATACAGACATACGAAGCAAGGCGCCAGCAAAGCGGCGCCGTTGCAGTGCAACGGCGCCATAAGGTGTCAAGGTTGAAAGTTGAAAATTGAAGGTTGAAGGTGGTTCCAGGTGAAGGGTTACCTTGGCGCGTTGAATGTTGAACGTTGAACGTGGCATGTCTAACCCCTACCCCCTGATCCCTGATCTCTAACCCCTCGTTTCAGGCTTGACGGGGCAGGTATTGATGCCCAGCACCGAGTAGAGCGGGCACACGCCAACTACAGCCGTCGCAAGCAGCACGAGCGCAACCACGCCAGCAACGATCTGCCAGACGCCGCTCAACAACGTGAATGCCGCCGCCAGCGCTGCGATGCCAAGCACCGCACGAATGCCACGATCCATTGGACCTTCGTTCTTTGCGAACATTGTCAGGCTCCTTTTCTGGTGTGCTGAGAAATGTGTCCGATAACCGCATCACTCTTGAAATGCGGCAACCGGCAAAAGGTTACAGCATTTGTCTGGTAATAGTGTTGAGGTACAATAGTGGCAGGAGCGATCACCGCTATGCTTGCAGGCTCATAAGAAGCAGGAGAAACCGCTCTGACAATCCGCTATTTGCGTACCGGCTCGCAGCGAGTTGAGTCGATTGCGCGCCGTATTGTTTGAGAAAGGAGAATGTTCCGTGCAGACTATTAGCGACACTGGTTTGTCCAGCAATGTCATCGAACGCCGGCAGGCGCCAGCGTTGCAACGCATCCTGCTTGCAATCAGCGGCGCAGCGCTGGTTGCGCTGGTCATCTTTCTTGCGACGCTGGGCATCAACCCAACCGGCGGCGTTCCCGCCACCTGCGCGATCGTCGTGATGCTGACCAGCATGGCGGGAGTCGCAGTCCTTCGTCGCGGACGCTTTCGCCTGGCGGTTCTGATCGCATCCGCTGGCCTGGTCGGCGCGGTGTTCTTTGTGACCGTCATTTACGGATATCCAGCCGCAACGCCGTTCCTGCTGACGACGATTGTTCCTGTAATTCTCACAGGTCTGCTGGTCGAAACCAGGGGCTTGATCGCAGTCTCTGTAGCGAGCGGGTTGATTCCTTCCTTGATATTGCTCCTCAAGCCAGCCCTAGCACCGTTCGTTGCTGCGGTTCAGCCACCCGGCGATCTGACAGTCGTCGCTGTTGCACTGTTCCTGCTCGTGCTCTTTGTGGTCGCAACTATCATTGCTTCGTTCGGTCCGGTGTTGCGTCAATCGCTTGTTGCTGCGCTGGCGCGCGAGCAGGAACTCGAGCAGTTGCGCGCTTCGCTTGAGACGACTGTGCAGGAACGCACTGCCAGACTTCAGGAAGCGCTCCGCACCGTTGAGCAGCGCGAGGCGCAGTTGCAGCAGACGCTCGCGGACCTGCGCGCAAGTCAGGAAGCAGTCCGCGAACTGAGCGCTCCGGTCCTCCCAGTACTGCCTGGCGTGCTGGTGGCGCCGCTCGTCGGCATGATTAATGAAGCGCGCGCAGAGGTGTTCGTTTCCAATGTATTGCGCACCATTGAGCGCGAGCGTGCACATTACGCGATCTTCGACATCACCGGCGTTCCTCTTGTCGATACACAGGTTGCGCGCATGATCCTGAACGCTGCCGACGCCGCGCGTCTGCTAGGCGCTCAGGTCATCGTGGTCGGCATTCGACCCGAAGTGGCGCAGACGGTGGTGGGTTTGGGTGTCGCGCTCGAGCGGATGAGCACCTTTGCGAATCTGCAACAAGCGATAGGCGCGTTGCGCGCTGCATCTCCGGCGCCTCACATTTGACGCCTCCGCTCTTCTGTGATATCCTCGCCACGCTTTGCAAACCGTGAAAGAAAAGTAAACAGGTCCACGACGACTGTATGATTTCACGTAGCAGACGTCTGCTGCGGCGTTGGCTGGCTTTGGCATTCGTTTTTGTCGCGCTGGTCCAGGCGCCGCCGCTTAAGGCAGCAGACCACGCCGGCGTCGCCCCCGAACTCTGGTTGCCGACGCCTCCCGGTGAGCAATGGCGCATCATTCAGGGATACGCATGTGGCACCCACAATGGGTGGGATCGCTACTCCCTCGATCTGGTGCGGGTTGGAGGTTCAAGCGCGGGCGCTCCGGTGCGCGCCGCCGCCGATGGCATCATCTTTGTCTGGGTGCAGCGCAGCGGCACCCTCATTCTCCGCCACGAAGGCAATCTCTACACCATGTACACACATATGCAACGTGCTGAGAATCCGCAGGTCGGGCGGATCGTGGCGCGCGGCGACGTGATCGGCGCCGTCGGCGATCGCGGATCGCCGGGGATGGTGCATCTGCATTTCACTGCGTTTACGGCAGAGGGACCGTGGGCGCGCAATCGGCGTTCCGTGCCGTTGCGCTTTGCTGAAGGGTATGACCTGCCGGAGATCGGCGGATGCAATCAGCATGGCGGCAGGGTGCTGGTCGCCGGCAGCGCCCCCCTGTCGAATGTCGAAGGAATAGGTTTTGCCGGAGCAGAGGTCGGGCGCTGGTACAGCAGCGACGTGCAGATCGAGTTCAGCGGCATGGCAATGACGGCAGGGTATCGGGCAGCGTGGGGGGTCGATCCCGCTGGCGCCGCACCAGAGACGGCAACGCCGAATGGGAGTGTAAGCCTTGCCGCAGCGGGGGAAGGATTGCATACGCTCTTCGTGCGCGGGTGGGATCGCAATGGGCAACAGACGGTCGTCTCGTTCGGTCCAATAGGCTACGACGTTACTCCGCCTGAACCTCCGCCGGCAATGGCGCCGATCGCTCTCAGAGCCGGGCAGGCGACGCTGATCTCCTGGGAACCGGCAGGCGATGCCGCTTCCGGGGTTGCCGGGTATCGGATGTACATCGGCGCCGATCCAGCAGGCGTCTCCGAATGGTTTGCTCCCTTGCCGGAGATCGAGGCGCCGCCGCTTGCCCCCGGCGAGCACCTGCTGCGGGTGCAACCCATCGATTACGCTGGGAATGCGGGCGAATGGGTGACAGTCGCCAGAATCGTTGCGCGACCGTAGAGGAATGCGCATCACGCCTTGACCCCACGCTGACCGTCGAAGCGGCATGGTCTGAGCCTGTTGGGTCCACACCCGTCGTAAAGTGTGGAGCAATGCTGGAGAGGGTTGCTTCAGAGAAGCCAAAACGAAGGCGCACCATGCACGGGTATGTTGCGTGGATTACAAGACTCTGCGCCTTTGCGCCTTCGTGTCACTCCTGAGACAAGATCTGATCAACCTGGCAGGAGTCGCATACCGCGATCCCGCCTTCTCAAATATCCAGATTCCGCACCTCGAGTGCGTGGGTTTGAATGAAGCGTTTGCGCGGCGGAACCAGATCGCCCATCAGCATCGTGAAGGTCTCATCCGCCTGCTGTGCATCTTCGAGCGTCACCTGAAGGAGGAGGCGATTGAGCGGGTTCATCGTCGTTTCCCACAACTGCGCAGCATTCATCTCGCCCAATCCCTTGTAGCGCGTCACGACCGCCTTGTTGCGCTCCGACGATGAGAGCGTCGCCAGGTACTGATCACGCTCCGCGTCGGTAAAGACATACTTTTCGGTCTTTCCGTGCACAATGCGGTAGAGTGGCGGTTGCGCCAGATAGAGATGTCCGTTCGTGATGATCTGGCGCATATAGCGAAAAAAGAAGGTGAGCAACAGCGTGCGAATATGGCTGCCGTCCACATCCGCGTCGCACATCAGAATGATGCGATGGTAGCGCAGTTTGGACGGGTCGAACTGATCGCCGACGCCAGCGCCGATGGCGGTAATGAGCGCCTTGACCTCATTGTTGGAGAGCATTTTGTCGAGCCGACTCTTCTCGACATTCAGGATTTTCCCGCGCAGCGGCAGGATCGCCTGATAGCGCCGGTCGCGCCCCTGTTTGGCGCTCCCGCCGGCGCTATCACCCTCAACGATGAACAACTCCGTGCGCGCCGGATTGGTGTCCGAGCAATCGGCCAGTTTGCCCGGCAGCGAAAACCCTTCCATGGCGCTCTTGCGCGCTGTTTCCCGCACCTTCTGCACGGCGATGCGCGTGCGCGCCGCCGAGATGCACTTCTCGATGATGCGCCGCGCTTCCTGCGGATTTTCTTCGAGCCAGGCGCTGAAAGCGTCGCCAAACACCGTATTGACGGCGCTGGTAGCGGAAGGGCTGACCAGTTTCTCCTTGGTTTGCGAACTGAACTGCGGGTCGCGCAGTTTGACGCTGATCACGGCGGTCAATCCTTCGCGCACATCGTCGCCGGTCAGGTTCCCTTCGTTTTCCTTGAGGAACCCTTTGCTGCGCGCATACCCATTGATCACCCGCGTCAGCGCACTGCGAAAACCGGCGACGTGCGCACCGCCATCGGTGTTGTTGATACCGTTGGCAAACGCATAGACCGAATCGGTATCGAAGCTTTCGGTGTACTGTAGCGCCACTTCCACCATCACATCGTCGATGGCGCGTTCGACGTAGAACGGATGCTTATGGATCACATTCCTGTCTTTGTTGAGGTGGCGCACATACGAGCGAATGCCGCCCTCGAAATAAAAGTTGACCTCATTGCCATCGCGCTCATCGACGAACCTGAAGCGCAATCCTTTGTTGAGGTACGCCATCTCGCGGAAACGTTGCGCCAGAGTCTTGAAGTTGTAGTCCAGCGTCTGAATGATCGTCGTATCCGGCAGGAAGCGCGTGATCGTTCCACGCCGGGTGGTCGGACCGACCTTCTGTACCGCGCACTGCGGCGCGCCACAGCGATATTCCTGGTAGTAGTGCATCCCGTCGCGTGCATTATGGACATCAACGCGCATATACGCGGAAAGTGCATTGACGGCTGATACGCCGACGCCGTGCAAGCCAGACGAGACCTTATAGCTTTTGTTGTCGAACTTGCCGCCTGCGTGGAGCACCGTCATCACCACCTGAAGGGTGCTGACGCCGAGTTTGGGATGCGGACCGGTTGGAATGCCATAGCCATCGTCAGCGACCGTGACCGACCCATCTTCGTGGATGGTCACCTCAACGGTCGTTGCGCGCCCGGCCATCACTTCATCGACCGAATTATCGACGACTTCGCGCACCATGGTGTGCAGTCCGTTGACATCGGTCGGACCGATATACATGCCGGGACGGCGGCGAACCGCTTCCATCCCTTCGAGCACCTGGATCTGATCTTCATCGTAGCCGGTCACATCGACCGATCGCAGTGGTTCTGTTGTCATAGACGACCGTTCATTGCTATGATTGATATGGTGCTACACCCCTGGGCGCATCACCTGTTGTTCACTCAAACGACGCAGGCGCTCGCGGTAGAACGCCATTCGCGCCGCTGCCAGACCGGCGCCGATGTACGCGCTGCCAAGCGCCGCCGCCACGCCGCCGATCGTCGATGTTCCCAGCATCTCCCAGATCACCTCGGTGCCGCGGGTGATCAGCAGCGAGAGGAGCAGGAACCCGACGACGCCCCACAGATTGCGGCGCACAAGTTCAAAACTTGCCCGCAGCGCGCGCAACGGACCCACCCGGCTCATCACAATCGCCTCGTTGGCAAAGCCGACGTAGATCTGCACCCAGATAATCACCACCAGGATCAGGCTGACTGCCAGCACGCCGAGCACGTCGTTGACCGCCATGAGGAGCGCTGCGACAAAGGCAAACGGCAACCCGATGAGCACAAACGCTGTAGCCAGGATCGCCATCACCCCAAACACTGCCGCACCAATGCGCACCATCACGACCCAGAGATCACGCTGCAACGCCGGTTCGCCGCGCACCGCAGCGCCAACCAGCGTCAGAAACAGCACACCGATAGGAAAGACGATCGCATTGATGACCACAAACGTCAGCACTGCCGCCGGGACGCTGGCAATCGTGATCACCGCGCCTGCGCTATTGGTCGCCAGCGCCCCCGGCGCAAAGCGCGGGACGATGAACCGCGGCATCACATTCATTAGCGCCAGCGCCTGGCGCAGATCGGTCTGCCCAAGTTCCGCCAGCAGCGCGCTCATCTGGCTCTGCGCCTCGCTGTCGGTTTCTGTCGATGCGCCTGCCAGCCTGGCAAGAAAACTGTCGAAGCGATCAAATAACGGCGCAAACGACACCGGCGCCGTCAGCAGCAACGCCAGGTTCAACGCGAACACCAGCAGCAGCGCAGCCGGCCTTCGGTGAATGGCGCGATATCCTTCGCTCAGCGTGTCGATGATCGAGGCGGGTTGCCGCATACTGGCGCTCTAAATATATTCCGGACAACCTCGACATTATACCATATGTCGCCAGAGATTGGAGAGCATGTAAACAAATGTTCGCTGAGTTCGTGAGAGGCGAGGGGTTGCAGGGGTGAGATTGAAAGCGGCGAGTAGTCTCCGCTGGAAATGAGAAGGCGGAAACTGTGAAGACGGCGAGAATTGCTGCAAGTTCCTCGCCATTGTATTGATCAATGGGAGTATCAAGGTTACCAGTAACGACGCCACACCAAACCGCTGCAAAACAGTGTGCCACGCACACCGCGCAGAGGGAAGCGACGAGCAATTGACCGCGCAGCGGCTCCCGTCAACCGGCGAGGTTGCCCGACCGCATCTCATGCAGAAGGGGAGAGAGGAGGATGAATATGCGCAAGGACATTTTATCGCTTCACGATTTCGGAGAGCCACTGTTTATCTAATGCGGATTTTTGTGGCTTTTGAGGATTATAACGCACGAGCACCGTGTCACGCGCTTCAAGCGCAGAATAAATATTGCTGCTGATTCGTTGCTTATTTCTGAAACGAACGACTCCTCCCCCTTGATCGGGTACGGCGAACTCCCAGGCGACATATTCGTACTCGTCTTCTACCCACATGTCGATAATTCGAGCTTCGGCTTGTGAGCCTTTCATCAGTTGTGTCTCCTCTATGTGCTGTGCGACAATAGGCACGATGAAGGGGAGAAAAACTAGCAGCGTTGATAAAATACCCATGAATAGAGCGACTAAGGGACCGAATCGGGCGCCTAAGGACTCGATCGACGCTGCCCCAATACATCCAAGCAATGAAGTCACAAAAAACAATACTACTACACCACAGGATTGCCTATCGAAACCGCTGCCGAGTTCCTTTCGCTCTGTCTCGCTCAACGGTTCACGCTTCTGAACCACGGGCGATGATCTCGAAGCGGGACTATACAGTGACGTGTCCAACAACGATCCACAAAAATGGCATCGTGGATCCGCAGAGTCGATCCCTGCGCCGCAATTCGGGCAGCGCACAGCGTCAACGCGCATGGATGGATCAGGTGTCGCTGGATCTGCGGTGCGCTGTGTTAGCATTGTCGCAACCGGCGGCGCCGTAACGCCAAGCGACTCCAATTCGCGCCGCGCCAGGCCGTTTTGCGGGTTAATTGCCAGCGCGCGCTCCAGGCATTCACGTCTCTGTTGGGGGGCTTCAACAATGGTCGCCATCCAGAGCCATGCGCTCTCGCAGGACGGGTTCACGCGCAAAACTCGCGCGAGCAACGCACGTCCGCGCTCCGTTTCACCTGTGCGAATGGCAGTGATGGCTGCATTCAGCGTCTGGTCGCGGTCGATAGATGGATTGAATGACATGGGCAGCCCTCCTCAGACAGTGCGTTACCAGCATTCTAACCAGGCTCATGTACGCAGAGCGTGCCAATTTGATTGCAGGAGTGCGACAAGATCTCAATCCAGACGTGAGCGCCTGTCTGAACTTATGTTCAGGCTCACCTCACCTGGTCTATGAACCTGACGTGTGCTGGCGCGCGAAGAAGATGGAGGCTGACTCTGATGGATCGGGCGGATGTGCCTGAGAGGACAGAAGCCCTGGCTACGTGCGTTTGCGCCTGAGCAAACCGTTCCCATTAGCGCGATCCCTTAGCGTTTCGCCAAAAGGTTGACTCGAAAACGCACAAGTTCAAAGCCGCGCAATCAATATCCCATCCTCTTGCATCCTCGCGCCTCTGTGTCAGCGTTTCTCAGTCAGTTCTCAGTTCTCAGTTCTCGCAAAATCGCCAACGGTGTTATAATAAAAAGGCTCTATCCCATCAGAAAGCCTTGAAATGGCAATTTCCACAATTTCGGATCAGGTCGTTTTCTCACCAGAGGCGCTCGCTGCGCTGACGGTTCCTGGCGTAGCGGAGCGCTGGAATGCCATCCAGGAACGGTTGCAGCCGGTGCTGGCGGCATACGCTGCCCGCTTCAGCGCCGAGGCATCCCGGCGTTTTCCGCGTATCTGGAGCCTCTACGAGATCAGTTACCGCACGCAGCGCTACATCAACCGCGGTCGCGGCATGCGTGATCCGATCGACGACTACTATCTGGCGATTGATCGCCCGCCGCGCGGCGCAGGGATTTACCTGGCGGTCAGCGGCGCTGAACGTCTGATCCTGGTTGCGCTTCAGGTGGCGCGCCGCCGCAAGGAAGACCTGGCGCGCGTTTGGGAGGAGGCGCGCGCGCTCTGGCTGCCGCTGGCGGAACGCATCAACGAGGTCCGCTTCGCTGACCGTGAGCAGGCGAACGAACCGACGGCATTGTGGCTTGATCGCTACCTGGCGAATCGCGCGGCATCGTCGCTGCTGGCAGGATTCGCGTACCGCTGGGACGACCCGCAGATTATTCAGCCGACGTTTATCGAGCGCCTCATTGAGGATGCGCTGGCGTTGTTGCCGCTCAACGAGGCGCTGATGGAGCGCGCCGAGGCGCGCGATCCAACCGGCGCCGCCTGGCTGCGTGAACAGCGTGTCGCCTATCTGACGGGGGAAGAGCCGCCAATTGAGGTGATTATCGAACGCATTCGCGCTCACGGGTTGACGCTGTCGGAACAGATCATTCGCGCCTACCACGTTGCGCTGCGCACCCGGCCGCTCATCATTTTGACGGGCATCTCCGGCGCCGGCAAGACCCGTCTGACCCGTCTGTACGCCGATGCGCTGATAGGCGAACGCCTGGCGCCGGGTCAGGAGAACGAGCGTTATCTGCTGGTAGCGGTCCAGCCTGACTGGCACAGTGCGCGGGATCTGCTTGGGTACTACAATGCGATCACCGGCAAATACCATCCAACGCCGTTTCTGCGCTTCCTGCAGCGGGCTGCAGCCGATCCAACCGCACGCTGCTTCGTCTGTCTCGACGAAATGAACCTGGCGCGTCCGGAGTACTACCTGGCGCCGATCCTCTCGGCGATGGAGACCGATGACCGCATGATCGATCTTGGCGCGCCCGGTCCCACCGTCGAAACCGTGACCGGCGACGTGCTGACCAATCCCTTTCGCCTGCCGCCGAATGTGGTGATCGCCGGCACCGTCAACGTTGACGAAAGTGCGCATACGCTCTCTGATAAACTGCTCGACCGCGCGAATGTGATCGAACTGACCGATGTCGATCTGGAAGGGTTCCGCGCCGCCTATCCGGGCGTGATTAACGACGCCATCTGGAGCGTGATCGTTCAGGTTCACGGTAGTGTGGCGCGCGCCGGGCAACCATTCGGATACCGCGTCCTGAGCGAGATGCTGCGCTACATCGAACAGTCACAGGGGATACTGACACCGCAGCAGGCGCTGGACCTGCAAATCAAGCAGAAAGTTCTGCCAAAGCTGCGCGGCGACGACACGCCACGTCTGCGGCGCGCCTTGACCGAACTGCTGGAACTGCTGCTTGGCGCGCCCCAGAACGCCTGGAAGCGCGCCGCGCAGGTTGCGCCCGAAACCATTGCTGCCGCACCCTTCCCCGAATCGGCGGAGAAAGTGAGGCGCATGCTCGAACGCCTCGACGCTGATGGGTTTACCGATTTCTACGGTTAATGCACATTGCATCCATACTTCGCTACAGCATACGACTGTCTGGCTTATCACGCGATATGCTGCTCGATTGCAGCAACCCACTGCGGGTCTAGTGCAGAGATGTCCGGTTGATGGGGAACAAAGCGCACCCGCACCGTGTCGCACTGTTGAAGGTGATGGAAGAGCTTCTTGCTGATCTGCTGCGCTCCCCGACGTTGCACGGGACGTCCCTTGCCGTCGGAGGCGGTCAGTTCCCACGCGACAATATACGGCTCGCGTTCAAATCCTCGTTCATGCCAGACGTCCAGGATCGGCGCCTCAGCGACAGCGCTGGCTGCGCGCAGCGCCTGCGAGAAACGATACGACTGAACCCCTTCGATGATAGTGTTGACTGCGCTTATTCCCCACACCGATGGCAGGATGAGCCACAGGGGATACAGAGCCAGAATTCTTTGCCGTATGGTCCCTGACTCGGACTCGTTTGTTGCAGAGAAGAGAGGGGCAATAGCCATTCCAATACAGAAGACCAGGATGATAGAGCCGGAAATTGTCGCCCAATTGAGGAGGTGATCTACAGGAGTTCTTTTCCACGTCTGTCCGATGAGGCGTCGTTGGTCTTTTCTGGTCAAGGCGCGACGTTTCGGGTATGATGAGACTGGCGTATATGATAGGGAAGAGTCGTTCTCCTGAGTGTGCGCGACCCGGCTGCCGCAAAAGGCGCAGGAGTCGTCATCATAACTCAGCGCGGCGCCGCACTGCGGGCAGCGCCGGGCAGTTGGGTTGCGCTCAGGCGCCGACGTGCGGGGTGTTTCACGTGAAACAGATGTGCTTATCCGGTGGGATGTCGCACGCGATGCGCTGGCATCCATCGGCTCTGCCATCCCGTCTGTCAGGCGGATGTGATCGCGCATAGGCGCGGCAGACGTCTGCCGGAGATGTGATACTAGTGAGGATGGCGCTTGAGTTCGCTCGAACATCTTCAACCCCTGGCGCGCAGCACTGTTCTGCGGATTGATCGCCAGCACGCGCTCCAGGCATTCGCACTGTTGTTCAGGAGTCTCAGCGACGGCCGACATCCAGAGCCACGCTTGTTCATGCTGCGGGTTGAGGCGCAACCCCTGGGTGAGAAGTATGCGTCCACGCTCCTTATCGCCGGAGCGAATCGCGGCGATGGCGTCGCTCACTGTCTGGTCGGCGTTGGGTGACATGATAGGCGGCATAGCAACCTCCGACGGCAGATGCCATGGTGCAGACGCCAGGTTGGGCGTCCGACCTCAATTATACGCACTCTCATAGACGGTAAACGTTCGGAATGATTGCAAGCACGCGACAGAGTCGCTACTGAAGGAGAAACGAAACGAGATGTCGCTTACCGCTCTTTCGCCGCTCGATGGGCGCTACCGCGCCGATGTCGCCGATCTCGAGGCGTATTTCAGCGAGGCAGCGCTGTTTCGCTACCGGGTGCGCGTCGAAGTGGAGTATCTGCTGTTTCTGACGCGCGCACGGGACGTTGCTTTTGTGCCGAAACTCGATCCGCGCGCCGCAGCGGCATTGCGCAATCTCTATCGCTCATTCTCCGCCGCCGATGCCGAAGCGATTGCTGCCTGGGATCGCAAGGTCAACCACGATGTCAAGGCAGTCGAATACTGGCTGCGTGAACGGCTCGACGCGCTCGGTCTCAGCGCGTGGAAGGAGGCAGTGCATTTTGCGCTGACATCGGAAGATGTCAACAATCTTGCATATGCGCTGATGACGCGCGAAGCGCGCGACCTGACCCTTATGCCGGCGGTTGGCGAGATTATTGCGGCGCTGCGCGACCTGGCGTTCACCGAGGCTGAAACGCCGATGCTGGCGCGCACCCACGGGCAGCCGGCCACACCGACGACCTTCGGCAAGGAAATGGCAGTGTTCGCCGCGCGTCTCCAGCGCGCTCACCAACAGGCGTCCGGCATCCGACTCACCGGTAAACTGAACGGCGCCACCGGCACGTTCGCAGCGCATGTCGCAGCATTGCCGCAGGTGGACTGGATTACATTCAGTCGCGGGTTCATCCGGTTCCTCGACCTTGAGCCGCTGCTGGTGACAACCCAGATTGAGCCGCATGACACGCTCGCCGAATTGTGCGACGCGCTGCGGCGGATCAACACGGTGTTGATCGACCTCTGCCAGGATATGTGGCGCTATATCAGCGATGGCTACCTGGTGCAGCTTGCGCGCCCCGGCGAGGTCGGGTCGTCCACGATGCCGCATAAGGTCAACCCGATCGATTTCGAGAACGCTGAAGGCAATTTGGGACTGGCAAATGCATTGTTGGAGCACTTCAGCCGCAAGTTGCCGGTCTCGCGCTTGCAACGCGACCTGACTGACAGTACGGTGATGCGGAACCTTGGCGTGGTGTTCGGGTATTGTCTGCTTGGGTATCGGCGCGTCAGCAAGGGATTGGGGAAGATCGCCGTTGACCGCGAGCGCCTGCTGGACGATCTGCATCGTCACCCGGAGGTGCTGGCGGAAGCAGTGCAGACGATCCTGCGCCGCGTCGGTTATCCTGAGCCGTATGAGGCGCTCAAGCGCCTGACGCGCGGGCGCGCGCTGACGGTAGAGATGCTGCACGCATTTATCGACGAACTCGATGTCGCGCCAGAGGTGAAGAACGAACTGCGCGCCCTGACGCCAGAAACCTACACCGGGCTGGCTGACCGTCTGGCGCGGATGGTGTGAGTCAGGGGTCAGGGGGGAGGGACCAGGGAGCTAGGACCTTACAAAATCGCACTCAAACCGATCCATTTCCGGTACTGTCGGGCGCTTGACCGTCGCCGATCTTCCATAGTATGCTTGCGCAGAGTGGATGAATGGTCGTTCATTTGCGATCCCTGCTATGATTGGCGCGCGATCCGATTTTGCCGGACAAATTGACCAGAACTTGCTGCTGATCCGTCTTGCCGACGAGATCTATGCATTACCGTCCGCCCATGTGCGCGAAGTCGGGCGATACCGGGCATTCACCCCCGTTCCCGGCGCTCCGCCAATGCTTCCCGGAATAATCAGTCAGCGCGGCGCCATTCTGCCGGTCATCGACCTGCGTCTCGTGCTGGGGATGCCAACCGTCGAGACGACCCGTGCGACTCGTCTGGTGACCGTCGTATACGAAGATATTGACATGGCGCTGCTGGTCGACGCTGTGATCGATCTGGCGGCAGTGCCAGAGGACGTTTTTGGACCACCGCCGGCCGGTCTCGACCCGGCGCGCGCCCGGTTTCTGCGCGCTGTCGCCTTTCATGAAGACCAGACCGTCGCGTTGCTCGATGTCGGTGAGATCGTTGCGGCGCTGCGGGAGGCGTAGGAGCGGCAAGCGGTGCGAGGCAAGCAGCAAACGGTTTGGAAGGCGCGAATGTTGCGGGGTGAGGGTGGGACGATTGCAGGTTGCAGGTGAGAAAGCGACGCGATGCAAAGGCGCGGGGGCGAAAGGGGACCGGAGAAGATACGTCTGCTGGCGCTCGCTGCGCCCTCTGTGGATCCGTTGTATAAGAGCAGGTGCGAACATTGCGGGTTGAAATCCGGACGGTGGCAGGTTGAACAACATTCCACTCCAACTCTTGGTTCTCAGTTCCCGGTTCTCAGTTCTCAGTTCTCAATTCTCAGTTCTCAGTTCT
>ERZ1685331.111-NODE-111-length-21345-cov-19.015218_pt1 | contig 21345 bp, 19 predicted proteins | sample MGYA00580194_ERZ1685331 | MGnify/ENA primary metagenome ERZ1685331 (study PRJEB41501, sample SAMN08275520) | hot springs metagenome | biome: alkaline hot spring; material: microbial mat | place: Russia: Ush-Beldyr | collected 2015-07 | depth 0.5 m m ...
TCTCAGTTCTCAGTTCTCAGTTCTCAGTTCTCAGTTCTCAGTTCTCAGTTCTCGGCTCTCAAAGGCAACCATATGCATCAGATGCGCCGCTTCTCAATCTGCACCCTCCTCTTCACACTGTTCCTGGCGTCGTGCGGCGGCGCGCCACCCCCTGCCGCCGGATTCCCGTCGCCGACCGCCGTTCTGTCCGAACCGACGATGGCAGCGCCGTCGCCAACCACCATCCCGTCGCCAGCGCCGGCAACCCCGTCTGTGACGAACGCGCCAGCGCCGACGCCTGCCCCGCCTGCAACGAGCCTGCCAGAACCAACGCCTGCACCCTCACCGATACCTACAGTTGCGCCACCGCTGCCGACAGCAACTGCCGCGCCTGCCCCTCCCACGCCAGTTCCGCCTGCGGCGTCATTCACCGGCGCGCTCTTCTTCCTGCGCAATGGCGCACTCTGGCGTCTCGATGCCGGCGATGAACGTCCCATCGTGGATCAGGTGCATGAATTCGCCCCGTTCATACAAGGGAATGTGATTGCCGTAGTTCGTGAGACGGGACGGCAATTTGATGTGTGGACGGTACAGCGCGACGGGAACAATCTGCGGCGGATCACCGATGATCGCGCTGTCGAAGGGTCACTCTCCTGGTCGCCCGATGGCGCGGCGCTGATCTTTGCCGCCGCTGATGCCAGCGAGTCGCTGCCGCAGACATGGCCCGAATGGGCATTGTGGTGCAGCGCCAGCCAGATTGTTGTGCTCGACATCGCAAGCGGCCAGCGTCAGGCGCTTGCAAATGGCTGCGATCCCGCGCTGTCGCCCGATGGCCGGCGCATCGCTTACAGCGCGCCGCCGACACTGCGCGATCCGGCGCTCGCAGGTGGCGCACCGGTGGCGGGGAATGCCATTCGCCTGATCAACCGGCGCGGCGAGAATGCCTGGAACTTTGCCCGCGCCGATGGCGCCGATGCTCCCGCGCCCAACACCGGCATGCTGGTCTATGCGCCCGCCTGGTCGCCCGATGGTGCATCCGTTACGTACCATCGCTACGTCGGTATGCAGGTGGAGGTTGACATCAATCTCAGCGAAATGGGAGGATCGTTTGAGGGAAAGGGACGCCCCTTCGCCGAAGGCGCCGGATGGTTGCTGCCCGCCCGCTTCGCGCCGGATGGACGACGGGTGGCGGTTGTTGAGCACAACTACAGTGATGCGCGCGGCTTTGGCGGCTACGACGACTGGTCAGTGCAGGTCGTCACGCTCGATGGCTCGCGTGCTGTCGATTTGCCGCAAGGACCGGTGACGATGCTCGGTGGTTCAGCGACGCGCCTCCCGCGCGCCGCCAGCGCTGCCTGGTCGCCGGATGGAACACGCCTGGCGGTGCTCCTCCCGCCCGGCTGGCGCCCCGATGCACCGCTGAATGAACCGTTCGATCCGACAGGCGCCGCATCTCCTGGCGAGATATGGCTGTGGCAACCAGGCGCGGCGCCGTCGATCCGTCTGATCGGCAACGTCGATTTCGCCTCGCCGATCGCCTGGCTGCCCTAGAACCAACACCCTATTTCCCAAGCGCCCGCAACACCTTCGGCGGCGCCACCCAGAGCAGCGAGCCAGCGCTGAGTTCGAGCGATGAGAGGTCAATAAGCGCCAGCCCTCCCTTCTTCATCACTACCCGGCTGCCCCCCGTCAGATCGGCGATCATGCGGCTGAGATCCGGCTCATGCCCAACGACCATGACACTCTTTGCACGCGGCATATCCGCCAGCAGATCGATCAACGTCGCCGCATTGCACCCCGGCGCCAGCGCACCGACCGTCTCAGGCGCAATGTCCAGCGCAGCGCCGACAATTTCGGCGGTTTCGCGGGCACGGGTCAGCGGACTGGTCAGCAACCGGTCGAGCGTCACACCGAGCCGTCGCAATCCTCGTGCGCCAATGCGCATCTTCTCGGCGCCCTCGGGTGTAAGCATGCGCGCCGAGTCGCTGCCATCGTTCGAGCGCTCTTCCGCAATCGCGTGGCGGAGCAGGTAAAGTTCCATCGCGTCACTCCTTCGTGGTGGTATAATTAAAACCGAAGCATATGCGTGAATGGACAGATTGTACTGCGAGAAGAACCGGAACCACCCGCCCGGCGACTGACATCCTTAATCGTTCCATCGAAAAGGCTGACACACGGCAACGGCGCGCAGACGCAACGGAGCGGAGCATTGATTGCGGCATCTTTGCGCCTTTCGCGCCGTTGTGTGATCTTATGTGTAAGGCATGCCTCCCGTCTGAAACTGCGCGCCTGGCATCTCTCGCCGCTCGCCTTATGACCTGAATCCTATGCATGAATCAATACCAGTTCTCGATTTCGGCTCGCAGACGGCGCAACTGATCGTCCGTCGCCTGCGTGAACTTGGCGTCTACAGCGAGTTGCTGCCGCACGACGCGCCAGAAGCCGGGGTGCTGGCGTTGCAGCCGCGCGGCATCGTTCTTTCCGGCGGACCGGCGAGCGTCTACGAGCCGGGTGCGCCGCAGTTGCCGCCGTGGCTCCTCGAAAGCGACCTGCCGGTGCTTGGCATTTGTTACGGAATGCAGTTGCAGGCACATACGCTCGGCGGACGTGTCGAAGGCATGCAGAGCCGCGAGTTCGGTCCGGCAGAGATTACCGTCATCGATCCCGGTCTGCTGTTTGCCGATACTCCCGCGCAGCAGCAGGTGTGGATGAGCCATGGCGACCACATCGCCGTGTTGCCCCCCGGATTCCGCGTTATGGCGCACAGCCCCGGCGCGCCATTCGCCGCCGCCGGGGACGACCGGCGCCGCTGGTATGGCATTCAGTTCCATCCCGAAGTCGTTCACACCCGTTTTGGGCGCGACCTGCTGCGCAATTTTACGTTCCGCATTTGTGGTTGCCACGGCGACTGGCAGCCAGAGAACTTCGTCGCCGAAGCCATCGAGCGCGTGCGCGCGCAGGTCGGCGATGGACGGGTGATCTGCGCTCTCTCCGGCGGCGTCGACTCGGCGGTTGCTGCGCTGATCGTCCACCGCGCCATTGGCGACCGGTTGACATGCGTTTTTGTGGATAATGGGCTGCTGCGCCTGGGTGAATCTGAACAGGTTGTCGCCACATTCCGTGAGCATTTTCATATTCCCCTGATCGCCGTTGATGCAGCGGATGAGTTTCTCAGCGCGCTTGCCGGCGTTGCCGACCCTGAGCAGAAGCGCAAGATCATCGGCGAAAAGTTCATACGCATCTTCGAGCGCGAAGCGCGCCGCATCGAGGGGGCGCGGTTCCTGGCGCAGGGCACCCTCTACCCCGACGTGATCGAAAGCAAAGCGCCGGATCGTCAGAAAGGCGTGACGATCAAAACCCACCACAATGTCGGCGGGTTGCCTGCCGATATGCAATTGACCCTCGTCGAACCGCTGCGCTACCTGTTCAAGGACGAAGTGCGCGCCGCCGGTCTTGCCCTGGGGCTGCCAGAAGACTGGGTCTGGCGCCATCCTTTCCCCGGACCAGGGCTTGCCGTGCGTGTGCTTGGTCCTGTGACGCGCGAGCGCCTCGATACACTGCGCGCTGCCGACGCCATCTTCATGCAAGAATTGCGCATTGCCGGATTATACCGCGCAACGCAACAGGCGTTTGCAGTGCTGCTGCCGGTGCGCAGCGTCGGCGTGATGGGCGATGGGCGCACCTATGCCGATGTGGTGGCGCTCCGCGCCGTCACGACCGAAGATTACATGACAGCCGATTGGGCGCGCCTCCCCGCTGAACTGCTGGCGCGCGTGAGCAGCCGCATTGTGAACGAGGTCCCCGGCGTCAACCGCGTGGTGTACGATATTTCCTCCAAACCACCGGCAACTATCGAGTGGGAATAGGCATCGGTTATCGTTCCTTCACCGCAGCGCGTCATGCTGATCCTTGAATGGCGCGCTGCGTCTGGCATGCTGTGTGCGATTGCTATTGCATCCTATTGCAACCTGTTGCAACGTCGCACCCGTGAACGATCTACTGACCACCCGCGAAGTACAGGACCTGCTGAAACTGGATCGAACCACCGTCTATCGCATGCTCAAAGAAGGGCGGCTGACGGGGGTGAAGGTCGGGCAGCAGTGGCGTTTTCACCGTCGAGAAGTCGAGACGTTGCTCCAGGGCGCGTCACCCGCTGCGGCGGGCCGTTCTGCGCCAGCCGATGCTCCCCGCAGTGCGCAACCGCTCACCGCTGTTCCGCTGCCGCTCCATTGCGTGCAGGCGATCCAGGATGTCTTTGCCGATCTTGCGCGGGTCGGCGTCATCACCACCTCCACCGACGGCGAGCCACTAACCCGGGTGAGCAATGAATGCCGTTTTTGCGCATTGATCCAGGCGACGGATACCGGCAGAGCCGCCTGTCGCGCTTCATGGTGCGCGCTCGCGGCGCGGAGCGACCGTACCCCCCGGATTGCAACCTGCCATGCCGGGCTGAAGTATATCCATGCGCGCATCGAGGTGGACGGTCACCCGACGGCAATGCTGATCGCCGGTCAGTTCCGCGTGGATGATGCGCCACTCGACACCCAACGCCTGGCGCGCGATGTTGGCGTCGATCCCGGCGCACTCGACGAAGCGCTGGAAGAGGTGACTATTCTGGATGAGCGGATGCGTGCGCAACTCGGCGCCTGGTTGCAGAAAGTTGCGCACACGTTCGAGGAGATCGGGCGCGAACGCGCCGCCATGATCAGTCGGCTGCGGGCGATCAGCAACCTGGCTGTTCTTGATCGCCCGGATTGACCGTTGTTGTCCGCGTTGACAGCTCCGCAGCGTTGCGGGGGAGACAGGCAATGAAAGCAGACAAACTTTCCTTCCTCCACCGGTTTGGCGAGCGGGTCTCATTCGACCGCGTCGAGCGCAAACTCTACGGTCACGACATCGCTGCCATTCCCGGTCTCGTCGCCCCGCTGCTGGGCGACACGCTTCCCGATGCCGTGGTGCAACCACAGAACGAAGAGGAGTTGGTCGAACTGGCGCGCTGGGCGTCAGCCAGCGGCGTTCCGTTGACGCCGCGCGGCAAGGCGTCCTCCGGCTACGGCGGCGCCGTGCCGGTCCGCAAGGGGGTGGTCGTCGATTTCTACCGGATGCGCAACGTGCTGCACATCGACGCAGCCGCGCAGACGGTCACCGTCGAGCCGGGCATTACCTGGGAGCAGCTCGACCGGGTGCTGAAACGTGAGGGATTGACCCTACGCCTCTATCCCACGAGTTACCCGTCGTCCACGGTAGGCGGGTGGCTCGCGCAGGGCGGCGCAGGCATCGGCAGTTACGAGTTCGGCTACTTCCGCGAGAATGTGGTGGCGGCGCGCCTGGTGCTGCCATCGGGCGAGGTGCGCGACCTGCACGACGCCGACCTCGACCTGGTTGCCGATGCGGAGGGGATCACCGGCATGATCAGCCGGGTGACGCTGCGGGTGATGCCGCTGACCGGCATTCAGACGCTGGCGCTGGCGATGCGCGACGCTCGTGCGTTCCAGTCGTTCCTGCAAGCGCTGATCGACCGACGCCTGCCGATCTGGTCGATGAGTTTCATCAACCCGAAGATGGCGGAGATGAAGAACGAAGCGCCATTGCGCGAGCATCACGGTCATCCGGTCGAGCATCCCATCATCCTGCCGAAAGCGTATATTCTCACTCTTGCGTTCCGCGATGCTGACGCGGCGGCGGTGCAGTCCGCCATTCCAGGACTGGCGGCATCGTCTGGCGCCGAAATCCTGAGCGATGAGATTGCGCGCCACGAATGGGACGGACGCTTCAAGTTGATGACGATCAAGCGCCTGGGTCCGTCGCTGGTTCCAGCGGAAGTGATCGTGCCGCTGCGTCGCCTGGCAGACACGCTCGACGCATACAGCCGCCTCGTCACACAACCACTCGTCAAAGAGGGCGTGGTCATCCGGCGCGGCGTCGATGGCAGACCGGAAGTCGTCATTCTCGGGTTTATCCCCGCCGATCAGCGCTCCTTCTCGTATAACCTGGTCTTTGGGCTGGCGCTCACGGTAATGAACATCGCCATCAAACACGGCGGGCGCCCCTACGCCACTGGCGTCTACTTTGCGCGCAAGGCGGAGCAGGTGCTGGGCAGGGAACGCGCGGCGAAACTGAAAGCATTCAAGTCGCACATTGATCCGGCTGGTGTGATGAATCCGGGGAAAGTCTTCGACGGCGGTCTGGTTGGCGCATTCATCAATCTGGCATCGCGCTTCGAGCCGCTGGTGCGACGCTTCGGCAATGCTGTCCCTGTGGCAATCGGCGAACGGCCAACCGGTCCGGTGCGCGATATTCCCGCCGATGTCGCCTGGTATGCCTACGCCTGTTCGCAGTGCGGCTACTGCATCGACGAGTGCGACCAGTTCTACGGACGCGGCTGGGAGAGCCAGAGTCCGCGCGGCAAGTGGTACTGGCTGCGCGAATACATGGAAGGGCGTGAGCAGTGGAACCAGCGCATGGTCGATACCTTCATCGCATGCACAACGTGTGAGATGTGCAACCTGCGTTGTTCCGCCAACCTGCCAATTGAGACGGCATGGATGAAACTGCGCGGTCAACTGATCACCGAACAGCAGAAGATGACCTTCCCGCCATTCGAGATGATGAGCGCCGCACTCACCGCACAGGGCAACATCTGGGCGGGCTACCGCGAACAGCGCGATGCCTGGTTCCCCGCAGACCTGAAGGAGCGGCACGGTCCCGACCATCGCTCGAAGAATGTCTACTTCGCCGGATGCACTGCCAGTTATGTCGAGCAGGACATCGGCATCGCCAGTGTGCGGCTGCTCGACGCGGCAGGCGTGGATTTCACCTATCTTGGACCGAAGGAGAGCTGCTGCGCCACGCCGATGCTGGTTGCCGGTCGCTGGGATCTGTTCGTCGAAACGATGAAGAAGAACATCGCCGCCGTCAGAGCCGCTGGCGCCGACACGGTCATCAGTTCCTGCCCGGCATGCGACATGATGTGGCGGCATGTCTACCCGGCATGGGCGAAGAAACTCGGCATCGAGTACAATATCACGGCGAGGCATTACTCTGAGATCGTTGCAGAGAAGATCCATGCTGGCGAGTTCGCCTTCCCACAGACCGATCGGGCGCCGGTGACGGTCACCTGGCACGACTCCTGCCACATCGGACGGGTATCAGGCGTCTACGAGCCGCCGCGCGATCTGATCAAAGCCGTGCCGAATATCACCTTCGTCGAAATGGAAAGCAACCGCGACTGCGGGAAGTGCTGCGGCTCGGTGCTGACGCTGATCAAAGAGCCGGATGTCGCCGCTGACCTGGGCAAGACGCGCATCGATGAAGCGCTCGACGTCGGCGCCGAGAAGATCCTGGCGCTCTGCCCGTGCTGCGAGTTTCAGTTGCGGGTCAGCGCCGAAAAGAAGCGTCTGCCGGTCGAAGTCGTTGATCTGGCGCACTTCGCCGCTGAAGCGCTCGGATACGAACTGCCCGACCCGAACCCGGAGGTGCGGGCGCAGTGGGCGGTGTTCGAGGCGATGATCAAACTGATGACCCCGGAGGGGTTCGCTCAGTTGATGACGACGATGTGGCCCGAGATGATCGACGCTATGCCGCTGGGCATGGGGCGGATGATGCGGGCGATGGGCGGAGTTCCCGGCGCTCTTGAAGCGATGAAGCCGCTCTTCCCGTTCCTCTTCCCGCGCCTGCTGCCGCTTATGATGCCGAAACTCATGCCGACCATGCTGGCGCGGGTTGGCGCGATGATCCCGATGCCGGACTACATGGCGGAACAGATGCCAGTGTTGATGCCAAAGGTCGTTGATCGGCTCATGCCGCACATGATCGGCGATGTCGTGCCGCTCGTGACGCAACCACTGATCGACTACCTTCATGAACAGGCAAGGCGGAACTGACCACAGGCAGGTTGACATTGAATGGGAAACGCAGGGGCGCCCACCCCAGGGCAGTAGGGGCGCCCCCCCGTGGGCGCCCACCCCGGGCAGACGCAGTAGGGGCGACCCCCGTGGGCGCCCACCCCAGGGCAGCAGGGGCGACCCCCGTGGGCGCCCACCCCAGGGCAGCAGGGGCGACCCCCCGCAGGCGCCCACCCCGGGCAGACGCAGTAGGGGCGCCCTCCGTGGGCGCCCACCCCAGGGCAGCAGGGGCGACCCCCCGTGGGCGCCCACCCCAGGGCAGCGGGGGCGACCCCCCGTGGGCGCCCACCCCGGGCAGACGCAGTAGGGGCGACCCCCGTGGGCGCCCACCCCGGGCAGGCGCAGTAGGGGCGCCCCACCGTGGGCGCCCACCCAGGGCAGACGCAGTAGGGGCGCCCCCCCGTGGGCGCCCGCTGCATGGCAAGCGCAGGAGGCGCAAAGGTTTGGACATCGTGAAAGGTAAAGAGAGAACGCAAGAACGGGAAGGCAGAAGTCAACACAAGCGCTCTAACCCCTGACCCCTAACCTTTGACCCCTGACCCGTTCCTGGTTCTCAGTTCTCGGTGCTCAGTTCTCGGTGCTCAGTTCTCGGTGCTCAGTTCTCGGTGCTCAGTTCTTAGTTCTATGCAAGCTCATGCATCCGCTCCTGGCAAAATCATCCTGTGTGGCGAACATGCCGTCGTTTATGGGCGGCCAGCGATTGCGCTGCCGCTGAACGGTATTCGCGCGCGTGCCAGCGTCACTCCGTGCGCTGCGGGGATTGGCGTTCGTTTCGACGCTCCCGATCTGGGGCGGCGCTGGCTACTCGCCGCTGCGCCCGGCGATCCCCTCTCCGAACTCACCCTGGCGACTCTCCAGCGGCTTGGGGTGATAGAGACCCCTGATATCCAGATCACAATCACATCGGATATTCCCATTGCGAGCGGCATGGGAAGCGGCGCCGCGATTGCGACGGCCATTGTGCGTGCGCTGGCGACGGCATTCGGGCGCAATCTGAGCGCGGATGAGGTCTCGGCACTGGTGTATGAGAGCGAGCAGCGCTACCACGGCACACCCAGCGGCATCGACAACACGGTGATCGCGTATGAGCAGGCGATCTGGTTCCAGCGGCGCAGCGAGCCGCCGCACCTGATCGAGCCGCTGCCGATTGCGGCGCCTTTCACGCTGCTGATCGGCGATACCGGCGTGCGCAGCGCCACGCGCCTGCCGGTCGGCGAGGTGCGGCGGCGCTGGCAGGAAGATCCGGCGCGGTACGAGGCATTGTTCGATCTGGCGGCGGATGTCGTGCATCAGGCGCGCCGTGCGCTGATGGCAGGCGATGTGGCAGCGTTGGGACCACTGCTCGACCGCAACCAGGAACTGCTGGAACAGATCGGCGTGTCATCGCCGGAACTCGAGCGGCTGATCGCGGCTGCGCGGAGAGCGGGCGCAGCGGGCGCCAAGCTCTCCGGCGGCGGATGGGGCGGCGTGATGATTGCACTGGTGGACGCCGAAACCCTGGCGCCCGTGCGCAAGGCGCTCCTGGCGGCAGGCGCTACACGAGCGCTGGAAACGACCGTCAGTGCGCCATCCTGAACGCCGGGCGATATGGTATACTGTACAGGGCGGCGTTATGCCGCCTTTTTAGAGTCGCCAAAGACAGAACGATCATGGCAAAGATTATGGTTGCAATGAGCGGCGGCGTCGACAGTTCACTGGCGGCGGCGCTGCTCCACGAAGCCGGGCACGATGTCACCGGCGTCACCCTGCATCTGTGGGAGGGCGACGACGACCGCCTGGCGGAGAGTCTCTGCTGCTCCCAGCAAATGACCGAGAGCGCCCGGCGTGTGTGTGCGCAACTCGGCATACCCTACTATGTCTTCAATTATCAGCGCGAGTTCCGGCGCTACGTGATTGAATATTTCTTGCGCGAGTACGCCAGCGGCTCCACCCCCAACCCATGCCTGGAGTGCAACCGCGAGATCAAGTTTCGCGCATTGCTGGCGCGCGCGCGCACCCTGGGGTTCGACTATGTCGCCACCGGGCATTATGCGCGAATCCGCATTGATGAGATAGATGCAGACGATCCAGCCCCACCATCGGCGAATGGCGTGCAGCGTGTCGTCTATCGCCTGTTACGCGCCGTCGATCAGGAGAAGGATCAGTCGTACATGCTCTACATGCTCGGTCAGAATGACCTGGCGCGGCTGATGTTCCCAATCGGCGAGTACACGAAGGCGGAGGTTCGCGCCATGGCTGCTGCGCGCGGTCTGGCGAGCGCCAACCGGCCCGAGAGCCAGGACATCTGCTTCGTGCCAGGCGGCGACTATCGCAACCTGCTGCGTGAAGAGCGCCCTGACGCACTGCGCCCCGGACCGATTCTCGACCTCGAGGGGCGCGAGGTCGGCAGGCACCAGGGATTGCCGCTCTACACCATCGGGCAGCGGCGCGGTCTTGGTATTGCGGCTGGTCAACCAATGTACGTAACGGCGCTCGACGTTACGCGCAACGCGGTGATCGTCGGTCCCGAATCGGCGCTCGGGCGCACATCGCTGCACGCCGAACGGGTGACCTTCGTCAGCGGCGTTTGGCCTCATGCGCCATTCGACTGCCTGGCGCAGATCCGGGCGCACGCCGATGCGGTTCCGGCGCGGGTGACGCCCGGCGAGTCCGGAGCGGTCGAGGTGCACTTCGAGCGTCCACAGCGCGCCATCACACCCGGGCAGGCCATCGTCTTCTACGACGGCGAGGTTGTGCTCGGAGGCGGACGGATTGCGCGCGACTGAATGGAGACGTAGCGCCCATGCCGCCAGCACTGCTGCTCATGCTGTTGATCATCACCACGAGCGCCGCGCTGGCGCACCTGCTCTGGGGGCGGCGCTGGGTGCAGATACCGGTGTTCTGGCTGGCAGCCGCCGGAGGTGCGCTCATCGCACTGGCAATCGACACGCGGCTGCCGCTGCGCCTGATCACTCCGGCAGGCATCCCGGTGCTCGAAACCACGCTCGGCGCCTGGGTGATGCTGATCGTTGCCTCACGATTGCGCCTGTGATATAATCAGCGCCGCTCCGCGGCATCCGAGTGGCTGTCGCGCCTGGAAGAAGGAGATGCGCTGTGGGAAGATGGATCGGCATCGGACTGACCGTGGTGCTGCTGATCGTTGTCGGGTTCATTATCGGCGCGTACCTGTTCCCTGAGTTTCGCGTCGCCACGCGCGACATTGCGATTGTCGTTCTGGCAGTGTTTCAGATGATCTCGGCGATCATTTCGATCGCCCTGTTGTTGGTGCTGGTCTATGCGGTGCGCACGCTGACCCGTGTTTCCCGCACGTCGCTGATCCCCAAACTGGAAGAAGTATCGGTCAAACTCGATCAGGTGCTGGAACAGGGACGCGGCGTGGCGGCAAATCTGCGCGACACCACAAGCACGGTGAGCGGGACGACCTCGTTCCTGGCGGATCGCGCCATTGCGCCGGTTATTCGCATATCCGGCCTCATGGCCGGGGTGCGCGCCGCAGTGGCATATTTTGCCCGGCGCGACGACGAGCAGGCGTCCTAGCGCGTCTGCGAGAGAATACCCAGTGTTCGGTGGTACTGGCGCGCTATTGTCGTTCACTACGCTCCGTGGTATCATACATCAATAGACGGTCGGGCGCTGACGGTTGCGTTTCGGAAGTCAACATGCGGATTGCGTCATGGGTTGGGCGAAGGAATGAGTGAGCGATCATTTTCGTATGGCGGTCAGGCCGTTCTCGAAGGGGTGATGATGCGCGGCTTACGCCAGGCGACGGTTGCCGTGCGCACTCCGTCGGGAGCGATTGTCTTTCGCCATGAAGCGCTGAATGTCGAGCGCCGCCGTATGTGGGAAACCCTGCCATTCCTGCGTGGCATCCTGATGCTGTGGGACACGTTGAGCCTTGGTATTCGCGCGCTCAATTTCTCTGCCAGCGCCGCGCTGGGCGAAGAAGAACAGCAACAATCGAAAGGCGCAATCGCACTGACGCTTATCGTATCGCTGGCGTTTGCATTTGGGTTGTTCTTCGTCACGCCGCTGCTGATTGCCAGCCTGCTCGAGCGTCTGGGGGCAACGCCGCTCATACGCGATGCGGCAGAAGGGTTTATTCAACTTGCCATCTTTATCGGCTATCTGACGCTTATCGGGCGGATGCCCGACATTCAGCGCACTTTCGGGTACCACGGCGCCGAACACAAGACGATCAACGCCTACGAAGCCGGCGCGCCGTTGACCGTCGAATCGGTGCGCTCGTTCTCCCTGTTGCATCCCCGCTGCGGCACAAGTTTCCTGCTGGTCGTCGTTGTGTTGAGCATCCCGTTCTTTGCGCTCTTCAGCGGCCTGCCGCTCGGCGAACGGTTGCTCTCGCGCATCATTTTAGTGCCGGTCATCGCAGCGGTGTCGTATGAACTGCTGCGCCTGTCGGCGGCGAACTTCCATCGTGGCTGGGTGCGGCGTCTGATCGCGCCATCGCTGGCGTTGCAACGCCTGACGACCCGTGAACCCGACGATACTATGATAGCGGTGGCAATCGCTGCGTTGATACCGGCGCTTGCCGCCGATGGCGTTGTTCCTGCGGCGTTCGACGCATCGCTGGCACACGGCGTGGCGCGAGCGCCTGCTGATGCCGCGCTCGCATAACCCTCGCATCGCGCGAGTGGAGGAAACCCATGCCGCTAGTCGGTAACATCCGCGATTTCGGGCTCTCGGACTTCCTGTACCTTGTTGACCGGGGCTATAAGACGGGGTGTCTGCATCTGAGCCACGCCGATGAAATGGTGTCGCTCTATTTCGACAAGGGCAAGCTGATCACGGCAACCCGGAAGGAGGACAATGTTCCGGTCACCGATCTGCTCGTCCGCAAAGGAAAACTGACCCCGGCGCAGGCAACGCAGGCAGCGCGGGCGCATCAGGTGCAAAATGGCGTCAGCCTGTCGCAGGTGCTCATGAACCTGGATCTGATTGAGCGCGATGAATTGCAGCGCGTGTTACAACAGCATATCGAAGAAGCGGTGTATGCGCTGTTCGGCTGGAATGAGGGCGAATTTCGCTTCGAACAAGGGCAGCGCCCTGAACCAACCGCGCCGATTATGCCGATCCCTCTCGCGGTCGAGCACCTGATCATGGAAGGTGTGCGGCGTATCGATGAGTGGGGTCGGATCAAAGATCGCATTCCAAATACGGACATGGTCGTAAAGTTCATCGAGCAACCCATCGAGCGCACCAGAGGGATTAACCTTGCTGCTGATGAGTGGCGCGTGTTTGCACGGATCAATGGCAAAGACACTCTGGCGGAGATTGCCCGGAAGACAGGGATGAGCGAATTTGATGTCTGCCGTATCGTCTATGGCTTCCTCACCGCCGGGCTGGTCGATGTTATTCGTAAGCCGACGCCGGTGCCGATGCTGGCCACGGGCCGACCCCTGGCCGAGGCGCCACGTGTCAAGAAAAGCCTGGTAACCCGCATTATCAACCGCATTCGTGGTATGTAACGGCGCAGTCAGCGTGGAGGACCGGTGTGCAGACGGTAAAAATGGTCATCAGCGGCGCAGTCAATGCCGGGAAAACTGAGTTCATCAGGACAATCAGCGAAATCGAAGTGGTTTCGACCGAACGTCCCGCAACTGACGATACCCGGCTGATCAAAAAGGAAACCACGGTTGCAATGGACTTTGGTCGTATTGCAATCGGTGATGATCTGGTGTTGCACCTGTTTGGCACGCCAGGGCAGAAGCGGTTCGATTTTATGTGGGAGATTCTCTCGGAGGGGATGCTGGGTCTGATCATCCTCGTCGATAGTACGCGCCCCGAAACGTTTCGGGAAACCAATCGCATCATTGATTTCTTTATGTCGTACCGCGAGACCCCTTACGTGGTGGCAGCCAATAAGCAGGATCGCCCCAATGCCTGGTCGCCGGACGAGTTGCGCCTGGCGCTCCGCCTGCCTTCCCACATCAAAGTGCTGCCCTGCATGGCGACTGAGCGCGAGAGTGTCAAGAATGTGTTGCTCGAGCTGCTCGATGTGATCATGCAGCGCAGCGAGGATTAGCCGCTTCCTGCGGCGGGTGGGTTGTCAGAAGCCGGGTCAGTGTCATCCTGCGCACGCTTTTTCTCCCGATCCAGTTTTGGCGGTGGAGCGTTGATCCGGTTCATCGCAACCACCACGCCTTCGCGCAGCGCCAACTCCAGTGCATCTGCCGCCCGCTCAATGACCTCTGGCAACTGCGCCTCCTGCTCAGGAGTGAACCGCCCCAACACATAACCGGCCAGATCCCACGCTGCGGGCGGACGATCAATGCCAACCCGCAATCGTGGAAAGACCTGCGAACCAAGTAACGTGATGATCGACCGCATGCCATTGTGCGTTCCGGCGCTGCCGCGTTCGCGCAAACGAAGCACGCCAAATGGCAGATCGACATCATCGTACACAACCAGCAATTCGGTTGCCGGATCGATGTTGTACCACTGGCGCAATCCAACCACCGCTTGCCCGCTGAGGTTCATGAAGGTCTGAGGAAGGGCGAGCGCCACGCGCTGACCGGCGATGACCCCTTCTGCAACCCGTGCATTGGCGCGTTTATGAGTAAACTCGAACTGGTGGCGCTGCGCCAGGTGGGCAACGACCCGAAACCCGATGTTATGGCGTGTCCGGGCATAGGTATCACCCGGATTGCCAAGCCCTACGATCAGCCACATACATGCGCTCCCACAGTAGAACAGGTGGATGGTGCACCCGAAAGGTGAGGGGCGCAGCGTGCTGCACCCCTCACAGGTTCCTTGCCGCTTCTCGCTCCTGATCGCTCGCCTCAGATACGCGACCGGGCGCGATGGAGCCGCCATGTGCGCGCCAGCAGCGTAGCGCCAAACAGCGCAAAACCTGCCAGGGGAACGCCGGTGCTCGTTGCTGGCAGGGGCGCCGTCGCCGCCGGACTGACCACGCCGCCAGCGGTTGCGTCTGCTCCTGTCGGCGGAACGGCTGCCGGTTGCGCTACTTCCGCAACCACAGTTGGCGGCTCAGTGGCTGGCACAGGCGTCGGTATCGCCGTAGATGTCGCGGTCGGCGCATCAGTTGGCGCCGCAGTCGCCGTGTTCGTTGGCAAAATCTGCGCTTGCGCCGCATTGACCACTTCGACGGTCACGATATTCGAGTAGAGCGGGATGGCGAGACCGGCAAAGGTCAGTTCCGCCTGAGCGACGATGCGCGTCCCGGCTGGCACATTCGGCTTGATTTTCGTCTGCACGATCACCTCGAACCCCTGACCGGCGGGCAACTCGGCGATGCCCAAGGAAATACGGTTATCGGTGCGCGATGGATCGCCGGGGGTAAACGCGCCAGGCGTGTTGCGGTCGATTGGACCGGCGGACAACGCAGTGATTTCGAGATTGGCTGGCAGGACGCTGCGGAGCGCCAGATCGCGCAGGGCATTGGTCGGATGTGTATTGCGCACGGCGATCACATACGTCACGGCATCACCGGGGAAGGCGCTGCCCCAGTTGCTCGCCATACGGAAGAAGATCGCATCGGTGGATGCAATGATGGTCGGTGACGGCGCGGGTGTTGCGGTCCGCGCGCCACCTGCGCCGGCGGGCCGGGTCGGACGCGGTTGCTGCGCCGCTGTTGGCAGCGGCGCGACCGGTGCAGGCGTCGGCGGCAGGATCAGGTCGATAACGGGCGGCGGCGGAGCGCCTTCAGATGGACCGCCTCCTGTTGCGCCACCGTCTCCCCCGGAAGGTGGCGGCGGTGGCGCTGGCGGTTGTGTTGGCACACCGGGAGTAACACCCGGGGTCACCGGTGTTGCTGGCGGCGACGTTGGGCGATTAGGATCTGGCGACGGGGTTGGAGGAACAACGACACCACCAGACACGCGCACGTTCACAGGATCGGAGGCTGCTGTAAAACTGCGGGCATCCTGCGCCGCCGCCTGATTGGAAATGATGACCTCGGACTGGACGCCAGGACGCACGCGGACATTGATATTGATCGAGACCGGTTGATTGACGATGGCGGTGACAGTACACACGACAGTATTGCCGCTCACCTGGCACGACCCACTCGAGGCGCTCGTGCCGGTCACCTCCAATTGGGCATTGATCGGATCGCGCACCTCGATCTGGATCGGAACCGACGAATTCGTGCCGACCGCCAGCGAATAGGTGAACTCCTGCCCTGGCGAGGCAAACTGCACTGATGCAGACTTCGAGAGAGTTAGCGGCGGTACGCCAAGCACCGGCGTCGGGCTGGGTCCAGGGGTAAACGTAGGAGTTGGTGTTCTGGTCGGCGAGAACGTCGGGATTGGTGTGATCGTGACCCCCGCGTCACTGGTCGGGGAAGGCGTATTCGTTGCCACCGGCGTCTGAGTACCTGGCGTTGCGGTTGGCGTATTGCTTGGAGTCGGAGTACTCACTGATGTCGGGCTGCTTGTCGGGCTTGGACCAGCCGTCGGGCTTGGTTCGGGGGTTTCGGTCGCGCGCGCCTGCGGATCGACAAGTGGCGCCTCGGTCGGCGCTTCAACTGGAGTGCTGGTCGGCGCTTCCGTCGCCGCCGCAGCCGGACCACTGGTGATCGTCTCAATCGGCGCTTCCTGTGCGCGCGGAGCGGCTGGCGCAAAAGCGGGATACACCCAGCGATAGACTTCCGCATACAGCGGGAAGATAATCAGCGCCACACTCAACGCAATGAGCAGCAATTCATAGAATGTCCAGCGCGCAGGGGTGCGCCCGGAACGCGGTGAACGATGACGGTCAGAGAGACGCTGCATGATGACGTTCCTCCTTGCAATCCGGACGTTGCGCTATTCGCCGGTCAGCGGCTGCGCTCCAACCAGATCGCCAATGACGATCAAGCGCTGGGTGTCCCAGTTGGTGCAGGTAATCAGGGTAATGGTCGGCGTTGGCGTTGGATCGAGCACATTGACTTCTGTGGGCCAGACATTGCGCATGTCACGAACCCGATACTGATAGCGCCACGTTCCCGCGTCGACGAACATATCCGACCCGGGACTCAGGCGACCCAGGTCGCGAAAGACGGCGCCACGCAAACCGGCGTGCCCTGCCAGCGCCATGTTGCCAGGATCGCCGGGCAACCCCGTGCCGTGCAGATATCCGGCGGCATAATCGGCGACCTGCCAGGCGCCATCAACGATAAAGACCTCAACAACCGGCGTATCGAGACCAAGGGCTGGAATGATCAGACGACGCGGCAGTGGCGTACCCTGTTCTTCTGCCGCTTCAACTGGCGAACGCGGCGCCAGAAATCCTTCGGTGGGCGGTAGTTGCTGCATATCCGGCGTTGTGAATGGAAGCGGCACATCCGCAGGAATAATCCGCTCAACCGCTACCGGCGCTGGCAGACGCACGATCGCCGTTGCTCGCGGGGTAGATTCAACCGGCGGTGCGTGGCGCGTCGCCTGCTGCACGTGCCACCAGTCGCGCACCGGCCCGTCCACAACCCACCAGGCAAAGACCAGCACTGCCGCAATTCCAAACAGACGTTCTGCGTGGTGAAGCCAGTGATCGACCCAGGTACGGAAACGGTACCCCCTGAGCGCCTGATGACGGTGCTCTTCCAGGGAACGCAACGCTGTTGGCTTCTTCCACGATCTGGTTGGCGTCAGCGGCGTACTGATCAGCGTTTCGAGCAACGTTTCGTCGTCTGATTGCGTTGTCACAAGCGAGATTGCTGTGTAGATAGCGTCGGGTTGTGATCCATACCCTTCCTCATAACCTTGAATGATTATACGCTATGCATGGCAGTTTTGCAATAGGAATATGCGAATCTGCTCTATCTTATCGGCTGGCATATTCTTAAGGTGTAAAGCGATCCGTTAAGTTATGTAGCAGGGTTCCATTCCGATATATAATTGTTGCAAGAGAAGGAAGTTGCGATGCAGAATGATCAGGCGCCAACTGACGACATATCTGCGAAGCAGGTCATTGCAACGGCACAGGCGTTGAACGCGGCGCGATCCGACGCGACGCACGCACAACGCGCTATTGAGGAGCGCCGCTGGCGCAGCTTCTTTCTTATGACATTGATTGCGCTGGTCAGCGCAATTCTTGCGGCGCCTGCGCCAACGCTGGAAAAGAAATTAATCCTTGTGCTGAGCGGGGTATGTTCGCAGCAGCACAACCTGATCGTCGGCGGCATTCAACTGCCGCTCTGCGCGCGTGACACGGGGATGTACCTCAGTCTGCTGACGACGCTGAGCGTGTTGATGTTCCGCGGTCGGGGAAAGGCTGCCGGGCTGCCGCCACGACATATCCTGGCAATCATCATCGGGCTGGTATGTATTATGGCGGTCGATGGGATCAATTCGACGATCAACGAGATCGGGATGACACCGTGGTATGAGCCACGCAACGACCTGCGCGCTGCGACGGGCATGGGCGCTGGCGTGGGGCTGGCGGTGTTGCTCATGCTGCTCTTCAATCGCTCGCTGGGGCGCGATGTCGATGAAACCCTGCCGGTGCTGGGGCAGTGGCGCGAACTGGGGATGATTATGCTGATCAATGCTGTTCTTCTCGCCGCAATACTGCTCGACATCGGGTTTCTGGCGTGGCCCCTGGCGCTGCTCGACCTCGCCGGAGTGAGCGGGACGCTGTTCGTGACAGCATTGACTGCCATCGCAGTCCTGATGAACTACGATGGGACGATCACACGTCTGACGCACCTGGCGCGACCGGCGACATTTGCGCTGATTCTGACCGGCGCGTTTCTGGCGGGTATGGCGTGGCTCCGCGCTACCCTCATTGGCGGCTGAACGCGGAGCCAAAGGAAAGGGTCATGCCATTGTATGCCGGGCGCGCAGCATACGGGCGCGCCAGCGCGCAAGGTCCGCCAGACGCCCGAACGACTCGTAGAGCCCGGCATCATGCGTCAGGCGCGCCTGGCGCGTGATGATCTCCTCTGCCAGTTGTTCGAGCGCGGCTGCATCGTCTACGGCGTCTTTGTAGCGCGCCATGAATGCGTAGAAGCCGCCGTGCGCCGGATTACAGACGCGCAGATCGTACCGCCGATTGACCGCCTGTTCGTGCAGCCGCTGCAACTCGTGTTCGGATGGCGCTGATACGCGCGGCGCCGGGACAGATGATTTTCGCCAGAACATTGCTCTCCTCCTGCACGTATGATGCGCAGCACACCGTCCTGGTTACGAGCCGGCGCATCATAGAGACAGGTCCGAAACCTCGACGGGGTGCAGGTATGATTTGACAGAAAACGACGTCCATCACGCGCCGCTTTGATCCATTCGCACTGCTCCAGCGATTGAAATCGCCCCTGATGGGCCTGTAGCCAACCATCCGCCTTCGTGGAGGCGCCCACCTCCATGGACTCCCGGCAAAACACCCGACCGACGTGACGTCACGCACTCACACAGGCGCATTGGCGCAATGATGCCACCGCCTGACAATTCATTGCCTGGACCCGATCCGGCTGCCTTGACAATCTCTGCGATTTCGGTATAATGCACATGTGATTTAGGTATTCCGAAATTATCTTTTTGGAGCATTAAAGGCATGGAGAAACGGGCGCGACATCCCGGGTTGCTGATTCTGATGCTGGCGCTGGCACTGGTTGCGTGTGCATCGCCCAATGCGCCTGACAGCAATCTTTCCGACCGTCCCATTCGCGTGGTGACAACCACGAGCATGGTTGGCGATCTGGTGCGAAACGTCGGCGGTGAGCGCGTCGGTGTAATCAGTCTGATGGGTCCAGGGGTCGATCCGCACCTCTACAAAGCGAGCGCTGGGGATGTGATCCGATTACAGGAGGCGGACATCATCTTCTATAATGGGCTGCACCTCGAAGCGGCAATGGGAGAAGTGCTCGAGCGCATGCAGGGGCGGGTCAGAGTAGTTGCAGTGACGGCTGGCATCCCGCGTGAATCGCTGTTGCCATCGGATGAGTATGCAAATCTGTACGATCCGCATGTCTGGTTCGATGTGACCCTGTGGAAACAAGCGGCGGAGTCTGTGCGCGATACGTTGATCGACCTTGACCCCTCCAGTGCGCCGATCTATCACGCGAATACCGATTCCTATCTGCGCCAGCTCGATGCGTTGCACGCCTACATTCTGGAGCAGTCGATGACCATTCCCGCAGAGCAGCGCGTACTGATCACCGCTCACGACGCCTTCCGCTATTTTGGGCGCGCCTACGGGGTCGAGGTACGCGGATTGCAGGGCATCAGCACGGTTACCGAAGCTGGCGCAGCCGACGTTCAGGAGCTGGCTGGGTTTATTGCCGGGCGCCGTATTGCTGCAATCTTCGTCGAAACATCGGTGCCGCAACGCGCCGTCGAGGCGGTGCAGGCGGCGGTGCAGGCGCGTGGTTTTGAAGTGAAGATCGGGGGGGAACTCTTCTCTGACTCGCTGGGCGCGCCCGATACGCCAGAGGGAACCTACATCGGCATGATGCGCCACAATATCGAGACAATTGTGAGTGCGCTGCGGGGCACTGCATGAGGTAAGAGGCGCAAGGCAAGAGACGAGTAGGGACGCCCTCCTGTGGGCGTCCGTCGTAGGGGCGCCCTCCTGTGGGCGTCCGGAAGAGGAATCTCATATGACCAACGAACAACCTGCAATTCAGGTGACCGATCTGACGGTCGCATACCGCGATAAGCCAGTGCTGTGGGATATTGACCTGACCGTGCCCGGCGGCGTGTTGATGGGGGTCATCGGTCCGAACGGCGCTGGCAAGACGACGCTGATCAAGACGATTCTGGGTCTCATTCGCCCGGCTGCCGGGCAGGTGCTGATCTACGGTAAACCCTATGCCGAACAGCGCAGGCTGGTGGCATATGTGCCGCAGCGTAGCAGCGTTGATTGGGATTTTCCAGCCAGCGCGCTTGATGTGGTGATGATGGGGCGGTATGGCGCGCTCGGATGGTTCCGCCGCCCAGGGAAGCGCGAACGCGAACTGGCGCTGGAGGCGCTTACACGTGTCGGGATGCAGGAGTTTGCCCATCGCCAGATCAGCCAGCTTTCCGGCGGTCAGCAGCAGCGCGTCTTTCTGGCGCGCGCGCTTGTGCAGGATGCGCAGGTGTACTTCATGGACGAGCCGTTTCAGGGAGTCGATGCGACCACCGAGCGGGCTATCGTCGGATTGTTGCAGGACCTGCGCGCCGCCGGAAAAACGGTCGTTGTCGTGCACCACGATCTACAGACGGTTGCCGAGTACTTCGACTGGGTCGCGCTGCTCAGTGTGCGGCTGGTCGCCAGCGGTCCGGTCGCGGAGGTATTTAACGAGGCCGCACTGCGCGCCACCTATGGCGGACGGATTGCATTCCTCGAAGGACAGTATCCTGGCACGATCACCGGCGAGCAACGCATCGGCGTTGTCATTTCATCCTGAGAGACCTGGAACAGTTTGCGCTGCTGGAGGCGCGAGCGTCGTGCCGGTCAGTGACGAGTCTGATTCTCAGTTCTCAGTTCTCAGTTCTCAGTTCTCAGTTCTCAGTTCTCGGTTCTCGGT
>ERZ1685331.112-NODE-112-length-21158-cov-20.405014_pt1 | contig 21158 bp, 22 predicted proteins | sample MGYA00580194_ERZ1685331 | MGnify/ENA primary metagenome ERZ1685331 (study PRJEB41501, sample SAMN08275520) | hot springs metagenome | biome: alkaline hot spring; material: microbial mat | place: Russia: Ush-Beldyr | collected 2015-07 | depth 0.5 m m ...
GCGCCGCTTCGAGTTCCGCAATCCACGCCGCGCGCTCCTCCGCCAGGCGCTGCCACTCACCAATGGCAGGATTGCTGCTTAATCCGCGCTGATGCGCCAGCCTGGCCTGTCCCGCCGCATAGACTGCCAGACTCGCGTGGTCGTGTGCGTACAACGTGATGATGTCGCGCCACCAGTGGCGATACAGATCCTCATGGCGCTCGAGAATGCGCCTCACCAGCGTCGCATAATGCTCTGGTTTGCTGGTCGTAGCGTACATTGACCCGGGACGCACCCGATACTCGAACAACACCTCTGGAATGACTTCTGCCCGATAGCCAGCCTCGAGCATCCCAATCCAGAGATCCCAATCGTGCATGCCACTCAACGTTTCGCAGTACCCGCCCGCCCGCTCCCAGGCTTCACGGCGAAACAGCGACGAAACCATTGCACGATTGATGACCAGCATCTCAGGAAACGTACAGGTGGGATATGCCACTAACCCCGATCGTCCATCGAATTCACGATAATGCGAGGTGACAAAACCAATGCCGGGATCAGACTCCAGCAGCAGCAACGCGCGTGCGAAGAACTCGGGATGGAGCCGATCATCAGCATCGAGGCAGCAGAGGAACGAAGCGCGCGCAGCATGGACGCCTGCATTGCGCGCAGCGGCAAGCCCTCGATTCTCCTGGCGCATGACGCGCACCCACGGATGGGAGATCGCATCGATCACCAGGCGCGTATAGTCATCGGTCGAGCCATCATCGATCACGATGACCTCTATCGGTTGCACGGTCTGCCGCAAGGCGGAACTCAACGCTTCATACAGGTAGCGCCCCAGGTTGTAGCAGGGAATGACGACGCTGACACGCGGCGCAGCGTCACCTGGCGCATCAACTGCTGGCAGTGAACGCAGCCATACGCTCAGGCGCGCACGCTCTGCATCATCGAGTGCATGGGTGATACGATCATATCCGAGTCCTGGCAGGCGACGGAAGCGCCACGTCGGCAGTGCTGGCGTATCGTCGGGGAACCAGCGCCGGATTGTGCCAAGCGCGACCAGACGCGACCATGTGGACCAGACATCGCTGGTTCGCAGACGGCACTCCATGGCTGCCCAGTTGCTGAAGCGATAGGTCTGGTCGTCGGTGCGCACAGCATAGCCAAAGCCGCCATCATCATTCTGTGCATTCCACAATCCCCAGAAGGCGCGCAGAACCGCGCGCCTGACTTCATCAGCGCGATGATCGGAGTAACGGGTCGCCATTGCCAGCACGCCGATGGCATCGAGGTCTTCGCAGGCGCCGCCGCCTGGTCCTGCGCCAAACAAACCATCCGCGTGCTGAAGTGCAAGTGTGGCGTCGATCAGATTGTTCAGGCGTTGGATGGGACGCTGAAGATGCTCGTAGAATGGCAAAAAGTGGTACGTCGCCGCCATGCTGTTGAGCAATGACGAACCGTCTTTCCGTCCCCATGTGCCGGTCTCCTGATCCTGCACGGCATCGAGCCAGTCGAGCGCGGCATGAACGATCGACGCTGCGCCCGGTTCCTGATCGTGCTCAACGGCATACACCAGGAACGCAAGCGCAAACATCACCCGATTGCTCTGCAGCCAGGCGTTCGACCAGTCCAGCCCTTTCAGCCACGCAACAAACGTTTCTGGAGTGGACCAGCGATCAAGCACTCTGATCGGATGCCGGGGCGCGCTGCCAAGTGCATCGAGCGCCTGAAGCGCAAAATACGTGGTCTGGTCCAGCAAGTATTCCAGATCGTGATCGTTGCTAGCGACGGGAAAACGCTCCAGGAGCGGATCAACGAACAGCCCGTCATCGGAGCGCTGACATTCCCGCAGATATGCCATCCACCGCTCACGAAGAGCAGGCGGAACGTGCTGTAACCGATTGATTCCTTCCAGAATCAACACTGCACAACTGGTGGCGATCAGCGTTTCTTCCCCGTCGGCGGTGAAACGAACGCCATATTCGCCAATGAGCGAAAGCGTCCACTCATAGACGCGATCGAACATCTCCGTTGATGTCACGCGCTCGACTTCCTTCTCATCAGGCTGTTCCCTGCGCTGCCCGACAAACCGCGCTTCAGGGCTGTCGCCGCCCTGAAACGTTTCCCAATGGAGCGAATCAAAATAGCGCGCGAGCAGGGCGCGCAACTCATCGGCAGTGAATTCGTAGAGATGGTGCGGATTTAACGAATGTTTGCCATCGCGCAGCAGCGGCGCCGTCACAATGATCGTCCCGCCAGGGCGCAGGACGCGGTGCGCTTCCCGCAGAAAACGCTGCGCATCACTCAGAGCGACATGCTCCAGACCTTCCAGACAGACAACCGTATCGAACTGATGGTTATCGAAGGGCAGGCTCTGCATCGCCCCTTCGACAAACCGGATGCCAGAGTAGTGCACGCGTGCATAGTCGATAGCGGCGCGGTCGATGTCAAGACCGGTCAGAGAAGCATACCCTGACAGCAACGAGCTCCCCCAACCGGTTCCACAGGGAACATCGAGCACATCGCGCCGCTGCACGAACGGCAGGCAGAACGCATACCGCTCTTCATAGACTGTTCCGCGAAACGCTGGATCGTCCGGATGTACGCGCTCGGCCATGCTCTTATCTCACCGCAATAATCATCCAGTTGCCGATGATTGTCGCATTGCTGAAGCGCCGGCGGAGCAGATCGAGCATCTCATCGCGTGTGAAAATATGCAGATGGTAGAGGTTGGACGCCGCCATCGCCTGCGCTTCGTCGTCATTCGTCGGAAACGCCGATGTCCCCACGAAAACGCCGCCAGGACGCAACACCCGCGCCGCTTCGTCGAGGTAACGTTCGCCGTCTTCGCGCGTGAAGTGCTCGATGATCTCCATTCCCAGCACCACATCGTAGCGCGCATCGCCGAGAAACGACAGATCGCGCATATCACCGGTGCGCCAGGCGATGTTTGTGGCGGGCCAGATCGCGCGACAGAACGACTCCAGGCGCGGATCGCGATCAAAAGCGGTCACGCTGCGCGCAAAATGCGCCGCCAGAAACGCCCCCCAACCCAATCCGCAGCCGGTATCGAGCACTTCTGCGCCACGGCAAAACATTGCGCCAGCGAATGCATACCGTCCCAGCATCATCCGGTGATACCCGATTGCCATGAAGCGAGGATCGCTGGGCCAGGCGCGTTCCTCCTCGACGCCGCTGGCAATGCGCAACGCCTGCGTTTCTTCATTCGTATGGCGCATGATCTCGTCGATACGCGCTTGTAACTCAGGCGCGGCGAGGATTGCTTCATACGTTCGTTTGACATCATCGAGCGTATAGTCGAAGACGCAGCGCGGGAAACGATACGATACTTCCGCAGTCGCTGCGGGAATATCGAGAACCGGCTTGCGCGCAACAAGATACACGTACCAGTGTTCGCGCCATCCGCCGAGTTCATCAACCGGCACGCCATCGAGACGACAATCTTTCCGACGATCTTCCAGGTCATATCCGGTTTCGATAATAGAGAGGCGCGGAAAGAGTTGCGCCAGACCGGCAGTCGAAAACCGCCAGTAATCATCAAATCCCGGCGCTGTATGGTAGCGCCACGACCAGACGGTTGACAGCAGCACCACTCCACCCGGCGCCAGCAGGCGGGTGATTTCAGCAGCAGCGGCAAAAGGATCGTACAGATGCTCGAAAGTCATCTTGCACACAATCAGATCAAATGCACCATCAGGGTACGGCGTTGGTCGGCAGATGTCGTCCGCTGGAAAGTTCAGCGTGGTCAGGTGACGATCCCCTTCAGCGAGAAACGGCGCCAGTTCCGCGCCCTGGCCGCCAATCTCCAGAATGCGACGCGCATTGGGCGTCAGCGTCCGGCAATGCTCCAGCGTCCACTCCTGCCACGATTTCCACGCCATGCTCTGCCAGGTTTGCACCGGGGTGCTGTCGCCAGTCCAGAACAGCGGCGTTGTATGAACCAATCCATACCCGAGCGATTTGCCGACAACTGTCACTTTCGCCAGATCGCTGCGATAGTCGAGGCTGGTAAAATCGTAATCGCTGCGGCAATCGGAAATACTGATGTGGAGCAGATAGTCGCCGGGGTTGAGGAGCATCGTCTGTTCACAGCCAATCTCCAGACGGTCGCCAGCATCGTGCGGACCAAAATTGACGCGATGCTCCAGGTAGGAATGCATCCCCATAAGGTTCTGCCCCTGCGCATTGCGGAACATGATCCCAATCGCAATGTTTTCGACATAATCATAGAACTCGATAGCCGTTACGACACGAAAGGGCTTGCCGACATACAGGGTGGAGGTTTCGCGTCCTTCTACGTCCAGAATGCAGTAATCGACGATCCGCGCAGCGCCTGTGCCAAACCGATACTCTCCCGTCGCTCCTTTGCCGCGAATAGCCTCCTGACGGCGCTGCTGTTCCGCCCGAACATCATCAGCCCGCTCGGGATTGGCGGCAATGCGCTGACGCGCGTGCTCTTCCTCGCGCACCAATTCGTAGTACTGCATTGCAACCTGCGCCGGGCGTCCACTGCTGAACAATCGCCCATGATGCAGCAGATGACCATAACTGCACAGATTCTGAAACGTCCCGGTGTCGTGAGTAACGAACAGCACGGTGACGCCGCGATCGGTCAATTGTTTGATTTTATCGAGGCAACGCGCCTGAAACGCGATATCTCCCACCGCCAGCGCCTCATCAACAATCAAAACATCAGGATCAATGCATGCAGAAATCGCAAACGCCAGCCGCACCACCATACCGCTGGAGTAGAACTTCACCGGCTGATCGATGAACTCGCCGATATCCGCGAATGCGGCAATGTCATCGAAGCGCGCGTCGATTTCGTCGCGGCTCAACCCCAGGATCGTGCCATTGAGGTAGACATTCTCGCGCCCGGTGAACTCCGGGTTGAAGCCGCTGCCAAGTTCCAGCAGCGCCGCCACGCGCCCCTTCACCCGCACTTCGCCCTCGGTCGGCGCCAGCGTGCCGGCGATGATCTGGAGCAGCGTGCTCTTGCCGCTCCCATTGCGCCCGATGATCCCCACCGTCTCGCCGCGCCGCACCTCGAAACTGACGTTCCGCAGCGCCCAGAACTCGCGCCCGTAATGCCTGCCGAAGCGCCAGAGCAGCATGTGTTTCAGGCGGTCCTGCGGCTGATCGTAGATGCGGTACATCTTGCCGACGTTCTGGACGCTGATCACCACGTCGTCGGCTGGCGCGGGGAGCGGCGCTGCTTCCTGGGGGATGAAGTCTGGAGCTCGAACGACCATATCAGATTGCGCCTCAAGGAGGCGCTCTCTCCTCTGCCTGCGGTTGCGCTCGTTTATGTCTATCGTTTGCGAGGCGCGATAATAGCACGGGTTGAGATGGGAGTCAAACGGAGACGAGAGGCGTGCGGCATATCCCCCGCGCCTGCCCGCAACGTTGCCCGACCTCAAGGGTCCTGGCGGATGATCTCGATGGTTCTGTCAGACGACCTATCCGGTCGCCTGTCCGCCGCGCAGCTTCCGCTGCACCAGACGCAGGGTCTGATCCGCCAGTCGCAACGTCTCTTCAGCCGCAGCCCGGGTATACACCCGCGCCGGGATGCTATCCGGCAGACCAGTCGGATAGCGGGTTGGAATGTAGTAGCCGTCCAGCGGCGCCACCTCGTTCGCAGTTGCTCGAAGTCGGCGTCGAATGTGGCCGCCCAACGGCAGAGCGCCTCCACCGAATGACCGATGACCAGATCTTCACCCCGGGCGTAAAGAAAGGCTTTGATCGCCTTTTCAGCGATCTGCTGCGCAACAAAACAGGACAGGTGATAACTTGCTCCATCGAAGAGCAACTGAGCGCCATGCCGATCCGCTTCCGCCTGTTCCAGCCAGCGCAACCCTTCCGACCGCGCATCACGCCTCATACAACACCCGTCCTTCCTGCAGCGCCCGCCGCACCAGCGGGGTATGCGCCATCCTTTCCATCTCGGCTGGAGTGTAGACCAGCAGATCGGTCGCAACACGCGGCTGGAGACGACGGTACAACTCCACCGTGCGCTCCAGAAAATTGAGCGGCGTGTCCCAGACGATCAACACGTCCAGGTCGCTCATCAAACCGTCCTCGTCCCGCACCAGGGAACCGAACAGGATGACTCGCTGAACCCCGAGCGCCGCCGCCTCTGTCGCCAAACGTTCAGCCTCCTGCCGCAGCGCCTGTCGATGGGCTATGCGCCGCTGCTGTAAAAGATGCCGGACATCTGATGAGTCGGCTGGCGCCATCGTGGTGTCTCTTTCTGCCATCTGAAGCAGTTCTTATCGAGCCTGCGCCTGAATCGAATTCGTTTCCTGGTCCCTGTCCAGCCCAACCCGTGCAAATCCGTGTCCTGGTGCGCACCGCATTTCATTCGCCCTCAACCTGGACAAGGGGGTATCCAGGAACGCCAGGAATCGCTCAATGTCAGCCTGGTAAACGCGCTCCAGCTTCTGAGCCTCGCAGTGGACCAGCGCCAGACGTTCGGCGTCCAGGCACTGGCGATACGCACTACGGAAGAGATGCGGGAAACGCCACAGTTCATCCAGGCTTCGTATGCCTGATCGCTCAGCAACCGCAGTCACACTCCCTCGATGTCCAGCGTCATTCGGCGCAGCAACTCAGCGCGCCATCCGCCCTTATTGGAGATGTGGTTTTCAAAGACCTCGGCGACGCGCTGAAAGATGCTCTCGAAGGCGCAATACAGATCGTGCAGGTAATACGCCGCGACGATGATGCGTTCATTATCGGTCAACCGGTCGCCATACGCAACCAATGCGCTGTAGATTTCAGCGATCGCGTTCAGATCGGCTGCAATCTCCGCTTTCAACGTCTGGAACCGGGCGTTCATCGATCAGCATCCCTTCCTTGCGCACACGGTCGGCAAAACGCACCTCCCGATCCAGTTCCACCAGGTCAATCGTCCGGTCGCTGGCAGCATGCTCCAGATCGCGCCAGAGGGCAAAGTATCCCTCAGCAGACAACGCTCCTTCAATCGCAATATCGATGTCCGAATCGGCGCGCATCGCCCCGGGATGCAGCGCCGAACCGAACACATACGCCCTGCGAACGCCGGGAAAGCGCGGGAAAACCGCGCGAGCCGCCGCGCGGATGGCGCGCAGCGCCGCCTGCCGCCGCTGTTCCGCAACCCGGCGCTCTCGCTCCTGGCGCGCCGTGAGATACTCCCGGCTGGCAGCCAGGTCGAAGTTTGACTGACGACTCATCACGTGTGCTCCACGAGGCGTGATCGGATCGTACCACACGCGAGCGGCGGCTGGCAACCCGCCTCACGACCTTCAAGGTCGGCGGGATTCGCCGCCGGGCATGTGGGGCGTGCCGCCGGCGACATTCCCGGGCGCAACCGGTTTCACAACAGACGCCTCACGTCGAGGGACGAGGAGATTCGTTCCTTCAAGACCCTTGACGACGGGCAACGTTATATTCGAGCGCATCAGACATTCTGCCAGAGACATTCCCAGGCGCCGCCAGGTCCACGGCGGAGACCTCAAGGGTCAGGGGCGTTTTAGCAACAACCCGCAATGCACCCGTGTGTAACGTTCAACATTGCGAGACGTTGCGCTGCAGCGTCGCTACCTGCAACCTTCCCACCTTCAACCTGCAACCTTCCCACCCTTCACAACACATCCGCAAACCCTTTGCGCGTCTTCATAAACCAGGCGTGCCCCAGCATCATCACTGCGCCGGTCCCCAGAATCCACCACAGCGTGCCGGGGAAACTGGGCAACTCCCCCCACAGCAACACCCGGCGGAAATTCTCGGTCACCGGCGCCATCGGGTTGAACAGCACCAGCGTGCGGAACGGCTCCGGGATCATGTCAATCGAGTAAAAGATTGGCGTCAGAAAGAACATCACCTGCAGCACGATCCCGACAGCCTGCCCTACATCGCGCACATAGACGCCAAGGCTGGCGACGAACCACGCCAGCCCCAGGCTGAGGAAGATCAGCGGCAGACTGACCAGCGGCAGCAGGATGACCGTCCACGGCATGCCGCCGCCGATTGCCAGATGGACAACGAGCAGCACGCTGACGCTGATCACCATATGAAACAGCGCCGCGCCGAGGATGCTGATCGGCAATACTTCGAGTGGAAAGATGACCTTCTTGACGTAGTTCGGCACGCTGACGATCGAGCCGGCGGCGCGACCGACGGTTTCGCTGAAGCAGGAGTATGCCGACAACCCGGCAAACAGGATCAGCGCAAAATCCGCCAGGCTGTCGGTGCGCGCCTGGGGCCAGCGACTCTGAAAGATGACGCCGAACACCAGCGTGTAAACCGTCAGCATCAGCAGCGGATGCGCCAGCGACCACAGAATGCCCAGATAGGCGCCGCGGTACCGCCCTTCGATCTCGCGCCGCGTCAGTTGCACGATCAGGTCGCGATGCCGCCACAACTTGCGCGCCAGGATCACCGGGTTCAGAAATGTGGTAATGCTTTCAGGACGGGTAGAGATCAGAACTGCCATAATCGCATGCTCCTGGAGAGTCGGCGCTAGAGACGTTCAAACATGATCACACAGAGCCATAAAGGCACAGCGATGTTCAGAACTCCTTGTCACCCGTCACTCCACTTCCCTCACCCCTAGCCCCTCTCCCACGCTGCGGGAGAAGGGGGAGTTGGGGCGTCCTGATGCCCGAAACGGACGACTCAACTCCGACATTCAACATCGGCAAACCTGAACGCCGGTCGGGCGAGGTATTCCGCCAGCCGCATTCCCTTCCGGTCGCGCTGCGAGAGGATCGGGTCGGTTACGGGCCAGGAAACGCCGATGTCGGGATCGTCCCAGGCAATAACCCCTTCCGCAGAGGGAGTGTAGTATGTGCTGCATTTGTACTGAATCTCCGCCACATCGGAGAGGGTGAGAAAGGCATGCCCGAAACCAATCGGAACCAGCAACTGCAACATGTTGTCCGCCGTCAATTCTACGGCGTGCCAGCGCCCGAATGCAGGAGAACCCACCCGCAAATCGACGATCACATCGAGAACGCTCCCCAGGGTACAGCGCACCAGCTTCACCATCGGCGCCGTCATATCCTGGTAGTGAAAGCCGCGCAGCACGTTCTTCACCGAGCGCGAGTGGTTGTCCTGTACGAAGCCGATCTCGATGCCGTGCGCCGCAAAATCGCGGTAGTTCCACGACTCCAAAAAAAAGCCGCGCTCATCGCGGAAACAGACCGGTTCGATAATCACTGCACCGGGCAGTGGCGTTTCGTGAATTGTGAATTGCATGGTCGTTTGTTGCTTGCATCCTTTCGACCGCCAACCTATGCCCATTCGCACCTGAATTCATTCACCCCAGAGGCGCAGAGAAAACCATCTTCCGCCGGTAACCGGCAACCTGTATCCCCAGGGGCGCCCCTACCCATCGATGTGCAATCTTCCTGCAACGACCGCCTTTGATTTTCAATCACGGGAGACGTTGCGCTGCGGGCGTATATCACACCGAGACGTTGCGGTGCAACGTCGCTACCGGCAACCTTTCCCTGGGAGAAGTTGCGATGCAACGTCGCTACCGGCAATGCACCACCTTCAACCTTCTCCTATTCGAACGTTTCCCACTTCTCCGCCAGGGCGATAAACAGGGCAAAGTCGTGCAGGGCTGGCGCAATGCTGGCGTACAGAATATCATAATCGATCGTTTCGTAGAGATGCACCAGAACATTGCGCATCCCTGCCGCTTGCTGGAGACGCCCCGCAAGATCGCCCGGCAGCAATCCTTCTTGCGCCGCCAGACGAAAGGCGTCTCGATACGAGGTCGGCGCCCGTCCGCGCTCAGCCAGGATATGAAACAGCAGGTCTGCCGCTGCGCCAACCAGCAATTCCAGAATACGCTCGATGGTGTAGTGATGCGCTTCGATCTCGGCGCGGCTCCTCTGTTCAAATGGCGCCAGATCGCGAAGCAACTGCCGGAGATATGCCAGTTTGCGCAGCAACACATCACGAGCCACGCAACACCTCATCAGCGTAGCGCCGCAGCGACTCAGCAAGGGCGCGGCGGAATGGAAGCGCGTCGTTGTACAGATGCCAGAGACGCGCCCGTTCCTGCATCCATAACCCGCGATCACGTTCGTAGATAAGTTGCCCGTCGCGCGCGATCTCCCATCCCAGCACCGGGTCGGTGACGGGGGTCAGCAGCACCAGACTGACATTCGCACCCAGCAGATCCTCGAGTTCAACCTGCCAGGCGATGCGATCAAGCGGCGCTGGCGCGCGAACAGGCTTGAGCGCCAGGTCGTAATCGCTATCGGGGCGCGCATTCCCCCGCGCCTGTGAGCCGAACAGCACACACAGCGCAATGTCGCGCGTCCTGCACCAGGCAACGAGCGACTCGACTGACGACGCAGCATTCATTGTCCATTTTCCTCGCCGCGCAGACGACGCAGTTCAGCCTCCAGCGCACGCATCCGCGCTTCGGCATCGGCGCGGGCTGCCGCCTCCTGCCGCGCGCGTTCCGCGAACTGTTGCGCGCGCTGTTCGGCGCGTCGCGCGCGCTCTTCCGCCTCTGCCGCCTGCCGCACCACCGTTACATAGTCGCCAATCGCCTCACCCTGCTCATCATAGCAGACGACGTGATCGCCCTCCACACCCAACCACAGGCTGGCAATGACCAGACTCACCCGCCCGCTGGCATCGATCGGATGCGCCACGTAGCGTCTGTCTGCCGGCCGATAGTCGAGCAGCCGCAATCTTTGCTCGCCACTTCGTCCCGCCACGTCGTCCACAATCACATATTGCGCCACTCCAGCCCGTGCATAGTGCTCCACCTTAATCTCCAGATCGTTCGCGCGCGTCTCCGGCGAGGTAATTTCGATAATCAGCGCCGGACGCGCACCCTCAACCGCCACCTCGAACGTGCTCCAGTTTCGCCGCTCACGAATGTCAGGAATGACCATGACATCCAGACCGTACGCCCGCAGGTCGGGCACGTCCCAGGCGATGCGCACATCGCTCAGCACAATCGCAATACCAGCCGGTTCCAGACGCGCGCGCAGGACGGCGGTCAGGTACATCCGATCAGTTTCGTGGCGGTCGCTGTGCACGATGAAGTCTCCCACTTCGGGATGCAGGACATCCTCCAGCGTGAGCGGAACCTGTTCCAGGTGATGGGGATTGTCGGGGGTCGGGCGCGGCACGAGACGCCACCCGTAGCGGAACAGGTCAGCGTCCGGTGCTGGTGCTGTAAGACCGGTCTTAATGGCGTCTGCCGTTGTCATAGCACCAGTATATCATACGATAACACGGCACAGACTGCGGGCTGATGAGATCAAACGTCTATTCGGACATACCGGCAGCATGCACCCTTCGACAGGCTCAGGGTGCATGCCGCCGCCCGCCTTGCGGCAAGCTCAGGGAGCGAGCGGCTTCGTATTGAATGTGGCAGACCTGCGCCGCCGGGTCGCGCGCCTTCTGAGCTGCGGGCTAAAGCCCTCGCTCAGAACCTGCAAGCCCCGGAGGGGCTTGCGTGCCCGCAGCCGGAGCTTCAGCCCGCAGTATCCCGGCGCGACCGGCGTATCCTCTCTCAGCCACCGCACCGCAGGGGCAGAGTGGATGCAAGCCTCCCATGAGATTGCCTGGTCCGAGCAGGGATTTCAGCACGCAGGTCTACGTCCCGTGCGCCTGTTCATACTCGATGACTGTGCGGATGATGTCATCGAGATCGAGGGTCGGGCGGAAGCCGGTGAGCGCCGTGAGGCGCGAAATATCCGGCACGCGGCGTCGCATGTCCTCGAACCCGGCTTCGTAGGCATGCTCATAGGGCACCAGCACAATCGGCGATGAACTGTTTGCCAGACGCACCACGCGCTGCGCCAGTTCGAGGATGCTCACTTCCTGCGGGTTGCCAACGTTGAAGATCCTGCCAATGGCTTCGGGATGATCGAGCAGGGCGATCAGCGCGCGCACCGTGTCGCCGACGTAGCAGAAGCAGCGGGTTTGCTGACCATCGCCATAGACGCGCAACGGCACATCGCGCAGCGCAGCGCGCACAAAACGCGGCAGCACCATGCCGTAGCGCCCGGTTTGGCGCGGACCGACGGTATTGAACAGGCGCGCGATGATCACCGGGAGGTCGCGCTCCTTGTGGTACGCCAGCGCCAGAAACTCGTCGAGCAGTTTGGAACAGGCATAACTCCAGCGCCCCATCGTCGAAGGACCAAGCACCAGGTCGTCATCTTCACCGAAGGGGGTGCGCTCACTCTTGCCATACACCTCGGACGTGCTGGCAAGCAGGACGGTCTTGCCTTTTTTCGCCGCCCAGCGCAGCACCAGTTCGGTGCCGTTCACATTGGTCTCGATCGTGCGCACCGGGCTTTGCACGATCAGTTGCACCCCAACTGCCGCCGCCAGATGCACAACGGCATCGCTCTCGTCGATCAGTTCGGCCAGAACGGCTTCGTTCGCAATCGTGTCGAGCGTATAACTGAAATTGGGGTGTCCTTTGAGATGGCGAATATTCGCCACTGCGCCGGTGGAGAGGTCGTCAATAATCGCTACCCGGTCGCCGCGCGCAATCAGCGCGTCCGCCAGGTGCGACCCGATGAACCCTGCACCGCCGGTAATCAGAATGCTGCGTTGCGCCATGACTTTACCTGTAGGGGTTAGGAGTCAGGGGTTAGATCGCCGGACATCACCTGTACCGATTTCTCTGCCACCTTCAACCTTACACTCTGCCGCCTTCAACGCGCAACGTGCAATCTGCACCGTCGCGCGAATGCACTCCATGCGCCTGGGCGCGCCAGCCGCGCGCCCCTACATTCCACTTTCCCACATTCAACGTGCAACATTCCACCGACGTCAGCGCCGCGCTTCGATCAGGGTCATGATCGCCTGACGCACCCGCGCCAGGCGCGCGTCCATCCCCTCCGGTCGCAGGTAGAGGTCTTCGCGGATGCTTCCAATATCACGGCGGATCTGCGCGATCGGGTCACGGTCGGCATCGGCCGCGCGCGCATACGCCTGCGCGAGCGCATCATCGATGGCGGTCAGAGTCTGCTCGACGCGGGCAAGATCATTCACGCGCAGCAATGCGTCGGCATCCGCCAGATGGTTGAGCGCGCGCATCAGGTAGATCGCCGCCCACAGGCGATCATCCTGCGCGCGCAGGTCGATCACCTCCTGGCGCGTCAATGCAGCCGCCAGCGGCGCATCGGTCGGTTGCGGCGAGGGCGCAGCGCCAGCAGTGGGCGACGCATCGGCGGTTGGCAGCGGAGAAGATACCGGAGTGACTGACACGCCCTGCACCGTCGGCTGAACCGTACCAGAGGCGGATGGGGGGAGAAGGCGCTGAATCCCCAGCGTCAGCGCAACAGCGACAAGCACAGTTATCGTATGCGGCAACGCTGCACGCAGCAGGCGTATCGCCTTCCCCTGTGCAGCGCCCGCCGGCGGATCAACATCAGGTCCCGAACTCGTAGCAGGCTCAGACACGAATGCGGCATTACTTCTCGATCTGCGCCGTCAGCAGAATAGCCTGTGCGATTTCGCGCATCGACTTGCGCGTATTCATGGAGAGTTGCTGGATCTTGCGGAAGGCCTCGTGCTCCTTCAGACCCTGCGTGTCCATCAGGACGCCCTTGGCGCGCTCGACCAGCTTGCGCGTCTCCAGCGTCTCCTTCAGATCGTTGATCTGCTTATCCATCTCGCGGAACTCGTTGTAGCGCGCCAGCGCAATCTCGATCGCAGGCAGCAGTTCGCCTTCGTGGAAGGGCTTGACGACATAGTTGACCACGCCTGCCTCGCGTGCGCGATCGACCAGTTCCCGATCCGAATAGGCGGTCAGCAACAGAACCGGCGCAATCTTCTCTTCGGTCAGGACCTTGGCTGCCTGAATGCCATCAAGTTTCGGCATTCGGATGTCCATGATCACAAGATCGGGGCGCAATTCGCGCGCCAGATTAATGACGCTGACGCCATCGCCTGCCTCGCCAACCACCAGATACCCCAGACCGACCAGCGTCTCTTTCAAGTGCATCCGAATGATCGACTCGTCATCCGCAATGACCAGGCGTAGCTGCTGGGACATGGGTCCTCTCCTCTATGCTAGAAGCCGCTGCCAGCATGGAAATAAGAGGCAGCTAGCATTTGTCAAGCAATTGCAACGATTACAGTACAGTGTCAGAGTATAGCACATGGCAAGAGCGACGGTCAAGAATCGCAACGGCGCTCATCTCGATGCATGATATACTGAAAGGCGCGCTATTGAAGGAACAATGATGAGCCCGCTTCCTGAAGATCTCGATCTGATCGCACTCCGACGCCAGCTCGACACGCGCGTTATCGGCGCTATGCTCATGCGCTATGAACGCGTGGCTTCGACGAACGACATCGCCCGCGACCGCGCGCGCAATGGCTACCCGGAAGGGTTGGTCGTACTGGCGGAAGAACAGTTGGCGGGGCGTGGTCGCCTTGGGCGCAGTTGGGTGGCGCCCTATGGCAATGCGTTGCTGCTATCAATCCTGTTGCGCCCGGTCTGGCTGCCGCCAGGCGAGGCATTCTCGCTGACCATGATGGCCGGCGTGGCGCTGTGCGAGGCGGTCGAGCAGGTCGCTTCGACGCCAGCGCAACTTAAGTGGCCCAATGACCTGTTACTGTTCGTCAATGGCGAGTGGCGCAAAAGCGCAGGCATCCTGACGGAGGCAAGCGTCACCAGTGATACCATCGAGTGGGCAATCGTCGGGATCGGGGTGAATGTCAACCAGGCGCCTGCCGGCGCGGTTAACGGGCGCAACCTGCAACAGACGGCGACGTGCATCAGTGCTGCGGCTGGTCAACGCATTGCTCGCACTGCCCTGCTCGAAGCATTACTGGCAACGTTCGATGAACGCTACGCTCAGCTTCAGTCGGGGGAGCGCGGGGCGCTGTTCGCTGCCTGGCGCGCGCGTCTGGCGCGCATGGGCGAAATGGTGACCGTCACGCTACCCGGCGGCGAACTGCGCGGTATCGCTGAGAACGTCGCCCCGGACGGCACGCTGCTGCTGCGCGATGCGGCTGGGGTTCTGCACGCCGTGCACACCGGCGATGTGGGGTTTTGATGGTTCAGACCTGCCCGTGGGTCTGGCATCGGGGCAGGTCTCAGACCTGCCCCAACGAGGCTGCGACCTGCCCCAACGGATTGGCGGCAATCGGGCGACTCGCCGAAACCAGATCACTCACCGGCACAACTGCTGATCGACGATTGCGCACTGCTGGAAGGGTCTTCCACGCGGCGGCGAAAGCGGTTCGTGCCGGGGATCGGCTCCATCACCACACGAGGACATGGCAGAAACAGGAGATCAAGCGCTTCACGGATCGTGATCTGGTCGTTCACCAGCGCGTATATTCTGGCGATCCGCAGCGCCGTTCGTTTGCTGGTCCGTCCTACCCGTAGAATCCGCATATAGGTGGCGTAGGGCAGACCGGTAAGCCGGCAGAATTCGCCCGGCGTCGGAGCGATGGCAGCAATACGTGCCTCAAAGTCAGGACGCGGCGCATAGGTTTGTGCGAGTTCGTATGAGTGTGGCATGACTCCCACGCGCTTTCCATCATAAGAACGTTGCAGTCAGGCGACGAATTTGTAGCCCAGATTGCGCACCGTGATAATATGGCGCGGTGAGTCGCCATCACGTTCGATCTTGGCGCGCAGCCGGCGAACATAGACGGCGACCAGATTGCTTTCGCCTTCGTAGTCGTATCCCCACACCTTGCTGAGGATCTGGCTGGGGCTCAATACACGCCCCGAGTTCTGCATCAGGTAGTAGAGCAGACGAAACTCAATTGGCGTAAGCACAACGCTGCGACCATCTTCGAACAGGACGGTATGCTCAATCGGGTCGAGCGTCAGCGGTCCCTGCGAAATGCGCGTCACCGGGTTGACCATATCGCTGTTGCGCCGCCGCAGCACTGCTTCGACGCGCGCCAGCAACTCGGCTGGCTCGAAGGGCTTCACCAGATAATCGTCACCGCCGATCTGCAGACCGGTCACACGATCCTGCAACTGACCGCTGCCGGTGACGAAAATGATCGGCACGTCCGACATCCGGCGAATCTGGCGGCAGATGTCGAAGCCGCTCATCTTCGGCATACTTACATCGAGCAACACCAGATCGGGTGAACGCTGTTCGATTGCCTGCAACACACCAGTCGCATCGTAGGCTTTGATGACTCTGTATCCGGCATCTTCGAGCAGAAAGGATGTCAGTTTGACGCTCGCCAGATCATCGTCAGCGACCAGGATCTCCATTGGCTTCTCCTTACGCTGTCCAACAACAGTCTCCCTCAAGAGATAATCGCCGTATCGCGTTTCAGTATACGGCGGTGTATTACCAAAACATTACAAAGGTGTCATCTACGACCACGTGTTCACAGGAGCGCAACCCATGGACGATGCAACCAGAGGACGATCATGGCGCGACCGGCGCCCAACCGAAGACGAGCGACTACTGGCGCGTCCTCGCGCCAACACCGATTTTCTCAGCACCGATACCTGGCGGGTGCTGCGCATTATGGGGGAATTTGTCGATGGCTTCGAGGCGCTGGCGGATGTTGGTCCAGCCGTTACGATCTTCGGTTCAGCGCGCGTCGGCGCCGATGACCCGCTGTATCAGACGGCGGTCGATGTGGCGCGAACGCTTGGCGAAGCGGGATTCACTATCATTACCGGCGGCGGACCCGGCATCATGGAGGCGGGAAATCGCGGTGCGCGCGCAGCCGGGGCGCGTTCGGTCGGTCTCAATATCGAACTCCCCTTCGAGCAGCACCTCAATCCGTATGTCGACACTTCGGTGACGTTTCGCTATTTTTTTGTGCGGAAAATGATGCTGGTCAAGTATGCGCAGGCGTTCGTCATTTTTCCTGGCGGCTTCGGGACGCTCGATGAACTGTTCGAGGCGCTGACCCTGGTGCAGACCGGGAAGGTGCGCAATTTTCCGATCATCCTGTTCGGCAGCGCCTACTGGGGCGGCCTGCTGACCTGGCTGCGCGAGACGGTGTTGCCTGCGCGCAAAATCGCAGCCGCCGACGTCGATCTGCTGATCATCAGCGACTCGATCGAGGAAGTGCGCGACCTGATCGTGCGATCGACGTATGATGCGCAGTGGCGCGCCGGAACCGAAGCAGCAGCGCAGGAAGTCACCCGCCGCGTGTTGGAACGACGATCCGAATGAGGGGAGACGTGTCGCAGCGCCGCCGTCCCAGCGCATCGCAGGGGCGCAGCGGCGCCGTGCCCGCGCATCGTAGGGGTGCAGCGGCGCTGCGCCCGCGTGGCGCCGTGGCGCAGCGACGGTGGGGCACATCGACGTTCGCGCCGCGCCGCCGTCCCAGCGCATCGCAGGGGCGCCGCGCCGCCGCGCCCGCGTGGCGCAGGCGGGCAGGTGGAAACCCACCCGAACCCCGAGGTCTCTGCGGTGAAACGTCACCAGCGAAACGATCTCCGTCTCCGGTTCATATGAGGGGCTTTCAGGTCCCTGGCAAAGGGCTTCAGCCCGCAGCACTACGGCGGTTCCTGACCAATCATGCCTGCACCCCATCGTTGCACTGCAACGCCCTGGTCAGGACATAGACTCCAACATCAGACGGACGCCAAGCCGCGCGTAGACCGCCTGCGCCAGCGGCCAGGCATCCGGCGCAATCACCAGGCGGTCGCCGATGGAGTCGACCGCCAGACTGCGTAGCAGACCGTGATGCGGCGGCGGCAGCGGCCTGGAAGGAAGTGCGATGCGCTCCCCATTGCGTTGCCCCGCCAGGACCGGCGCCGTCGCCTGTGCATACCCGCGGAGCAGCGCCTCAGTCTCATCGATCGTGCACAACGTTGCGCCCGCCATCACCAGTGCATACCGTGGAACGCCCCGCCCTCGTCGCCGTCGGATCACCTGTCCCTGGCGCACCACGCACCCAATGACGCCGTTGCGCGTCTCTTCAGTGAGCGGAACCCAATCGAGATGCTGCGGATCGAACACGCTCCAGCGCTCGTCGTCAGGCAGCGGATGCCAGGAAGCGTTTCCCACAGGAGATGGCGGCGGCAGCGAGGGAAGCGCGCGAATACGATCCTCGAGGGTGCGCACCCGAAATCCGCGCTCGCGCAGCCGCGCCAGCAACCCCTCACGCCGCCAGGAACGCAGCGTGAACAACCGCCCCTCCAGATCGCCCTCGCGCTTCAGCAGTGTATTGGCGCGCGTGTCACGCACGATGAATCGCCCGGGCGCGATCTCGTCAATGTCGTAGGATTTCTCGTTCGATTTCATCTCATGCGTGAAGATGTTTATTCGCCCTCATTCGAACCAGTCACAACAATATCGGCAACGCTGGTCTCACTGTAACGACGATCCGCCGCGATCAGATCGTGGCGGATCTGCGCCATTTCGACGAGATGCGCTCGCTCGTGCGAAATGAGCCAGTTCGCCTGGTGCAGCAGGTTGATAACGCCGTACACCTCGTGATACCCTTCACGATGCCAGGCGGCGCTGGTCAACCCGCGCAACAGACTCAACGTCTGTGTGCGTGTCGTATGGTAGGCGTCGAGCACCGCGTCAACCGGTTGATCGCGGTACACTGCCGCAGATTCGAGCGTCGGCGGATGCGCTGGCGGCAGCGTCGGTCGATTGGTTTCGAGGAGCAACCAGGCGCGCTGATGAAAGATGGCGTCCATATCGGCGAGATGACCGATCAGCTCCTTCAATGATGGGGTGGCTTCGTTCAGGCGACGCGCGAGCAGATCGTCGTCGAGTCCCGCCACGAGGGTGCGCAGCGCCTCTTCTGTCTGTTCCAGGAATGCCATAATCGCGTGCGAGCCAAGCGTACCCATCGACTCAATGGCACGAAACGCCTTGTGCGCTTCGGGAACGGCGCCGCAGTGTCGGCAGGCGCCTTCGAGCCTGCCTTCGCAGATCTCGCCACATGTCGCGCAGACGAACAGATCACCAAGCTCACCGGCGCGCAGATCACGCCCCTCGCCGATGGCGCGCTGCGCCCGCGCCAGCAGATCGCGTGCAAACGGCGTCACGCCGGTGATTCGATCAGCACTGATATCACCAATGATGGCGCCGGCAAACGCAGCGGTAACATTCTCAGCCGTCGAGCACACCCAACTCAGGCGGCGGAACGCATTCCCGGCGCGCGCCAGACGCGCGGCGCTCAACGCATCGAATAGACGCGCAATGTTGAAACGGCGCTCCCGGCGCGCCTGCTCCGCCCACACATGATATGCAACATGCCCCATACTCGCCAGAGCGAACATCTGGCGCGCTTCGTGATCAGAGTCGGTCATACGGCAATTAGACCAGATTCATGCATCGGCTGCTTCTGACATACATTGTACTGCATCTCCTGCAGGTGCACATGACCGTCACCTCAGCGCATCACCCGGCGGCGGTGACGGTCATTTTCCGTGCACTACCAGGGTGCGAGCGTGAGTTGTCAGGCGACAGCCCACCCGCCCGGCGGCTGATAAACGTTGCATACATACTCTGGTATGCGCCTGCCCGCCCGGCGACGACAGTCGCAGGCTACGGGAAGCGAAGCCGACTTTCGCAGGCTAAACCAGGCGATACCGGATTATATTCTCAAGCATCATAAGCCTTTGCTCAGGTCAGGCAAGCCCCTCCAGCGACGTCATGCGCGCAGCAGCAGTCGGTTGCGCGGGAAGATTGCGCCGCTTCGCCCGCAATCGCGCATTTTCCTCGATGCCCGGAGCAGCGCCCGGCGCCCAAGCAAGTCCCTCTGCGGCTTTCCCATACTCAGCGAGGGCTTGAGCCCACAGCGATGCGGCATTTCCTATCGATATCATGACCGCGCGCCAATACCGGGTATAATGAGCCAGCGACCTGAACCTGGCAATACCCGGCTATGGTGCATTCCACCAGATGGCGAACAACGCCATAAGATGCGGAATGCCAGAAGTTCCACTATGCGCGTTGCGCTCATCCACGACTATCTCAACCAGTATGGCGGCGCCGAGCGGGTGCTCGAGGCGCTGCACGATCTGTTTCCCGCAGCGCCGATCTATACATCGATCTACGATCCCGGCGCCATGCCCTCCGCCTGCCGCACGTGGGACATTCGCCCGTCGTGGATGCAGCGCCTGCCTGCCTGGCGTCGCCTGTTTCGCGCGTATGTACTCCTGTATCCACTGGCATTCGAGAGTTTCGATCTGAGCGCCTACGACCTGCTGATCAGCAGCAGCAGCGCCTTTGCGAAAGGAGTTATCCCGCGACCAGATGCCACCCACATCTGTTACTGTCACACGCCGATGCGTTTCGCCTGGCGCACGTCGGATTACCTTGCCCGCGAAGGGTTCGGCGCTACGCGCCGCGCCACATTAGCGCCAGCGCTCGCGCTGTTGCGAATGTGGGATGTCGCATCGGCGCAGCGGGTAGACGCTTTCGTTGCCAATTCGCGCGCGGTCGCGCAACGTATCTGGCGCTACTACCGGCGCGAAGCGGTCGTCATCCCGCCGCCGGTCGATCTTCCTCCGTTCTGCGAAACGCCGCCGGGCGCGTATTTCCTGGCAGGCGGACGTCTGATCCCCTACAAACGGCTCGACCTGGCGGTTCAGGCATGCACGCGGCTGCGGCTGCCGCTCAAAATCTTCGGCGACGGTCGTGACCGCGCGCGGTTGCAGGCAATGGCAGGACCGACCATCACGTTCCTGGGGCGGGTGAGCGAGGCGGAGCGCCGTGCGCTCTTCGCCGGTTGTCGCGCCTTCATCTTCACCGGCGAGGAAGACTTCGGGATTGCACCGCTTGAGGCGATGGCCGCTGGACGACCGGTGATTGCGTATGCAAAGGGGGGCGCGTTGGAAACGGTCATTGAGGGAGTGACGGGGCATTTCTTCAATGAGCAGACGGTCGAAGCGTTGATGGAAGCGATTGCCGCGACGCTGACGGAATGCTACGACGCACGCGCCATCCGCCGTCACGCCGAGCAATTCGGGCGGGAAACGTTTCTCGCGCGGATGCGGCTTTTGCTCGAGGAAATAGCGGAGAGAAGCGAGCGGTGAGCGTGGTTGCAGGTGGGCGTTGAACGTTGAACGTTCCACGTTGAACGTGGGCGGGCAGGCGGGCAGGTAGGGGCGCGCCGCCGCGCCCGGCGGATCAGGTGGGAAGGTTGCAGGGGCGAAGGTGGCAGGCGGGCAGGTAGGGGCGCGCCGCCGCGCCCGGCGGATCAGGTGGGAAGGT
>ERZ1685331.113-NODE-113-length-20828-cov-23.789486_pt1 | contig 20828 bp, 19 predicted proteins | sample MGYA00580194_ERZ1685331 | MGnify/ENA primary metagenome ERZ1685331 (study PRJEB41501, sample SAMN08275520) | hot springs metagenome | biome: alkaline hot spring; material: microbial mat | place: Russia: Ush-Beldyr | collected 2015-07 | depth 0.5 m m ...
AGGATCCTCGTCTTGTCCTTCCGCCTGGCCCGCAAGTAGCGGGGCCGCAGCGCCCTCACCACCTCCGCCACGCTCGCTTGGGTCATCGGTGCCTCCTCTCCTTGGGTAACACCACTTCTGAGGAACCGATACCCCGTTCGGTAACATCTTCACTGAGGCAACTCGAGGCCTTGACAGGGGGGGGGGGCAGCGGCCTATTAATGTGATGGCCGACAGAGGAGAAAACGACCGTGAGCCTCGTGAAAAGCCAGTACAACTTTAGCGTGACACTGCCCGATGGCAGACTCGGGCTCTATAATAGCAAGACCGGAGCTGTTGTGGTCTCACAGGCCGCGCAAGCAGCGGCGCTGTTGGCTGTGCTCGATGATCCGGGAGACCATGTCGAAAGCGATCTCCTGCTTGGCCTCAGATCCCAAGGCTTTCTTGTGGAAGACAACCATGACGAGCTGGCTGATATCCTCAGCTGGCATAGCAGATACGTTACTGATCAACGCCTAGTGCATGTTACTATGCTGCCAGCTGAGGCCTGCAATTTTGCCTGTCCATACTGCTTCCAGTACAACAAGCGTCACGTGTTGATGAAGCCTTGGGTTTACGAAGCAACCTTGAGGATGATCGAGCGCATGGCGGTGGAGAACCGTAGCAAAGGGGAAACGACTCATGTAAAGGTGTCTTGGTTCGGAGGAGAGCCAACACTCGCCACACGCGAGGTCCTGGTATTTCAGAATAGACTCAGGGAGTTGCGTGACCACCTCGACATTGTTTTTCATAGTACGATGGTCACCAATGGTTACCTGTTGTCTCCGCGGCTGTTTAGGCGGTTGCTCGACGCGGACATCCGGGAATTCCAGGTGACCCTGGATGGAGACAAGACAACTCATGATCAGCTACGAGTACTCAAGAGCGGCAAGCCCACCTTCGAGACCATATACGGAAACCTTAAGGAGATCGCCAAGTTGCCCTCCGAATTCCAGTTCAAGATGGCTATCCGGGCGAATTTTCTTCGTACAACGGTTTCCTCTGTACGGAATCTAGTCGAAATGTTCATGGCGGACTTTGGCCGGGATCCCCGGTTCTCCATATACTGCCGCCCAGTATACAACTTCCCGACCGCGAGAACTGACATTCAAACCGTGGCTTCGGACATCTGCGGGATTGAAGAGGGCCTCGGTTTGCAGAATGCCTTCGCCATCACGGTGATGGAGCGACTGGGGCCGTCCACGCTTGGGAGAATGTTTGACCCCCTCCCCATGCCAACTCCCGCCTGGTGCCCCAATGAGCGGCAGTACAGCTACGTCATTGGAGCAGACGGCTTGCTGTTCCCGTGCGACACTTTCGTGGGCGACGAGGACCACGCCATCGGCCGCCTCTCGGAAACCGGGGTCGCTGTGTACAACCAGAAGTTCAACGCCTGGAAGAGGACTATCTTCAGCATGAGCGAGAGCGCATGTTTATCTTGCAGACTCCTCCCCGTTTGTATGGGAGGATGTCTGCGCGAAAGGATCACTTCGTCAGGGAGGCCACCTTGTTTTTGGAGAGAAGAGGACATCCTGTGGGCTCTACGGGAGTACATCGAGTTCAGCTCGGACTCGCTGCATCGCAAGGCTGCGGGTGAGCTGCCCTCGTGTGCTGACAACGAGCAAAAGGAGGTGAGAAGGGCATGACGGTCCTCAGGGAAGCTGTTCGCCTTGAGCAGGTCTCAGAACCACAAGATTGGGACTGCGCGTGGTTCGGGGGTCTGTTGCCTAGCCGGCCTTTGCTGCAAACACAAAATCTAGCTAGGTTGTGGACCTACCGCAGGGTAGGGTTAACGAACGCCAGGGACGGCCAGAGGGAAGTCTCAAGGTCGTCCCTGGCTTTGCTGCGCCCGTGTTCTGGGAGGCAGGAACATGCTTAGGAGTGTTCGCAAGATCATTGCCTTCTACTCGCTCATCGGCCGCCGCCGGCTGGCGCCGATACTCATCGGCGGGCTGCTCGTCACCTCCCCGGTCATCCTGGACCTCGTGGTTCCTCTCCTGGTGCGCAAGACAATCGACATCCTCGCCAGCACGGGAAGGCTGAGCTTGGACATGGTCTACCTCCTGGGTGCGGTGTTTGCCGCCTCGCTTGTCCTGACTTATGGCGGAGAGATCCTCTACTTGCGCGGCAAATTCAAAGCCGCCGCAGATCTGAGAAACCGGATCTTCGCTCAATCGTTTTTTCTTCCTTGGCAGAGATTGAGGCAACGGGGGTCGGCCTACTTCGCCACACTCATCAACAACCAGGTGAACGATGCCTTTCTCGTGCTGGACTACGGATATATCCGAAACATCGTGATGCTGGCACGTATGGTTGCTATCCTTATCATTGTCCTTACCTGGGATCGCGGTTTCTTCCTGCTTTTCTTGCTGAACGTTGTTGTTGTGGTGGCCTATTCTGAGGTCATTGATCGGGCCACTCACCATCACTACTCGCGCGGGCTTGAACTCATGCGGCGAGCGACGGCATATATTGTTGAAACGTTTGAGAACATCCATGAAATCCTGGCTGGTGAAGGCCGCGGAAAAAGCCACAAGCGCTACGAACGAATGGTGGAGGAGATAACGGATGTAGCCCTCAAAGCCGAGTTTTCACGAGCCACGCTCGACAAGGCAATGGTGGATCTTCCGAATTACATCTCCCGAGTGCTGATCCTGCTTTACGGCGGTTTCTTGGTCGTGAACGGACGCATAACCATCGGAACTATCTGGGCGCTGTGGGTGTATTTCTCCTACCTAACTGAACCACTGTACGTGTTCCGGGAACTTGCGAAAATTGCCGTGCAGAGCACGGCGACGATAGAGGCTGTGCTGGACTACTTCGCCGAAACCAAGCGGGCCAGAGAGGCTTTCGCCAACCGCACACTGGTGCCCAACCCCGAGGCTCCCGTCTATGTGGTGCGGGACCTTACCTTCGGCTTCGAGCCTGCCAACCCCATCCTGAACCACGTCAGCTTCGATGTCCGACGGGGGGAACTCGTCGCCGTGGTAGGTCTCTCGGGCGAGGGGAAGTCCACCCTCCTAAACATCTTGCTTGGGTTCGAACAGGGTTACGAGGGCGAAGTGAAGTTTCTGGGAAACGAGCTCCGCGGTATCTTCCCCGGTTCCGTTTTCGAGCACTTGGGGTACTACTCCCAGACCGTCGGCATCTTCAACGATACACTGGAAAACAACATCACGCTTGGCCGGCCGCTGGATGCGAGACGGCTGGAGGAAGTGATAACCGCCCTCGAAATCGGTCACCTCCGGGGCAGGCTGCTTGGCGAGGGCGGCAGCTTTCTCTCGGGGGGAGAGAGGCAGAGAGTGCAACTGGCACGGCTCTTCTACGGGGGTAAGGATGTGGTCGTGATCGACGAACCCCTCACCAACCTGGACCTTATCAGCGAGCGCTCCCTTCTAGGTAAGCTGGCCAGTTACGTAGCCCAACGCTCGGGCATCATCATTTCGCACAAACCCAACGTGCTGCGCTTGGCCACCCGGGTTATCGTGCTCAGGGACGGGCAGGTGGTTGCAGACGGCGCGCTTGGCGAGCTTGTGCATCGCGACCCTATCTGTCGCGAGATCATCCACACCTATGTCGACAATGCCCTCGAGCTCAGCAGGGAACTTGAGGAAGCTGCGGATGGAACTATATCGAGCTAACCGCGAGTGAGGGATCAACCGAACCTCCGGCCGGTTCCCCACACCTGCTGGCTTCCTTGCGCTTCACCGAGACGCGGGAGTACATGGCCAAGGTCCTGAATTCGTGGCTGGTCTATCGGTGGCTGTACTCAGGATGATCGGGGCCGGGAGGACCACTGCCCCGGGAGGGACGTCCTCCCGCACCACGACCCCTGCTCCGATCCGGGCGCCCTTCCCCACCCGGATCGGCCCGAGGAGCACCGCCCCCGCCCCGATCGCCACCCCGTCCTCGACCGTGGGGTGACGCTTCACGGGCTTCCGCGAAACTCCCCCCAGGACCACCCCCGAGTAGAGGTGAACATCGTCCCCGATCTCCGCGGTCTCCCCGATCACGACCCCCATCCCGTGGTCGATGGTCACCCGCCGCCCGAGCCGTGCCCCAGGGTGGATCTCGACCCCCGTTGCCCATCGCACCCCGTGCGACAGAAGCCGAGCCAGAAGGCGTAGCCTGTGCCGCCACAGCCAGTGGCTCGCCCGGTGCAGCCATACCGCGTGAAGCCCGGGGTAACAGAGGAATACCTCGACCGCGGTCCGGGCCGCCGGGTCGCGCGCGCATGGCCGCGATGTCCTCCCGGATCCCCCTAAGCATGTCCGCCCCCCATGGCCCTGAACAGGTCCGTGGACAGGTAGCGCTCCCCGGTGTCGGGGAAAACCACCACCACGCGCTTCCCCGCCGAACCCGGCCGGGCGGCGACCCGCAGCGCCGCGCTCAGCGCCGCTCCAGAGGAGATCCCGGCGAGGATCCCCTCCTCGCGGGCCAGGCGTTGGGTCATCGCCTCCGCCTCGTCCTCGGTGACGGTGAGGATCTCGTCAATCACCGTGCGGTCGAGGACCGGGGGCACGAACCCGGCCCCGATCCCCTGGATCCTGTGCCGCCCTGAGCTTCCCCCCGAAAGGACCGGCGATGCCGCCGGCTCCACCCCCACGACGTACGCCCCTGGCATGCGGCGCTTGAGGGCCCGCCCCACGCCGGTGATCGTGCCCCCGGTCCCGATCCCGGCCACGAAGGCGTCCACCGCCCCGCCGGTGTCCCGCCAGATTTCCTCGGCCGTGGTCTGTTCGTGGACCCGCGGGTTGGCCGGGTTGGCAAACTGGTTGGGCATGAACGCCCCCAGCTCGCCTACCAGTTCCTGGGCCTTCCGCACCGCCCCGGCCATCCCCTCCTCCCCTGGGGTGAGGACGAGCTCCGCTCCGAGACAGGAGAGGATTGCCCGTCGCTCCACCGACATCGTCTCCGGCATCGCCAGGATGAGCCGGTACCCGCGGATCGCGCACACGAACGCGAGCCCGATCCCGGTGTTCCCCGAGGTGGGTTCGACCACCGTCCCCCCCGGCCTAAGCAGGCCCCGCTCCTGGGCATCGCGGACCATCGCCCATGCGATCCGGTCCTTGACGCTTCCCAACGGGTTCCGCATCTCGAGCTTGGCCAGGACGGTGGCGGGAACCTCCTGGCCGATCCGCCTGAGACGAACGAGGGGGGTATCCCCAATGAGTTCGATCATGTCCGCATGGACACGCATTGTGGCCTCCTCTCAAAAGGAGAAGCGAACGACACAAGCGAAGAGAAGGGTTTCCCGAGGTGACTACCGAAGCCGCGGGGGAACGCCGCGACAAAGGCAACCACCCCCGCCCAGCATGTGACCCTGCACGCGCACGCACCCCCTCATCTGTGAAGTGCCCAACGATAGCCACCTCAGGGCACGACGTCAACTGGGCCTTGCGCGGACCGCCGTCCGCCGGGATCATGCGCCAACGATGGCCTCGCACCCACCGATGGAACGGCGGCTCCTCCTCGCGGCAGGGGTGACGGGACTCGTGTGCGCGGGGCAAGTCGTGGGCGGACTCCTCACGGGAAGCCTCGCCCTCCTCTCCGACGCGGCCCACGTGTTCCTGGACACGTTCGCCCTCCTCTTGTCCCACGCCGCGATCCGAGCTGCGGGGCGCCCGCCCACCGACCGTCACACCTACGGCTACCACCGGATGCAGGTGCTGGCCGCCCTTGTGAACGGAGCGACGCTCGCCGAGATCGAGCAGCACCCTGTCATCCAAGAGAAATTTCCTGTACTTGCTCAGGCGGCTTCCTCAGCAGCCACGCCGCAGCTCAGAAACATGGGCACGGTCGGGGGCAATCTCTGCCAAAAGCCTCGCTGCTGGTACTATCGCAATAAACTCTTTCCCTGTTGGCTGAAGGGCGGCGAGCAGTGTTTTGCTGAAGACGCTGAGAACAGATATCACGCGATCTTGGGGGCAGATCGCTGTCACGCTGTACACCCGTCCGATCTCGCCCCGGCGCTCATCGCGCTCGATGCGACGCTCCGTGTTGTGGGACCCGGTCTTTCCGGCGAGATCTCTGTCGAAGAGCTCTACAGAAAGCCAACGGCAAGCCGTCGCCAGATGACAATCCTAGGGTCCAGCGAGCTGATCACTGAAGTGCGCGTTCCTGTGCCCAAGGCCAATGCGCGCGGGATCTATCTGAAGGCGATGGAGCGGCAGAGTTGGTCGTTCGCGCTCGTAAGCGTTGCTACCCAGCTCAGTTTTGCAGGCGAGCGCATCGCCGACGCCCGCATAGTTCTAGGGGGAGTAGCAGCGATCCCCTGGCGTGCCAAGGACAGCGAGAAAATTTTAGCTGGGCAGAAATTCTCTGAGGAGCTGGTCGCGCGTGCTGCCGAAGCAGCTGTTGCCGGGGCGCAGCCGTTGCGTGATAACCGCTATAAAGTGCCACTCGCTCGGGGTCTCGTGAAGCGCGCGCTGATGTCACTCGCTCGAGGGGCTTCCTCATCCCATGAGGCCGCGTCTTCAGCAGGCTCGATGTGAATCGTGACGCTCGCATTGGACAGGGCAGCTTCGATCTTCATCTCTAACTGCTCGCACAGGTCATGGGCTTGTTGCATGGTCTGTGCACCAGGGACGACGAGATGCAGATCGATGAAGCGTCGCGGACCAGACTTACGCGCCCGCAACTGATGGTATGCGACAAACTGATCGTGATGGTCTTTGAGAATGTTCTCCCCAACGCTCCCGCATTCTCCTCAACGCTTCCTCTTCCCTTTCCGCCCGATAGACGCACCTCAAGTCCTGGGCCAACGCCTCCCGGTCCTTGTTCCGAGCTCCATTCAGGGCCTCCCGCACTGCGGGGAGGACAAGAAGCTCCCAGTCCGCATCAGGGAAGATCTTGCGAATCGCCTCCTCCAAACCAGGAAGGTCATCGGTTACAAAGACCCGCACCCGGTTTACGCCCCGGCGCCTAAGCTCCCTGCGGACTTCCTCCCAGTTCCGGGCGCTTTCCCCTTCCGCCCCAAAGGGCCAGAACCCCAGGATTTCTCGGCGCCCGTCCGGCTTTAGGCCCAACGCGAGATCCACGGGCTCCTTCGCGCTCCCTCCCCGCCGGATGGAGAGAAACGTTCCGTCCAAAAACACCGCGTAGTATTCCTCGTCCAAGGGACGTGTCCGCCAGACCCGCACCTCCTCTTCCACGGCCTGGGTGAGGCGGGAGATGCTTCGTAGACCCTCTCCAAGAACCGGGGGATGGTGCGAGGGCTGACCCCACAGGCGTAGAGGGCCAGGATGGCTTCCGAAAGCCGTAAGAGCTGCGGCGGCGATAGGGCAGGATCTTGGGGTGGAAGTCCCCCTCCCGCACCCGAGGAACGCGGAGGTCCTCCACGAGACCGGCGAGGGTGAGGAGATCGCGGGTGTAGTAGGCGTTGGCCTTGGTGGGGTGCTCCTCCAGGCACAGCCCCCGTTCTTCCCTCATGAGCGTCGCGAGAAGTCTTTTGATCATGGCCTGGATCCGCTCTTCCACTTCCTTCGCGATCTCTTCACGGGTTTTGTCCGGTATAGGGGCCTTCCCTCCTTTACATTCCTTGTTTTTCCCGGAAGGCTACGGTGCTCCCCTGCGGACACACTTCTTGGGGCACTACCTCCCGGCGGGGGCGTCCGGTATAAACTGGGGATGGCTCAGGCCTCGGTGGTGGTTTTGGCGGGGGGGAACGGCCAGCGGCTTGGGCTGGACAAGGCCCTCCTGTGCCGGGACGGGAGACCCCTCCTCCCCGGGCTTGTCCAGGCGCTCGGCCAGCAGTTCCCGGAGGTGCTCGTGGCCGTCGGACGGAGGAGGGCGTTCCCGTTCCCGATCGGGGCCGTCGAGGTGGAAGACCTCCTCCCCGGGGGCGGGCCCCTCTCCGGCATCCACGCCGGCCTCGCTGCCGCCTCCCACCCGGTGGTGTTCTTCGTGGCCTGCGACATGCCCTTCCCCTCGGGGGAGCTTCTCGCCCTCCTCAGCCTGGCCGCCGGCCCGGCCCAGGCTGCAGTGTGCCGGATTCACGGGCACCTTGAGCCGTTCCCCGGGGCCTACCCCCGGGCGTTCCTCCCCCAGGTCGAGCGGGCCCTGCGCGACGGGCTGGGGGTCCAGGCGTTCCTGGCGCGGGTCCCCCACGTGGCCGTGCCCGAGGAGGAGGCGCGGCGGGTGGACCCCGAGCTCCGCTCGTTCGTGAACCTGAACACGTGGGAGGACGTGCGGAGGTGGCTCTGAGTGCGGCGGATCCAGATCGCCCGGTTCCAGGACGGGAAGTTCCAGGACCGGGACGACCTGGTGGCCGAGGAAGGGCTCGTGACGGTGGAGGTTGCCGACGGACCCACGTTCTCCGTGGCGATCACCCCCGAGGCGGTGCGGGAGTTCGTGTACGGCCACCTTCTCGGCAGGGGGTTCATCCGGGGTAAAGAGGACGTGCTCGAGTACCGGGAGCACGCTGACCCGCACGTGGGCCTGCCTGGGGAGGTGTTCCGGGTCGAGGTCCGGCTGCGGGGGCCGCCGACCGTCCCCATGGCCAAGGACCTGATCTGGACCGCGTGTGGGGACACGCCGCCCGACTTCCCCGCCCTCGGGTCCCACCAGCCGCGCCCGGTGATCGGCCCCGAGGTCTTGCTTGCGCTCCCCAACCTCGTGGCCGGGGAGGTGGAGGGGTTCCGGCTCACCGGGGCCTACCACTACGCGTTCCTGTTCGATTTCACGCCCCGCCTGCGGGCCGCGGCGTGGGACATCGGGCGCCACACCGCGGTGGACAAGGCTCTTGGGGCCGAACTCCTCGGCGCAGGGGCGTTCGGGGAGCGGATCCTCCTCACCACCGGGCGGATTTCTGCCGACATCGTCTTGAGGTGCTTGCGGGCAGGGATTCCCCTCCTCGCGTCCCAGGGGGCGGCGCTGCTTGGGGGGATCACGCTGGCCCGCCGACACAACTTGGGCCTGGTGGGGTTCCTCCGCGGGAACCGGTTCAACGTCTACAGTGGGGAGGGGTGGATCCGATCCGGTCCACCCGCACCGCGCACGCCTTGAGGGCGGGCATCTTGGCCGCCGGGTCCAAGGGCGCGGCCGGGATGAGGGCGTTGGCCGCAGCTTGGGCAAAATGGAACGGGATGAACACCGTGCCCGGGGGCACCCGGTCCGTGACCTGGGCCCTGAGTTCGATCGCCCCGCGGCGGGAAGAAACACGTACCCTCTCCCCATCCGCGATCCCGAGGGCCGCGGCGTCCGTGGGGTGGATCTCGATGTAGGCCTCTGGCACGAGCTCCTCCAGGCCGGCGACCCGCCCGGTCATTGTCCGGGTGTGGTACTGATAAAGCACGCGCCCAGTGGTCAGGGTGAGCGGGTACTGCGGATCAGGCAGCTCGGCGGGCCCGCGGTAGGCGACGGCGTGGAACTTCCCCTTGCCCCGGGTGAACTTCCCCGCGTGCAGAAACGGGGTCCCGGGGTGATCGGGGGTCGGGCACGGCCACTGCAGGCCCGCCCCCTCCAGGCGCGGGTAGCTGATCCCACCGTAGATGGGGGTGAGGGCGGCGATCTCGGCCATGATCTCCGCGGGGTGGCGGTACGTCATGGGGTAGCCCATCCGGGTGGAGAGCTCGGCCAGAATCTCCCAGTCCGCCCTCGCCTCCCCGGGGGGCGAAAGGGCCTTCCGCACCCGCTGCACCCGGCGCTCGGTGTTCGTGAACGTGCCGTCCTTTTCCGCAAAGCTCGCTGCCGGGAGGACGACGTGGGCGAACTCCGTGGTCTCGGTGGGAAAGATGTCCAGCACCACCAGGAACTCCAAGGCGGAGAGGGCCTCGGCCACGTGGCGGAGGTCGGGGTGGGAGACCATCGGGTTTTCGCCCATGATGATCATCGCCCGGATCGTCCCCGCCCGGGCGGCGTCGATCATCTCCACCGCGGTGAGCCCGGGCCGCTTGGGGAGGGCGACCCCCCACGCCGCTGCGAACTTCTCCTGCACCGCGGGGTCCGTCACCGGCTGGTAGCCGGGGAACACGCCCGGAAGGCACCCCATGTCGCACGCCCCCTGGACGTTGTTCTGCCCGCGGAGGGGGTTGACCCCGCTTGCCGGTCGGCCGATGTGGCCGGTCAGAAGCGCGAGGTTCGCCAGCGCCAGCACGTTGTCCGTGCCCGTGGTGTGCTGGGTGATCCCCATCGCGTAGATGATCGTCCCCCGCTGGGCCCGGGCGTAGGCGCGGGCCGCCTCGCGCAGGAGGGCCGCCGGAATCCCCGTGATCTCCTCCACCCGCTCCGGGGTGTACTCCACCACCGCCTCCCGGAACTCCTCAAACCCCTCGCAGCGCTCCGCCACGAACTTCTTGTTCCATAGGTCCTCGGCCAGGATCACGTGGGCCAGGCCGTTCAGCCACGCCACGTCCGTCCCGGGCCGCGGGCGCAGGTGGAAGTGGGCGATGTCGGCGAGCTCGATCTCCCGGGGATCGACCACGATCAGTTTCGCTCCCTTGCGCACCGCCCGGACGATCGCCTGGGCCACGATCGGGTGAGCCTCGGTGGTGTTGGAGCCGGTGACCAGGATACAGTCCGAGTCCTCGATTTCAGCGATGGAGTTCGTCATCGCCCCCGACCCAAAGGCCTGCGCCAGCCCGGCCACGCTTGGGGCGTGGCACAGCCGCGCACAGTGGTCGATGTTGTTTGTACCAACGGCCGCCCGCAGGAACTTCTGAAAGAGATAATTCTCCTCGTTTGTGCACTTGGCAGAGGCCAGCCCAGCAATGGCATCCGGGCCATAGCAGTTCTTGATCCGTATCAGCTCGGAAACAACCCGCGCCAAGGCCTCGTCCCACGAGGCCTCCCGGAGCTCCCCGTGGTGGCGGAGGAGCGGCGTTTTCAAGCGGTCTTCCCGGTGGACGAACCCCAGCCCAAACCGGCCCTTCACGCACAGCCGGAAGCCCTCGAATCCTCCGGAGACCTTGACGATCCGATCCCTGGTGAGGTGGAGGGTGATCGGGCAACCGCAGCCGCAGAACGGGCACACGGTGTGGACCATGCGGAGTTCCCACTCCCGGCCCGCAAAGCGCCGGCCCTTGGGGGCGAGGGCCCCGGTCGGGCAGACGGCCAGGCACTGCCCGCAGAACTCGCAGTTCGTCTCGGTGAGGGACCTCCCCAACGGAGGGGTGACTTGGGTGCGGAACCCACGGCCGGCGAAGCCCAGGACATGTCGTCCCTGCACCTCGGCGCACACCCGCACGCACCGCCCACAGAGGATGCACTTTTCAGGTTCGTAGCGGATGAAGGGGTTGTCCTCGCGGGGCGGGGCCGACCTCCGCTCGTGGTCCGGGCCGCGGAACCGGTTCGCCTCAATCCCGTACGCGTAGGCGTACCGCTGAAGGTCACAGGCCCCGTTCTGGTCGCAGGTAAGACAGTCCAACGGATGATCGGAGAGGATGAGCTCGAGGATGAGGCGGCGCAGCCGGCGCACCCGCGCGCTACAGGTGTCCACCGCCATTCCCTCCCGCACCCGCTCCCGGCACGCGGGCGTGAGCTTTCCATCCACCTCCACCAGGCACAGCCGGCAGATCCCCGCCGGGGAAAGCGCGGGATGGTAGCAGAGGTGAGGGATCTCGATTCCGACCGCGTGGGCCGCTGTGAGGACAGAAAGCCCCGCGGGAACGGAAACCTCTTGGCCATCGATCCTCAGGCGCACCGTGGGCGTCATCCCTTGCGGATCGCCTTCGTGGGGCACACGGCCAGGCAAGCCCCGCACCGGCTGCACAGCCGGGGCTCGATCCGGTACGGGGAGCGGGGCTGCCCGAAGATCGCCCCCTGAGAACAGGTCTTGGCGCACAGGCCGCAGCCCACGCACGTCTCGGGGGAGATCTCGTAGGACACGAGAGCGCGGCACGCTCCAGCAGGGCAGCGGCCGGCCAGGTGGGCTTCGTATTCCTCGCGAAAGTAGGCCAACGTGGAGAGAACCGGGTTGGGAGCCGTCTGCCCCAGGCCGCACAGCGACGCCTCGCTCACCCCCCGCGCCACCTCTTCCAGGAGGGAGAGGTCCCCAGGGCGGCCCTTGCCCTCGGTGAGCCGGGTGAGGAGCTCCAGCATCCGCTTCGTCCCAAGCCGGCAGGGTGGGCACTGCCCGCACGACTCGGCTTGGGTGAACTCCAAGAAGAATCTGGCCATCTCCACCATGCACGAGTCCTCGGACAACACCACCAAGCCCCCGGATCCCATCATCGCCCCCACCCCCTGCAGGGAGTCGAAATCGATCGGGGTGTCAAACAGCTGTTCGGGGAGGCACCCACCGGATGGTCCTCCGATCTGCACAGCCTTGCACCTCTCCCCCACCCGGGGTCCCCCCCCGATTCCGTACACCAGTTCCCGCAGCGTGATCCCCATTGGGACCTCCACAAGCCCGGTGTTCCGCACGTTCCCGGTGAGGGAGAAGATCTTCGTCCCCGGACTGCCCTCGGTGCCCAAGGAGCGGAACCACTTCCAACCCCGGGTGATGATAAGAGGGACGTTGGCCCACGTCTCCACGTTGTTGATCACCGTGGGCTTCCCCCACAGCCCGACCTCGGTGGTGCGGGGACGGGGGAGGGGGCTGGGCATCCCGCGCCGGCCCTCGATCGAGGCGACCAGGGCTGTGGATTCCCCACACACAAACGCGCCCGCCCCCTCGAACACCCGCAGATGCAACGAGAACCCGCTTCCCAGGATGTCATCCCCCAAAAGACCCAGCTCCTCGGCCTGGGCGATGGCGATCCGCACGTGCTTCACAGCGAGGGGGTATTCCGCCCGGACGTACACGTAGCCCTCGCTGGCTCCGATCGCGTAGGCCCCGATCACCATGCCCTCGATCACCAGATGGGGATTTCCCTCCAGTACGCTTCGGTCCATGTAGGCTCCGGGATCCCCTTCGTCGCCGTTGCAGATCACGTACTTGTGGGGTCCCGGGGCCCGACGGCAGGAGGCCCATTTCGTCCCGGTGGGGAATCCCGCCCCGCCCCGGCCCCGCAGGCCCGCGCGTTGCACCTCGGCGATGACCTCCTCAGGCGTCATCTCGCTCAGCGCCTTCGCCAAGGCTTGGTAGCCCCCGATCGCGATGTAGTCCGCGATCGAGGTCGGATCAATGCGACCGTTGGCCGCGAGGACCACCCGCATCTGCTTCCGGTAGAAGGGGATGTCCTCCGCGCGCCGCACCGGCTCCCCGGATTCCGGGTCCACGTACAGACATCGGTCAGCCACCCCTCCGTGGACAAGGGCCCGGACCACCGCAGCCGCGTCCTCGGGCTTGACCCCAGCGTAGAACAGCCCTGCGGGTTGGATGATCACGATCGGTCCGCGCTCGCACAGGCCATGGCACCCGGTCAGCTTGACCTCGACTTCGCCGCCGAGGTGCTGTCTGTCCAGTTCCTGGCGCAGGCCGGTGGCCAGCTCCTCGCTGCCGTAGGCCCGGCATCCCGTGCCGCCGCAGACCGTGATGCACAGCTTGGAGGGATCCCTGGTCCGGCAAATACTCTTGCGGAGCGCGTCCAGGTCCGCGGGGGAACGCAGCCTAACCACGTTTCCCTCCCCGCAGTTCCTGGAGGAACTTCCCCACCTTGGCGGGCGTCATCCCCCCAAAGTACCTCCCGTCTGCCCCGACCACGACCGGTGCCAGGGCGCACGCCCCCAAGCACCGCACCGGCTCCACGGACACGAGCCCATCCGCGCTGAGCCCGTCCTCGCCTACCGCCAACCGACGGTGGAGTTCCTCAAGGACCTGGGATGCGCCCCGGACATGACACGCCGTGCCCAGGCACACCCGAATCACGTGTTTCCCCCGCGGTTGCAGGCTGAACTGGGAGTAGAACGTGGCGACCCCGAACACACGACTCAATGGGATCCCCAGCCGCTCGCTGATTTCCGCAAGCCCCGCCGCCGGGAGGTGCCGGAGCTTCTCCTGAAGTTCCTGAAGCGCGGGGATGAGCGCCCCTTCGTGGGGGGCAGGGGAACCCGTGAACAGCCGGCGCGCTGGCTTCCCCATGGCCATGCTGGCGGGACCTTACCGTGGGGCGACCGCGTCCGTCAAGGCCGCGGGGGACGATTTGCCGAGCACGGCCCCCCCGGGTATGGTTCGCAGCGGTGGCGATGCCCAGGAACGGCCGGCTCCCAGTGGTGTGGTTCCAAGCAGCTGGGTGCACCGGCTGCTCCATGTCCCTCATGAACGCGCAGTACCCCGACATCGCGAACCTCCTGCTCGACGAGATCGTCCCCGGAAAGGCGCTGGCCCTTGTGTTTCACGTCACGTTAATGGGGCCCACCGGCCGGCCTGCGCTTGAGGTCTTGGAGAGGATCCGTGAGGACGAGGCCGGGCCCTACGTCCTTGTGGTGGAGGGGGCGATCCCCACCGCGCGGGGGGGCGGGTTCGGCCACGTGGGAGGGGTTCCGATGACCGACCGGGTACGGGCGCTGGGGAGGAACGCCCGGGCCGTGGTCGCGCTGGGAACTTGCGCGTCCTACGGGGGCGTTCCCGGCAGCGGGGGGAACCCGACCGGGTGCGTGGGGGTCAAAAGCTTTCTTGAAGGCGAGGGGATTGGGGTCCCCGTGGTCAATGTTCCCGGGTGCCCACCCCATCCGGCGTGGTTCGTGGAGACGGTGGCCCACCTTCTCCTCTTTGGCCTTCCTCGGCCGGGGGATCTCGACGAGGTGGGGCGCCTCCGGTCCGTGTACCAGGGGCTCATCCACGAGAACTGTCCGCGGCGGGGCGACTTCGACGTAGGTCGGTTCGCCCGGGCGTTCGGCGAGCCGGGGTGCCTATATGAGCTCGGCTGCAAGGGCCCGTACACCGACGCCCGCTGCCCGGCCCACCGGTGGAACGGCGGGGTCAACTGGTGCATCGGCGCGGGGCACCCTTGCCTGGGGTGCTGCGAGCCGGAGTTCCCCGATCGCCTGGCCCCGGTCTACCGGAAGTTCGACTCCCAAACAGCCCGGGACACTTACAGGAGGGCGCGGTGCGCACCTTGGTGGTTGACCCCATCACCCGCATCGAGGGTCACCTCCGGATCGAGCTCCGCGTCGAAGACGGAGTGATCCGGGAAGCCTATTCGTCGGGGGGCCTCTACCGGGGCCTGGAGGAGATCTTGGTCGGCCGGCACCCGTTGGACGCCCAGAAGATCACGTCCCGGATCTGCGGGGTATGCCCGCTCGCCCATTCTCTGGCTGCCGCGTACTGCCTGGAGGACGCGTTGGGCCTGTCGGCCCAGGTCCCCCCCAACGGGCGGCTCCTCCGCAACTTGATCTACGGGGCGAACTTCCTCCACAACCACATCCTCCATTTCTACCATCTTGCGCTCCCCGACTACCTCGACCCCTCTCTCCTGTCGGGGCGGCTCGCCGCGCTTGGGGGGCTCCTGTCCGCAGGGGTTCCCCCCGGAGAGGGGCGGTTCTCGGCCTCCGAGACGGAAAGCCTGGTGTCCCACTACCTGGAGGCCCTCGAGGTGCGGCGCAAGGCCCACGAGCTCGAGGCGCTCTTCGGGGGGAGGACGCCCCACGACATGGCGATCGTCCCCGGCGGGGTCACGTACCGACCAAGCCTCTCCGAGGTCGAGGCCTACCGGTTTCGCCTGAAGGAGATCCGCGGCTTTATGGAGTCCCGCTACGTTCCGGACCTGTTCCTGTTCTTGGCGCGCCACCGCGATCACTTTGCCCTCGGGCGCGGGGGGAACCTCCTGTCGTTTGGGTGTTTTCCCCTGCGCGATGGAGCGTTGGGCGTCTCGGACCGGCTGTTCCCCGCGGGGGTGTTCCGGGCCGGGCGGGTGGAGCCGCTCGACGTCGCCAAGATTACCGAGTCCATTGCCAGTTCCTGGTACGAGGGCGAGGCGTGCGCGGCGCCGCTCCGGGGACGGGCCGAGCCGGCACCGGGCCGGGAGGGGAGGTACTCGTGGGTCAAGTCCCCGCGGTACGGAGGCGAGCCGTTTGAGGTCGGGCCGGCGGCGCGGGTGCGGATCGGGCTTGAGCTGGGCGACGCGGCCTTTCGGGATATGGCATGGGAGTTCCTGCGGGAGGCGGGGGCGGGGCCCGACGACCTCGCCTCGGTGGCCGGGCGGCACCTCGCGCGGGGGATCGAGGCCGCCTACCTGGCTCACCAGCTTGAGGGGTGGCTGGACGCCTTGGATCTCCGCGGGCCGATCGCTGTCCCGGTTGCGATCCCGAATGAGGCGGATGGCTGCGGGCTCACCTGCGCCCCGCGGGGAGCCCTCGGGCACTGGATGCGGATCAGGGACGGCAGGATCCGAAACTACCAGGTGATCTCCCCCACCACCTGGAACGCCTCCCCCCGCGACGGGGCTGGGGTTCCCGGCCCGATTGAGAGGGCGCTCATTGGGACTAGGGTGAGGGGGGACGGGCGCGTCGAGGCCGGACGGATCGTGCGGTCGTTCGACCCCTGTTTGGCCTGTGCCATCCACTAGGGAGGGACGATGCTCGTATCCGAGCTCAAGACGGCGGAGGAAATCCTGAGATCGTTCCATCCGGGGGAACGGGTGTTCGTCCTCGCCTGCGGGGGCTGTGCCGAGGTCTGTCAGGCCGGGGGGGAGGAGGCCCTCGCTGTCTTGCGGCCGATGCTCACCGCGGCCGGCCACCCGGTGGTGGCGGGGGTCGTGTTGCCGTTCCTTTGCAATAAGGCCTTGGTGGGGCTGCGGCTTGGGCGGTGGGCGGAGGCGCTGGGCCAGGCCGACTCGGTGCTCGTCGCCTCGTGCGGGGTGGGGATCCAAGCGGTGGCGGAGGTCGTGGACCTCCCGGTGCACCCCGCGTCGAACACGGTGTCGTATGGGGAGTTCCAGGGCGTGTGGCCGTCCGGGGAGAGGTGTGCCCGGTGCGGGGACTGCGTCCTCGACCGCACCGGCGGGATTTGCCCGCTCACCACCTGCCCCAAGGGTCTCCTCCACGGGCCGTGCGGGGGTTCCCACGATGGGGAGTGCGAGCTCGAGCCCGGGCGGCCCTGTGGTTGGCAACGGATCTACGACCGCTTGGCTCAGTCCGGACGGCTGGATCTCCTCGACCGGTACGTCGAGCCCAAGGACCGGAGGCGCGAGCACGACGTCCCCCTCTCCCGGCGCCGCTCCCCGTGGTGGGACCTCGAAGCCCTGGGGGAGGAGTAGATGAAGTTCCGGGAGAGGCTCGAGCGCGGGGAGTTCGTGGTGAGTTGCGAGGCCGGCCCGCCCAAAGGGACGGCGGTCGAGGCGGTTCTCGCCGCGGCAGATCGGCTTGCGCCCCACGTTCACGCGTTCAACGTGACCGACCTGCAGTCGTCGGTGATGCGGATGAGCTCTTGGGCGTTGTGCGTCCTCCTTCGCCAGCGCGGGCACGAGCCGATCTATCAGGTCACCTGTCGCGACCGGAACCGGCTGGCCCTCCAAGCCGATCTCCTCGGGGCGTGGGCCCTTGGGATCGAGAACGTGCTCGCCCTTACCGGGGACCACACCGTGCTTGGGGACCATCCCGGCGCGCGCCCCGTGTTCGACCTCGATTCCGTTCAGCTCATCACAGCCATCGGGCAGCTGAACTCCGGACGGGACCTTGCCGGCAACGAACTGCAGGGCGGGACCGCGTTCTTCGTCGGGGCCGTGGTGAATCCCACCGCCCGGCCCCTTGAGCCGCACCTGGCGAAGATGCGCCTCAAGGTCGCGCGCGGCGCCCGGTTCTTCCAAACCCAGGCTGTGTACGAACCCGAGGCTTACGCCGCGTTTGCCCAACGGGCGGAGAACCTGCGGGTTCCGGTTCTGGTGGGGATCATCCCCTTGAAGAGCGCGAAGATGGCCCGGTTCATGAACGAGCACATCGCGGGAGTCCACGTTCCTGAGGAGATCATCCGCGAGCTCGATGCGGCAAAGACGAAAGAGGACCGCGAGAAGCGGAGCGTGGAGATCTGCGCCCGCATCATCCGGGCGGTGCGCCCGTACTGTCAGGGGATCCACCTCATGCCGATGGGGTGGGAGCACCTTGTTCCGGCGATCCTTGAACTGGCTGGGGTCTGATCGCGGCGTCTGCAGGGTGAGGAGCGCCGCAAGAGTCGGGCGGCGGAGATGAGACTGGCGAAAAAGGAGGGATTCAAAGTGCCCTACGACCCAGTGAAGATGAAGGATTGGCAGATCGCGGCCGAGGCGGAGAAGGCGATGCCCACGCCGGCGGAGTGGCGCAAAAGGCTCGGTCTTAGGGAGGAGGAGGTGCTTCCCTACGGCCGCGTCGCCAAGCTCGACTTCCGCGCCATCATGGAGCGCCTCCGGGACCGTCCTGATGGGAAGTACATCGAGATCACAGCCATCACCCCCACGCCGCTTGGGGAGGGGAAGACCACGACCACGCTCGGGCTCATCGAGGGCCTGGCCAAGCGGGGGAAAAGCGTGGGCGGGGCGATCCGCCAACCCTCGGGGGGACCGTCGATGAACATCAAGGGCACCGCTGCCGGGGGAGGGAACGCTCTCCTCATCCCGATGACCGAGTTCACCCTTGGCCTCACCGGGGACATTGACGCCATCACCAACGCCCACAACCTGGCGATGGTGGCCCTCACCGCCCGGCTCCACCACGAGGCGAACTACACCGACGAACAGCTTGCCAAGCGCGGGCTACGACGCCTGGACATCGACCCCCGGCGGGTGGAGATGCGGTGGGCGATGGACTTCTGCGCCCAAGCCCTCCGCCACATCGTGATTGGGCTCGGGGGCAAGGAGAACGGCCTACCGATGGAGTCCGGATTCCAAATCTCGGTCTCTTCGGAGCTGATGGCGATCCTGGCCATCGCCCAGGACCTCGGGGACATGCGGAAGAGGATTGGGGAGATCACCGTGGCCTACGACCGGCGGGGGAAGCCGGTGACGTGCGAGGACCTGGAGGTAGCGGGGGCGATGACGGCGTGGATGCGGAACGCGATCAACCCCACCCTGGCCTGCACGATCGAGTACCAGCCGGTGCTCGTCCACGCCGGGCCGTTCGCCAACATCGCGATCGGGCAATCCTCGATCATCGCCGACCGGCTGGGCCTGAAGCTTTGGGACTACCACGTGACCGAGAGCGGGTTTGGGGCCGACATCGGGTTTGAGAAGTTCTGGAACGTGAAGTGCCGCCTCTCTGGACTTGTCCCCCACGTCTCTGTGATCGTTTGCACCGTGCGGGCCCTCAAGATGCATGGGGGCGGGCCGCGGGTGGTACCGGGCCGGCCGCTCCCCACCGAGTACCAAAAGGAAAACCTCGCTCTCCTGGAAAAGGGGATGGGGAACCTCCTCCACCACATCGGGATCGTGCGGAAGTCAGGGGTGACGCCGGTTGTGTGCATCAACCGCTTCCCCACCGACACGGAGGCCGAGCTGGCCCTGATCCGCCGCATCGTGGAAAAGGAGGCGGGCGCGCGCTGCGCGGTGGGCGAGCACTGGCTCAAAGGGGGGGAGGGAGCGCTGGAGCTTGCCGACGCCGTGGTCGAGGCCTGCGCGGAGAAGTCGGAGTTCCGGTTCCTGTACCCCTTGGAGATGCCCCTGCGGGAGCGGGTGGAGCGGATTGCCCGGGAGGTGTACGGGGCCGACGGGGTGTGGTGGTCCCCGGAGGCGGAGGAGAAGGCCCGGGAGTTCGAGTCCGACCCGCGGTTCCAGGACTACGCCACGATGATGGTGAAGACCCACCTTTCCCTTTCCCACGACCCGGATCGGAAGGGCGTGCCCAAGGGGTGGACGCTTCCGATTCGGGACATCCTTCTCTTCTCCGGGGCGAAGTTCCTCTGCCCGATGGCCGGGGCAATCACCCTCATGCCGGGGACCAGTTCTGACCCGGCGTTCCGGCGGGTGGACGTCGATCCGGAGACGGGCGAGGTGCGGGGGCTGTTCTAGGGTGCCCCAAGCGGAAGAGGTCCGGCGTTGGGGGACCCGATGTTAGGCGTGCTGGTCCACGTGCTCAGCGTCTTCGGCGCGGGGGAAGCTCTTCCTCAGTCGGCGGGCGGGCGAACGGGGGTGGACCGGCGAACGCGGGCGGCCCGGCTACTGGGGAGGGCCCAGCCGGCGCCGCAGCGGCGGACCAGGCGCGGGCCAGTGCCTGGCCGGCGATCTGGCGGGCGAGGTCCGCAACCTCCATCCCCGTGAGCTCTCGCGCGTTCTCACGGAGGGCGTCCACGGCCCAGGTCGCGATCCCGATCCGTTCGAGCAAGGCCGCCGGAAGGCCCCGCACCCCACCCTGGTCGGCCAGGGCCCGGAGCTCGCGCGCCAACCGCGCCACGTCTTCTCCGAAAGCAGCGGCCGTGGCCCCTGCGTTCAGGAACGCGTTGAGGGCCCACGCGAACCGGGTCTTGATCTCCCCCAGCGCCCTTGTGGGGACCCCCTGGGTTTCGAGGTAAGCCACCAGCCCGTCCATGAATTGCCCGAGGGCAACCCCGAGCGTTCCCCTGTCTATCCCCGGCAAGTTCGCCATCCTAGATAGCAAGGCGATCACCGGGGCCAGCGGGATCGGGAGCTCACCGGGTGGGGCGGCAGCCACCCCCAACCCCACGGCCAGGATGCTGGACACCACCACTGCTAACACAGCACGTCGCATCATTGCTCTCACCTCCGTTCGTCTTGAAACATCGGCGTCCACCATTATACATCACTTTCACGTTGAGGAGATAGGGGAACCGTACGATCCGGGGAAAGAGGGAGCACCGCTCCTGATGCCGGACGCAGGCCATTGAGGCGTCGCTCGCCCGCTGGGGCGCGTCCATTGGGTCCATGAGGGGATGGAGGTGGAAGAGCTGAAGCGGCGGGCGGAGGAGGCGGAGAAGCTCGTCCGGTCGGGGATGGTCCTCGGCCGCGGTCACGGGACCACCGTCCGGCACGCTTTGGTTTGGATGGCGGAGCTGGTCCGATCTGGGG
>ERZ1685331.114-NODE-114-length-20316-cov-8.417847_pt1 | contig 20316 bp, 21 predicted proteins | sample MGYA00580194_ERZ1685331 | MGnify/ENA primary metagenome ERZ1685331 (study PRJEB41501, sample SAMN08275520) | hot springs metagenome | biome: alkaline hot spring; material: microbial mat | place: Russia: Ush-Beldyr | collected 2015-07 | depth 0.5 m m ...
ATATAAAACGCCATCAGGAAGCTGGAGTTACGCTTGTTTTGTACCGGAAACTAGTATACACCGGGGGAGTTACCGGGGAGTTACCTGATAGTTACACTCGCTTCCGGCGAACAACCGGCAGAGCCACCCATTCTGTGCCACCATATCCCCCCAGCGGCTGTGCAGAACCGCGAACTCTCAATTCAGGAGTGCGCAAACTCTACCCGATGCCGCGTCAGTCCAAGATGGAGAGATGCAATGGCCAGACCATCCACGCTGACGAGAGCAGAAGCCTCAATATCGGGAGTGCTCATCTGGAGATTACGCAGACGCTCTACGATTCGGTCGGTACGGGTTTTGTCCGCCATCCTTTTGCTCCTTGAGAGAGAGGTGGTGAGAAACTGTTGTCAAATTACCACAAAATTCGTTCGTTGTCAAGTGACCCCACAGAAAGCACTATGGCCCTACGGTGATGAAATCTTTAATGGCAGCGAAGAGAGACGTCTATCGCGGCTTGGAAGAGTGAGCTTCTACAGGCAGTGAAACGAAGTGCATTTGCACCATACCATTGGGGAGTATAGCATAAAAAGGCGGGCCGTCAAATGGGAGAGAAGGGGGGCGGCGGCCTCTGGCCGCCGCCCCCCAAAACCTCCTCCTATCTGCGGGCATGCCCGTATCCGTCCGTGCTGCTCCACCTATTCCAGACGCTATGGAAGCCTGAAAGCCCGCATCTTCCCCAACCGCTCCCGCCAGACCGCCCGCCACTCCCAAGAGCGGGCCCGGACCGTGCCCACGATGCCGTAGGGTAGAAACACCACAATCAATATGAAGGCAATCCCGAACAGCAGGACCCACGTTGACCCAAAAAGGCGGTTCAGCCAGTAGCCCAGCAGGTGGACGATGGCCGCGCCCAGGGTGGGCCCGGTCAGCGTCCCGACGCCGCCCACGATGGTCATCGCCAGGACGTCTATGGTGGTGCCGACGCTGAGCACTGAGGGCGTCACTCCCAGATTGAAGAACGCGTTGAGCGCTCCTGCCAGCGCAGCCATCACCCCTGCCGCCACCAGCGCAACCAGTTTGTAAACAAAGGTATTGTACCCCAGCATCGCCGCCCGCTGCTCGTTCTCCCGAATCGCCACCATTACCCGACCGGTAGGGGAATCCACCAGCCGCCGCGCGGCCAGATACATCACCACGAAAAAGGCCAGCGCCAGGAAGTAGAACCGGGTCCGGTGGTCCGTCGGGCTGAGGAACGGCGGCAGGTAGATGCCGTGCAGGCCGTCATCGGCACCGGTGTACTGCCGGAAGTCCGTTGCCTCGGCCAGGATGTAGAAGAACTCCCCGAAGGCCAGCGTCACCATCGCCAGATAGACCCCCCGCACCCGCAGAGAGAGCGCCCCGATGACCAGACTCTGCAACAGCGCAACCAGCAGGACGGCTCCCACCGCCGCTCCTACCGACCACCCGGCGTGCTTGATCAGCAGGCCGACCACGTATCCCCCCATCCCGTAAAACATTGCGTGGCCGAAGGAGATGATGCCAGTGTAGCCCAGGAGCAGGTCGTAACTCATCGCAAAGACGGCCAGGATGAGCATCTGGATGACCATCCCCTGCCAGAATTTAGCCTGCCCTGTCTCCGCCAGGGCGACCAGCCGGGCTAACCCCCGAACGTTCGGCCCGACTGCCGTCGGGTCGCCGATGAGCGCCCCGGCGAGAAACGGAAACAGGGCCAGGACGGCCAGCAGGATCAGCCCCCAGCGCCACTGGCGAAGGAAGAGGGTCCAGCGAGATGTGGTAAGGGTCATATAGGCCTCCGGAAGTGAAGGGTAAAGGTAACTTCAGGCGGTGACGGGAAGTCACCCTGTCTGGGCCTGCGGCCGACGGTCGGCCTGTGTTACGTCAAGTTGACCTCATTGGTGTATAATACCGGAGGAGGTCAACAATGGATGCCCTGACGAACACCGATTGGATTCAACGGTTTGAGGCCTATCTGAAACGGCGATTTCCAGACCGCTCTACTACCAAACATTATACCAGCGATCTGCGAATGTTTGAACAATGGCACGCGGGCCCGTTGACGGAAGTCACTGTCCAGGACGTGGACCGCTTCGTGGACCAGCAATATGCCCAGGGAATGAGCCCGGCCACGGTCAAACGGCGGGTTGCTGCCCTCAAAACCTTCTATCACTTCATGGCCGAAGAGATGGGCATCCCGGAGCGGCCCAACCCGGTCTCCCTGCGCCGCCACGCCGGCCGTCAGCCCCGCCTGGACTAAGTCTCGGCCGATCCGGTCCAGGAGCGTCGCGGCATCCTCAAACTCCTGAGCGGCCAGAAAATGGGGGACGGCCTCCGGGAGCTCCCCGCGTTCGGCGAAGCACCGGGCCGCGCGCCGATGGGCCTGGCGGGCCTCCTCCGGAGATAACTGCTGGTAGAGAAACTCCCGAAACAGGTGATGGTAGCGGACCTGCCCTTCCCCCAGGTCCACCACGAAGAGCCCGTTTTCTATCAGGTATTCCAACACCCGGGCGCCGTCGTCCGTCCCCCGCAGGTGGTCGCAGCGGGCAGGTGTCATCTCCCGGAGGACGGCGGTGGTGAGCAGGAAATCCCGAACCGGGGGTGGCTGCTGGCGCAGGACCTCCTGGGCCAGATAGGGGAAGAGGCTCTCCGTCGGGCCGGCGATGCGCTTCAGGGCCTCCGGCACCGTGGAAGCGCCTCGGCTGTGGAGCGTCTGCCAGACCAACTGGAGGGCGATGGGCCACCCTTCCGTCCGTTCCGCCAGAAGAGCGACCTCTGCCGGGGAGAGAGGCAGACCGTACTGATGGGCGAAGAGGGCCTCTATCTCCTCCGGGGTGAAGGCCAGTTCGTCCTGGCGAATCTCCAGAACCTCGCCCCGCGCCCGCCAGGCGACCAGCGTGGGCAGGCGGAGAGGGTAACGGGTGGAAAGAATGGTGTGGAGACAATCGGAAGCCCGACCGATCAGCCGGTCCAGGATGGTGAGAGTTTCCAGGGACTGGTTCAGTAGGTGGGCATCGTCTATCACCAGCAGGTGGGGGGCGCTGAGATGCTCGGTCAGCCCGTCCGCCAGTGCGTCCACCGGCGCGGTCCAGGTCTGCTGGCCTCCCTGCTCCTCCAGGAGGGCCAGGGGGAGCAGAACGGCTTCGGGGCAAACCGCGCGGAATCCGTGGAGCAGATGGAGGAGGAAGGTCATCGGATCCGCGTCTTCCGTGTCCAAGTGGTACCAGACGACGGGATGCCCTTCCTCCACCAGTCCGGCTAAGGCGGTGCTCTTGCCGTATCCGGCGCCGGCCTGGAGAAGGGTCAGACGGTAGTCCAGTGCCTCCAGCAGGCGCCGGGTCAGGCGCGGGCGGACCAGTAACCGCCGGTGGGGACGTGGCGGTAGCAATCGGGTCCGGGTGACCGCAACTCCAGAGAGCATGACACCTTCAGAAGACAGGGGGTGTTCAGTATATTCCCGAAACGACCCTTGCCCCCTGTCAAAGGCTATTATACGCCCGCATCTCCCGATGTCAACCCGCCGCCGCAAAAACTATCCCCCCACAAACACCGTCATCTGCGAGGGGCCCCGGTTGGCCCACAGCATGTAGGGGATGAACGTCAGGGGCTCACCGCGGGCGCTCATTCCCTGCAGTGTGACCATTTCGCCCAATTTCTCAGCGTCGTAGACAGGCTCCAGGGATTCCGGCACGACCTCCACACCGAAGAGGTCCACCCCCGGATTGTCCGCGCTCTCCAGGCAGTAGACCAGCGGCCCGCGCGTCACGGCGACCGTTCCGCCGCAACCGGGCAGCCGTCGGTCCTGGCGGAGCAGGCAGACCGGCATAGGGAACTCCGCCGTCAGTTCGTCGCCGGTGGTCCAGCGCCGGTCTATGTGGACGGTGCGCCCCCGGCGCGGGTCGTAGCCACAGGCCGTCGGTGGGTATGGCGCCCCCCTCGGCGCGATGTCCTCCAGAACAACCTGCCCGTTGACGCGCAACACAACCGAACCGGCCCAAGAGGGAACGCGCAGGCAGAGCGCGAGCCGGTCCGGCCCCTTCCCCTCCAACCGGATGCGGACCTGGCCCCGCCACGGCAAGTCCGACTCCACCTCCAGCACCCACCCGTCCCCCAGGTCCACCCGCCCGGAGATATACTGGTGGACCCAGATGGTATCGGCGTCCCGGCTACAGATGTACTGGCCCAACCAGGCCAGCGTCCGCGAGAGGTTGGAGGGACAGAATGAAACGGGAAACCCCTGCGCTCTCTGCGTCCTTTGGGGTTACTTTTTTCTGCCGAAGATGCCCGACGGGCGGACCAGCAGGACGATAGCCATAATCAGGACGGTGGATGCGCGGGCGACGGCGGGAGAGGCCCGCAGGGCCTGCTCTATCCCCGGCAGCGCAATCCCCGTGGTGACCAGCGTATCCCCCAGCGCGCGGGCCAACCCCAGTACCAGCGCGCCTACTGCCGTCCCGGCGTAACTGCCCATTCCACCGATGACGACGGCGATAAAGGCCTGCAACTGGAAGATACCTCCCATCTCCGGATAGACGCCAACGAAGGGCGCAGCGACGACCCCCCCCAGCGCCGCCAGCGCCGACCCCAGCGTGAAGACGGTCGTGAAGACCCGCCGGACGTTGATCCCCAGCGCCTCCACCATCGCGCTATCCTGGACGCCGGCCCGCACAATCATCCCCAGGCGGGAGTATTTCAGGAGCAACGCCACCCCCACCAGGATGAGCACGCCGACGGCGATGATGAAGAGCCGATAGGTGGGAAAGGCCCGCCCCAGGACATCTATGGACGAGCAGCGCTCCGTCAGCCAGGCGATGAGGTCGGGCGAGCGGCAACTCTGGGCGAAGAGGGACGGCACCGCCATCGGCGGTCGCCCCTCCTTACCCCAGATGAATTTGACCAGTTCGGCCCCGACAAACATAAGCCCTAAAGTGAGCACAATCTGGGTGACGGGACGTCCGTAGAAGGGACGGATGAGGGTGGTCTCCAGCAACGCGCCCAGCGCGGCGCCCGTCGCCGCCCCGGCGACCAGCGCCAGGAAAAAGCGGACGTCCACCGACAGCCCCAGCAGGAACCGCTCCAGGACGTCCCGTCCCAGAAGGAGAAGGACCGCCAGCAGGGCCAGCCCGAGGCCCAGTACGGCCGGTCGCCACCCGGGAGCGGTGCGGCGCTCTTCCCTCCCCCACCGGGCGAAGGCCGGGCCCAGGAGAAGCCCCGCCAGTGCCAGTTGGACCAGGCGCCCGGTCATCCGGGAGAGCGGTTCCTGGGCCAGCGCGGTGGAAACCGCTCCGCCCGCCGTCGTCGGCTCAAAGGCGACCAGCGGGCGCAGCGGAAAGCCCCACACCCCCCAGACGGTCACTGCAACCCCCGCCAGGACCAGCAGGTATAGCCCAACGCGGCGGTTCGGGATGAGCGGCGCCAGTCGGATACCCGCCACCGCCCCTGCTGCCAGGGCTAAAAACAGCGGCGCCGTATTCAGGATGAGGCGCGGGTTGCCAAAGACGGTGTAGCCCACGTACGCGCCGATCATAAAGAGGGTGCCGTGGGCAAAGTTCAGGACGTCCATCAGCCCGAAGATGAGGGAGAGCCCCGCGCCCAGCAGGAAATAGAGGGCCGCCAGCGTCAGACCGGAGAGGACTGCTGCGGTGGCCTTCTGCGGGCCGAAGAGACCATAGCCCCCAGCGATCAGCGTGCCGACAATTAAGATGAAGACAAGGGTAGCTCGGTAACGCTTCATCAGCTTCTCCTATATGACCGCCCCCAGGTAGCGGCGGATGACCTCCGGCTCTTTCAGCAGGTCGGCCATTGCGCCGCCGCGGACGGTGCGCCCGTCGTCTATCAGAAAGTACCGGTCCGCCAGACGGCTGGTCATCTGGAAATTCTGGTCTACCACCAGGACGGTCACCTTGGCGGAGAGGTGCCGGATAGCCTCCATCAGTTCCTGAATGAGAATGGGAGCCAGTCCCTCGCTGGGTTCGTCTATCAGCAGGAGGCGGTTCTCCGGGACCAGCGCGCGGGCGATCGCCAGCATCTGCTGCTGTCCGCCGGAGAGGTGCCCGCCCGGAAGCTTGGAGAGCCGCTTCAGGTCCGGGAAGAGGGTGTAGATGAAGTCGGCTTTCCGCTTCAAGTCCCCCTTTTGCCGTTCGGCGATGCGCAGGTTCTCCTCTACGGTGAGGTCGGTGAAGATAGCGCGGTGCTCCGGGATGTACCCGATGCCCATTGCGGCAATCTCGTAGGCCCGACGGCCCTGGATCTCCTCACCGGTGAAGATGACTTTGCCTTCGCGCGGCGGAGTGAGCCCCAGGATGGATTTGAGGGTGGTCGTCTTCCCAGCGCCGTTGCGGCCCAGGAGCGCAGTGATGCTCCCCTCCAGCACTTCCAACGAGACGCCCTGCAGGATGTGAAACTGGCCGATAAAAGTGTGAATGTCCTGAACTTCCAGAAGGATTCCCATGGGACCGGCTCCCTTTTGAACAGGTGGGACAACTGCGTGCGGTGATCTTACAGTTCCCCCAGGTAGGCCTGCTGGACCCGCTCGTCGGCGGAAATCTCCGCCGGGCTCCCCTGGGCCAGGATATGGCCCTGGTGCATGACCGTGATGCGGTCGGATAGGTTCATCACCACGTCTATCTTGTGCTCCACCAGCAGGATGGTGTGACCTCCCTCCTCCCGCAGTTGCCGAACGAGATCCACCAGCATCGGGACTTCGCCAAAAGCCATCCCTGCTGTCGTCTCGTCCAGCAGGAGAACGACCGGTTCGGTCGCCAGGAGAAGGGCGATCTCCAATTTCCGCTGGTCGCCGCGGGGGAGCGCGCGGGCCAGGATATACTCCCGCCCCGTCAGGCCGACCCGACGGATGATCTCTAATGCCCGCTCCTCGTAGTGCCGGTATCGCCGGTGGTGGGCCCAGAAGTTGAGGCTATGGCGACCGCGCGCCTGCGCCGCCAGCCGGACGCTCTCCAGGACCGTCAGATTCGGAAAGAGATTGGTGATCTGGAAGGAGCGACCGATTCCCCGACGGACAATCTGGTGCGGCGGAAGGCCGGTGATATCCTGCCCCCGCAGGAAGACCCGCCCGGCGGTCGGCGGAAGGACGCCGCTGATAAGGTTGAAGAGAGTGGTCTTCCCGGCGCCGTTGGGGCTGATGATGGCATGCAACTCTCCCTCGCCGATCTGCAGGGAGATGTCGGCGACGGCGACCAGACCGTCAAACTCTTTGCGGAGATTCCGGGTTTCCAGGATGATTCGGGGCTCCATCAGGCCTCCTGGTGGTTCCTCCCCCCTCCCCCGGCCCTCCGGGCCACGCCGAAGGCTCGCCCGAAGCGCCGCTGGGGGAGGGGTGAGATGACGGTCACCTCTTTTTACGGACAGCGGTCCTTGTACTGGTCCGGGAGCAGGCACGGTGGCGCGGCCTCTTCCGGAGCAAACGCGCGGATCAACTCCACGAACTTGAACTCCGGGTCGGTGACGTTGGTCAGGCGGACGTAGAAGAGCGGGTAGAGGCAGACATGGTCATAGGGACGGATGAGGTACTTGCCGTTGGGGCCGTCAAAGGAAAAGTTGTCCTCGTAGGCTTTGATGAGCGCGTCCGCACTGGCGTCGCCGTTGGTCCGCTTCAGGCCCTCCACGACCATGATGGCCGCGGCCATCCCACCGGCGGTGAAGAGATCGGGCGGTGTGCCGTACTTTTCCTTGTGGCGCTGGACCAGCCAATCGTTGACCGGGTTCTTGGGCAGGGTGTAGTGATAGACAACGATGCCCGTGGAGCCGATAGCGTCGGCGTACCCGGCGGCCAGCGTCTGGTTATCGCCGATGCCGGTGCCGACGATCATCTCCTCAAAGACGCCCAGTTCCTGCATCTGTCTGAAGAGAGGAACAAAGCCCGCGCCGGCCCAGGTGATAATCAGCACGTCGGCCTGGGAATCCAGTACCTGCTGGAGGTACGGGGTGAAATCGGTGGTGTCAAAGGGGATGAAGACCGCGCCGCAGCCCTGGGGCGTATCGTTGACGGGGAAGGTCCCGCCGCCCGCTTTCACCACCGCATAGAAGCCACACGCCGACCCCCAACCGAAGGCATAGTCCGGCGCAATCTGGATGAAGGTCTTGCCCAGGCCCAGGAGTCCCTGGCCCATCACGATGGCGTCCTGGTAGTTGGTGCGGCTGGTGCGGAAGGTGTAGGGGTTGAAGTTCTTGCCGGTGATGTCGGTGGCGGCAGCGGGCTCGGCGATGAGGATGATTTTGTTCTCCATCGCCACCTGCTGGACGGCCATCGTGGCGCCGGAACTGGGCGCGCCGACCAGGAGATGGACGCCCTCGGCCTCAATCAGTTCCCGGGCCAGGCTGACAGCCTTCTCCGGATCGCTGGCGGTATCCTTAATGATGACCCGGATGGGGCGACCGGCCACCTCCAGGGTACCGCCCGTGGCGTATTCCAGGCCCAGTTCAAAGCCGCGTTCCAGCATGGGACCGTAGATGGCTAATGGGCCGGAGTTGTCGGTCAGCAGGCCGATTTTGAGGGGCTGGCCCGCAAAGGGGTACGCCGGAGTCGGCACCGCCGCTGGAGTGGGGGTGGGGGTGGGCGGTTTCGTCGGGGGGACGGTGGGCGGCGGCGTGGGCGTCGGCTGCGGCTGGCATGCCGCCAGCACCAGCGCCACCCCGACCAGTACACTTGTCAGCAACCAGAGTTTGCGCTTGTTCATGGTTCTCCTCCCTCTCTAAAATGGTTTGGATCGTTGTTTCTACGGAATGGTTTGCCCGATAACGTCTTCCCGCTTCACCTCCTGATTCTGCTCAAAAAGCCCAATACAATAGAGTTAAATACCTCCGGCTGTTCCCAGCAGGTCGCATGCCCGGCGTCGGGGATGATGTGAAACTCGGCTCCAGGAATCCGACGGGCGATCGTTTCCGCGTATTCCCTGCCCTTGAGAATATCCCGCTCCCCGACCATCATACAGGTTGGCACGTTGATCCGGCTCAATGATTCCGTCACGTCCAGGGAAAGGAAGCACTCGCAGAGGCAGATGACCGCCTCGTAGTCTATAAGCGCATAGCGCTCCAGGGCCTGAGCCATCAGGTCAGGATGTTCCCGGACAAAACGGCTGGAGAAGTTCCACGGCACTGTTGCGTTGAAGAATGTGCGCGGGTCCCTGGTCCGGGCCGCCGCAATCCATCCCTCCACAACGGCCCGCAGCCATGGGTCTACGTGGCTCACCGCGTCGGCGACGATCAGGCTCCGGGTCCGCTCCGGATGTAAAAGGGCAAAGACCATACTGATTTCGCCGCCATAGGAGATGCCTCCGATGTGAGCCTGCTCAATCCCCAACACATCCAGCAATCCCGCCAGGTCATCGGCGTGCTGTTCCATCGTGTATGGCCCGGGTGGGTGGTCTGATTGCCACATCCCCCGACAATCGTAGAGGAGCAATCGGTAGTAGCGGGAAATAACGGGTGTCTGGAAGGCCCAACTGGCAGTGCTCATCAGGATTCCGTTGGAGAGCACCAGGACCTCCGCCCCCTCCGGGCCGTACAGTTCATAGTACAACTGGATGTCTCCAACCTGTGTGCGCGGCATCGGGCTACCCCTCGCTCACGTCCCGCACCAGCACCAGCGCTTCCCCGTCGCAGAAAGTCTCTCCGGTCGGGCCCCGGCAGGTGGTGCGCAGGTTAACCAGTTCTTTCTCCGGTCGCAGACGAATGATCTTCACCGAGGCGACGATTTCCTCGCCGGGGTAGGCAGGCGCCAGGAAGCGAAAGCGCTGCTTGAGATAGTTGGTCCCCCACCCCGGCAAGCGCGTGCCCAGCAGACAGGAAATCAGCGAACCCAGAAGGGCGCCCGGAAGGACGCATCCCTTGAACCCTCTTCGGAGAGCATACGCCCTGTCAATGTGGAGGGGATTCGTGTCGCCGGTCAAGTCTGTATATGCCTGAATGTCCTCCGGAACGAAGGTCCGCCGGAGGACCGCCCGTTGCCCCCACCGCAGGCTCTTAAAAGCCATTGCTTCCCGGGACACCAGGGGGGCTGCCGCACGCGGCAATTTCGGCCAGCCCACCGTCTCACCGAAGCGGATGATTGCTCGGCCCTGGCAGCCGACCTCGTCGTTCGGTCGGACAACGGCGGTGGTCAGTTCGGCGATGTTCTCGTCGGCCCGGACTGCGACGACTTCCACCTGAACGGAGACCTCTTCGTCCGCATACGTCGGTGTTGGGAACATCAACTCCTGCTCCAGGAGTATGGCTCCCGGCATCCGGTCTCCGATGAGGGCGGAGATCAGGCCGAATAGGAACATTCCATGGGCCACCGGTCGGCCGAAGCGGGTGCGGGCAGCGAAATCCGGGTCCACATGAATGGGGTTGTTGTCACCGCTGAGGGCCGCGAATTGGGCGAAGTCCTCCAGGGTCATCCGCCGCCGGAGAACCATCCTCTCTCCGATCTCCCATCGGAACTCCCGCTTCATCCTCCGCTCCCGCCGAACCTCCTGCGGAGTTCCGTCTTCAGAACCTTACCCGCCGGATTGCGAGGGAGGGCGTCCACAAATACCACCGATTTCGGGATTTTGTAGCGGGCGATCTTCCCCTCGCAGAAACGGAGAACCTCCTCCTCGGTCAGCGTATAGCCGGGTTTGACGACCACGATCGCTTTTCCGACCTCGCCCCACTTTGGGTCCGGGACGCCGATGACGGCGGCCTCGGCGACGGCGGGATGCGCGTACAGAACCGATTCTACCTCCGCCGGGTAGACGTTCTCGCCACCGGAGATGTACATATCCTTCCAGCGGTCCACAATATAATAATAGCCGTCCCCGTCTATGCGGGCCACGTCGCCAGAATGGAGCCAGCCCTCGGTGAAGGACTCCGCCGTCGTTTCCGGTTGCCGCCAGTACCCCGGTGTGACGCCCGGCCCCTTGATCCACAGTTCTCCCACCTCGCCAGGCGGCACATCTCGCCCTTCCCGGTCCACGATGCGGACCGCGACGTGCATCTGCGGCTTTCCCACTGAGCCCGCTTTCCGGAGCGCGTTCTCCCGGTCTATCAGGAAGACCGTCGGACCGGTCTCCGTCATCCCGAAGCCCTGCTGGATGAGGACGCCCCGTTCGGCGTACCACCGAAGCAGAGAGACCGGCATCGGCGCACCGCCGCAGGCCCAAGAGCGGACCCGAGAAAGGTCGTATTTCTCAAAGTCGGGATGCTGGCTCATCAGAAGGTACATCGCCGGGACGCCAAAGAAAGCCGTCGCCTCCTCCGCCAGCAGACGCAAAGTCTCAGCCGGGTTGAAAGACCGCTGGATGATCGCCGTGCCTCCGACGTGGAAGGTGGGATTGGCGTAGAGATTCAGTCCGCCCGTATGGAAGGTCGGCAGAGCATTGAGGGTCACGTCCTGAGAAGTTAGGTCAACCGCAATACCGATGTTGACCGCGTTGTAGAAGACCATGCCGAAGGTCTGGATCACTCCTTTGGGCCGTCCGGTCGTCCCTGCGGTATAGAGAAGGTGCCAAGGGTCGCTCAGAGGGCGCGGGGGCATCACCACAGGCTGACCGCTGGCCTGGACCAGCGCTTTCTCATAAGCCCATTCTCCTTCCGGAGACTCGTCGCCCAGGGACATCCGCAGCAGGATGCCGGTCCGTTCCGCGAGAGTACCGGCAGCGTTGGCAAATTCCTGGTCGTAGACCAGAGCGCGCGGTGTCGCATCGTTGATAATGGATTCCAGTTCGGGCAACGCCAGCCGCCAGTTCAGGCAGACGAGGATGGCGCCCACTTTCGCACACCCGTAGAGAATCTCAAAGTAGTCCGAGGAGTTGGGCGCCAGAAGGGCGATTCGGTCCCCCTCCCGGATACCCCATTCCTCCCGTAAGAATTCGGCGAAGCGGCTGGCGCGCTCGTTGAACTGGGCATAAGTCCATCGGCGGTTGGTCGCCGTGTCCACCAGCGCCACTTTGTCCGGCGAGAGTTCGGCCCGTTTCGCCAGCCAGTCAAAAGTGTACATCGTTATCCTTCTCCCTGCAGAAAAGCATGAAAGGCGGCGTTGAATTCCTCCGGTTTCTCTATGAACGGGGTGTGTCCGCAGTCGGGGATGACGACCTCCCGGTAGGCGCCGCCGTTGGCTCTGTACCGCTCCAGGACGGCCCGAATCTGGTCCAGCATGGGCTGGGGCGGGCACTCCTGGGGGCCGGGCCAGCCGGGGACGAAGCCCAGCGCGCCCAGCGTGGCGATGTCCCACATCGCGCTGTTGGAGACGACCAGGTCGTCCGCGCCGCGAATCCAGAGGATGGGCGGTTTGGGCTGGATGTCGGCGATCCCGCTGGCGTCAAAGTACTTGCGGCTGAAGGCGTTGACGATGCCGCGCGGGCCCGGCGCAGCGCCCGGCCAGTGGGGCGAGGGGACGAAGTCGCCCGGATACCAGTCCTCCCCTACCCGCAGGGAGAGCATCGCACTCAAGAGTTCCTCCTCCCGCTTCGGGACAAACGGCGGCTTGAAGTAGAACTGGCGCATGACGTTACGGGGAGAGACAAGGTTGTCGGCGCTCCGGTCGCCCTCCTTCAGCAGGCGGACGAAGTCGGGGTTGACACTGGCCGCGCCCGCCGGCGCGCCGTCCTCGTAGCAGGGAGTGCCGTCCACGTCCTTACTCCCGCCGTAGCCGTAGGGGGACATGGTGTCCACTAAGGTGATGGAGAGCAGGTCTTCCGGATAAGCGACCGCGTATTTCATCCCGATGCCGCCGCCCATAGAGTGGCCGACGATGTGGAATTTGCCCAGTCCCAGCGCCCGGACCAGGGAGTGAACGTCTTCCACCATGTCGCCCAGGCCGAGGGTCGCGTCCACCGGCAGGGGATCCGTGTCGCCGTAGCCGCGCATGTCGGGGGCGATGCCGCGAAAGCCCGGCGGCAACGCCAGCATCGTCTCCTCCCAGAAGGTCGCCGAGGAGCCGTTGCCGTGGATGAACACCACCGGGACGCCGTCCTCCGGCCCGGCGGTCAGCACATGCATCCGGAGCCGGTCCGTCTGCACTATGCGGGACGTCACGCCTTCCAGTGTCGGAATGGTGCTCATCTGTGCCTCCTGAATTCAACTATATTGGCTCAACTACTGGTGGTGCTGACTCTTCGGCGGATACCTCTTTGATCAGCCTGGGCACACAGTACGGCTGATCCGGCAGGCGTACCATTTCCATGATGTACATAATCTGTAAGGTCTGGTGGTCCTCTGCGCGGATGGTATAGGTGCCCTTCGGTCCTTCAAAACTCATCCCTTCCAGCGCCGGGATCAGATGCGCGGCGCTCGTATCCGCTTCGGTACGCTTGAGTCCGTCCACAATTGCAACCGCAGCAGCAAAGGCCGTCCCGGCGAAAATATCCGGTGGCTCGTTGTAGCGATCCTGGTGGCGGCGGACGAACTAGTCGTTGATGGAACGGTCCGGAAACTCGTAGTAATAACGCGCCGGACCGACTATGCCCTCGGCTGTCAAGCCTAAGACACGCGTGCTTTCGCGGTCCACCAGGTTGGCAAGGACGCGCATGTGCTTAAAGATACCCACCTCGCACATTTGAGAGAAAAGGATTTTCAGGTTTTCACCGGCCCAGGTCGGCATGAATACATCGGCCTTTGAGGCCAGTGCCTCTTTCAGATACGGTGTAAAGTCCGTTGTATCAGGGGGAGCAAGGATGTCCCCCAGTGTCTCCCCGCCGTGTTGTTCTATCACCCGCCGCCAGGCGGAACGGCTCTGATGCCCCAGCACATAATCAGGCGAGAGAAAACAAAAGGTGCGGCCCATATGTTCAATGGCGTAGCGCCCGCAGGTGACGGCGTCCTGAGACACATTGGGCGCAGTGCGAAAAATGTAGCGATGGAACCACGCACCAGTCAGCACATCCGCCGCAGCGGGCTCAGCGAAGTAGATGCGTTCGTACTCCTTCGCCAGGCGCGAGACACGAACCGCCACTGCACTATTCACACACCCCACGAGAAGGTCAACTCGCCCCTGTTCAATCAGCCCTCGCGCTCTGCGCTCACCCGTCTCCGAGTCTCCTGCATCGTCTTCTATCAGCAGGCCAATAGGGCGATCAAAGACTCTCCAGTTTCCGCCGGTAGCGTACTCCAGACCCAGTTCCAACCCCCGGATGCTCATCTGGCCCCAATGCCGGAAGCGGCCAGTCCGGCTGGTTATGACGCCAATGCGAATTTCGGGGCGTCTTCTCATCCTGCGCAGGATATTCCGGATCATCCTTTCCCCCAGAGTCAACTCTGCTGGACAAACATCTGATGCAACTCCCGCTTGAGGATTTTGCCCGCAGCAGAGATGGGGAGATGGTCCATAAAGACCACCCGTTTGGGGACTTTGTAGCGGGCGAGCCGCTCCTGCAGGAAGGCGATGAGTTCTTCTTCGGTGGCGGTGGCGCCCGGCTTGAGGACAACGCAGGCCAGGCCGACCTCGCCCCACTTGGGGTCGGGCACGCCGATAACGGCACACATATGGACCGCCGGGTGCTCGTAGAGGGCCTTCTCAATCTCCACCGGGTAGACGTTCTCGCCGCCGGAGATGAACATATCCTTCTTTCGGTCCACGATGTAGAAGTACCACTCCTCGTCGTAGCGGGCCAGGTCGCCTGTGTGGAACCAGCCCTCCTCGTCTATCAGGCCCGCCGTCGCTTCGGGGTCGCCGAAGTAGCCGGAGCAGATGGATGGACCCTTGAGGACCAGTTCGCCTACCTGGTTCGGGCCCAGGAGACGGTTGTCCTCGTCCACGATGCGGGCGTCTATGTAGAAGTTGGGGCGGCCGATGGAGCCGGCCTTGCGGACGGCGTCCTCCGGAGCCAGGGCGAAGATGCCCGGCCCGAACTCCGTCATCCCGAAGCCCTGTTTGAAGCGGACGCCCTTCTCCCGGACATACTGTTCCACCAGCGGGACGGGCAGGGGCGCGCCGCCGCTGGTGCAGAACCGGAGCGAGGAGAGGTCGGCCTCCGCCCAGTTGGGGGCCTGGGTCATCATCTGGTACATCGTCGGCACGCCCGCAAAGACCGTCACCCGTTCCTGCTCAATCAGGCGCAGGACCAGCGCGGGGTCAAACTGGCGGATGAGAATGGTCGTCCCGCCCAGGATGACCTGGGGCAGGGTGTAGACGAAGAGGCCACCGGTGTGGAACATCGGGAAGACGTTGAGGTAAATATCGTTGTGGGTCAGGTCGTGGATGACGGTATTGAGGGTGTTCCAGGCGATCATCCGGTGGGAGACCTGTGCGGCCTTAGGGAAGCCGGTGGTGCCGCCGGTGAAGATGAGGGCAACGATGTCCTCCGCCTCCACATCCTCGCAGGCCACCGGGTTGGCGGGGCTTCCCTGAAGAGTGGTCTCAAAGTGCAAGCCTCCGGGGATGCCGTCGCCATCAATGTGCAGGTAGAAGCGGATGGCGTGTTGCGTGTTCTGTACGGCGGCCTCCAGCGCAGCGATGGTCTCCCGGAAGTCGTCGGAGTAGATGAGGACGGCGGGGGTGGTCCGCTGGACGACTTCCGCCAGTTCCCGCCAATGGAGCCGCCAGTTGAGGGCAGTGTGGACCGCGCCCAGTTTGGAGCAGGCGAAGAAACAGTCCAGATGCTCCACGCCGTCCCGCGCCAGAATGGCCACCCGGTCGCCCTTGCGGATACCGGCGACGCTCCGCAGCCAGTTGGCGAAGCGGTTCGCCCGCTCGTTCATCCGGCGGTAAGTGAACCGCCGCGGCGGCTCTTTGCCCGCGTCCACAATCGCCAGTTTATCCGGGCTGTAGATAGCCCGACGGCCGAGATAGTCCCCGATGTACATAGGACGCTCCTTACACCCAACGCCACACCGAGGCGGCCATGCTGATGCCGCCGCCGCTGGTGCAGAAGACGATGATGTCGCCGGGACAGGGGCCCTTGCCCTGCGCGATTGCGTCGTCCAGCGCCATCGCGACACACGGGGAGCCGGTGTACCCCCACTTATCCATCACCCAGTGGGTCTTCTCCATAGGCTGGCCCAGAATCTGCATCATCAATTCTATGGTACGCAGATTGAGTTGGGTGAAGAGGAAGAGGGAAACATCGTCTACGGTCAGTCCGGCCTTGTCCAGCGCGGCCCGGATGAGACGGGGCCAGTATTCGGTGTTGAAGGTCTTGGGAAACTTCTTGACGAACTGAACGCGCGGAGGGCCGTATTTCTCCAGATTTTCGGGCGCACAGGGCCGGAAGGCGCCGCCGGTGTAGATACCTAAGGCGTCGTGGTATTCTCCGCGCGCCAGGAACTGGCTGGCCAGGAAGCCCGGTTCGCTTCCCGCGCCCAGCACCACCGCCCCTGCGCCGTCGGCGAAGAGATTGGCCGTCCGCTTGTCCGTCAGGTCCAGGAAGCGGCTCATACCGTAGCCACCCGCTACCAGGATATAGCGGATGGACGGTTCGGTCATAATATAGCGCGCGCCCTGGTCCAGCGCAGTCACCCAGCCCGCGCAGGCGCTGTTGACATCCCAGCATCCGGCGTTGACAGCGCCCAGTTTATGCTGGACGACGACGGATGTACCCGGCGAGAAGTAGTCCGGCGTGTCGGTGGAGAGGATGATGAGGTCCAGGTCCTCCGGGTGGATGCCCGCCCGCTCCAGCGCCCGCCGGGACGCCTCCACCACCAGGTCCGAGGTCGTCTGGTCGGGAGTCATCCACCGCCGCTCCCGGATGCCGACGTTCTCTATCAGCCAGTCGCTGGTGGGCTCGCCGAGGATTTCGTCTATCTCGGCGTTGGTCACCACCCGTTCGGGGACGTAACTACCGGTGGAGAGAATCTGTGCATAGCGCATGGCACGGTCCTGAAACGTAAACGTAAAACGTGAAGCGTGAGGCGTACTCATCACGTTTCACGTTTCACTTTTCACTTTTCAGAAACTCTACAATCGCCGCTACCGTCGCCGCCGGGTCCTCAATGGGGAACACATGGCCCACGCCGGGGAGAATCTTCACCCGCGCGTCCGGGAGTTTGCGGGCCAGGAGTTCGGCATTGCCCGGTGGGACGACCTTGTCGTGTTCGCCGAAGAGGACCAGGACCGGACAGGCAATCTGGCCGATGCGGGATTCGGCGTTGTGGGTCGCGCCCGCCATGACCTGGGCCTGGTACTGCTCTGGGGGGACGGGGTTGGTGAGTCGGTAGGCCAGGAGTTCCTGCACCACTTCAGGGTGGCGTTCGGCGAATCCCGGCGCGCAAGCCACCTGGATCCCGCGCCGGACCAGTTCCACCGGGTCGCCCTCCCGCTTTGTCAGCACCTCCAGCGCCTCCGGTGTAATGGGGATGACGTTGGGGCCGCCGTAGGTGGTGGAAGCAAGGATCAGTTTTTCCACCAGGTCGGGGCGGGACAGGGCCAATTCCTGCGCGATGAAGCCGCCCAGGGAGTGGCCCATGATATGGGCGCGCCGGATGCCCAGGCCGTCCAGCAGGCCGGCGGTGTCGGCGGCCATAAGGGCCGTCGTGTAGGGGCCGGGGGGCTTGCTGCTCTCGCCGGCGCCGCGGTTATCAAAGGTCACCACCTGGAAGTGCTCCGCCAGGGCAGGAACAACCTTGTGCCAGAACCACCGCCCGTAGCCGACACCCGTAATCAGCACCAGCGGCGGGCCGGCGCCCACCACCTCGTAGGCAATCTCTATATCGCCGACGGCTATCTTGCCCACCATACTGACCTCCTCTCACAGACAAAAGGCGGGACTGGCCACGCCCTCCGTGGCTTCGTTATTCCGTTATGTGCCGTACAACTCCTTCAACTGCTGCTTATCCACTTTCCCCGCGCCGGTCTTGGGCAGAGCATCCACGAAGACGACGGACTTAGGGACTTTGTAGCCTGCCAGTCGCCTCCGGCAGAAGGCGAGGAGTTCCTCGGCGGCCAGTTGTGCGCCGGGCTGCAGGGCCACGATCGCTCGGCCCACCTCGCCCCACTTCGGGTCGGGGACACCGATGACAGCGGCCTCGGCGACGGCGGGATGCGCATGCAGGACGGACTCTACCTCCGCCGGGTAGACGTTCTCGCCGCCGGAGATGTACATATCCTTCAGCCGCCCGACGACGTAGTAGTAGCCCTCCGCGTCCCGGCGGGCCAGGTCTCCCGTGTACAGCCAGCCGTCGCGAATAGTCTGAGCCGTCGCTTCCGGATTGTTCCAGTACCCCGCGCAGGCGTGGGGCCCCCGGATAATCAGTTCCCCCACCTCATCTGGGCCGCACTCCGTCCCGTCCTCCCGCACCACCTTTACATCTATGTGAAAGAGGGGGAAGCCCACCGAGCCGGGCTTGCGCCGGACGTCCTCCGGCGGGAGCCAGAAGGTGTTGGGGCCGGCCTCCGTCAGGCCGTAGCCGGTCTTAAAGGCCACCCCGCGCTCCCAGAACTTTTCAAAGACGGGCATCGGGCAGGGCGCGCCGCCGCTGATGACCAGTTTCAGCCGGGAGAAATCCGCCTCCTCCCAGCGAGGGTGCTGCTGGAGCACGATGAACATCGTCGGCACGCCGAAGAAGAGGGTCACCCCGGCATCCCGGACGAGGTCAAAGACCTGGTCGGGGTCAAATCCCTTGCAGACGATGCTGGTGCCGCCGATGTAGACCAGCGGCGCGGTGAACACATTGAGGCCGCCGGTGTGGAAGAGGGGCGCATTGAGGATGGCCACGTCGTCCGGCGTGAGCCCCCAGGAGACGACAGTGTTGACCGCGTTGGCGGTGATCGCGCGGTGGGTGAGGATGGCGCCCTTCGGGAAGCCGGTCGTCCCGCCGGTATAGCAGATAACCCATGGGTCCTCCCAATCCAGGTCCACCTCCGGGAGCGGGCTTTCCGGGAACGCCTCCCGCTCTGTGAAGCAGACATCATCTGGGGCCGCCATCTCACCGAGCGCGACGAAGTGCCGCAGGCCCGGCGTCTTTCCCCGCAACGCGTTCACCGGGGGGACAAACTCGCTCCCGTAGACCAGAGCGACAGGTGTTGCGTCCATCAGCAACCCCTTCAATTCGTAGGGGGTCAGGCGCCAGTTGAGATTTTGCAGAATCCCCCCGATGCGGCCCAGGGCGAACCAGATATCCAGGTACTCCACGCAGTTGTGGGCCAGGACCGCCACCCGGTCCCCCTTGCGGACGCCCAGCCGCTCCGTAAGGAAACGGGCGGTGCGGTTGACCGCGCGGCTCCACTCCCGATAGGTGATGGGGCGGCTGCCGTTGAGGGTATCTATCAATGCGACCCGATGGGGCGTCAGTTGTGCCCGCCGCCCGATCCAATCCCCGACGATCATCGGCCCCCCTCACGTCCCCACCACAATCCCCCCGTCCACCCGCAGCACCGCCCCGGTGATGTACGACGCCTCGTCGGACGCCAGGAAGAGATACGCGTTGGCGATGTCGCGGGGATCGCCCAGGCGGCCCAGGGGGATTCGGGTCCGCATCCCCTCCAGAATCTTCTCCGGCATCTGGCGGACCATATCCGTCAGGGTGAAGCCAGGGGCGACGGCGTTGACGCGGATACCGTACCGCCCCAGTTCCCGCGCCCAAACCTTCGTCATCCCGATGACGCCGGCCTTGGTGGCGACGTAGTTGGTCTGGCCGAAGTTGCCGTCTACGCCCACCACCGACGATGAGTTCAGGATAACCCCACCACCCTGGCGGATCATATAGGGCACGACGGCCTGGGTGCAGTTGAAGACACCCTTCAGGTTGACCGCGATCACCCGGTCAAAATCCTCTTCGGACATCTGGCCGACGACCTGGCCGTCCTTGTACTTGACCAGTTGGGCGTCCCGCAGGATGCCGGCGTTGTTGACCAGGATGTCTATCCGGCCGTAGCGGGCGGCGACGTCGTCCACCCAGGCCTGGACCTCCTGCCGATTCGTGACGTCCACCCGGTAGAAAGCGCCGTCGGGCCCCAGCAGCGCTGCCGTCTGGCGGCCCAGTTCTTCGTCTACGTCGCAGATAACGACTTTTGCCCCCTCCTCAGCAAAGCGCAGCGCGGTCGCCTGACCGATACCCGCCGCGCCGCCGGTAATGAGGGCGACCCGGTCTTTCAGACGCATCTCGGTTCCTCCTCCCTGGGTTTTCCCGCTTCTTCGGCATTCTCCACCCGCCGGGCGATGAAGGATATGGCATCCTCCAGGCGGGTGAAACTGCACTGTTCCCCGGTCTGGATGTGGCGGACGATGCCGCGCCAGGCGCTGGCCGGGGCGCCCAGCGACGACTCCCGGACAAAGCGCAGGATGAAAGAGGCGATAGTGGTGCCGGGCATGGTAAGACTCCGGCGCATGGCGTGGGGAGACAACTCGGAGATAGTATAGTTTCCGGTACAAAACTGCCTAGGTGAGCGCACTGCTCTCCGGGGCTACCTGA